>Ga0102589_1000912_pt1 | contig 47216 bp, 41 predicted proteins | sample AraplaMF_Col_mLB_FD_76858 | JGI IMG/M metagenome (GOLD analysis project Ga0102589, IMG submission 76858) | Arabidopsis root microbial communities from the University of North Carolina, USA - plate scrape MF_Col_mLB | ecosystem: Host-associated > Plants > Roots > Endosphere | place: USA...
GTTGCTGATAGGAAAGGTCGTTTTCTAAATCGCCAAGGTCTCGTTTCTCTTTAAGCAACGTTTCTTTTTGATTTTCCAATTCGAATGTAAGTTTTCGCTCAATGTGTTGTGCTTCTTGACGCATATTCATAAAGAAATGAGATAATTCTTTATCCCCATACCAAGTTTCTAGAATTCGGTTAAACAAACGATTACTTCGACTTTTCCACTCGTGAAAATCTACTTCTGTGCGTTCTTGAGTTTGAATCGCAGATTGATTCCGGTCCTGCTCTTCGAATACACTTCTTAATTTTTGATTGAGTTGATTGATTTGTTTTTCGATATCTGGATTCATTTTGTACCTCCTACCGTTTCATGTTTATGTAGGTTGTTATATCGCCTAATAGAATCATGAAAAATTTTTTTGAAGTTCGTTATCCATTCTCTCAAACTCGTTAGCTACCGAATGAATATTATCGACTGCTTGTTGGAAGGTGGCACAAAATTGTTTCGTTAGATCTAAAGCTTGTTGGTTCGCCTCTTGTGCTTTGGAATTAACAGATAGCGTAGTACGCGTCGCCTTTGTTATAGAACGATTTGTTGCACTTTGGATTGTATCCGAAGCTGCCCTCATTTGCGTTGCGATTTGTGCAGCGCTTTGAAAATTACTTTGAAATTGTCCCATCGCATAAACCCCTTCTATACTTAATAGAGCATGAAAATTATACCATATTAGTATATGCTTTCATATTGACAGAAATAGAGAATCTTTGTTGGTAGGATGTTTTTTAGAGTCCGAAAGGTAATTCAATTATAAAAATAGCCTATCATCATCTTTTAATATTAATGGGAAATTTATACTGAATTTACACTAAGTTAACATTTAACTGTTAAAATTTTACACATGGTAAAACGATAAATTGATGGAAAAGGGGACGAGGTAATGGCACAGACACAGTCGAACTTATACGAAATATCAGTAAATGGTTCGCAGGAGTTAATGTGGTATAACGTAGAAATAAAACGAGGGAAGCATACATATGAATTCGAAATCTACCGAGCGAGTGATACGATTTCGGTGTTTTACGTAGATCAATCCGGAAGGCAACTGACGATAGCCAGTCCGAAGGAAATGATATCGATGTTAGTTTACGAGGAAGATAAGAAATATTATCGAAATATTGTTGGGGATTCGGAGTGGGTGTTGTTGGACGGGATGGCTTCACAAAGGGGGATGACGAAGGACGAAGAATTAGCGTTTTTTTATTTGAAGGCGAATGTGTTGGATGAGATGGTAGAGGAATTAGAAGTATAATAAATATAGTTTAGTGAAAAGCCAGCTCTTATGAGTCGATTCTTTTTTTGTATGCAACATTAACTATAAAAAAGGCTACATTATTAATGTTTATGTGTCGATAGGGTATTCACCCACAAACCCACCCACAATTCACCCACAAAAATAAAAAAAGTGATGAATCATAATGAAACATCACTTTTTTAAAACCTTAATAAATCAACGTTTTCAGTTTAATTTAAAACACGATGAATTCAGAGGATATGTTCCGCACGCAAGTTCACCAATGGGAACGCGATCAATATATGTCTCTTTACTAAGAGGCTTAAACCCTTGACACATAATGTGTTGAGGGTTTTTCTTCGTAAAGGGGCAGGTGCAAGTTACTCTGTTATTCGTCAGTTAAATAAACCAGAATCATACCAAGTATGGGGAGAAAAAGATGGTTGATTAAATCTTGGAGGAAATCAATGGGTATATAACAATCCTTCTTACATCAAGTTTGAGAAGAAAGAGCCAGTTAATCCGATTGCAGGAAAGCGTATTGTGTCCAAAGTGGACAACCTACGTTTCTATGATTCTCCATCTTGGCAGGATAAAGATGTTGCTGGTATATTAGATGCTGGATTAGGGTTTGCAATTGATGCGAAGATTATGGTGAATGGATCACCTCAGTATAAAGTGCAAAACGGCAGAGGTAATGTATATTACATTACAGCTAGTCCGTATTATGTACAAGTAAAATAAAAAAGCCGATTCCTATGTGAAATGCACTTCCAATTGTTAATTGTGTCTAACAATTGGGGGGCACTTCCCTATGAGTCGGCCTTTTTTATTTATGAAGCTTTATTCTCATTTAACATAGTTCCATACTGTACAGCTTTATTTGCATTCACTCTACCATTCTTCCAATAGGTTCCTGTTCCGGAGATTTTATCAGATGTGGCTTCAATAATTTGACGAATTTGTACGTTAGTGTAGCCTTGATTTGCTAATAATCCTGCAACTCCTGCCACCTGTGGGGTTGCCATAGATGTACCACTTAATGATCGGTACGTGCTGCCTTTATACGTAGAGTAGATACTCGAACCAGGAGCTGCTACATCCACCCAGCTTCCATAATTTGAGAAATAAGATTTTTGGTCATTTTGATCTGTAGATGCAACTGCAATTACTTCATTGTAATAAGCAGGATAATTTGGTCTTGTATTTCCATCATTTCCTGCAGCTGCAACTATCACAGCGCCTTTATTCCAAGCGTATTGAATGGCTTGTTGTAATGCAGTTCCCCCACTAGAAGCTCCTAAACTTAAGCTAATGACTTTTGCTCCAGCATCGGCAGATTCTCTGATACCTTTTGCTACAGCATCAAGAGTCCCACTTCCTTGACTATCAAGTACTCGGACTGCATATATAGAGGATTGTGGAGCAACTCCTGCAATTCCAATATTATTGTTTGTAAGAGCACCTGCAATACCCGCACAGTGTGTACCATGACCATTTCCATCATCTGATTGACTATCATTATCTACATAATCGTGGCCGTATATAACTTTAGAGGATAAATCAGGATGATTACCTTGTACACCGGTATCGACAATAGCGATTTTGACAGCAGGAGCACTTCTCTGTGCATCCCATGCCTGAGGTGCTTGGATTTTTAGTAGCCCATATTGATTACTAAAATAGGGATCATTAGGAGTCCAAAATGCATGAAAATAATAGTTTGGCTCTGCATATTCTACATCAGGATTATTCTTATAAATTTTTATTTTATCTTTGACAGTACCTTTAGTAAATTTAATAACTTCAAACTTCAAGACATCATCTTTTGATACAACGTCAGCTCCTACTGATTTATGAAATTCTTGAGTTTTACTAAGAGACGTATTGTCTTTAAATTTTACAATAATTTGGTTCGGAACATATTCCTTGGATAAGGAGTCTGCATTCGATACAGAGGGGTTATAAAGGATGCAACCAAAAACCAAAGATAACACAAGTAAAAAAACACCAATTTTACTTTTCAATAGAAAATTCCTCCCTATTATTTTATCTTTGTTGATGCACATTTCTTTTCAACTATATAGTTAGGTCAAGCGATGTATGATTAGTTTTGAAATTTCAGAAAATTCCCTCTAATAAAGCGAGCTATTAATGCAGAAGTTGTCCAAAGGATATTTCAATTACCAAGATGGTATTTTAAAGATAAATTTTAAAAGAAATCATGGTTTGGAATTATTTTCATTTCAAAAAGGTGTTTGGAAAAGTAAAGAAAGAATAAGAAAGTAACAGTGAACGGTTCGCCACAATACAAAGTACACAATAGCAAAGGACAGACATACTATGTAACTGCAAACGAAGCCTTTGTATATGTGAAGTAGGAGTTACAAAAGAGCACTCACTAATTCAGGTGTGCTCTTTTGTATAATATATTTTTTACTGCTTGCTCAATCACTTTACACAAGTTGCTATACTCATCTATTCAGAAAGTTTGAAAAACATTCAGCTAATCAAGGCTTAAATTCCTAATACTAATATTAATTTACAAATTAATTTTTTAAAGAGTCAATTAGGTCTGTGTTGCAGCGCTTAAAGTGAATTTCATAACATTCTTCTTCAGAAAATATTTGTGCAATTTGCCCTGTACTCTTATCAGCAATTATAAATTCATTAGTTTCAGAAATGTCCCAAAGTTCCTCGATAGATTTTGTGAAATTCAATATTCTAACATTTGCCCATACCGGCTCTAAACAATTAGGAACTAATATAAAATATTCTGTTTTATGATTTGAAAAACTTAAAGAACCTAAAGAACTTTCAATCCATAAAATATACTTACTTTTAACATCACCAATAGGAATGTGAAATGTTGGATTAGAGTCTATATTACGAAACTGTTTCAATGCTGTGTCGAACAGTTTTATCCATTCAGAATCCGGATTTTCAAATTCAATAAGTTCTAAATTTGAAAATTGGCTAAAGACTTTTTTGGCACTGATTAATGCTTTTTTTCTACGAATCTTCTCATTTTGATATATCATAATTTTCCTGCCTCTCATTTGTTATAATAAATGAAACATCACTTTTTGAAAACCTTAATAAATCAACGTTTTCAGTTTAATTTAAAACACGATGAATTCAGAGGATATGTTTCGCACACAAGTTCACAAATGGGAACGGCAATCCATATTTATTAAAGGGATTGTAATACAAAATTATTGCGGAAATTTATGTTAAATGAATTGTTTTTAAAATAAAAATTTATCTAATACAGTTTAATTAAAAGGCTATTTTTTGCTCACATTTTGCTCACAAATGATATAAAAACGTGTGAAAAAATATGAAATTCACTTTTGAAATAAAATAAAATATAACAAATAAAAAGTGCCATAAAAGCTTGTATAACAGGCTTTTATGGCACTTTTATAGTACTTGTATTACACAAAATGAACAAGCTTAAAACTGTTCATTCTTCTCCCAAGATTCCACAATATAATGAGCAATTGTCGGATTAAATCCTTTTCCAACTAAGAACATAATTGCAGCAACCTCTGTCATTGCGTGTTGTTGAGAGGTATGTTTTACTTCATTCATACCGTACTCTACCCATGGTTTTACGAAATCTAATACAGGTTTCTTTAACGACAAATAGTGTGTACCAACAACTTGTTGGATTTGTTGTTGTGTTGGCTCAGTAGGAATAGCTGTAGTAGGAGCTGGTGGCAAGATTTGTGGTTGGGTTGGATCTAATGTTGGTGTTGGTGGTGAAACGCGTGTATCCTGGTATGGTTGATACATTTGTGGTTGCTGATATGGAGCTTGTTGAGCTACGTAAGGATTCTGTTGGTACTGAGTTTCCTGACCTGGTTGTGTTACGTAAGGATTTTGATGGTGTTGGGTTTCATGAGGTTGCTGAGCTGTATATGGATTTTGATGGTATTGAGCTTCTTGAGTTTGTTGTGCTAAGTATGAATTCTGTTGATATTGAAATTCTTGTTGTTGTGGTTCTTGTTCTTCAAACTGTTGCTCTTGATATCGTTGTTCTTGATTTTGAGGATAGTATGGTTGCTCTGGATAAGGGTATTTATTATTGTAGAACATTTTTATTTCCTCCTTCATGATCGTACGTACAAAACAGTCTATGGGCGGACAAGAAAATATGTGATGAAAAAATGAGAGCGTGTTACAATAAGAAATTGGGTGAAGATAAATGAAAAAACAAGAAAAAATACAAAAAACAGTTGCTTTTGTAAGGAATATTTTAGAAACAGATGCTAGTGGACATGATTGGTATCATATTGAACGTGTACATAAATTGGCGATTTCTTTGTCTGAAAAAGAAGGTGGGGATCGTTTTGTAATTGAGATGGCAGCTTTACTTCATGATGTAGCGGATGAGAAGTTAAATGAAAGTGAAGAAGCTGGTATGAAAAAAGTTTCTGATTGGCTAGAAGGATTGAATGTTACTGAAGAAGAAAATGAACATATCCTTCATATTATAATGAATATGTCATATAAAGGTGGGCATGGTGGCAAGGTAAGCACATTAGAAGGGAAAATCGTTCAAGATGCAGATCGTTTAGATGCACTTGGTGCAATTGGTATTGCCCGAACGTTTGCTTACGGCGGTGCAAAAGGACGTTTACTGTATGATCCGAACATTCCACCTCGAGAAGAGATGACAAAAGAAGAATATCGAAAAAATGATGATCCATCGTTAAATCATTTCTACGAAAAGCTTTTGAAGTTGAAAGATTTAATGAATACGGATGCTGCAAAACGAGAGGCTGAAATTCGCCATCGTTATATGGAAGAGTTTATAGAACAATTTATGAAAGAGTGGAATGCACAAATATGAAAATGCTAACAGTGGAAAACGTATCGAAATCATATGGAGATAAACCATTATTTGATGGATTATCATTTAGTATTGCAGAGGGTCAACGTGCAGGGATTATTGGAGTAAACGGTACAGGGAAATCTACATTATTAAAAATTATTGCAGGGGTAGAGATTCCAGATACAGGTGATATGACACATACGCGTGGTTATACAATTAGCTATTTATCACAGCAACCGGATTTTAATGAAAATTTAACAGTGCTTGAGCAAGTATTCCACGGTGATACGCCGCTAATTCGCCTTCTTCGTGAATACGAACAAGCGTTATTAAACATAGAAAAAGACCCGAGTAATGAAAAAGTGCAAGAACAATTATTTACAGTGCAGCAACGTATGGATGCGATGAATGCATGGGAAGCAAATGCGAATGCGAAGTCGCTTTTAACGAAACTCGGAATTACAGATTTCACTGCAACTGTGGGGAACTTATCTGGTGGACAAAAAAAACGTATTGCAATGGCACAGTGCTTTATTGAAACACCTGATTTATTAATTTTAGATGAGCCAACAAACCATCTTGATCATGAAACAGTGGAATGGTTAGAAGAATATTTAGCACGGTATACTGGAGCAGTTTTACTTGTAACACATGATCGTTATTTTTTAGACCGTGTTACAAATCGTATTTTTGAGCTAGATAATGGTAATTTGTATAGCTATGAAGGAAACTATAGTACATTTTTAGAAGCGAAGGCACTTCGTGAGGAACAAGAGTTAGCACAAGAATCAAAGCGCCAAAATCTATATCGCCGTGAACTTGCTTGGATTCGCCGCGGTGCGAAAGCTCGTTCTACAAAACAAAAAGCACGTATTCAGCGGTTCGAAGAGTTGAAAGAACAAGAAGGTCCAGCAGCGAAGCAATCTGTTGATATTTCACTCAGCGGGAGTCGCTTAGGAAAGAAAGTGCTTGAGTTAAAAGATGTAACGAAGAAATTTGGTGAAAAAACGGTATTACATAATTTTAATCATATTGTGAAACCAGGCGATCGAATTGGTATTATTGGGGCTAATGGTAGCGGGAAATCATCTTTATTAAATATGCTTGCAGGCAAATTATCACCTGACAGTGGTGAAATTGAAGTTGGACAAACTGTGAAAGTTGCTTATTATACGCAAGAAAATGAAGAGATGAATTTAAATCAACGTATGATTGAATATATTAAAGAAATTGCAGAAGTCATTCATACAACAGATGGTAAAGTCATTGGAGTATCCCAAATGCTTGAGCGTTTCTTATTCCAACCGCATTCACATGGAACACCACTTGGTAAACTATCTGGTGGTGAAAGAAGACGTCTGTATTTATTACGTCTTTTAATGGGAGAGCCGAATGTACTTCTATTAGATGAGCCGACCAACGATTTAGATACACAAACGCTAACAGTACTAGAAGACTATTTAGAAGATTTCCCGGGTGTCGTTCTTACGGTATCGCATGATCGCTACTTCTTAGATAAAGTAGTAGATGAATTATTTATCTTTACTGGTGGTGGAGAAGTTCGTGAATTCCTAGGAAGCTATAGTGATTACCTAGATATACAAAAGGCCCAAGAACTATTAGAAAAAGTAGAAGTGCAGAAAGAAAAGAAAGTGGAAGAAGCTCCAAAGCAACAACGTAAACGTAAACGTAAACTTTCCTATCACGAACAACGTGAATGGGAAACCATTGAAGATACGATTGCAGGGCTTGAAGAGAAGCTTGAAACGATTGGAGAAGAACTTGCGAATGTAGGTTCTGATTTTACAAAAGCACAGGAGCTTTCTGAGGCGCAGCAGCAAACAGAAGAAGAACTGGAAAAAGCAATGGAACGCTGGAGCGAACTGTCTGACATCGTTGAAGGTTTAAAATAAAAACAAGCTGCATATATTGAAATGTAAAGAGAAAAACTTTACACTATTGGTAGAACATATTTTAGGAGGGAAAAAATGAGAACATCTAATCCAATGTTGAAAAAAGAAACCTTTCGTAAACAGGGAGCAAGTACGTCTGCGATGACAATTGGCGGAGCTGTAGGCAAAACATTTATTATGCTTGTCTTGCTTCTTGCAACGTCTGTCTATTCATACATACAGATGTATACGGGGAAAATGCAAATGCCAGTTTTAATTGGAGCATTAATTGTGGCTGCAATTATCGCATTTGCGGCTATCTTCTTCCCGAAAATGGCGCCTATTACAGCACCTATTTATGCAGCTGTTGAAGGGATTGTCTTAGGAAGCATTTCAGCGGTATATGCGATTCGTTTTGACAACTCTATTATTTTAAATGCTGTATTACTAACAATTTCAATTTTATTTGCAATGTTAGTTTTATACGCAACTCGTGTTGTAAAGGTAACGGATAAGTTCCGTACAGGTATAATGGCTGCAACGCTTGGGATTTTGGTTATGTACTTGATCGTTTTTCTATTAAACATGTTTGGTGTTACTGTTCCGTATATTCATCAAGGTGGAACAATTGGCATCATCATTAGTGCAGTTGTGATTATCGTTGCTGCATTAAATCTATTACTAGACTTCGATTTAATCGAAAATGGCGCACGTAGTGGAGCTCCAAAATATATGGAGTGGTACAGTGCGATGGGTCTAATGATGACATTAGTATGGTTGTACTTAGAAATTCTTCGTTTCGTTTCTTACTTTGCGAAAAATGACTAATTGAAAGAAATCCTGCATGATTGAAATATGCAGGATTTCTTTTTGTATTTTTTTAGATTTAAAGTGATGATTTCTTTTTAGAAATATATTATTTTGCATTTTTTACCTATCTTCTATTTTTTTCTACAATAAAGAAAAAATGTGAGGTGGTATAAATATGATGAATCGAGTTGTATTAATCGGAAGATTGACAAAAGATCCAGAACTATACTACACAAAGCAAGGAATTGCTTATGCACGTATATGCGTTGCGGTAAATAGAGGGTTTCGAAATAGCCTAGGAGAGCAGCAAGCAGATTACATTTACTGCGTCATAATATCTCCATGATCTCTAATGTACATAATTGTATTTTTTATCCCATCTATTAGCAGTATTAACGTTGAACTGAAATAGGTAGCTGTACAAAATTAATAACATGTACAAAAAGTACATGCCATCATGATATATAATTGCACATAATAAAATGAATCTATATATAATAAAGTGAATATATTTAAAGTAATGTAATTTGTGGTTTTATAAAAAAGAATGTTAATAGACCATTTGATATGTTTAAAAGTTTACTCCATCATACGAAAAGCAATAACAAAACAAAGCAATCCATTTTTAAAGTGAAGGAAAACAAAACTACTTTTCATCTTGTATCCAATGAAAATGTGCAAATAATATTAGATCATTTACCTACTTGAAGAGATAAACAAATCTTTAAAATCATGTGTCTAACAGGTGCAAGGATAGGAGAAGTCTTAGAACTGTAAATAGAAGACATTCCATATCCTGATTCATCTAAAGAACTTGGAGTGTTAGAAAATATTAAGTCAAAAGGTAAGACTAGAAATTTATACATTCCGATGTCATTACTTGATGAAATAGATGATTTTATTATGGAAGATAGAAATAAAATTGATACAGAACATGGAAATTTATTTGTATCACAGCAAAAATAAAATTTAGGGAAACCGTTAACGTATTTAGGGATATATTCCGTTTTTAATGTGGTGAAAAAGAAAGTTGGCATCGAGTTTAATTTCCATGATTTAAGACATACCTATATCACACAATTAATAGAGAATGGCATGGATATAAGTGTGGTTAGAATTATTGCGGGTCATGAATACGTTACTACCACCCAACAATATACGCATATTTCGAATCAACATCTTGAGAATAGTTTAAATAGATATTGGAGCAAGAGTGCTTTGATGTAGATTTGAAATAAAAACGTACCGTTTATAATAAAGATGTACTATTTAAAATAAAGTTATACTGGTTGTATAAAAATATCAAAAATGTCTAATGTTGAAGAAGTCCCCCCATAACCGGCGTCAAAACTTGTTCTTCTATCAGAATCTGTTCTAATACTTTTGAAATCGTAGGAATTAGATAAGTTACTACGGAATTAGAGGGAAAAAGATATAGGGTTCGTTCCCCTGATGATGGAGTAATACTTGTTGAAAAATTCATTGGTAAAATCGTTTAATTGTAATATCGTTAATCCACAATAAATATTTATATCATCAACTCTAAATAATAGTGAATCAATAATCGTGGCTCAAATAGGCAAGCATTATTTTGGGCGAAATGAAATTTTATTGCGAACTAGAGCTTTTTTTAATTTCGCCCAAAATTCTTTAGCAAAATTAAAAAGTATACATTTGTATACCATTCAATTAAACTTTAATATTAAATTCTTTGATTAATTCATTTAAAATAAAGTCTATTGATTGTATTTGTCCAATTAGATTTTCTCTTACACATGCTAATTCATTTTGTGTTAATTGCCTAATTAGAATATCTTTTCTTAATTTTAACCTGTAAATATAGTCCTCAATTTTACCACGTCGGAATGTCTCGGCCATTTTAATTACCCCTAATCTTATATGTATACGAATGTATACATATATTCCTTAAATTACTTTTATTGTGTTTTAATAATTATTAATTAAAATTTTTTATATTTCACCAATTTTCGATATTACAATTATATAGTGTGAAAAAACAATTAAAAAATAAGAAGTACTTTGGATAAAATTTTTCAAAATGCTTCTTTTTCAGGTGTTTTAGGAAAAATTTATTATAAAAATAAACTGCCTCTTTAGCTCAATATCAACATCTTATACTTTTATGTATGCTTTTATTCATTTTCATTTTAAACTTTATTTAAATTCAGTTTTTTAATAAAAAAGTCGTATCTTAAGAAATTAGATACGACTTTTTTGTTTTTCTAAGATATTTTGCGATTACTTAATGGTAAAATAAGAACGATTAATTAATTAATTAAATAAAGGAGCTTAACAATGGGAGCAGAATTAAACCAACGACTATTTAGTGCTGCAGACAATCTTCGTAGCAAAATGGACGCATCAGAATACAAAAACTATCTACTAGGATTGATTTTCTACAAATACTTATCCGATAAGTTACTAGAAAAAGTAGTTGAATTAGCAGATGAGTCATGTGAAGAATACAACACACCAAATAAACAAACTGAGTTGTACATGGAACTATTAGCAGATGATGATACAAAAAAAGATTTGATTGAAACGTTGATTGATACCTTAGGATACGATATTGAACCAGAGTATCTTTTCAACATTCTAACCATTCAAGCCAAACAAAATACATTTCAATTGAATGATTTGAATAAGGGTTTTATTCAATTATCAACAAAATATGATCAATTTAGTGGGTTGTTTGATGATGTCGATTTACAATCGAAAAAATTAGGAGCCGATGATCAACAACGTAATGTAACTATTACCGAAGTTTTGAAGAAGTTGGATGATGTAGATGTAATCGGTCATGATGGAGATGTGATTGGCGATGCCTACGAATTTCTTATTAGCCAATTCGCTTCAGAAGCTGGGAAAAAGGCTGGAGAATTCTATACTCCTCACATGGTATCAGACATGATGGCTCAAATTGTTGCTATTGGTCAAGAAGACAAGAAACTATTTAGCGTGTTTGATCCAACCATGGGATCGGGTTCTTTGATGTTGAATGTCAGAAACTACTTAAACTATCCTGATAGTGTTAAATATCATGGACAAGAGTTGAATACGACAACCTATAACTTAGCAAAAATGAATTTGATCTTGCATGGTGTAGATAAAGGAGATATGCGATTGCGAAATGGGGACACCTTGAATAAGGATTGGCCAACAAATGAACCTTATACGTTTGATTCAGTATTAATGAATCCACCATACTCTGCAAAATGGTCTTCAGATGATACGTTCTTAGATGATTCTCGTTTCAATCGTTACGGGAAGTTAGCACCAAAATCAAAAGCAGACTTTGCTTTTCTTTTACATGGGTTCTATCATTTGAAAGATTCCGGAACAATGGCAATCGCCTTACCGCATGGGGTACTGTTCCGTGGAGCTGCAGAAGGTGTGATTCGTAAGAAATTACTAGAAGATGGCAGTATTGATGCTGTAATTGGTATGCCAGCAAACTTATTCTTTGGGACATCAATTCCAACAACAGTCATCATCTTGAAGAAGAATCGTACCATTCGAGATGTGTTATTTATTGATGCAAGTAATGAGTTTACGAAAGAAAAGAATCAAAATAAACTTTCTAAAGAAAACATTGATAAGATTGTTGAAACATATAAGAAGCGAGAAGATGTTGAGAAATATGCTCATGTCGCTACCTTTGATGAAATCAAAGAGAATGATTTCAATTTGAATATCCCTCGATACGTAGATACCTTTGAAGAAGAGGAACCAGTGGATATGGCTTCAATTGGTGCAGGAATCAAAGAGATTCGCAAAGAAAAAGCAGCCTTAGAACAAAATCTATTTGAGACGATTTCTTCACTTCAATTTGGAGAAGAAGATGCTGAATGGATCAAAGGAGCATTAGAGGTGTTTAATCGTGAAAAATAATCATACACCAGAAATTCGATTTGCAGGATTTACTGGGGATTGGGAAAAGCGTAAGTTATCGGATATTAAAGATGTTCGTGATGGAACACATGATTCTCCAAAATATTACAATGAAGGATTTCCATTAGTTACTTCAAAAAATTTAACAGAAAATGGTTTGGACATGACTAATGTTTCACTTATTTCTGAAGAAGATTATCAATCGATTAATAAAAGATCCAAAGTTGATATTGGGGACATTATTTTTGGGATGATTGGTACAATAGGTAATCCAGTTATAGTTGATAGAGAAAATTTTGCAATTAAAAATGTAGCCCTTATTAAACATGGTGGTGAGGTTACAAATGAGTTTCTAATACAGTTATTGAAGTCAACAATATTTGGAAAATATATACGAAATGAGAACGCAGGAAATACTCAAAAGTTCTTAGGATTAAGTAAGATAAGAGATTATCAATTTCTATCACCCTCTTATCAAGAACAAAAGGAAATAGGAAACTTTTTTAAACAATTAGACGATACAATCGTTCTTCAGCAGCAAGAACTAACCACCCTCAAACAAACAAAACAGGGCATCTTGCAAAAAATGTTTCCAAAAGAAGGGGAGTCCGTACCAGAAGTTCGTTTCCCACGATTTACTGGTGATTGGGAACAGTGTAAATTATCAGAAGCTGTTAACGTGTTGGATGGGGATCGAGGTAAAAATTACCCATCAAATGGTGATCTATTAGAAGCAGGACACACATTGTTTCTTAGTGCATCAAACATAACTGAGAATGGATTCTCTTTTGAATCTAACCAATATATAACAGAAGAAAAGTCAAGTTCACTTGGGAATGGCAAGTTAGAACTGAATGACATAGTAGTAACTTCACGTGGTTCATTGGGACATATCGCTTGGTATAATGCTGATGTACAGAAGCATATACCTTATGCCCGAATTAACTCTGGGATGTTGCTACTTCGTTCAAAAGAAAAAGTTAATCCAAGTTTCTTAACACAATTTCTTAAATCTCCACTAGGAAAAAAGCAGATTGATCTAATTAGCTTCGGAAGCGCCCAACCACAATTGACTAAGAAAGATGTCTCAAATTATAAGATATCTATTCCAAGTTTCGATGAACAATCTATTATTGGAGTGTTTTTTGATGATATGGACACCCTCATCACACTTCATCAGCGTGAATTAGATGCCCTAAAAGAAACGAAAAAAGCATTCCTGCAAAAGATGTTTGTCTAAGTGAAAAGAAGAGAGGGAGAAACATGACAAAGATATCACATAATGATGAAGCTGAAGTGGAATGTCGCCTGATTGAGGTTCTAGGGGAAGGACATAATCAGTGGAGTTATCGCCCAGATTTAAAATCTGAAGAAGACTTGTGGAAGAACTTGCGTCAAAAGATTACGCAAAATAACTTATCAGAAATTGGAGATCATCCAATTTCTGATAAAGAATTTGACACTATTAAAACAGAATTACTATTGAGAACACAGACACCTTTTGATGCTGCGAGATGGCTTAAAGGGGAAAATGGAATCTCTAGAATTACGATTGAACGTGAAGATGTTTCCCTAGGTTCAATGTCGTTAGTGTTGTATTCCAACCAAGACATTGGTGGTGGGATATCTACATACGAAGTCGTTAATCAGATTGCGAAACAAAAAGCAAACATAGATGGTCGTAATCGTCGATTTGACGTGACACTTTTAATCAATGGGCTACCGATTGTTCAAATTGAATTGAAACAGGTTCGTGCCAAAGACGGCGTATTCCAAGCCTATAATCAAGTCAAGAAATATGCAGAAGAAGGGATGTTTAGAAATAATATCTTTTCTACTCTTCAGTTATTTGTTATTTCTAACGAACAGACGACTCGCTACTTTGCCAATGCGATGCCAAAAGACATGCATCGAAAATTTATCTTTAGTTGGCGAACCAAAGACAATCGAAAAGTTGAAAATCTCTATGAGTTTTGTAAACAAGTTTTGAATATACCTGATGCTCATCGGTTAATTGCCAACTATACAATTGTCAGTGAGGATCAAGATAACAAGACATTGATGGTATTACATCCTTACCAAGTCCATGCGATTGAAGCACTATTTACTGCTGCGAACAAGCATCAATCAGGGTATGTCTGGCATGCAACAGGTTCTGGCAAGACCTTAACTAGTTTTGTCTCTACCAAACTATTAGCACGAAAGTCTGGAATAGATCGTACGATTATGCTAGTAGATAGAAAAGATCTGGATAATCAGACAACAACTGAATTTACGAAGTTTGCTTCAGAATTCAATACCGGTCTTTCTTCTGGAAATGCTAAAGCTAATAGTTTGATTGTAGGAACAGGCAGTGCCAAAGAACTTAGTAATACATTACTAGCAGATGCCAATTCAAATGTAGTGATTGTCACTACACGACAAAAATTGGATGCCGCGTTGCGCTATGCCAAAAAGCAAGAAGAACAAAAAGGAACTAATCGCTTCAAGAAACTTTTAGGTCAACATATTGTCTTTGTCGTTGACGAATGTCATCGTGCTTTGAGTGCAGAAGGTCTGGAAGAAATCAAAGGCTTCTTTCCAAACTCGACGTGGTTTGGCTTTACAGGTACACCAATCTTCGAAGAAAACAAAAAACAAGCCAAAGGACAATTGGCGCGTACGACTCACGATCAATATGGGGAAGTCTTGCATACCTATACCATTAAAAATGCTTTAGAAGATGGATCGGTCTTAGGTTTCCAAGTCGAACACGAAGATACGATTGAACCGACGTCACTCAATAATCAAATCTATCAGCAATTACGACAAGTAGAAAAGTACGCGACTTATAATCCTGATCATATTAATCAACTAATTGATGAAATGAATGGTGTGAAAAAAGAAGAATACTTGGATAATAGTGTTTATGAAAGTGATGAGCATACTCAAAAAGTATTGCGTAAGATTTTCCGCCCAGATAATGCTTATATGAAGTTTGATTTTAAAAATGGCCGACCACAAAAATCAGCAATCTTAACAACCAGTTCCATTGACATGGCAAAACGCTATTATCAGGCGATTAAAGAAATGACTAAAGATCGCAATTGGATAGAAAAAGAATTTACCAATCATCCGATTCGTGCTGGAAGAACGATTGATGATCCGGATTTTCCACGCATTGCAATCACTTATTCACTAGATGAAAATACAGAGGATTCTAAAGATAAACAAACCGAAATGCAAGAAATTATAAAGGAATACAATGCTTATTATGGTACGGCGTGGTCTTTAACGGACATCGAACGCTATAACGGTGATATCAACAACCGATTAGCGCGTAAGAAAGCAGAATTTAAAGAGTTTGGGAAACAAATTGACCTGGTCATTGTTGTGGATCGCTTATTGACAGGATTTGATGCACCAACGATTCAAACGCTATTTGTGGATCGAAACCTGAGTTATGCGAACTTGATTCAAGCTTTTTCTCGCACCAATCGTACCTATCCAGAAAAAACAAAAGGTTTAATCGCTACTTTCCGTAAGCCACACACGATGGAGAAGAATGTTGTAGATGCTACTAAGCTATATTCAGAAGCCAAAGAAGAATCTGGTTTAGTATATCCAACATACGAAGAATCCAAGAAACGATTCGAAAAAGCCTACAAGAAAATCAAAGAGTTTGTGATTGTACCAGGTGACTTAGATGAACACACCCCAATGGAAACAAGAATTGACTACGTGAAGGCTTTCCAAGAACTAAATAATTCCTATGAAGCATTGGTAACCTATGATGACTACAACGACGATATGGAAAGTTCGAAGTCATTGCAAGAACAAGTACATATTCTAGAAGAACAAGTGGGTGTGTACAATACCATCAAAGGATCACTAGTAGAAAAAGAGGAGAAAGATTTAGAATCAACGGCCGACTTTTCAGGTATTGAATTCTATGGGGAAAATAGTATCAAACTATATGATATCGATTCTACTTATATTGACCGTTTGTTGGGAACGTATTCTGCTAATAACCAAGATATTCGGGCTGAAATTGAAAAAGCCTTACAAAAATTGAATAAGACCGAATGTGTAAAAGAAGTCTATTATGCTATTTTAAATGCAATGGATGCCGAAGAATTGGATGAAAATGAAGACATCTTTATGGTCAAAAGACACTACTTCACGCAAGCAAGAGATAAGACAATCAAGGAGTTTGCCAAAGGATGGTTTGTCTCAGAAAATGAATTACATTCTTCTGCCATTCAATACATGATTGGTACAGATCCGATACCGAATATTGGTGGGATTATTGATAGCAAGGACTATGAAGGCTACAAGACGGTTCATCCAGAAGCAAAACCATTCAAGTATGCTCAGGTAATGAAACGTGATTGGCGGAAAGTCTTGGATGAAATTATTGTACCGTTGGATGATGAGTTGAGATAGTAGATGGGACAAAAATGAAGATAAAGAGTGCTTTGGTTTTTACCATATTTAATAGTATTTTATTATTTTTATCTATTTTACTTACACAAGTTCTTGCATTAAACTAAAAAAAGCACGAGTTAAGAAAGGAGAAAGACATGGGGGTACCAGTAAGATGCATTTCAAATCTACCGTCCCTACGTGGGGCGATGGTTCTAAGTGGCAAAGAAATTCTCGGATGTGAATAATGAATATGTTAAAGAACTCTACGCCTTTCAGGCCGAAAAAGGCTTGGAGACAGGTCATACTAAGAATGAAGTAAGTGAAGGTCAAGCGATGGTTCTCTTTTATAAGAATAATTTAGGTGAAGAGGAAACCTCTATCTTTTTTAGATCTGAATTTATTTTTGGATTGTATCTTGCAGAAGAGTTAAAGGATGAAAATAAAGACAATATCACTATGCTATTTAATAATTTCTTTCATGAGTTTTGTCATATAAACGATGATTATCACACAAGAGAATTATTTTGGTGTTTTATAAAAGAATCCATTTTAAAAAATGGATTCTTTTTGTTTGGTACATGTTTTCTATTATTTTTCATTGAAAAAATCAGGAAACATCTCTTGTAGTTTATTGAAAGGTTCCTCTAAATCACTTTTTTCTGAGGGTTCTATTGAATCTTTAGAAGTTTTGAATAGAGTTTTAAAGTTTGTTAAACTACTGTTTTTATCAACGCTAGCGTTGAAATCTAAAAGATTGTCTTTGAGTCCTGTTTTTTCTTGTAAGTGAGGGAAGGAACTAGAAATAGTTAATTGATCGTAAAGGTTTTTATAATGTTCAACTTGTACTTTAAGCTTTTTAATTTGTAAATCTTTTTCAGCAGTAATTTGCTTTATATGGATAATTTTTTGTTCATCTTTTTTTAAGGTATGGAGTTCTTCATACAATTTAATAAACATTGTTTCAAATCCATGAAGTGCATTAATAATTTTAGGGGTATTCCCCTTATAAATTTCAAAAATTTGTTCAATGTTTGGAAAATATACCTCATCATCATCGTTTACACTAATTGTTCGATAAATAGGTTTATTTAATTCAGCTATAGTTTTTTCTAATCTTCTCTTCCAGGTGTTTCTTCCAATGCCGGTCTCTTTTTCAAGAAGGGAATAAGTTAAATGTACGTGCCCTAATCTGTTTTTAACTTCTAATGCAAGTTCTTTTAATTCCTGATCAGTAAAAATTCTAGGTCGCCCTGAGTTTTTTTGTCTTCCTTTTAGCATCAGTTCTTTCACTCCTCTATAAACTTTGCATCAACAATAGCCTTGTGGTCCATATACTTTAATAGTTGTCTAGAATGTTTAGTTAGAAGAGACTCGTGATAGTTCACTCGTTCATGTGACTTCGATAAACTAAATTCTTTAATATATTCAAGATGATTATTGATTCTATTTTCTAAATCCCTTGAGTATGATTCTAACCACTTAATCGCCTTGTCATATTCATCGATAGATGGATTGAAAAAGTAATGATTAACACATATTCTACAGTCCTCAACGCAATTATTAGGAAAATTTTTATCAGTGCAGTAGCCATAATCAACTTTCTGGTACTGGTCTGAGTTTTTAGGTGAATATAATATTCTATTATCAAAAATTTTTCTTTTAGTTCCCAAAAAGCCACCAGACATTTTGTTTTGAGCTTGTTTCTCAACTATAGTTTGAGTAAGTCTGTATACATATGATTGAGCAAATAATTTGGCGTGAGAATAATAGTTTGACGCATGTTGTATAGTTGTTTGTCCAGCTAATCTGGCGATGGATAAAACATTAAATCCTTGTAAAAACATATTAATGATTGCAAAATGCCTTGTATCACCTGGAGAAATCTTATCTAAAGAGTGCTGTGAATACATCTGTTCAACAATTTCTGTATAAAAGTTATTTAGTAAAGTTTGAAATTGATGTTTTAAAATTCTATTTGTGGATTTCTTAATACTTCTAGAAAAAAACTGACAATAAAATTCTTGTGGAAATAGATTATCTGTATGAATGTTATACGTATCCAACACATATTGAAAATCTTTAATCGCCTTAGATATATCATCAGTAACAAGAATATGTTGAAAATATTCTTCTTGTTTGGGGCTATCGAACTTTTGTTTCGATCTCGGAATAATAATCCATGTTTTACCATCGTTTTTTTCATGTAGACAATTATATTTCATTCTTAAAAATTCATTGGGTCTCATGGGAATAATATTTGTAATAGTCCACCATAAAATTACAGGATAATATTTATGGTATTTAGGTAGGACCACCTTATATTTAAAATCATTAATGATTTCATCAAAAAGCAGGACATGATAAAAATTGGGTAGATCTCTATTTTTCCATTTAGGTGAAGGGAATGAGTCGCATATTTCTATGTATTTTTCATGTCCTGGCAACCGTGAAAATTCTAAGAATTCTTTAAATACAAGTGCTAATGTTGAAGCCCAAGGTTTGCTGAGACTAGAAAGTAATTTTTCGAATTGATCTGTGGAGGTTACTCCCTCGGTTGCTAAAATTATTTTCTTGAGTATATTGAATTCGGTTTCTATAGTTGAAGGTGAGATACCTGAAGCACGCCGTAATAAAAGATAGTATTTAATAATGGTGCATAATTTTTTATGTGAAAACAATTTATGAAACGGCAGCTTAAAAGGTGTATTTTGGATGTTACATGGAATAAGCCATTCATCATCATCAAAAGATTTTGCCATTATATATCCATTGATAAGTAAATCGTTAAATATATTTTCGAATTTGGATACATTAAGATCGTTATAAGTTATAGATTCAGTAACGGCTATTGGCGTGTTTCCCATATTTATTATCTTTTTTAATTGCATTATATATATCCTTTACATAGTATTTTTTTTATAAAAGTAAACGTTGTTTAACTTTCTCTAATATTTTTGTTTTTTCTTTTAAAGGAAGAAAAGAATTGACGACATCAATACCAAAAGCTTTAATTGCTTCGTCAATTAACAAAATAATATTGAGAAGAAAAAACGAATCCCTTTTTCTAATAGCATCATATTTGGTGTTCTCTAATGAACTTGTTAATCTTTTAAGTTCACTAATTGCTTCAATTAACACCATTTTTTCAGGGATAAAATACTCACAAGAATAACATGTTTTTAGATTTTTTCTTTTACAATTAGGGTATACAAGACATTGGCCCGTTTTTTCTTTTGAAGGCATTTGATTTGTAAATAATTTTATTGCAAGTGTTTTCAGTTCTTCAATTGGAAGATGCTTGAATTCATCTATAACACGGTTTTTATTAGTATAAAGATTTTGCAAAAGGATTGCCCATTTTTCTAGTTCCATAGGTGAAATAGAATTACGTAGTTCTTTTATAGTATCGGTTCGTTCTTCAATTGTTTGTCCATTTTGTATATCTTCTTTTAATCTAAGTAAAATATAGTTGTATAACCACCCAAACATACCACGATTTAACAAGTTAACCGAGACTCTATTTATGCTGCCGTCTTTATTTTTTGCTTGAATGTAAATAGCAGTTGTATCTGAATTTTTGTGTGATCGGGTGTTTTTTGTAATTTCTAGGGCTAAATCAGCATCTTCACCATCATCTTCTAAGATTGAATAAAAAAGATAAGTCATGGTACTTCTATTCATGACCAAACAGTCAAAATCTTTTAATTGAGGAGAGGGATTAAAAAAGTTTAAATGCTGATCCTTTCCAGATACTTTGGCTGATACAATTTTTTTGCCAAAAAAGAAAGTACCAAGTATACGAGAGTTTTCTGGAAGGGCAGTGTAATTTTGTATATTTCTTTTATGAAGTTCAGAAATGACAAGTGAATGCGCTAAGCTCTCTATTAAGTTTGGAGATACATAGAAGTTATAAAGTACAGAAACTTTATTTGCTACTGCATTTCGAAGTTTAATATAAAGCTGATTAATAATACTTTGTGATTCTTCCATGGTTAATTTATTGGTTTTGAACCAAGATAACTTGTCCGCTCTTATAAAATCCAGTTCTATAGAAGGGAATTCATGAACGATATCTATTCCTCTCCAATTATTGGTGAGAAGAATTATTGTGTATGCCCACATATTGGCGTAGTATCTACATGTAGTAGCGTTAGTAATATGTATTTCAATGTTTTGAACATGAGAATAATATTGGTGATAAATTTCAAATGAGTACATATTTTTTTCTGAATAAGTATCATCTTTTTTTGTGTAGTAGTACAAGTATTTTTTTTCTCTATTTATTCCATTTTGAGTATCACAATATGACAAAAACTGAACGAAAATTTTTTTAAGTTCATTAGATAAGGTTCTATTGGAAAGAAAAAGCTCTATTTTAGCATTCGAAGTAGTCCATATTTCACCTTGGAAATAAGAAAGCATTTTGTCATATAAGTTAATAAATTTTAAGATATTGCCTCTTAAGGAGGGTGGTCTTGCATTACTGGAATTAATCTTGATTTCCACCCATTTTTTATAAAAAGACGATGTTTTTATTAAACCATTGGGAGGGGGATGGTTATTAAAATGTTCTAATAAGTCTTCTAAAGCTGTATGTGTATCATAAATAGTATCTAATACATATTGTAGACTTTCTAAATACCTATTTGCATTTGGGATAGGGATAAAGTACTTTTTATTTTTTAGTATAGCACCTGTCAGTAGTCCTTTTTTTATATCTAAACGTAGTTTATCAAATGTAAATCCTGAAATAGAGCGTAAGGTATCCAAATCGTAGTGGTCTATTAAATGCAGCCTCCCTGTATTATGATTATAGTAGTATTCTTTTTGGAAATTCTCTATATCATTTTTTGATATTAGCCAATGATATCCACCAGATGCAGGCACTTTTTTTGAATTAGGGAAGTAGTCTTTTAACAGCCCTCTTAGCCAAATTGGTGGAGCTTGTAGTTTTTCTGATGCTTGTTTAACAGTTAAGAAATTTGTCATAGGTTTGTTTTTTTCTTGTTTCTGTGTTTCTGTATGGATATGTTCATAATATCCTTCTTCAGCAAAATAATTTAATAACTGGCTGAGTTCGTTTTTATGAAAATAGTATTTATTTAGATGCATTACATAATTTAGTATTCGCTTTGTATATATTAGCTGTCGGATTGATCTATCAGTCACATAAATTTTATGTTTTTCAAGTTGACTTATTAGTTCTTGGATGGAAAGAAATTCTTTAGGGTTATATTTATCTATATAGCCAATCTTTTCTTTTATTAGTGACAGATGAGACTTTAGAAAAAATATATTTCCTTTAGCATGAGGGAGTTTAAAAGTGTTGATTTTATTTTCATATATGTATTTGTGAATTTGATTTTTGGATATTCCTAGTTCTAGGCTAAGTTCATTAATTGTATAGTAATCCTCAATTTTTTGTGACGGAATATTTGCATTATAATGTTCGAAATAGTAAAGTTTTAGTGTTTTTATTTCTTCTTTATGAATATAAAGTTTATTTTTGAATTTCATGTATCTTTTTATTAATCCAGTGGAAACCTTTTTGTGAATCCATGATGTTCCTCGTATACACAAACCGTCTTTTTTTAAAACTTCAAATACTTCATACGTTGTTAGGTAGGAGTTTCTATCGTCAACAGGATTTAGGTTAGCTTTTTCTTTTGTTTTTTCTATCTCGTCTATATGGATATGTATACGTCCTTTAATGTTTTTTATATTTGAAATAAGCCCTCTTTTAATATATTTATAAGCTGTAGTTTCGTGAATTCCTAGTGACCTACTAAATTCCAGTACAGTTATGTATTGGAGTTCACTATTATTTTCAGTAGACATTTGTTCACCTCTTTTTTGAAGGGAATATGGTATTAATCAAATTTATTTCTATCAATAAGGCGGGGGAGATAATTTTCATGCATATTATCGAATTTATCTTCGATTTTTTTTCTCATTCTATCTGTCTTAACCATATATGTTAAAGATGATAATAAATTATCATCACCACGATGAAAAGCTATTTCTAGAGGATTATCTGTATTTTCGGCAATAAGATTAGTGAAAGTTCCCCGTCCTATATGAGTAGACCAATCTGCAAGGAGTAAATGATTCGCAAGAATTTTTTCTTCTGAGTTACCGTATGTTTTTAAGAAATTTATAAAATCATGTTTTAGTTTATTAAAATATTGACTGTAGCTTTTTCCTGACATAGCTTTTCCATCCCTATTTATAAAAAGAGCACCTGAGTCAGTATGATCTTTATATAAATTAATATGATCTGCCAAAAGAACTTTTCCCCAATCAAATATTTGTAGGACGGCTTGATTTCTAGGCTTTTTTACGCTACTGGATCCAGAATGATCTTTAATATCCTTTCTGAAATTTTGATTTTTTAGAGTGAGTAGAAAATCTCCAGTATTTAATTTTCTCTTTAAGTTTGAACGTTTCAAATTGACGACCTCACCTCTTCTTAAGCCACCAAATATTTGTAGATAGACTCCTAATGCAATTGGCTTTGTTTTTAGGGTAGCAATTTCTAATAATAGAGGAATGTATTTTGCTGGTAACATATGTTCTTGCTTTGAGACTTTTTTGGTGGGATAGATGACTTCAAAAGGGGATTGGAAATAATATTTTCCTTGATAAGTCTCTTTTTTTATAAAAAGGGTTTCATTTACCATTGGTAAGCATCCTTTTTTTTGAAGCCATATATAAAATAATGTTAATGTTCTTTCAACATCTTTAACAGTACCTACTGTTCTTTCATTACGAGATAGATTATTAAGAAAATCATTTCCATGTACTAGTTTTAATTCTTTTAGATTATTAATCCCTAACTGTTTCTTGTTAGTTAATAAGTAATTTAGAAAAGAAACCGTATTATTACAATGTTTTCTTTGGGTATTGTAAGCATTATATTTCCAATTGCTTAGTATAAAGTCGCTTAATGGATGTACAATGTGTATGTCATTTGAAGTTTCTTTAAGTCCAATAATTGAGAATTTCTTATTTGTTATATCACCTTTACTTGAAGTATTCCATTCTAGCCAAACAGGAATAGAGAAAAACTTATAATTTTTTAGTTGTAGAGTAATCATTTTTTACTGTCCCCCCAATCACATAATTTTGTACATTATCTTTAGGGATTTGGTCGAAAGATATGTGTATAAATCTATAATATATTGTCGCTTTTTTTTGTACAACAGTAAATTCCTAAAATTCAGAATCCACTTGTTTTTAGAGTGTTGGATAAGGATAAATATGTACATGAAGTTTATGTACATATTTATGGAGATATGTCGTCTGGAGAAAATCGGCTGAGAATGTATCAGATTATTGTCAAAAGGGATCGCTTGTTGGGATTACAGGTCGTATTCATACGAGTAATTATGATAATGAACAGGGGAAAAGAGTGTATAAAACAGAAGTTGTGATTGAAAGAATTACGTTTTTGGAGCGGAAGAAAGAGGAAGCTTCACGGTAGAGAAAGGAGGTATAAACAAAAACTTGGTGTAATTACCAGATAACTATTATTTTTCACTAATCCCTTCCTATAAGTAACTGTCGAGAGATAAAAATATCGTTTTTGGGATGCTTCAAAATCTTAGATTAGTGGGCATATGAGATGATTCCTAATAGAGAAAATCTAAACCCCTTGTCCAATATGGACAAGGGGTTTTTGTTCAAAGAAAGTATAACTTTTCGATTGCTTTTGCAAGATGTACTGGCGGAAAAAATGACATACGTAGCCAAAACTTTAATTGTTCATTTTTTTGAAAAAGATCGACTTTCAATTGTAGTAGCCTGTATAAATCTTTTTCAGGATTTTGTGAATCAATTTTACTTAAGTATTGAAGTTTTGAAGCTAGTTCAGTTTCTTTTGTATCACGTAACACATGAAGAAAAAGGTCATCTTTTCCTTTAAAATGTGTGTAAATGGATTGCTTTTTCATGCCGGCTTTTTCAGCTATTAAAGAAAGGGGTGTTCCTTCATAACCATGAATTGTGAAATATTTTAGAGCTGCACCCTTAATTTTATTACTGTTCAATAAAATCACCTCAAATTTTACGAACGTTCGTCAGTTATGTTAGCGAATTAAATAAATGTATGTAAGCGGAAATTATATTTTGATATCTAAACAAATAATTTTAAAGATTTATATTCAATCTAATTAGGAAAAACTTTAAAAGAAGGGGAAAGGATGTTAGGAGGCGAATGGCATCTGCCCGTATTGTTGTTATTTATATGGTGTCGAAGGGTACGGTTTATTAAATATAAAAAGAGTGCATTCTAAGAAGAAACAATATTGCATTAAAATTTTAGCTCTTCACTTCGTTTTATATACATCGTAATGTGGGTCTAATCTGGAATAGGTCTTAAGTCTGATTTGAAAACGGTTCTTAAGCTCGTTATGGAAAACTAAAAAAATAGTTAAGATAAGAGTATCAAATCGAAGGGAGGCAAGCACAAGATGAAACAATTTCTAACGTTTATCGCAGCCGGTATTTTGGCTTTAATTGCTCTTGGTAGTCTTGCTGGTATTGTAGGATTCGCAATTGGAGCAGGGATTGCGTACTGGAGCTATAAATCATTTGTGCGAGCACAATCATTTTTTGGAAAGTTAGCTTGGGGTATTTTCGGTTTAATCGGCTTGTCAATCGCCCTTTCTCATTCCCCAGCATTGATCGGTATTGTAGCAGTAGTAGTACTATACTACGGATACCGTGAGTGGAAAAAAGAAAAAGATGTAGTGGTTGATTCTGCTTCAGAAAGTTCTAAACGATATAGCAACTTTGAAGATGAGTGGAACAAGTTAATGAAAAACTAATATAAAATAACTGAAATCATAAAGTAGAAGAGAGGAAGATTAGAATGAAACAATCTTTATTCGGACGTGTACGCGATGCAATTTTAGCAGATTTTCATAATGTATTAGATGAGAAGGAAAGAAAAAATCCAATCGCTATGTTAAACCAATATTTACGCGATAGCGAGCGTGAAGTAACAAAAATTGAGAAATTAATCGAGCGTCATAAAACATTAAAATCTAACTTTGCTCGTGAACTTGAGCAGGCTCGTTATTTCGTAAATAAGCGATCAAAGCAGGCGATCATTGCACAAGAAGCAGGAGAAATGCAATTGCATGAACGTGCAGTAGAAGAAGTAGCATACTATGAAGGGCAAGTATCACGTTTAGAAGAGATGTATGCAGGTGTAGTGGAGCAAATTGATGAGTTAGAACGCCGTCTTTCTGAAATGAAAAATAAGCTAAAAGAAATGAATGCAAAGCGTATGGAATTGATGGCACGTGAAAATATGGCCCATGTGAACCGTCGTATGAATACGGCTCTTCATAAAATGGATGAGAATAATCCGTTCTTACGATTTGAAGAAATTGAAGATCACATTCGTGATTTAGAGCTTCGCATGAATGAAGATCATGAACGTGATACATTTGATATGAAAATTGCAAAACTTGAGCGCGACATGAAAGAAAAAGATGAAGTATCTTTAACAAAATAATTGTAGTGCATCATAAAATGAGTTTATGGTGGTAGAAAAAAGGTGTTGCAAAGCAATACCTTTTTTTATTTATCCCGTATTAACGGGCAGTAAGACCCTCATCCTAAGATTCAGCGAAAGCAAGGAAGGTAGGGGCTGATTAAAGTTATTATCAATCTACCTTTTTTGAGCGGAAGAGAGAAGGAACATGATACTAAAAAGGGGTATATCAATAGGGGTAGTTGTTACATGATATTCACCAATTCTATTAAGACTATAATTGTGATTAGAAAAAGCAAGCGTCTCAGTAGGAGTATAGCGATAGAACATGTTACAATACAGCTAAGAACAAGCAATAAAGGAGAGTTTATTTACGTGAAGATTAAAGCAATTGAACCGACGCCAAGTCCAAATACGATGAAAGTTATCTTAAATGAAGTGTTACCATCAGGAGCACGTAATAATTATACAAACGAAAATGCAGAACAAGCACCAGAGCAAGTGCAACACATTTTAAAAATTGAAGGTATTAAAGGTGTATATCATGTTGCGGACTTTCTAGCAGTAGAGAGAAATGCGAAGTATGACTGGAAAGTACTTTTGCAACAAGTTCGTGCTGTGTTTGGAGAAGAAGTCACTGAAGAAGATGAGAGAGAGCAACTTTCACATTTTGGTGAAGTGAAAGTATTCATTCAAATGTTCTTTACGATTCCGATGCAGGTGAAATTAACAGATGGAACAACGGAAGAACGAGTGGGCTTACCAGACCGTTTTAAAGAAGCAATTATGAAAGTGCAAATGTCTGCACCTAACGTTGTGAAAGAGCGTAAATGGGTAGAACAAAGTACACGTTATGGGAATTTTGAAGAAATCGGAAAAGAAGTTGTGGAAGAAATTGTCGCTGCTTATCCAGAAGACCGTGTTGAAAAAACTGTAAAAGAATTATTAGATCAAGCGGGTGCTAAAGAAGTAACGATTACAAAGCGTGAACCATATAAAGTAACAGAAGAAATGATGGCGGATCCTGATTGGAAAAACCGTTATGCAGCGCTTGAGCAAATGGATCCAACAGAAGAAGATATTCCTGTATTGAAGAAAGTGCTAGAAGATGAGAAAGTATCTATCCGTCGTTTAGCAACAGCGTACTTAGGTATGGTAAAAGGTGATGAAGTATTACCGTTACTGTATAAAGCTTTACTAGATCGTTCTGTAAGTGTACGCCGCACTGCGGGTGATTGCTTATCAGATGTAGGAGATCCAGCAGCGATGTTTGTTATGATTAAAGCACTTAAAGATCCAAGTAAATTGGTGCGTTGGCGTGCGGCGATGTTCTTATTTGAACTTGGTGATGAAAGTGCAATTCCAGCACTACGCGTAGCGCAAGATGATCCGGAGTTCGAAGTAGCAATGCAAGCTCGTCTAGCATTAGAACGTATTGAAGGCGGAGAAGAAGCGAAAGGATCTGTTTGGAAACAAATGACGGAGTCTCGCAAAGGAGAATAATCATATGATCGTTTTCTATGATAGTAGGTGTCCGATGTGCACGGCAGTCGCAGAGCGTACAAAGAAGCTTGATAAAAAAGATACGATGAAGTTTGCCTCTTTTCGTGATAAAGATGTTGTAGAGGAGTATCAACTTTCTACAGAGTTACAAGAGAAGATGGAGCAAAGACTTTACATTTTAAAAAATAACAAATGGTATGACGGGATTGGTAGCGTATATGTTTTAGCAAAAGCTGTGCCGTCATACTGGTTTGTGGTTCCTTTTATCAAGTTATCTATTTTACTTGGATTTGGAAATAAAGTGTATGATTATATTGCAAATAGAAGAAAACTTGTATCAGTTGGTCACTGTCGTGAAGGAGTTTGTGAAATTCCATCAAAAAAATGATGGTAACGCTATCTTTCTTTTGCACCTATTATAAGAGCGTGATATGATGAATTTGGAATGAAAGTTGAAGGAGAGATTACAAGATGTCAAATGCATACGAAGAATATATGCGTCAAATGGTAATTCCAATGCGTCAAGAGTTAGTGCGTGCTGGATTTGAAGAATTAACTACAGAAGAAACTGTAAAAGAATATATGGAAAATGCGACAGGTACAACATTAGTTGTCGTAAACTCTGTTTGCGGATGTGCAGCTGGTTTAGCGCGTCCATCAGCTGGTCAAGCGGTTGTACGTTCCGAAAAACAACCAGACCATCTTGTAACTGTATTTGCAGGACAAGATAAAGACGCAACAGCTACAATGCGTGAGTACTTCGGAGATATTCCTCCATCTTCACCATCTATGGCGTTACTAAAAGGAAACGAAGTTGTTCACTTCATTCATCGTCATGAAATTGAAGGAGCAACAATGGAAGAGATTATTAATAACTTAGAACAAGCTTTTGAAAAGCATTGCTAAAAAGGGGGAGTGATTCTCCCTTTTTTCTTTATATATTGAGGTGAAAAGATGATTGTAACAACAGCAGGACGAACGAATAAGGAAATGATAACATATGCAAAAGAGGTAGCGGAAGAATTACAATGCTCTTTTGTAGTACGGAATGATATATCGGTATACAAGCTACATGAGCAGTTTGAACAAGATGTACTCGTTGTAGGAAAGAATCGATTAGCAATTTATCCAAAAGGTACAGAAGAATCGTTCTTTTTCCATCCTAATTCTGCAATGTTTCGTGTGAAAAGATTAATGAGGGGAGAACATGATCCATTTGTACAAGCTGCAAAATTAGAAAAAGGAATGACGGTGTTAGATTGTACGCTCGGTATGGCATCAGATAGTATTGTTGCAAGCTATGTTGTTGGAGAAGAAGGCGCTATAACGGGGCTTGAGGGGAATCGTTACATGGCTTATATAATGAATAAAGGTTTAAAGCAGTGGTGTGCGGGTATTTCAGAAATCGATGAAGCGATGCGTAGAATTAGAGTGAAGAAAACTGAGCATTTTGATTTCTTAAAGCGCTGCGAAGACAACTGTTATGATGTTGTTTATCTGGATCCAATGTTTGAAGAAACGGTAATTGAATCAGATGGGATTCGTGGCTTAAAACACTTTGCTTTGTATAATGATGTCACAGATGAAACAATTGCAGAAGCAAAGCGTGTTGCTAGAAAACGTGTTGTCTTAAAGGATCATTTCCGTAGTACACGATTTGAGCGACATAACTTCTTAGTATATAAGCGAAAAAGTGCGAAATTTCATTTTGGTGTAATTGAACCTTGCTAATTATTTGAAAAGATGTATAATAAGCAATAATCAATTATATATGATGTCGTAGATGAAGAGAGTAGTCCTTCTTCAGAAGGAAAGCGAGCTAGGGATGGTGAGAGCCTAGTACGGAGAAGAGGATGAAGCGCACTTCGGAGACGCTGCTTGAAATGAATAGTAGAGTAAGCCGGGGCCCCCTGTCCTCGTTATAAACGGGAAAGTGGTTCTTCGGAACAACAAGGGTGGTACCACGGGTGATAACTCGTCTCTTTTTTAGAGACGGGTTTTTTGTGTTTAAAAAAATAAGGAGGAAGTAACATGGAATATAAAATTCAATTAGCAAAAAGTTTATTTGAAATATTAAAATCAGAATTATCATTGGAACAAATTACAGGTTTAATTGAAACTCCGAAGCAAGATGAATTTGGAGACGCGGCATTCCCTTGTTTTATGCTTGCAAAGCAATATAAAAAAGCACCCGCAATTATCGCGAAAGAAATTGCTGAGAAGTTAAACAATTCATTTTTTACAAAAGTGGAGGCAGTTGGACCATATGTGAACGTATTTTTCAATCGTCACATAGTAAGTGATGATGTATTAAAAGCGATTTTAGTTGAAAAAGAAGAATATGGACAGGGGTACTTTGGGCGAGAAAAAACAGTAGTAATCGATTACTCTTCACCAAATATCGCGAAACCGTTCTCCATGGGACATTTACGTTCAACGATGATCGGGAATTCTTTAAAACATATCGCTGAAAAGTGTGGATATGAGGTTGTAGGAATCAATTATATTGGTGATTGGGGAACGCAGTTTGGGAAATTAATTACCGCATATAAAAAATGGGGAAATGAAGAGCTTGTAAAAGAAGATCCGATTCGCGAATTATTCAAATTATATGTTCATTTCCACGAAGAAGTGAAAGAGCATCCAGAGCTAGAAGAAGAAGGTCGTGCATGGTTTAAGAAATTAGAAGACGGTGATGAAGAAGCAGTTTTTTTATGGAATTGGTTCCGTCATGAATCTTTAAAAGAATTCTCTCGTATTTATGAACTTCTTGGTGTTGAATTTACAAACTTCCAAGGAGAGGCTTTCTATAATGATAAAATGGGCGATTTTGTTGATATTTTAGAAGAAAAAGGGTTATTAGAAGAATCGGATGGAGCACAAGTTGTTAATTTAGAAAAAGAAGATATGCCGCCATGTTTAATTAAAAAATCAGATGGAGCTACACTTTATGCAACGCGCGATTTAACAGCGGCACTATACCGTCAAAACACATATGAATTTGATAAAGCGTTGTATGTAGTAGGCGCAGAACAAAGCTTACACTTCACACAATTTTTCACTGTATTAAAGAAACTTGGTTATAACTGGGTAGATGGTATGGCTCATGTACCATTTGGACTCATTTTAAAAGATGGTAAAAAAATGTCCACACGTAAGGGGAAAGTCGTATTACTTGAGGAAGTATTAGAAGAAGCGATTACGCTTGCAGAGCAAAATATTGAAGAGAAAAATCCGGACTTAAAGCAAAAAGAGGAAGTTGCTAAGCAAGTTGGTGTCGGGGCAGTCATTTTCCATGATTTGAAAAATGAACGTATGCATAATATTGAATTCTCTTTAGAAAAAATGCTGAAGTTCGAAGGGGAAACAGGACCATATGTTCAATATACACATGCGCGTGCTTGCTCCATTTTACGAAAAGAAAATGCTGAATTTGAAACAGAAGCGTTTCAATTAAACGATGATCATAGTTGGAGTACGATAAAATTATTAAATAGATTTCCACAAGTCGTTGAAACAGCCTTCTTCAAAAATGAACCGTCACATATTGCGAAGTATTTGTTAGATGTAGCACAAGCATTTAATAAATATTATGGAAATGTTCGTATTTTAGAAGAGGATAAAGAAAAGGAAAGTAGACTTGCACTTGTTTATGCAGTAACGATTGTGTTAAAAGAAGGATTGCGTTTACTTGGAATGGGTGTTCCGGAAGAGATGTAAATGAGTACAATTTTATCGTGCTATTGTGCAGTGACAATTATTAACGTTACTGTAGTAGTAAATTACAAATAATGTGTTACTGAAGATGATAAATACAAAATAAAGCTTACTATATTGACAGAATGACAAATCGGGCGTACGATTGACCTAATTTGTTATTTTTTTATTTTTCTTACTATTTTTAATAATTATTCATTTTGTTTTTTCTTTACTAAAATTATTCTTTGAAAGAAGGAGATGGAGATGGTATCTTTTTTTCCTACAATGTATGAAGATGAACTTATATATAGTGCTATTGCAAGATATCATGTTAGAAGTGGTAATACTATCCCTAAACAGACAATCGATAAATTGATGTAAGTCTGTATCTTTTATTTTTTCGCGAATATGGCCATAGCCTTTTTTAAAATCTCATTTTCCTCCTTCAGACGAAGCATTTCTTTCTGCATTCGCTTCAGGTCTTCTAGCGTCATTTCTTCCTCATCAATCGTTGTGATAGGAGAATACTTTTTTATCCATTTATAAATCGGTACTTCTGATACACCATATTCGCTGCTTAGTTCTTTCACAGATCGGCCTGAATGATATAGTTCAACAACCATCTTTTTAAATTCTTCATTAAATTTCTTGTTTGCCATACGGACACTTCCTCCTTGAAATCCATTGTAAGGACTTAACTAAGTTGTGTTCATATGACTATACTAACTCCAGCCTTACTATAGTATCATTTTTTGAACATCTTACTTTAGCTCAGCACAACGGATAACCGCTTTAATTACAGGGAATTATCAAAAAGGGTACTATTAAACAGAACAAGCCCAAGAAATGGATAAGGAGTGAGCATGCGATGGACAACATGATAAATGCGGGCAGCTTTGGTATGCAAAGCGGAACTGCTCAAAAAACGGTTGGCCAGTATTTGTTTGATTGCCTGAAACTGGAGGGCATTACCGAAATTTTCGGCGTCGCAGGGGACTATAATTTTACACTTCTTGATACTTTGGAGTGTTATAACGGCATCCGTTTTATAGAAGGGCGGAACGAACTAAACTCGGGCTATGCCGCAGATGGCTATGCAAGAATCAAAGGAATTTCCGCTCTTATTACGACCTTCGGGGTCGGGGAGCTCAGCGCCTGTAATGCGATAGCGGGAGCCAACAGCGAGCATGTGCCAATAATTCACATTGTGGGTGCGCCTCCTGAGAAGGATCAAAAAGAGCACAAGCTGATGCACCACACCCTAATGGATGGGAATTTTGATGTCTTTCGCAAGGTGTATGAGCAGATTACGGCTTATAGCGCGGTGCTTACGCCGGAAAACGCTAAGATTGAAATTCAGGCTGCGATTCGCATTGCTAAGGAAAAGAAAAAGCCGGTATACCTGGTTGTGGCCGATGATTTAGTGACCAAGCCGATTAAGATCCGGGAAGAGCCGGTACCGCCACGTCCAACGTCCAACCTAAAAACCCTTCAGGCTGCGGTGAATCATGTCTATCGACTGCTGGAGCGTGCCCACCGACCGGTTATCCTTGTGGATGTGAAAACCATGCGTTTCGGCCTTCAGACAGCAGCTCGGCAGCTGGCCGACGCCATGAACGTGCCTGTTGTAACGATGATGTTCGGGAAGGGGGCATTCGACGAAACCCATCCAAATTATATCGGAATGTACCTAGGCTCTTTCGGAGGTTCTGAAGTCCAAAGTACGGTGGAAAATGCAGATTGTATCATTGCAATCGGCATGGTATGGGCGGACACCAACACCGCGAATTTTACCGCAAAGCTGAACCCGCTGGTGACTGTCAATATTCAACCAGACATGGTTAAGATCGCTGAGGCGGAATATCCGAATGTTCTTGCAGCCGACATGCTACTTGCCGTGCAGAAGGTGGGGCATATGGGCCAAGGTTTGGCAGAAAAATTGTCATTCCCTTACGATCAATTCACAACTAATGCCGCCGGCCCTCTAATGGCGGCCGGCTATTATCCCCGTTTTCAGCGCATGCTGAAAGAGGGCGATATTGTAATCGCCGAGACTGGGACGTTCTATAATGGAATGGCGGAGGTTAGACTGCCGGGCAATGTAACATATATTGGGCAAGGCGGATGGCAGTCCATCGGTTACGCAACCCCCTCGGCGTTCGGTGCTATTATGGCCGCGCCGGAACGCCGAGTGTTGCTATTTACAGGTGACGGCGCCCTGCAGCTAACAGCCCAGGAAATCAGTTCCATGCTCTATTACGGCTGCAAGCCTATAATCTTCGTCTTGAACAACGATGGCTATACAATTGAGAAATATTTGAATGTCAAAACAGAGGGTCAAAAGTACAACCAAATCCCTCAATGGTCTTACACCAGGCTGCCTGAAGCTTTTGGAGGTAACGCGTTTACCGTTACGGTCCGGACCTATGGAGAGCTTGATCAGGCTATAATCCAAGCTGAAACGGAAAGTACCGAAAGACTCTGTATTATTGAAATGATCGCAGGGAATCCGATGGACGCACCTAAATATATGCGACGGCAGCGCAGTTATATGGAGAAGCAGGAAATGCAGCGCAGCCAGAAATAGTCCCGAATAACAAGAATGTTCCTAAAAGATGAATCTAATCTTTAATGGGGACCCTTAAAAAATAGTCATGTAGAAACTTAGCATTTTTAAGTCACCTCCTTCTATTAGCTTCCTAAAATTTGCTAAGCAATCCGTTCTTGTACTCTCAGATAGACAAAAAAACATCAAAATGATGTTTTTTAACTTAAGGGTCACTAAGCATCTCCATCAAGTTAAAAAATTGGTTTTAACCTAAAGCGAAAAAAGTGAACTTAATTTTTATAAATAAATGTAGAAAAAATTTCGTTTTAGTGCATTTTAAAATCTTAAGTTGATGGATGTGGGGGCCGTCAGGAAAATGCGGATTTACAACGGTAAGCTTATTTTCAAGGCGATTCCCCCGCTTTTAACAACTGTAGCCTTGGAATAAAGTTTGATTAAATTAACTTAATAAACCTTGATAAAAGAGCACATAGAAAAAGCGTGTTTTGAAAAAAATTGATCAAAACACGCTTTTTTTATATTCAATTGAGTCATTCTTTTATAAAAAATTTTGATGATTTTTGTGATCCTTGCTCAATTAAAGCCCCCGATTATGGAAGAACTTATTGAAAATAAACCCCGTTACTTTAAATGATTCATTCACAATATTATTAAGTAAATTCCCTTTTACTTTCAGTAATGTACTAAAATCCATGCAGTAAAAACTCCTTACAAAAGAAACAAACAGAAAATAGAAGCTTTTTTAATCGAACTAATGTAAATAGTTTTACCTTTTTAATATCCACATAGAACCTACCAAAACGGACTAATATTAAAAGGAAATTCACCCAATTCCCTGGCCCTAATTTGATACTAATAGAACCGTTCTAATCATATTCTTATAATAGAAAACAATAAAAAGGGGTGGAAAGTTAGTTGATAAAAGTAAAGGTTAGTTTACGACCCATTGTAAGTAAGATAAATTTACCCACTGTTTTGAAAACAACTATACTTCCGGGTGACTCAATTGAAAGATTATTTATTGCAACCCAGGTAGGAGAAATCTTTTACATAGGAAACGGAGTTATAAGGACTTTTTTAGATATTCGCCCGCGAATCATAAAATTAGGTAATTCTGAACAAGGGGTTTCTGGTAGTGGATATGATGAACGGGGATTGCTAGGGCTAGCGTTTCATCCAGAATTTTATTATAACGGTTTGTTTTATCTTTATTATTCAGTAGCTGGAACACAAGGTCCAGGGGCTCTTCCTGAATTTTTTAAGCCTAACCCGTGTGATCTCAGAACTTTAAACCTAAGATGGATAAATAGAGAAACTCAATATGATCATATTGATACAGTTGAAGAATGGATTTTACAATCGAATGGTCAACCTCAAAAACGACGGACATTACTTAACATAAGAAGACCATTTTTTAATCATAATGGTGTCAATAGCTTAAACTTTTCGCCTGAAACCGGAAAACTTGTTTTAACAACTGGAGATGGTGGATCAGGCTATGATCCATTTAATTTAAGTCAGGATGATATGGAGATAGCTGGTAAAATAATTGAAATTGATGTAGTTAAGAATACATTTATCAATAATCCCCCCGTAGTCACACGTTTTAATGAACTTCCCTTACCTATTCAGGAAACGCTTACGGTAATTGCCAAAGGGGTTCGCAATATAACAGGCATCTCATTTCAAAGGTTTAATAATCAGTATATCAAATATGTGGGGAATGTCGGACAGGATTTGGTAGAGTCGATTTTTTCATTCGTTCATTATAAACCAATACCGGTTACTCAGCTTATTCAAGCTTCTTTAATGAGATCTAAACCTGACCAAGAAGGATTTATTAACTTTGGTTGGCGAGGGTGGGAAGGTGCTTTTCCTACTTCGTTTATAAGGGGCTGTTTTGCAAATCCGACTTTGGATGAGAAAACAATTGCTTATTACAATGAAACAGTAAAAACTTCAGTGAGGCGTCTTCAGCCTTTAACTAGTTATTTTCATAAAGATCCCCGACCCGATAAGTTTGGAGGAACTGCACTTACAGGAGTCCAGCCATATAGGGGGAATGGAATCCCAAATTTAACGGGAAGCGTTGTGTTTACCGATCTTGCCCAGAATGAAGAATCTCGGCCTCCGGTTAGAGGGGTTTTAGCTTATACCAAGGCAAGTACGGATTGTAAACTAAATGATTTTAGTGTTATTGAAACCGATTATAATTTTGGATCTCAATCAGCTTATTATGTTAATTTGGGAACGAATCTGGATCAAACCAGATTATATTTAGGGGTTTATGGCTCTATGAAAGTGACTGATTTTAATCAAGGTACTATTTTTGAAATTGTTCCATGATTTATAACTATAAAATTCGACGGTTGGAGTAAGCATTAACACCTAACCATTTTCTGAAGCAATTCCAGCATCTGCAATTAGCATTTCCCATCGATCTGTAAACGTTAAGTTAATGGGAGTTGTAAACTTTTCAGCAAATACTTCAATTCTATATCCTAATGGAACCAAGATACCTTCTGGCTTTAAAATTCTTTTATTGTATCTGTATGATACATCGTACCCCCCTTAGAAAAAGCTTATATTTTTAAATATTCATGGAGGGGCAGTTCTCATTCCAATTGATTACTAACAGGCAATACCGCATAAAGCGCAAGGGAATGAATAGTATAGAAAGTGACGAATTGGATATTTTCAGGGGGTGTTTTCATCAATCGGTTTATTCGTTATTGGTATCAATCGATGATAGAGACAGATACAAACTATGTTCATATAAGAAAAATGAACATTGCAACCAAGTTAGTTATTACAGCCTTATTGAGTACATTTGCCACTATGTTTCAATCAGCGGGGGGCTTTATGCCTGGTATAGGCTTTCTGATTAGTTTTCTAGCAACATTACCAATTTTTTTAGCTACTTGTTTTTCTATCCGCCAGGGAATCCTCTCTTATACCCTCACGATTTTCCTATTATTTATTATTCAGCCGAGTGAACTAATTATCTTTCCCTTTACAACAGGTTTATTAGGTATAGCGATGGGTGTGGCCTTTTTACAATTGCAAAGGAGAATTATGATTGTTTCCTTTTCATCAATATGTCTACTTACGGGTATTATGGTGATTCTGTATGTATTTCGTTTTCCAGTGCTAGGCCCTACTGTTGATACAACTATGGATCCAAAGGTTATTGCAATAATATGTATATTGAGTTTTCTTTACTGCTGGATTTTCGCGGAACTTTGTAGAGTACTCATGAATAGATTTTGTCGGGCATTGCCTTAACAGTTGAGTAAAATCTTTTTGAACGAATAAGCGTTGTAATGCCACATATATTTCAAAAGAAGGAGGAGACAAGATGAAGCTGGCGTTTAGTACAAATGCATTTACAAGATACACATTGCCCGAATCTATTTCAGAGATTGGACGTTTGGGATATAAGGGCGTGGAAATTCTAGCGGACGTTCCTCATGCTTTTCCACCTTTGCATACTGCCCCTTGGGTAAGTGATGTGCAAAAAAAAATAGAACAATATGATCTCGAGGTATCAAACATAAACGGTAATACGGCATCTGGATTTTTTTTGCATTCTACTGGAGAACCTACATTTGAGCCGTCCCTATGTAATGCGAGAGGAGAGGTGAGAAATCAGAGAATTGGATATACGAAGCAGTTAATAGATTTAGCCGCAATGCTAAATGCAAAAAATATCAGTATTACAAGTGGTAGGTGTCTTTCTGAAAACCCACCAGATCAGGCAATTTATCATCTGATAAACTCATTAATGGAAATTATGGACTATGCCGAACGGCGTGAAATCAACGTGGGGATTGAATACGAACCCGGTCTTCTAATAGAAAACGGCAAAGAATTGAGTGAACTGATTCAAATAGTAGGGTCAAATAGGCTAGGAGCAAATCTCGATCTCGGGCATGCAGACGTAATAGGAGAAGATATTCCTGCTCTTTTATCAAGTTTAAAGTCACGAATATGGAATATCCATTTAGAAGATATCGCAAATCACAAGCACTATCATCTTATACCTGGTAAGGGAAACATTGACTTTAATCAATTGTTCAATCATGTAAAGCAAATCGAATATACAGGATTCATTACAGTAGAATTATATACCTACAGTGACAATCCGTTTATGGCAGCAAAGGAATCTATCGAATTCCTTACACCATACTTTAAGAATAGCCATTTATGAGGGGGAAAACCTATGAAATATTTTGATCCGCATATCCATTGTTACTCCCGCACAACAGATGATTATGAGAATATGAGTCTGGCTGGCGTACGCGCCGTTGTGGAACCCGCATTTTGGCTTGGAAGCGAACGCCGATATCCTGAGACATACTTTGATTACTTCCAACATTTGCTTACCTTTGAACCGCAGCGTGCTAAGCAACATGGAATCGATCACTATTGTTGTTTAGCTATGAATCCAAAAGAAGCAAATAACCTTGATATTGCCTATCAAGTAATCGATGGACTGTCCGAGTACTTGCAACATGAGCGGTGTCTTGCGATTGGGGAGATTGGTTTTGATAGAATCACTGTTGAGGAAGAAGGCGTGATGCGCAGACAACTGAAATTGGCTAAGAATCTCCATATGTTGGTTATGGTACATACTCCTCACCAAAATAAGCGGGAGGGAACAAGAAGAACGATAGAAATCCTAAAGGAAGAAGGGCTTGAACCTGACAGGGTATTAATAGATCATAATAATTCAGATACTATTGATCTTTCCGTTGAATATGGCGGCTGGAGCGGAATGACAATTTATCCGACAAAAGTTTCAACTGGCGAGGCAATTGAAATCATCGAACATTACAGCACAAATAAGATCATGATCAATACGGCAGCAGACTGGGGCCCATCTAATCCTCTTAATGTAGTAAAAACTGCGCTTGAGATGAGAAAGAAAGGGCATGCGGAAAATATCATTCAAGAGCTAGTTTGGAATAATCCGGTCCGCTTTTATGAACAATCCGGAAAATTGAAACTAGATTCATAAGGGGAGAGAAATCATGAAACTTGCATATAGCAGTAATGGATTTAAAAGATATGACCTGTTAAAAACAATCGACTTATTAGCTGAAATCGGATATGAAGGAATAGAAATCTTACTAGATATCCCGCATGCTTTTCCACCTGAGGTGACCAATGAGAAGATAGACATGATTAAAGACAGGTTGAAGCAACGAAACATGACTATATCAAATTTGAATGCGTTCATGTTGTATGGAATAAAAGATAATTGGCACCCGTCTTTTGTTGAGGCGGATGAAGTAGAACGAAGACAGCGTATAGAACATACGCATAACTGCATTGACTTGGCTCGAAAACTCGGTGCAAAGACATTGTCTACCGAACCAGGGGGACCACTCATCAATGTAGGAAGAGAATGGGCAAATAAAGTTTTTATTTCGGCAATGGAGGAATTGGCTGACCATGCCGAAAAATCTGGTGTAACAATTCTTGTTGAACCGGAGCCGGACTTGCTGATTGAAACTTCTGATCAATTTATTGAATTCAAGAAGGCTGTTCCCTCCCAGGCAATTGGATTAAATTTTGACATAGGACATTTCTTTTGTGTCGGAGAGGATCCGGCTACATTAGTTCATAAGTTGCTACCCTATACAAAGCATTATCATCTAGAGGATATTGCCAAGGACCGTGTTCACGAACATCTTATTCCAGGGCATGGTGCTATTCCTATTCTAGAGGTTTTACAATCTATAAAGAAAACGGGCTATGATGGTTTTGTTACCATTGAATTATACCCCTATGAAAGCCAGGCGATACAGGCTGCCAAGGAATCTCATGACTATGTACAAAGCATCCTTAACAGCCTATGAGAAAGATTCGCACCTATTTTGAGCTCATACGATTTCCGAATACCTTTACATCTATGGCGGATATATTGGCAGGTACTTGGATTGCAGGGCTAGTTTGGAATCAGAATTACTTTATTCAGATTATCCTTCTTATATTTGCAAGTGCATGTATATATGCGGCAGGAATTATTTTAAATGACTTTTTTGATTTTGAAATAGACAAGAAAGAGCGGCCTGAGAGGCCCTTGACATCTGGTCGCATCTCACTTCGTTCAGCGCTGCGTTTTAGTTTTGTACTTCTTACGGCTAGTGTTGTATCTGTATGCTTTGTGTCCAAAATAAGTTTTTTGATTGCGTGCATTCTCATTGTTTTAGTATTCGTTTACAATCGCTATTCAAAGCATCATGACGTTTTTGGACCGTTGACAATGGGAATTTGTAGAGGAGTCAATTTGTTATTAGGATTGAGTGTGGCACCAGATAAATTAGCGCAATTTTGGTGGATAGCGGGATTAGGATTTTTATATATTTTCACTGTTACTGTGATGTCCAAAGGCGAGGTTGGAAACGGCATTCATCCGAATCGAGTAAGAATTATGGCAGGGGCGGTTTTAACGTGTGCTATTGTTATTCTGTTCTTGCAATTCGACGGTACATGGGGAGCAACAGTTATTGCAGTAATCTTTTTTTTGTTATGGACTTTTTCAGGAATTTTACCGGCACTAGCAAAGCCGACATCACCTAACATTAGGAAGGCTGTGGGAACATGTATACTAGGTCTTCCGTTATTGGATGGGGCGGTTGCCGCTCCATTTGGAGGATGGCCAGCTTTTTTTTCCGTATCCTCTTTCCTAATTCTGAGTTATATCATGTCTCGTATCTTTCCGGTCACATAGATGAAAGGATGGTATCTTTGGAGAAAAAAAACGTGGTTGTATTAGATATTATCAGTTTGACAACAGAACATCTGAACGATGATGAATTGACTCCGAATATTCGAAAATTATTAGAAAGTGGTCAACATGCAAGAATTAAGCCAGTATTTCCCGCTGTAACTGGATCAATACAGGCTACTTATATCACTGGAACTCCGCCAGCTGAACATGGAATTATTTGTAACGGCCTCCCAAACTTGGATACTAAAGAAATTACAATGTGGAATCAGACGATGGTTCCAATTCAAGGCGAAAAAATCTGGGAGAAGTTGAAGAAAGAAGACCCGACAGCTGAAACAGCAGTGCTATTTTGGCAGTTCAGCAAGCTGAGCACAGCGGATTATGTAGTGACACCTGCCCCTATCCATCTCGATAAAAAAATGATTTTGTGGTGTGATTCGAAGCCGAGGGACTTATACGGAAAACTGAGGGAGAAATATGGGGAATTTGATCTAAAAAATTTCTGGGGCCCACTCTCTTCTGTCAAGTCCAGTGAATGGATCTTAGATGCAGCGATAGATATTTTAGAAGAATACAAACCAAGATTATCACTTGTATATTTACCCAATATAGATTATAACGCGCAAAGGTTCGGACCTGAAAGTGAAGCAGCAAGGAGATCGATTAAGGAAATTGATGATTTGATTGGAAATTTTATCGGGCAACTAGAAGAGCGCGGATTGAGGGATCACACACGTCTTGTTATTTTATCAGAATATAATTTTAAGCCAGTTAATAGACCTATCCTTATCAATCAAACGTTGAACAAAGAGGGATATGTGGCTATCAAACATGTTGAAAATATGGATTTTCTCGATTTAGAGATGTCGAGGGCCTTTGCCTTGGCAGACCATCAATTGGCCCACGTGTATATTCCAGACCCACATGATATAGGGGCAGTTAAAGCAATTCTTGAAAATATCCCAGGTATAGCCGAGGTATGGGGAGAGGAGGAGAAACGAGCCCATAATATTGATCATGAGCTTTCAGGTCAGTTAGTTGTAATTGCAGAACCCGACAGCTGGTTTGTGTACTACTGGTGGCTGAATAGCGAACAGGCACCAGAATTCGCATACAATGTGGATATTCATAGGAAGCCCGGTTATGATCCAGTTGAGCTGTTTGTAAATCCCAAGACATTCCAAATCCCACTAGAACCGGATCGAATCAAAGGATCTCACGGTTTACCGCCAAAAGACGAAGGGGATTATGTATCACTTGTAGTAACAGGGAAAGATTTTGAACTTCCAGAAACATTAGAAGCGACCGAAGTCCATGACTTGTTGTTACAACTTTCAAGAAAAAAGAAGAGGTGAAAAAGTGACATATCGAACGGGTGTGTTATTCGTGGGGATGCTGGGTGCAGTGGCAACAACAACGATTTCCGGACTTTTTGCAGTCAATCAAAATCTTGCTCCGTTAAGGGGAGTTATTTCTTCAGAAAAGGAATTTGAGGCGCTGCAGCTAACTCCGCTTGATCAGATTGCTTTTGGTGGATGGGATATACAAAAAGATTCATTAATAGAAGTAGTAAAAAGGCATGGTATCATTCAGGAGCCTATTTTGCAGAAGATTGAAATGAATCTCAATGATGTTCCTGTTTGGCAAGCGCCATTGGCTAATGTGAATGATTTTGTCAAAGGAGTATATAGACTGAAAGGAGAGCCTGAGACTTTAGAGAGTGCAGTGGATAAAATCCAAGAAGACATCGAGGCATTTAGGAAAAAGTATGATCTTGAGAGAATTGTTGTGATAAACACAGCTTCAACAGAAGAAAAAACAAAAACTCATTCATTATATCAATCATTAAAAGCATTTGAGACCGGGTTAAGGGAGAATTCACCGGACATTCGATCGGGTATGCTTTATGCTTATGCGGCAATGAAGTCAAAATGTGCTTATGTGAACTTTACGCCGAGTGTGACGGCTGAGATACCGGCGCTGCAAAAGCTTGCAGAAACTCAGGGTGTTCCGACAGCAGGGAAAGATGGAAGGACAGGACAGACTTTATATAAACATGTTTTAGGGAAAATGTTCAAACAGCGAGGGTTGAATATTGTCGGATGGTACAGCACGAATATCCTAGGGAATCAAGATGGTGCAATTTTGGATCATCCGAGGCATTCTTCAACAAAGATTGATTCAAAGTCCATTGGATTAGAACGTATACTAGGGTACAGTCATTTTGATCATAAAGTTAGAATTGATTATTTTCCTGTCCGAGGAGATAGAAAAGAAGCATGGGATACGGTTGACTTTGAAGGGTGGCTAGGAGAGAGGATGACAATGAAAATCAATTGGCTGGGCATTGATTCTATTTTAGCTGCTCCTCTTATAATTGATCTTTCCCGGTTTATGGATCATGCGCTTCAGAAGGGGAAGGCAGGAATAATGGAACACCTATCACTATTCTTTAAATCCCCAATTGGAACAGATGAATATGCCCTTGATCAGCAATACCAAACGTTATTGGAGTATGTGAAACATTTTGAATATTACACTTAATCTTCTTGGTGACCTTGGAGCTGAAAAAACTATGAAGTATTAGAAAGAGGTGCGGAGAAGGCAAGAGGAATCGCGAAGGTAAATTTAGCGGGAATTAAAGGGCGGGTTGGATATGAGAGGGGATGTTAAGCGTTCCCTTATTTTTATTATTAAATTTATTAAAATACTTTCCTATTGCAGCACAAAGAATCGAGTTAAAAGGAGCATATAAGATTATTGCAATATCTGATAAATTACTTTCAGGTGCTGAAATGTATATGGACTGGGATAATAGTATGTTTAAACCAGAGTATATAAAATTCGACCAACTGTTCGATAATTGTAATTGCCTTTGCTAATTTTTCATTCCCTACAGAAAATAAGACTTCTTCTACAGATATGTGTACAAAATCAATTTTAATCTTTTCTTTAAATGGATTGTGATTTTGAATAAAATTTTGTTTTCGCTTTTTGATCAAACTTTGTTTTAAAGCCACACAATTTAGGATTAAGATTTTTATGGAGAGGAAGTATAAAGAAAGAAGGAATATACATTGTTGATTCTAAAGAAGTAGTTAGCAGTAATTTGAGGTAAAGATGATTGTGATATTGCATTCCATAAAAAAGAATGTTACTCTAAAAATAGAATTATGAGAGGACTGATGGATGAATAATGATTAACTAATCGATATTTTAATTTGAAATTAATAACTTCAAACTACAAAATATAGGGTTAGTCTATTCATTTTTCACAAATCAGTTCATACTTTATTTGTCATGATTCCAATGATTAATAAGAACTTATTAAGTATAAGTGAGATACTAATCCTTCCGATTACAAATTGGGAGGATTTTTTTATTCCCTTATAGGTAAGTTGATATTTATTAATCCGTAACTGTAACCTAACAAATAAAGGAGAGAGAAAAATGAGGAATTCAGACACTATTGTTACACATGTAATGCTCTATATAAGTCGTTAATATCCATCAAACTTATATGGAGAAATTAAAAAATTGATGGATATTCCGACTTTATATGAAAAGTGTTGATATATAAAGGAGGAATTATTATGTCAATGATAAAAGTTCAAGACTTAACTTTTTCATACCCAGGTAGCTTTGATAATATTTTTGAAGGTGTAAACTTTCAAATAGATACAGATTGGAAACTAGGGTTTATTGGTAGAAACGGACGAGGTAAAACGACATTCTTTAATTTATTATTAGGTAATTATGAGTATAGTGGGAAGATCACTTCTTCGGTAGAATTTAATTATTTCCCTTACCCAGTTTCGGATAAGAACAAGTTCACTCATGAAATCCTTGAAGAAATTTGTCCCCAAGCAGAAGATTGGGAATTTCTGCGTGAAATATCCTATTTAAATGTTGATGCCGAGGCCATGTATCGACCATTTAAAACATTATCAAATGGAGAACAAACAAAGGTGTTGCTTGCTGCACTGTTTTTGAATGAGGGTCAATTTCTATTAATTGATGAGCCAACAAATCATCTAGACACTGATGCACGAAAGATGGTCTCTGATTATCTAAGGAAGAAAAAAGGGTTTATTTTGATTTCACATGACAGAATCTTTTTAGATGGATGCGTTGACCATATCTTATCTATAAATAGAGCAAATATTGAAGTTCAAAGTGGTAACTATTCTTCTTGGAAGTTAAATTTTGATAGACAGCAGGAACACGAAGAGGCTACAAATGAGCGTCTACAAAAAGACATAGGGAGATTAAAACAGTCTTCAAAGCGTTCAGCAGGTTGGTCTCATCAAGTGGAAGCTTCCAAAAATGGAACAAGGAATTCAGGATCTAAGTTAGATAAGGGTTTTGTAGGACATAAAGCGGCCAAGATGATGAAGAGAGCGAAGAACCTTGAATCAAGGCAACAAAAAGCTATTGAAGAAAAGTCAAAATTACTAAAAAATGTGGAGAAAACTGAGTCGTTAAAATTAGAACAATTGAAATTTCAGTCAAATGAATTGGTTGTTTTGGCTGATGTGTCTGTTAAGTATGATGACCAAATAGTAAATGAACCAATTAGCTTCATAGTTGAACAAGGGGATCGAATTGTACTTGATGGAAAGAATGGAAGCGGGAAAAGTAGTATCCTAAAACTAATTCTAGGACATCCAATACAGCATACAGGCTCAGTTAATTTAGGTTCAGGACTCATCATTTCCTATGTCCAACAAGATACTTCTCATTTGAAGGGATTGTTATCGGACTTTATTGAAGAGCACGAGATTGATGAGACGTTATTTAAATCCATCCTACGTAAGATGGATTTTGACCGAATTCAATTTGAGAAAGATATATTTCATTATTCTGGTGGACAAAAGAAAAAGCTGCTTATCGCTAAAAGTTTATGTGAGAAAGCTCATTTATATATATGGGATGAACCATTAAATTTTATTGATATTTATTCGCGTATGCAGATTGAAGAGCTTATTCAACAATTTAATCCCACAATGGTTATTGTTGAGCATGATAAGGCATTTCAACAAACAGTTGCAACAAAAACTATATCTATATAGTTCAAAGTGAGTGATTGAAGATATAATCAGTAAATCAAGTCATTAAACTATAGGGCGCTTTAATGGAGTGATGAAAAAAGCCTAATTTCTCTACAATAAATTGAGAAATTAGGCTTTTTAATAGGAAAAGTAGGATACATATTAACAGAATGCACTCATAAATGGGAATATGATATAAGACCATAAGGTTTTCATACTATTAAAGAAGATGTTTAGGTTTGAATGATACAGGATTAGTTGTGTAATATTACCAATTGTGAATATAAAATAAAGTCACTACTTGGTTTATCTAGAGGTTAATCAATTAACAGGTATTATAGTTGAACAAGCAATACAATAAATGATTAAACTTATTTATAAAAAAATAATTTGTTAGAATATTTTAAGAGCAAGTTTTGATCAATCTTTTTTCAAAACACGCTCTTTCTTTTTGTTCTTTTATCAAGGTCATTTGCATTAATTTGAACAAACTTCATTCTAAAACAACACGTGGGTTTTATGTTAGTACGTTGGTTGTACCACATCGCTATCAAGCCAATAAAACAAAATACCCCCTAAAATGAAAAAATACGCTATTCTTTCTGTAGAATCATAGGAAAGGATGGCGTTTTTGTATGTCTATTTCTGTATCTGATGAATTACAACTATTTGCTCAAGAGATTCAAAGTTTTTTATCTCCAAATATCTTACGAGATCTTGCTAGAGATGTTGGTTTCGTGCAACGAACCAGTAAATACCAAGCATAACATGAATTTAAATATCAATTTATAAGTTAACAAGCATATATTCTTAATATTTTGATTGAAGAAAGCAGCAACTATATCGTTGCTGCTTTCTCATTTTCGTTATTGACTACTGATAAGTGGTGTTATGGTGCGACAAGAAGTCGCATTCCCACAGTGTAGCTCCCGCTACTAGACTAGATGCAAAGTCTATCTCCATCCGAAACTGCGGACTTGGTAACGAGTCCGTGGGTTGCATGAGGAAATGAGGAA
>Ga0102589_1000914_pt1 | contig 47121 bp, 38 predicted proteins | sample AraplaMF_Col_mLB_FD_76858 | JGI IMG/M metagenome (GOLD analysis project Ga0102589, IMG submission 76858) | Arabidopsis root microbial communities from the University of North Carolina, USA - plate scrape MF_Col_mLB | ecosystem: Host-associated > Plants > Roots > Endosphere | place: USA...
AGGTGCCGTTGGCCAGGCCGTTGGCGTCGGTCCAGTTGTCGCCGGGCACGCCCGCGCGCCAGGTGCCCGAGCCGCCGGCGATCTTGCCGTCGTTGAAGTTGGCGCTGTTGCCGCCGTCCCAGAGGTTCAGCACGAGGCCATCGCTGTTGAGCAGGTTGACCTGGTTCGCGACCGAGGTCTGCACGGCGAGCTTGCCCGTGGGCGCGCTGCCGATGTCCAGGCCGTTGTCGGTCAGTGTCCCCGTGTAGTTGATGAGGCGGTACAGGCCCGCGCCGAACTTGCCGCCGGCGGTCTCGCTCACGTTGAGCGTGCCGTCGAGCTGCAGGTTGCCGTTGACGTTGATGAGGTCGTTGAGCGAGCCGCCGGCCACGCCGGCCTGGCCCAGGTCGTAGTTGAGCGTGGAGCCGGCCGCGAGGCTCAGGCCACCGAGCGTGAGCGTGCCCACGCTGCCGACGCCGGCGCTGCCCGCCGACAAGGTGCCGCCCTTGGCCACCGTGACCGCGCCCGCGACCTTGCCGCTGCCCACCAGCGTGGCGCCCGCCTGAACCTGCACGGCGCCAGTACCGGTCGCGCTCCCGCTCGCGTTGTTCGCGGCGAGCGTGCCGGCGGCGACGGTGGTGCCACCGGTGTAGGTGTTGGCGCCGCTCAGCGTGAGCGTGCCGCTGCCGACCTTGACGATGGAGCCGCCCGTGCCCGATCCCGGTTGCACGAAGACGCTGCCCTTGTCGCTGATGGCGCCCGAGATGGCATCGCTGGTGTTCAGCCCGCCCACGGTGAGCCGCGTGGCGCCGAGAACGACACCGCCCGCGCCCGAGAGCGAACCGAGTTCGACACCGGTCTTGGCGGTCGAGCCCGACACGTCGACCACGCCGCCCGCGGCGTTGCCGATCGTGGCACCCGCGCCCGAGCTGCTGTCGGCGAAGCGCACAAGGCCGCCGAAGGCATTGCTGATCTGCGCGCTGCCCGCCGTGGCGGTGCCGCCGAAGCCCAGCAGGCTCTTGCCGCCGTTGGCGATCGTCGCCGATCCGGCGCTGGCGTTCTCGAAGAAGCTGATCGCCCCGCCGGCATTCGTGATGTTCGATGTGCCCGCGCTGGTGTTGCCGCTGAACTGCACCGAGTTCGCGCCGAGCATCTGCCAGGTCGCGCCATTGAGCGTGATCTTCGAGCTGGCGGCGGTGGCGTTCTGCGAGAACAGCAGCATGTTGCCGGCGTCCGCGCTCGCGGCGCGGCCCACGGTGTAGTCGTTGCCGCCGGCGCTCGCCTTGTCGGTGTACAGCAGCAGCGTGCCGTTGCCCTGCTGGCGCACCGCGCCGCTGCCGAGCACGCCGCTCACGGTGGTGGTGATGCTCGCGCCGTCCTGCAGCAGCGTGCCGCCGCTGTAGCTGTTGGCCGTCACCAGGCCCAGGGTGCCGCCCTTGCCCGTGACGGTGAGCAGGCCGTTGCCGCTGATGAGGCCGCCCACGCCGAAGAGGCCGTTGCCCAGGTCGATGGTGCCGCCGCCCGCGCCGAGCGCGAGCGCGCGCATGCTGAAGAACGGCGCGGAACCGGCCGCGATGCGCAAGGTGCCGCCGTCGATCGCGAGCCCCGTGCCGAAGGCGCCGAGGTTGTTGTCGGCCGCGATCTGCAGGATGCCGCCCTTGATGGTCGTGCCGCCGGTGTAGCCGTTGTTGCCGGTCAGCACCAGCGTGCCGCCGTCGTCCTTGACCAACCCGCCCGCGCCGCTGATGGCCGCGTTGATGGTCGCGGTCATGCCCGCACTGGCGCCGGTGCCGTCGCCCACGCGCACCACCGTCTGCGGGGCACTGATGGTGAGCGCGTCGCCGTTGATCGCGTAGCCGTCGACCGCGAACTGCGCGCCGCCGATGCGCACCGCACCGCCCGTGCCCTTGTTGTCCACCGTGACGGTGCCGGCCTGGCCGCTGAAGATGGCGACGCCATCTTGCTGCCAGCCGCCATTGAGCTTGCCGTCGATGCCGGTCCAGCTCGCGGTCGAGCCGCCCGCGCGCCAGGTGCCGCTGCCGCCCGCGACCTTGCCGTCGTTGAAGTTCGCCGGGTCGCTGCCGTCCCACAAGGTGAGCGTCACGCCTTCGCTGTTGACCAGGTTGACCTGCTTCGCGATCGCGGTCTGCACCTGCAGGTTCTTCGCGGCGGTCGGCGCGGTGCCGATGTCCAGGCCGTTGTCGGTCAGCGAGCCGGTGTAGTCGATGAGGCGATAGAGGCCGACGCCGAACTTGCCGCCCGCGGATTGCGCGATGTTGAGCCTGCCGTCGAGCTGCAGGTTGCCGTTGACGCTGATCAGGTCGTTGAGCGCGCCGCCCGCCACGCCGGCCTGGCCGAGCTCGTAGTTCAGCACCGAGCCGGCCGCGAGACTCAGGCCGCCCAGGGTGAGCGTGCCGACGCCGCCGTTGCCCGCGGACAGCACGCCGCCCTTGGCGACCGTGACCGAGCCCGCGATGCTGCCGGTGCCCGCGAGCGTGGCGCCCGACTGCACCTGCACGCTGCCCGTGCCGGTCGCGCTGCCACTCGTGTTGTTCGCGGCGAGCGTGCCGCCCGCCACCGTGGTGCCACCGGTGTAGGTGTTGGCACCGCTGAGTTCGAGCGTGCCGCTGCCGACCTTCACGACCGAGCCGCCGCCGCCGCTGATCGTGCCCGACACCGTCGTGCTCGTGTTCAAGCCGCCCGTGGTCAGCGCCTTCGCGCCGAGGAACACGTCACCCGCGCCCTCGAGCGAGCCGATGCCCACGCCCGCATTCGTGAGGCTGATGATGCGCAGTTTCCCGCCCGCGCCGTTCACCACCGTCGCCTGGTCCGCGCTCACGCGGTCCGCCAGGTTGATCACACCGCCGCTCTCGTTGACCAGGCGTGCCTGGCCCGCGCTCGCGTCGTCGAGCAGGTCGATGCGACCGCCCGCGAAGTTCGTGATCTGCGCCTTGCCGCCCTCCGCGCTGAACCACAGCGTGGTCGAGCCGCCGCGGTTCTCGATCACCGAACTGCCCGCGCTCGAGGTGTCGCGGAACTCGACCGAGGCCCCCTGGTTCGCCGTGATGCTCGCATTGCCGGCCGAGCTGCTGTCGCGGAACGCGAGGAAGCCGCCGTTGTCGGTCGGCGCGCCACCGCGCGCGGCCACGGTGATCGCGAGCTTGCCCGCGTCGGCCGTGTTGGCGAAGGCCAGCGAGGCATTGTTCGCCACCGACACTGGGCCCGTACCCAGCGCATCCGTGACCAGGGCCTCGACCGAGCCCGCGGCGATGTCGGTGCCGCCCACGTAGGCGTTGGCCGCGCCGAGCTGCAGGGTGCCGGCGCCGGTCTTGCGCAGGCTGCCCGCGCCACTGACCGTGCCGTCCAGCGCAAGGGAGCTGTCGATGTCGAAAGTGTTGACGCCCGCGCCCAGGCTCACGGCGCGCTTGCTCGCGGTGTCGCCCGTCACGTGCAGGGTGGCGCCTTCGAGCGCGAGGTCGCCCCCGACCGCGCCGAGGTTGGCATCCGACGCGATCTGCAGGATGCCGCCCTTGATGGTGGTGCCGCCGCTGTAGCTGTTGCTGCCGTCGAGCACCAGCGTGCCGAAGTCGTCCTTGACCAGGCCACCGGTGCCGGCGATTTCGGAAGCGATGGTCGCGGTCATGCCCGCGCTCGCGGCGGTGCCGTCGCCCACGCGCACCACCGTGGCCGGCGCGCCGATGGTGAGCGCGTCGCCGTTGACTGTGTAGCCGTCGACCGCGAACTGCGCGCCGCCGATGCGCACCGGGTTCGCGCCGCCCTGGGTGTCGACCGAGACGATGCCGGCCTGGCCGCTGAAGATGGCGACGCCATCCTGCTGCCAGCCCGCGTTGAGCTTGCCGTCGACGCCGGTCCAGCTCGCGGTCGAGCCGCCCGCGCGCCAGGTGCCGCCGCCGCCCGCGATCTTGCCGTCGTTGAAGTTCGCCGGGTCGCTGCCGTCCCACAAGCTGAGCGTCGCGCCGTCGAGGTTCACGAGGTTGACCTGGTTCGCGATCGCGGTCTGCACCTGCAGGTTCTTCGCGTCGGTCGGCGCGCTGCCGATCTCCAGGCCGTTGTCGATCAGCGAGCCGGTGTAGTCGATGAGGCGATAGAGGCCGGCGCCGAACTTGCCGCCCGCGGATTGCGCGATGTTGAGCGTGCCGTCGAGCTGCAGGTTGCCGTTGACGCTGATCAGGTCGTTGAGCGCGCCGCCCGCCACGCCGGCCTGGCCGAGCTCGTAGTTCAGCACCGAGCCGGCCGCGAGGTTCAGGCCGCCGACGGTCAGCGTGCCCGCGCCGCCGGCGCCCGGCGAAAGAATGCCCTCGCCCACGCTCACCGTGCCCGCGATGCTGCCGCTGCCGCCGAGCGTTGCGCCGCCCTGCACCTGCACCGCGCCGCTGCCGGTGGCGCTGCCGCTGGTGTTGGCGACGATCAGCGTGGTGCCGGTGACGGTCGTGCCGCCACCGTAGGTGTTGGCACCGGTCAGCCCCACCGCGCCCGTGCCGGACAGCGCGAGCGCGCCGTCGCCGTCGATCGTGCCGGCCAGCGTCAGCGGGTTGCTGCCGTCCACGCCGAGCGTCGTGCCGGCGCCCAGGCTCAGCTTGTTGTTCACCCCGATGTTCGCCACGCCGCTGCGCAGGATCGCATCGCCGGTCACCGAAAGCTTGCCGCCTCCCAGCGCAAGGCTGTCGCCGAGGCTCAGCGTACCGCTGTTGAGCGTGGTGCCGCCGGTGAAGCCGTTGTTCCTGCCGAGCGTCAGGGTGCCGGTGCCGCTGTACGAGAGGCCGCCGGCGCCCGTGATCTGGCCGCCGAGCGCGATGTCGTTCGCGCCGTTGATCTCCAGGTTGGCGTTGAGCAGCACCGCGTTGCCGAGATTCACGGCCGCGCTCGCGTCGAGCGCGGCCATGCCGCTCACCGTCAGGTCGCCGCCGCCGAGCGCGGTGTCGGTGCCCACGCGCAGCGCGCCGGATTCCAGGTTCACGCCGCCCGAGAAGCTGTTGGCGCCGCCGAGCGTGAGCAGGCCGGTGCCGTTCTTCGTCAAGGCGCGCAGGCCGCTGATGGTGCCGTTGAGCGCGAGGTCGCTGGCGCCGCCGACGGTGAGCGCCGCATTGAGGCGGAAGTCGTTGGCGAGGCTCACCGCCTGGTTCGACGCGAGCGAGCTCGGGCCGCTGACCGTGACGCCGGCCTGGCCCAGCGCCTGATCGTTGCCCACGGTGAGCGTGCCGGCGCCGAGGTTGAAGCCACCGGTGAAGGTGTTGGCGCCGTTGAGCCTGACGCCCGGCGCGCCGGCCAGGCTGATGCCGCCGGCGCCGCTGATCGTGCCGTTGAGCGTGAGCACGCCGCCGCTGCCGCCCGCGCCGAAGTTCAGCGTGTTGTTGAGCACCACGTTGTTGGCGAGTGCCACGCCATTCACGCCGGTCAGCACGGAGGCGCCGTTGATGGTGAGGTCGCCGGTGCCGAGCGCCGTGTTGCTGCCCACGTCCAGCCGGCCGCCGCCCATCGTCGTGCCGCCGCCATAGGTATTGCTGGCGGCCAGTGCAAGGTTGCCGTTCGACGTCAGGCTGCCGCCCCCCGAGATGGGTGCGCCGAAGGTCAGCGTGCCGGTCCCGTCGAGCGTCAGCGCGCCGTTGAGCTGCACCTGGTTGATGAGCGTGCCGGTGAAGAAGGTATTGAGAGCGACGTTGCCGCCCACCAGGAACAGGCCGGAGCCGAGCGCACTCGCGTTGCCCAGCGTCACGCCGCCGCCGTTGAGCGCGAAACCGCCGCTGAAGTTGTTGAAGCCGTTCAGCGTGAGCGTGCCGGTGCCGTACTTGACGAGGCCGGCGCCGCCGCTGACGGTGCCGTTCAGCGTGAGGCTGTTGGCGCCCTGCACGATCAGGCCGCTGTTGAGGTTCACGTTCTGCGCCAACGCGAGGCCATCCACCGAGGCCTGCATCGCGCCGCCGCTGCCGGTCAGCGTGCCGGTACCGAAGGACAGCGCGTTGTCGAAGATCGCGGTACCGCCGTTGAGCACGGCGCTGCCGCTGACGACCGGGCCCTGCAGCGTCCAGGTCCCGCTGTTGACCAGCAGGTTCTCGAAGTTGAGGTACTGGGTCGAAGAGATCGTGCCGATGCCGCCGTTGCCCGAGCCCGGGCTGTTGACGGTGTTCTGCAGCACCAGCGTGTCGGTGCCGCCCAGGCCCGCGTCGACCGTGCCGCTGGCGGCGTAGCTCAGCGAGTTCTTCGCATCGGTCGGAATGGTGATGCCGGGCAGCGCCACCGCGCCAGGGTTGACGCTCGAACCGGTGACCGCGATGAAGGTGTCGTCGCGTTCGCCGCTGCCGAGCGCGACGCTGCCGTTGATGGTGCCCGCATTGACGAAGCGGTGGCCGCCGGTGGTCGGGCTCTGGAACGCGACCCGGCCCGTGATGGTGCCGGTGTTCGTGAAGTTGACATTGCCGCCACCGTAGATGCCGACCGCAATGCCCTGGATCGCATCGAAGGACCCGAGCGAGGCCAGCCCGATCGCGCCCGCATTGGTGATGGTGCTCGTGCCCGCATTGCCGATCAGCATGGCGGCGCCGCCCAGGCTGAAGGTCCCGTCGAAGGTGCCCTCGATGCTGCCCTGGTTGTTGACCGCCAGCGCGCCACTGCCGGGCGCGAAGAGGTTGCCGATGCTCAGCGCGCGCGCCAGCACCAGCGAGCCCGCGGCATTGGCGTCGATCGCCCCCAGGTTGGTGAGCGTGACGCCGGTGCCGCCCAGGTTCATCGCCGTGCCGCCGGGCAGCGTGCTCATGACCGCGCCCGCCTGCACCGTGAGGTTGAGGTTGTTCGCGTTGCTCAGGAAGCTGTTGGGGTTCGGCGGCAGCAGGATCGGCGCGCCCGTGCAACTGACGGTGGCGCCGTCGACCGGAGCGCCCGGCGCGCAGGCAGCCCAGGCCGCCCCAGCACCGAACTGCAGCGCCGCGAACAGCGCGAGCGCCGGCAGCGCCCCGACCTTCGTCGCCGTGCCGCTGCCCTTCCCGCAGCTCTTCGCCAGTTCAGATGCGACGCGGAAGCGGCCAAGCCGACGGTCGAAGATCACGCGGTAGATGTGGTTCACAGATCTCGCCTCCGTTGTTTGTTAACTATTGTTAACCCTGCGGTGAATTTGTCACCCTGCAGTTCGAAGGATTTCCAGAACGCGGGGAAGGAAGTGTTTGGGGGGCACAACGTTCCACATACCGCGCAAACGGAATTGAGTCAGTAAGAACTACATGCCAACCCGCCGCCCCGGCCCTCGGTCCACGACACTGACAGCATTCCGACAGCCAGCCCCAGGCACCATGCGGCCTTCTGAAAAAACCACGGAGACAAGACCGATGCGCCTCGAACTTCCCCACGACCTGGGTTCGCCCACCCGCCGCCAATGGTTGCGATCCGGGCTGCAGTCGGGCAGCGCGCTCGCGCTCGGCGGCCTGCTGCCGGGCTTCGCCGGCATCGCCCGCGCCGACGACACGTGGCCCAACAAGGCGGTGCGCTTCGTCGTGCCCTTCGCGCCGGGCGGCAGCTCGGAGATCGTGGCGCGCTCGACCGCGGTCGAGCTGTCGCGCACGCTGGGCCAGAACGTGTTCGTCGACAACAAGCCCGGCGCGGCCGGCAACATCGCCATGAGCGAGGTGGCGCGCAGCACCGACCAGCACACGCTGATCCTCGGCCACATCGGCACGCTGGCGGTCAACCCGTACATCTTCGCCAAGCTGCCCTACGACGCGAACAAGGACTTCAAGCCCGTGAGCCTGCTGGCCAAGGTGCCCAGCCTCTACGTGGTGCATCCCGACGTGCCCGCGAAGAACCTCAAGGAGTTCATCGCCTATGCCAAGAGCAAACCCGGCAAGCTCAGCTACGGCTCGGCCGGCAACGGCAGCGCGGGCCACCTCGCCTTCGAATACCTGAAGATGACCTCCGAGGTCTTCATGCTGCACGTGCCCTACCGCGGCACCGGCCCGATGGTGACCGACCTGCTCTCGGGCCGGCTCGATGCCTCGGCCATCGGCGCGGCGGCGGTCATTCCCTTCATCAAGGCCGGCAAGGTGCGCTGCATCGCCACCGGCTCGGCCAAGCGGCTGGCCCAGCTGCCCGACGTGCCGACCGTGGCCGAGCAGGGCTTCCCGGGCTTCGAGATGACGCAGTGGTACGGCATGCTCGCGCCGGCCAGCATCACGCCGGCCCAGCTCGCCAAGCTCTCGGCCGAGACCATGAACGCGGTCAAGGCGCCCGAGTCGATGCGCCGCCTCACGGGCGACGCGGCCGAGGCCGTCGGGGGAACGCCCGAGCAGTTCGCGCAGTTCATCGCGAGCGAGCAGGGGCGCTGGCAGAAGGTGATCGCGCGGGCGGGCATCAAGCCCGACTGAAAGCGGGAACGGGCAGCCGAACGCAGAAGAAATACAAAAGCTGCGCAGAAGTCGCAGAAGGATTCAAAAGAGATTTCTCGGACTCTTCTTTTCCGCGTCTTCCGCGAAACCTTCGCGACTTCTGCGTTCGGCTGTCCGATCCCGCGTTCAGGCTCTAGCATCACGCCCCATGCGCATCCTGCTGGCCGAAGACGAACACACCCTGGGCACATGGCTCAGCAAGGCGCTCGAGCATGCGGGCATCCAGGTCGAATGGGTGGACGACGGCCGGCTGGCCGAACGCGCGCTGCAGCAGCGCGACCACGATGCACTGGTGCTCGACCTCGGCCTGCCCGGGCTCGACGGCCATGCGGTGCTGCAGCGGCTGCGCGAGCGCGACCAGCGGCTGCCCGCGCTGATCCTCACGGCGCGCGACTCGCTCGACGAGCGCGTGAGCGCGCTCAATGCCGGCGCCGACGACTTCCTCGCCAAGCCCTTCGCGCTGGCCGAGCTCGAGGCCCGGCTGCATGCGCTGGTGCGCCGCGCGCGCGGCGTCGAGCATCCGCGGCTGGCCTGCGGGCCGCTGGTCTACGACGGCGCGCGGCGGCAGTTCACGCTGGCCGGCGAGGCGCTCGCGCTGTCGCCGCGCGAGCTCGCGGTGCTGCGCGTGCTGGTGCAGCGCAGCGGCGAGCCGCTGTCGAAGCAGCAGATCCTCGAGCGTGTGTTCTCCGACGACGAGGAGGTGCATCCCGAGGCCGTCGAGGTGCTGGTCTACCGGCTGCGCAAGCGGCTGGACGGCCGCGGCGTGCGCATCGTCACGCTGCGCGGCCTGGGCTACGTGCTCGAGGCGGACTGAAGGCGGCATGGTGCGTCGCTCGGTCGCCTGGCTGCGCCGCGCCAGCCTCTGGCAGCGGCTCGCGCTGCTGCTGCTGCCCGCGCTGGTCGCCGTCACCGGCATCGAGCTGTGGCGCACGCGGCACGATGCGCTCGAATCGGCCAACGCGGCCTACGACCGCTCGCTGCTCGGCGCGCTCAAGTCCATCGACGCCAACATCTCGACCGCCTCGGGCGGGCTCTCGGTCGAGCTGCCCTACACCATGTTCGAGTTCTTCGAACTCACGGCCAGCGGCCAGGTGTTCTTTCGCGTCGCCACCTCCGACGGGCTGGTGGAGCTCGGCAGCGCCGACCTGCCCGCGCCGCCCGCCTCGCTCGCGCTCGGCGTGCCGGCCTTCTACGACGCCGAGTACTTCGGCGAGGCCGTGCGGCTCGCGGCCTACCGGCGCGAGCTCGACCGCGCGCCCGCGGGCAGCGCCGGGCGCAGCGTGCTGATCCAGGTCGGCGAGAGCACGCGCTCGCGCCAGGCCTTCAGCGCGCGCTTCGTGCGCAGCGCGGCGCTGCGCGATGCGCTGGTGCTCGCGCTGCTGGTGTTCGGCACCGGTGCCGCGCTGGCGGCGGCGCTGCGGCCGCTGTCGCGCCTCGCGCGCGAGGTCGAGGCACGCAAGCCCGACGACCTGACGCGCATCGCCGACGCCGACCTGCCCGCCGACGTGCGACCGCTGGTGGCCGCGGTCAACCGCCAGATGTCGCGCACGCAGGACCTGGTGGCGCAGCAGCGGCAGTTCCTCGACGATGCCTCGCACCAGCTGCGCACCCACCTGACCACCCTGCAGATGCAGGCCGACTACGCGCAGCGCCAGCACGATCCGCTGCAGGTGCGCGCCGCGCTCGACGCGCTCGGCACCGAGATCGGCCGCGCCACGCGCAGCGCGCAGCAGTTGCTGGCGCTGGGCCGCAGCGACACCGTGGCCGTGGCGCCGGCCGCGTTCGAACTCGCCGGCCTGCTGCGCGAGGTGGCCGTCGACCTCCTGCCGCAGGCGCGCGCCAAGCGCATCGACCTCGGCATCCAGGCGCCCGACGACGCCGCGGGGCATGCGCATGTCGAACTCGTTGCGGTGGCCGACCGCGCGCTGCTGCGCGAGGCGCTCACCAACCTCGTCGCCAACGCCATCGCCTACACGCCGGCCGAGGGCACCATCACCGTGTTCGCGGCCGGCGATGCGGCCGGCTGGAGCCTCAATGTCGAGGACGACGGCCCCGGCCTCGGCGAGGAGGAACGCGCCCAGCTCGGCCAGCGCTTCCGGCGCGGCGCGCGCGCCGGCAAGGGCGGCTTCGGGCTCGGCCTGGCCATCGCGCGCTCGATCGCGCAGCGCCATGGCGGCGAACTGCGGCTCGAGGCACGCGAAGGCGGCAGCGGGCTGCATGCCATCATCTGGTGGCCACGGCCCGGCAGCGCCTGAGCGCGTTGCCGCTTCGCATCGCCCTCCCTTCGCCATGCCGATCCGCACCGCCCACCCTCGACGCCAAGCCATGCGCGCACTCTCGGCGCTGCTGCTGCCCGCCGGCATCGCGCGCGCCTTCGCCGCGCCGCAGCTCGATCCGGCCGATCCGTCGCAGGCCGCGGCCGAATGCATCATCCCCGCCAAGGCCGGCGGCGGCTTCGCCCTCACCTGCGCGCTCGCGCGCGACGCGCTGCAGGCCGTGCGCCCCGCGCGCGCGCCGCTCGCGCAGCGCTTCCTGCCGGGCGGCATCGGTGCCGTCGCCTTCGATCGCATCGCCACCGGCCGCCTCGGCGGCCCGGGCACGCTGGTCGCGTTCTCGAGCGGCTCGTTGCTCAACCTCGCGCAGGGCCGCTTCGGCCCGCATCCGACCAGCGCCGTGCGCTGGGTCGCCGCGCTCGGCACCGACTATGGCGTGGTCGTGGTGCACCGCGATTCGCCCTACCGCAGCCTGCGCGAGCTGATGGCCGCGCTGCGCCAATCGCCGTCGCGCATCGTGTTCGGCGCCGGCGGCACCGTCGGCAGCCAGGACTGGGTGAAGGCCGCGCTGCTCGTGCGCGCCGCCGGCGGCGACCACCGCGCGATGCGCTTCGTCTCCTTCGAGGGCGGCGGCGATGCGCTCGGCGCGCTGCAGGGCCGCCATGTCGACGTGTTCGCGGGCGACGCCGCCGAAGCGCTGCAGGCCATGGCCGGCGGCACCGCCGTGCGCCTGCTCGCGGTGCTGTCGGAAGACCGGCTCGGCGGCGCGCTCGCGGGCGTGCCGACCGCGCGCGAACAGGGCGTGGACCTCGTGTGGCCCACCGTGCGCGGCCTCTACATCAGCGCCGACGTACCCGACGCCGCGCTGCGCGCCTGGACCGCCGCTTTCGAGGAGGCCATGGCCGCGTCCGGCTATGCTGCGCTGCGCGAGCGGCATGGGCTCTATCCCTTCGCGCTCACGGGGCCCGCGCTCGATGCCTATGTGCGGGAACGCATCCAGCTTTATCGGCAGCAGGCCGAGGCGTTGGGGCTGCGGCGGTGGAATCCTTGATGCAGAACCGGCCCTCGAGGGGGCCTACTTGCCCTTCTTCCTTGCCTTCGAGATGACGAGCAGCAGCACGAACAGCGCCCCCGTGACAATCGAGATGATGGTCAGCCAGTCGATGGTGGTGTCGAGGTCCATGGTGTTCCTTCCTTTGCCTCGAAGTCTGGCGTGGGGGAAGTGCCGCGTCGATCCACCGAAGGCGATACATCCTTCGAACCAGGAGAAGTCTTGACCCCCGCGGAACTGCAAACCTACCTCCACGACCACATCCCCCTCTCGAAGGCCATGGCCGTGTCCGTCGATTCGGTGGCGTCACATGAAGTGGTGCTGCGCGCACCGCTCGCGCCCAACATCAACCACCGCGACACCGTGTTCGGCGGCAGCGCCTCGGCGGTCGCGATCCTCGCGGCCTGGTCGCTGCTCAACACGCGGCTGACGGCCGAGGGCCTGGCCAGCCGGCTCGTGATCCAGCGCAACACCATGGCCTACGACCTGCCGATCGAGGGCGACTTCATCGCGCGCTCGGCCTTCGACGAGCCCGCGCAATGGCCGCAGTTCGCGCGCATGCTGGCGCGCAAGGGCAAGGCGCGGATCTCGGTGTCGTCGCAGCTCGAGTTCGGCGGGCAGGTCGTGGGGCGGCTGACGGGGGAATTCGTGGCGCTCAGGACCGGCGGGTGATCGCGGGCGCGCTGCGCTACACGGCCACGACGGGCTCGGCCCGCGGATGCCGCTGTGCCGACAGCGCCCGCAACCTCCGATGCGCCTCGCCCTCCCCATCGACCGGCGACTGGTTCTTCGCCTGCAGGTAGTGGTGGGTGAAGACCGCGAGGTAGGCGTCGAGGATCTGCGCGGCCAGGGCGTCGCCGGCCAGTTCCATGCACAGGCTCGCGACCTCGCTGGTGCAGAGGTGGTCGTCGCGCCCCGACTGGCGCAGTCGGTACTGCGTGCTGCGCGAGAGCGCCGGGCTCAGCACCGGCAGATGCTCGAGGTAGGGGCTGCGCCGGAACATCTTGCGGGCCTCGGCCCAGGTGCCGTCGAGCAGCACGAACAGCGGGCGCTTCGCGGGGCCGTCCGGCGACGCATCGGGCGCCGCGACGGTCTGCACCACCCGCTCGGGCGCGGCGTACTGGCCCGGGAACACCACGTACGGCTGCCATTGTGGATCGGCCAACAGGGCCGGCAGCGCGGGATCGACCTCGGTGCGCGACCAGCCGAAGGCGAAGGTGTCCTCGACCACGTCGGCGATCAGCCAGCCGGTGTTGCTGGGCTTGAGCGCCTCGATGTCGCCCATGATCAGGCAGACGCCCGCGCGCGTGGCCATCGAGGGCCGCAGTGCGCACAGACAATGGCTGGGCGCGAGCCGGCAGCCGGCGCAGCGTTCGCGCTTGAAGCCGCCACGGGCCAGGAAGGGTTTGACGCTGCGCGCGAGGCGTTCGGCGCGCAGCAAGGAGACGGCGTGGGGCATGCGCCGATTCTCGGGCATGCCCGCCTGCCGGTCGGTCTTCAGCCGGCCTTGAGGAACACCTCGTGGTCGGGCGCGAAGTTGACGTGCAGCGGCAGCATCGCGCCGCCCAGCGCGCAGGCCTGCGCGCCGACGCGGCCGCCATGCAGCTGCGGACGCCACAGGCCCTCCCAGTTGCAGCCGTCGAGCGCGGCGCGCGTGGCCTCGAGCAGCGCCTGCTGCAGCGGGCGCGACATCGAGCCGTCCATCACCACGTCGGCGAGGTCGAGCATCGCGGTGCCGCTCGCGATCGCGTGGGCCAGCGCCTCGGCGGCCGAGGCGAGCCAGGCGCGGGTGGCGTCGGCGAACGGTGGCTGCAGCGCGCGCTCGTCGTAGGCCGCGTCGGGGTCGATGCCCTCGCGCTGCAGCCGCTGCTCGAGCTCCCACAGCGACGCCTCGGCGATCAGTTGCGGCGGCGCCGCGTCGGCATCACGCTGCGCGCCGCGCACGCGCTGCATCGGCAGCGAGGCGAGCGCGCCGGCATTGCCGTGCGCGCCGCCATGCAGGTGCGAATTGAGCACCAGGCCGCCGCCGACGAAGGTGTCGACGAACACGTACAGGAAGCTCTTGAGGTCGTGGCCGCGCCCGCTCACCAGCTCGGCCACGCAGGCCGCGACGGTGTCGCGCGCGAAGATCACCGGCAGGTCGGTGCGCTGCCGCACCTCGGCGCCCAGGTCCATGCCGTTCCACAGGTCGGACTGCGCCTTCGACAGCCCGAGCGTGCGGTGCCAGCCGCCGAGCAGGAACGGCGCGGCGAGCCCCACGCCGACGGTGCGCGCGGCCAAGGGTCCGAGGCCGTCGCGCAGCCGGTGGGTGTGCTGCGCGATCGCGGGCAGCAGCGCCTCGGCGTCGGGAAAGTCGTAGGCCATCGCATGGCGCTCGCGCACCTGGGCCGTGAAGTCGATCAGCAGCCATTCGGCGCCGCGCCGGCCGACCTTGACGCCGATCGCGAAGGCGCCGTCGGGGTTGAGCGCGAGCGGCACCGAGGGCTGGCCGATGCGGCCGCGCACGCGGCTCTGCTTGACGATGAGGCCGTCCTCCTCGAGCCGCGCGGTGATCAGCCCGATAGTCTGCGCGCTCAGGCCGGTGAGGCGCGCGAGCTCGGCCTTGGGCAGGCTGCCGTGCACGCGCAGCGCCTGCAGCACGGTGCGCTCGTTGAACTGGCGCATGCCGACCTGGTTGGAGCCGCGCGGGCGCAGCAGGTCGGGCATGCGCGCGGCGGGCGCGGCATCAGGCATGCGCCTCCGCGGGCAAGGCGCTCGGCAGCATGGCGCCGGTCATCACGGCCACGGTGTCGCTCATGCTGATCTTCTTCGGATCGAGCACGGCGGCGCGCTTGCCCAGGCGCGCGACGTGGATGCGGTCGGCGACCTCGAACACGTGCGGCATGTTGTGGCTGATCAGCACCACGGGCAGGCCGCGGTCGCGCACGCGGCGGATCAGCTCGAGCACCATGTTGCCCTCCTTCACGCCGAGCGCGGCGGTGGGCTCGTCCATGATGACCACGTGGCGCGCGAAGGCCGCGCTGCGCGCCACCGCCACGCACTGGCGCTGGCCGCCCGAGAGGGTCTCGACGGCCTGCGTCATCGACTGGATGCCGACCTTGAGGTCGGCCATGCGGGCGGCGCTCTCCTGCAACATCCTCTTCTTGTCGAGCATGCGCAGCACGTTGCCGAGAAAGCCGGGGCGGCGCAGCTCGCGGCCGAGGAACAGGTTCTCGTAGATGGTCATCGCGGGCGCGACGGCCAGGTCCTGGTAGACGGTCTCGATGCCGGCACGGCGCGCATCGAGCGGATTGCGGAACTGCACCGGCTGGCCGTCGAGCAGGATCCGGCCCTCGTCGGGCACGATCGCGCCCGACAGCGCCTTGATCAGCGAGGACTTGCCCGCGCCGTTGTCGCCGATCACCGCGAGGATCTCGCCCTCGCGCAGCTCGAAGTCGACGCCGTCGAGCGCGGTGACCTGGCCGTAGCGCTTCACCAGGCCCTGGGCCTGCATCACCACCTTCGGGTTCGTCACGGCGTTCATCAGCGGGCCCCCTTGCGCGAGAGCTGGTCGGCCGCCACCGCGAGGATCACGAGCACGCCCGTCACCAGCACCTGGTAGATCGACGATACGCCCATCAGGGTGAGCCCGTTGCGGAACACGCCCACGATCAGCACGCCGATCAGCGAGCCGAGCACGATGCCGCGGCCGCCGAACAGGCTGGTGCCGCCGAGCACCACGGCCGTGATGGCATCGAGGTTCTCGGTCTGGCCCGCGTTCGGGTCGCCCACGCCGGTGCGCGCCACCGACAGCAGCGAGGCGATGCCGTAGAACACGCCCGCGGCCACGTACACGCCCAGCAGCACGCGCTGCGTCGGGATGCCGACCAGCCGCGTGGCCTCGGCGTTGTTGCCCACCGCGTAGATGTGGCGGCCGGCGCCGGTCTCGCGCAGCACGAACCAGGCGAGCAGGTACAGCAGCACCATCAGCACCGCGCCCCAGGCGACCTCGGTGCCGCCGATGGCGAAGGTGGTGCCCAGGCCCGTGAGGCCGGCCGGCAGGTCGGTGATGGTCTGCGAGGACGAATACAGCTGCGTGATCGCGAACGCGATGTTCAGCGTGCCCAGCGTCACGATGAAGGGCGGCAGCTTGATGCGCGTGACCAGCAGGCCGTTGAGCAGGCCGAACAGCGTGGTCACGCCGATGCCGCAGAGGATGGCCACCGGCACCGGCAGGCCGAGCTCGGTGGCGAACTTGGTCATGACGATGCTGCCCAGCGCCATCACCATGCCGCACGACAGGTCGATGCCGGCCGTGAGGATGATCAGCGTCTGGCCGATCGCGATCACGCCGACCACCATCACCTGCTGCAGGATCAGCGAGAGGTTGCCGCCGGTGAGGAAGCGGTCGGACTGGGTCGCGAAGAAGATGCAGGCACCCAGCAGGGCCAGCCACGGCCCGAGGGCGCCCCACGGGATGTGGTGCGTTGCGGATTTCGCCATCGTCGTGCCTCCCCGGGGCCGGCCGATTACTTCTTGCCCCAGCACAGCTCGGCGCCGGTCTTGGTGTCCTTGCTCTCGACGCCGGCCACGCTCTTGCCCGCGATCAGGGTCACGCCGGTGTCGACGTAGCCCGAGGCCTTCTTGCCGGTCTTGGCGAACTCCACGCCCGCGGCCACGCCCATCGCGGCCATCTTCAGCGGGTACTGCTGCGAGGTCGCGGCGATGATGCCGGCGTTGGTGTCCTTGATGCCCTGGCAGCCGCCGTCGACCGAGACGATCAGCACGCCCTTCTCCTTGCCCGCGCGCTTGAGCGCGTTGTAGGCACCGGCCGCGGCGGGCTCGTTGATGGTGTAGACCAGGTTCACGTCGGGCGCCTTCTGCAAGCAGTTCTCCATCACGGTCTGGGCCTTGGCCTGGTCGCCGAAGCTGTCGGCCATGCAGACGATCTCGGGCGCCTTCGACAGCTCGTTCGACTTGGCGTCGTTCGCGGCCAGCCCGAAGCCCTTCATGAAGCCGTTGTGGCGCTGCGCGCCCACCGGATGGCCCGGCAGCAGGTCGAGCGCGACGATCTTCGGCGTCTTGCCGGCCATCGCGGCCTTGGCGTATTCGCCGATCAGCACGCCGGCCGTGTAGTTGTTGGTGGCGAACAGCGCGTCGGTGGCCTCGGGCGGATCGGCCGGGCTGTCGAGCGCGATCACCATGATCCCCTTGTCGCGCGCCTTCTTGATCGCCGGCACGATGGCCTTGGCGTCGCTCGGCGTGATCAGGATGGTCTTGGCGCCGGCCGCGATCATGTTCTCCATGGCCGTGATCTGGCCCGCGTTGTCGCCGTCGGCCTTGCCCGCGCCCGACAGCAGCTTGGCGCCGAGCTTCTTCGCCTCTTCCTGCGCGCCCTCCTTCATCTTCACGAAGAAGGGGTTGGTCTCGGTCTTGGTGACGAGGCCGATCACCGGTTCGCCGGCGGCGAAGGCGGTGGATGCGGCGACGGACGCGGCCGCCAGGGCCAGGATGCAGCGGATGCGGGGCATGGTTGTCTCTCCTTGGGCAGGCGGCTGGATCGGACCGCCTCTTGGTTCTCGAAATCCGGCCGGCTCGCCATGCGGATGGCGTCGCCGGGCCGGGCGCCCGCGGACTATCGGCGAAGCAAGCGACTAAATCAATATGATTTAGTTATCGAAAACCCGCACAGGAAGCATCAAGGATTCGGCTCGCGGCGCGCGATCTGGACGTCTGTCAAACGAAACAGTTACTTGCATTTGGTCGCATTGCCGACAGAATGAGCCGGCACTTTGGAGGTCAAGCACGCGTGAGTGGCGAGGTCGTCGAACTGCTGAGAACCCAGCCCGAGATCGCGCTGTTCCTCGTGCTCGCCATCGGCCATGCCATCGGCGCCATCCGCTTCGGACCGATCCAGCTCGGCGGCATCTGCGGCACGCTGATCGCCGCGCTGGTGGTCGGCCAGCTCGGCATCCGGGTCGACGACAGCGTGAAGAACGTGTTCTTCATGCTCTTCATCTTCGCGCTCGGCTATGCGGGCGGCCCGCAGTTCTTCGCCAACCTCGACGCCAAGGGCCTGCGCCTGGGCCTCTTGTGCCTGGTCGAGGTGGTGGCGGTGCTCGCGCTGGTGCTGGGCGCCACCGTGCTGCTGTCGCTCGACCAGGGCACGGCCGCCGGGCTGATGGCCGGCGCGGCCACCGAGTCGGCGGTGGTGGGCACGGCCACCGACGCGATCTCCAAGCTCGGCCTGCCGGCGGCGGACATGCAGCAGCTGCAGGCCAACGTGGTCACGGCCTACTCGATCACCTACGTGTTCGGGCTGATCGCGATCGTGGTCTTCACGAGCCAGATATTTCCGCTGCTGCTGCGCGTGGACCTGCGCGCCGAGGCCGACCGCCTGTGGAAGACCATGGGCGGCGGCGGCGACGACCCCGGCGCCGCGAGCGCCGTGCCCGAGATGGTCGGCCGCGTGTTCGAGGTGACGACCGGACGCGGCCGCTCGATCGGCGAGCTGGCGGCGATCCTCGGCGGCCAGGCCCACATCGAGCGCGTGCTGCGCGCCGGCCAGAGCCTGGCGCTGGAACCCGCGCTGCGGCTGCGCGCCCACGACCGGGTGCTGGCCATCGGCCGGCGCGCGGCGCTGGTCAACGTGGCCGAGCTGCTGGGCCGCGAGTTCGCCGACACCACGGCCTTCGACGCGGTGGTCGAGACCACCGAGGCGGTGCTGAACCGGCGCGAATGGTTCGGCCGCGAATTGCGCGAGCTGGCCGCGGCGCTGCCGCCCTCGGTGCAGCTCACGGGCGTGACGCGCGACCGCCATGCGATGCCGCTGCTGGGCGACCTGCGGCTCGCGCGTGGCGACGTGCTCCAGCTCTACGGCCCGGTCGACGAGGTGGCGCGCGCGCTGCCGCTGGCCGGCGACCGGGTGCTGGCCTCGACGCGCAGCAACCTCAGCTTCGCGGCCGCGGGCATCCTGCTCGGCGTCTTCATCGGCGGCTTCAGCGTCAAGCTGGGCGGCATTCCGTTCTCGCTCGGCACCGGCGGCGGCGCGCTGCTCACCGGCCTGGCCTTCGGCTGGTACCAGGCGAAGAACCCGCACCGGCTCAGCGTGCCGCCCGATGCGCTGGCGCTGATGAAGGACCTGGGCCTCGCCACCTTCATCGCCTGCGTCGGCCTGGCCTCGGGGCCGCAGGCGCTGGCATTGATCGAGAAGTTCGGCGTGGCGCTGCCGCTGGTCGGCGTGGCCGTGGCGGTGGTGCCGGCGAGCCTGTCGCTGTTCGTCGGCCACCGGCTGCTCAAGCTCGAGGCGCCGGTGCTGCTGGGCGCGATCGCGGGCCAGCAGTGCAGCACGCCGGCCCTCAGCGCGGTGCAGAACGCTGCCGGCAACGCCACCCCGCTGCTGGGCTACACCATCACCTATGCGATCTCGAACGTGGTGCTGCCGCTGATGGGACCGCTGATCGTCGCGCTGGCCGGGCTGGTGCAGCACGCGGCGAAATGAATTCGAAACCTGGAAGGAGCTGACGCATGGAATGGCTGCACGACACATTCAAGAAGTCGCCCGAGATGGCGCTCTTTCTCTCCCTGGCGGTCGGCTACTGGATCGGCAAGATCAAGTTCGGCAAGTTCCAGCTCGGCGGCGTGGCCGGCTCGCTGCTGGTGGCGGTGATCGTGAGCCAGGTCGGCGTGCAGGTCGACGCCGGCGTGAAGGCCGTGCTGTTCGCGCTCTTCATCTACGCGGTGGGCTTCGAGAGCGGGCCGCAGTTCTTCAGCTCGCTGGGCCGGCAGTCGGTCAAGGAGATCATCCTGGCCGCGGTGATGGCGGCCACCGGCCTGGCCACCGTGGTGGTCATGGCCAAGTGGTTCGGGCTCGACAAGGGCCTGGCGGCCGGCGTGGCGGCCGGCGGCCTCACGCAGTCGGCCATCATCGGCACGGCCGGCGACGCGATCGCCAAGCTCGGCCTCGACGCGGCCGAGACCGCGCGGCTGCAGGCCAACGTGGCGATCGGCTATGCCGTGACCTACGTCTTCGGCTCCTTCGGCGCGATCATCGTTTGCGTCAACCTGCTGCCCAAGTTCATGGGCCGCACCATCCGCGACGACGCGATCGCGGCCGAAACCGCGATGCAGTCCGGCGTGAAGGTGCTGGGCGCCGACCAGGAGGAAGCCGCGCCCTCGCTGGTGGGCCGCATCTACGAGCTCACGGCCGACCCGCAGCGCACCGTGGCCGACATCGAGAACGCCGACCCGGCCACCACCATCACCATCGAGCGCGTGAAGCGCGACGGCCGCTTCGTCGAGGTCAGCCCCACGCTCGCGCTGCGCCGCGGCGACATCGTGCTGGCCGTGGGCCGGCGCGACGCGGTGGTGGCGAGCGCGCCGCTGCTGGGCAAGGAGGTCTACGCGGTCGAGGGCATGGAACTCACCATGCACAAGCGCGACATCGTGCTGACCCACAAGGACTTCGAGCGCAAGACCGTGGCGCAGATCCGCGAGGCCACCGCGGGCGGCGTGCGCCACGGCATCTTCGTGGTGCAGTTGAGCCGCATGGGCCAGGTGCTGCCGATGCAGCCCGACACCGTGGTGCAGGCCGGCGACGTGGTCACGATCTTCGGCGCCGAGCAGGACGTCAAGCGCGTGGCCGCGATCGTCGGCGACGTGATCGTGCCGAGCGCCAAGACCGACTTCGTCTACCTCGGCGCGGGCCTGGTGGTCGGCCTGCTCGTGGGCCTCTTGAGCGTGAAGATCGGCAACATCCCGCTCACGCTCGGCGCCGGCGGCGGCGCCCTGCTCTCGGGCCTGCTGTTCGGCTGGTACCGCGCGCGGCGCCAGACCTTCGGCGCGCTGCCGACCAGCGCCGTGCAGCTGCTCAAGGACCTGGGGCTGGCCGGCTTCGTGGTGGTGGTCGGGCTCTCGTCGGGGCTGCAGGCGGTGCAGACCGTCAAGGAGCACGGGCTCACGATCTTCGGCGTGGGCGTGGTCGTGACCATCGTGCCGATGATCCTCACGATGCTGTTCGGCCGCTACGTGCTGCGCTATGCCAACACCGCGATCTTCGCGGGCGCGCTCAGCGGCTCGCGCAGCGCCAACCCGGCCTTCGGCGAGGTGCTCGACAAGGCCGAGAACGCCATTCCCACCGTGCCCTTCGCGATCACCTATGCGCTGGCCAACGTGTTCCTCACGCTGCTCGGGCCGCTGATCGTCGCGCTGGTCTGAGCGCGGCGTCCCTTCCTTTTTGCCTTACTCACAACCAAGGAGCCTTTCCATGGATTTCGGCGACGTGAAAAAACTCAGCGGCCTGAGCCCCTTCGAGCTCAAGGACGCGCTGATCCAGGTGGCCAGCCAGGGCGACCGCCTGATGCTCAACGCGGGGCGCGGCAATCCGAACTTCCTCGCGACCACGCCGCGCCACGGCTTCTTCGCGTTCGGCGAATTCGCCATGACCGAGAGCGAGCGCTCCTTCGTCTACATGGAGGGCGTGGGCGGCTTCCCGCAGCGCGAGGGCATCGAGGCGCGCTTCGAGATCTTCGCCAAGGCCAACGCGGGCCGGCCCGGCGTGCGCTTCATCGAGGCCGCCGTGTCGTACGTGCGCGACCAGCTCGGCCTGTCCGCGGGCGACTTCATCTACGAGATGTGCGAGGCCATCCTGGGCTGCAACTACCCGGTGCCCGACCGCATGCTGAGGCTCAGCGAGATCATCGTGGGCCAGTACATCCACAAGGAGATGATCGGCACCCATCCCTTCGTCGGCGGGTTCGACATGTACGCGGTCGAAGGCGGCACCGCCGCCATGACCTACCTGTTCAACAGCCTGCGCGAGAACAGGCTGCTCGAGCCCGGCGACACCATCGCGCTGGGCATGCCGATCTTCACGCCCTACATCGAGATCCCGCACCTCAACGACTACCAGCTGATCGAGGCGCTGATCGACGCGCCGTCCGAGAACGGCTGGCAGTACACGAAGAAGGAGCTGCAGAAGTTGCTCGACCCGAAGGTCAAGGCCTTCTTCCTGTGCAACCCGAGCAACCCGCCCTCGGTGAAGATCAGCGACGAGGTGCTGGGCTACATCGCCGACATCGTCAAGCAGCGGCCCGACCTGATCATCCTCACCGACGATGTCTACGGCACCTTCGCCGACGACTTCCGCTCGCTGTTCGCGATCTGCCCGCGCAACACCATCCTCGTGTATTCGTTCTCGAAGTACTTCGGCGCCACCGGCTGGCGCATGGGCGTGGTGGCCACGCACGAGGACAACGTGCTCGACCACCAGATCGCGGCCCTGCCCGAGGCGGCGCTGAAGGAACTCGACGCGCGCTACAGCTCGATCACCACCGAGCCGCGCCGGCTCAAGTTCATCGACCGGCTGGTGGCCGACAGCCGCACCGTGGCGCTCAACCACACGGCGGGCCTGTCGACGCCGGTGCAGGCGCAGATGGTGATGTTCTCGCTGTTCTGCCTGATGGACGAACCCCAGGCCTACAAGCACGCGATGAAGCGCATCGTGAAGCGGCGCAAGGAGGCGCTCTACCGCGAGCTCGGGCTGCCGCTGTCGGCCGACCCCAACTCGGTGAGCTACTACCACCTGCTCGACCTGCAGGAGATCGCCACCCAGATGCACGGCGAGCGCTTCGGCGACTGGATCGTGACCCAGCTGCAGCCCAACGAGGCGCTGTTCCGCATCGCCGAGGAGACCGGCATCGTGCTGCTGCCGGGCCGCGGCTTCGGCGGCAAGCACGCCTCGGGCCGGGTCTCGCTGGCCAACCTCAACGAGTACGACTACGCCAACATCGGGCGCTCGCTGCGCAAGCTGGCTTCCGAGTACTTCGCGCGCTTCGAGACGCAGTCGGGCAAGGCCCGGCGCAGCAGCGATCCGGCGGTGGCGGCGGTGGTGGTCAAGCCGCAGAAGGCGGTGAAGGCCCGGGGCGGCAAGAAGAAATAGACTGCGAGGACCGACCGCTTCGCGCATGCCCTGGCTTCTTCTCGCCGCCGCCCTCTGCACCGCCCTCCACCTGGGCGCGATCGCGCTGGCGGCGATGCGCTTCGGCATCCCGATCCGGGAGATCCATTACGGCTGGGGTCCGACGCTGCTGCGCCTCGGCCCGCTGCGCATCAAGCCGCTGGTGTTCGCGGGCTCGGTCGTGCTCAAGGACGGCGGGGCCGAAGGGCTCGAAGGCGATGCCAAGCGCGATGCCTTCGACAGCCAGCCGCGCATGACGCGGCTGCTGATCGGCTGCGCCGGGCCGTTCGCGCTGCTGACGCTCGCGCTGCTGGTGTCGCCCTTCGACGGCCTCGGGCAGGTCGGCAGCGGTTTCGTTCAGTACGTCGCGGGCGCGCTGTCGCCGTTCGGGCAGGCGCAGCGGCTGCTGCGGCTCGCGGCCGAAGCGGCCGGCGGGCTGGACTTCATGCCGCTGCTCGGCCTGGTCGCGGCGAAGACCGCTGCCTTCAACCTGCTGCCGCTGCCCGGCAGCAACGGCGGCTTCCTGCTGCAGGCCCTGTTCGAGCGCACGGAACTGGCGCGGCGCTGGCCGCCGCAGGCCACGCAGGCGGCGCTGCTGGTGTTCCTGGGCTCGGTGCTGTCGTGGGTGGTGGCGCTGGCGGCCTTTCTCTGGCCATTGCCGCGCTGACCCGGCATCAGGCCGGGCTGGCGGTGCGCCGCGCCGCGGCCTCCAGCCGCATCACCTTCCACGCGCACAGGGTCCCCGCCACCGCGAGCAGCGCCGCCAGCGCGAACATCGTGCGGTAGCCGAAAGCCTGCGCCACCGCGCCGCCCAGCAGCACGCCGAGCACGCCGCCGAAGCCGTAGCCGATGACGGTGAACAGGGCCTGGCCGCGCCCGCGCAGCCGGCCCGGGAAACGGCGCGACACCACGGCGATGCAGGTGGTGTGGTGGGCCGCGAAGCTCAGCGCATGCAGCCACTGCGCGACGACCAGCGCGGCGATCCAGCCGCCGAGGCCGGCGGTCAGGCCCAGCCGCGCGACGGCCGCGATGCCGCACAGCAGCATCCAGCGCGGCATCGGCAGCAGGCCGATCAGGCGGCCCTGCAGGAAGAACCAGACGATCTCGGCCACCACCGACAGCGCCCACAGCAGGCCGATGGTGCTCTTGCCGTAGCCGAGCGAATCGAGGTAGAGCGAGAAGAAGGCGTACACCGAGAAGTGCGACATCACCTGGAAGAACAGCGCGGCGAAGAACCACTGCACGACGCGGTTGCGCAGCACCGGGCCGATGGGTTCGCCGGGCGCGTCGTGCGCGGCCACGGGCTCGCGGCTGTCGGGCAGGCGCAGGGTGGCGAACAGCACCAGCGCCAGGGTGCCGGCGGCCCAGGCCGGGAAGTGCTTCATGCCGAAGCGGTCGAACCACTCGCCCGCGACGAACACCGTGACCAGGAAGCCGGCCGAGCCGCACAGCCGGATGCGCCCGTAGCGGCCCCAGTCGCCGGCCACGAGGTGCGCCATGGCGGCCTCGGTCAGCGACATCATCGAGCTGGTGTGGGTGAACATCAAAAGCAGCACCAGCGCCAGCCACCAGGGGCCGCCGCTCCACCACAGGCCGAAGGAACTGAGCAACGCGATCGCGGCGCTGATGCGCAGCAGCAGCACGCGCTGGCCCGTGTGGTCGCTGAGCGCGCCCCAGGCATAGGGCGCGAACACGCGCGTGACCGACTGCACCGAGGCCAGCAGGCTGATGGTGAAGATCGGCAGCCCCTGGTCCTTGAGCCACAGCGGCAGGTAGGGGTTGAAGAAGCCGATGTGCGCGAAGTAGCTGGCCGACAGGCCAGCGAACGCCAACAGGTGGCCGCGCCCGGCGGCCACTGGAGGCGGTGTCGACACTAGAGGAAGGACGCCTGCGGCGAGGTGGCTTGGGTCTTCTCGTTGTCGCCGTGCACGTCACCGCACTGGGCGCGGTGACGCAGCGCATGGTCCATCACGACCAGCGCGAGCAGCGCCTCGGCGATCGGCGTCGCGCGGATGCCGACGCAGGGATCGTGGCGGCCCTTGGTGACCACCTCGACCGGGTTGTTGTTCACGTCGATCGACTGGCGCGGGCTGATGATCGAGCTGGTGGGCTTGATCGCGATGCTGACCTCGAGGTCCTGCCCCGAGCTGATGCCGCCGAGGATGCCGCCCGCGTTGTTGCCGAGGAAGCCGGTCGGCGTGATCGAGTCGCCGTGGGTGGTGCCGCGCTGCGTCACGCTGTCCCAGCCGGCGCCGATCTCGACCGCCTTCACGGCATTGAGGCCCATCATCGCGTAGGCGATGTCGGCATCGAGCTTGTCGTAGAGCGGTTCGCCGAGGCCGACGGGCACGCGGGTGGCGGTCACGCGCACGCGCGCGCCGCAGGAGTCGCCGGCCTTGCGCAGCCGGTCCATGTAGTCCTCGAGCGCGCTCACGTCGGCGATCGGCGCGAAGAAGGGATTGTTCGGCACGTGGTCCCAGCTCTCGAAGGGGATCGCGATCTCGCCGATCTGCGTCATGCAGCCGCGGAACACCATGCCGTACTTCTCGGCCAGCCACTTCTTGGCGACCGCGCCGGCCGCGACCGTGGGCGCGGTGAGCCGGGCCGAGGAACGCCCGCCGCCGCGCGGATCGCGGATGCCGTATTTCTTGTGGTACGTGAAGTCGGCGTGGCCCGGGCGGAACTGCTGGGCGATCTGGCCGTAGTCCTTGCTGCGCTGGTCGGTGTTCTGGATCAGCAGCGCGATCGGGGTGCCGGTGGTCTTGCCCTCGTACACGCCCGAGAGGATCTGCACCGCGTCGGGCTCGTTGCGCTGGGTGACGTGGCGGCTGGTGCCGGGACGGCGGCGGTCGAGGTCGGCCTGGATGTCGGCTTCGCTGAGCGCCATGCCCGGAGGGCAGCCGTCGATCACGCAGCCGATGGCCGGGCCGTGGGATTCCCCGAAATTGGTGACCGCGAAGAGATGTCCGAAGGTGTTGCCGCTCATGGGCGGGGATTATCCCCCGCAAAGCCGGGCCGGACGGCGCGGCGCCCGAATGCCCGAGGGCAATGCCCGCGCGGCCTATTCGGTCGCGCCCTCGAGCCGGCGCGCCAGCGCGCCGAGCTGCAGCTCGATCGAGAACAGCCGCTCGTTGAGCACCGCGGTCTGCAGCCGGATCGCTTCGACGATCGCGCGGGTCTGCGGATCGGGCGTGTTGTCGACCAGCTCCGCGAGGTCGTGCAGCTTCTTGCGCAGTTCGTTGCTCATGGGCGCTCCGTGGGTTTCGTTCGGTGACTACGCGGCCAGTATGGGCCCGGCCCGGGCTCAGGGCAACGCATCGGCCGCGGCGGGCCGGGTTTGTCCCGAGCGGCGCATGACCACGGCCAGCAGCGCCGCGATGGCCAGCAGCACCACCACGCCGATGCCGGCCATCAGGTGCAGGCCGCGCAGCAGCGCCGTGCGCGCATCGGCCAGCAGCTCGGCACCGGCCGCCCCGCCGAGTTGCCCCGCCAGCGCCACGGCACCGCCGAGCGTGCTGCGCGCGGCCTCGACCGCGGCGGCATCGCCGAGCGACGCGGGCACGGCGTCGACCATCATGGCGCGATAGACCGCCGCGCCCACGCTGCCGAGGATGGCGATGCCCAGCGCGCCGCCGAATTCGGAACTGGTTTCCGAGATCGCCGAGGCCACGCCCGCGCGCTCGGGCGGCGCGCTGCCCACCACCAGGTCGGTCGACAGCGTGAACACCACCGCCAGCCCGAGCGATGACACGACCATGCTGCCCACCAGCAGCGCCAGGCCGCCCTGCACCGGCAGCGCAATCAGCAGCGCGAAGCCCAGCGCCGCGACCACCAGTCCGCCGGTCATGGCATGCACCGGCCGCACGCGCCGCGTGAGCGCGGGCGCCGCCATCGAGCCGACGATGAAGGCGCCCGCGCTGGGCACGCTCCACAGGCCGGCCTGCAGCGGCGACAGCCCGAGCACCATCTGCAGGTACTGCGCCTCGTAGAGAAACAGCCCGAACATCACGAAGCACGACAGCATGTAGGCGCCCAGCGCCACGCTGAAGGCCGGCGCGCGGAACAGCCGCAGGTCGATCATCGGATCGGCCAGCCGGCGCTGGCGCCGCACGAACAGCCAGCCGATGGACAGCCCCACCGCGATGGCGGCGAGCGACAGTGCGCTCGCGCCGTGCTCGGCCGTCTGCTTCACGCCGTAGATGGCCGGCAGCACCGCGCCCAGCGACAGCGCCACGCTCGCGAGGTCGAGCCGCGCGGTGGCGGGGTCGCGGTACTCGGGCAGCAGCACGGGGCCGAGCACCAGCAGCAGCACCATCACGGGCACGCCGACCAGGAACACCGAGCCCCACCAGAAGTACTCGAGCAGCACGCCGCCGACCACCGGGCCGATGACCGCGCCCGCCGAGAAGCTCGAGATCCAGACCCCGATGGCGAGCGTGCGCTGACCGGGATCGAGGAACATGTTGCGGATCAGCGAGAGCGTGGACGGCGCCAGTGTCGCGCCGGCCACGCCGAGCAGCGCGCGGGTGGCGATCAGCATGTTGGCGCTGCTCGAGAAGGCGGCGAGCACCGAGGCCAGCCCGAAGGCGACGGCGCCAATCAGCAGCAGGCGGCGCCGCCCGATGCGGTCGCCCAGCGTGCCCATGGTGACCAGCAGGCCCGCGACCAGGAAGCCGTAGATGTCGACGATCCACAGCAGCTGCGCCGCCGTGGGCTTGAGCGCCTCGCTGATCGCGGGGATCGCGAGGTTCAGCACCGTGAGGTCCATCGAATAGAGCATGCACGGCAGCGCGATGACGGCCAGGCCGGTCCATTCGCGCACCGTGGCGCGTGGCGGGGCGGCGCCGGTCATCGGCCGCCGTCCGCCAGCCAGCGCTCGAGCCGCACCATCGACCCGCTCCAGCCATGTTCGTGGCCATCACGCGCGGCCTGGTCGAAGAACTGCTCGTGCAGCAGCTCGAGCTCGCAGCCGGTGCCGGCCACATCGGGCTCGATGCGCACCGTGACGCGCGATTCGCGCTCGGGCGTGCTGCGCCAGGCCCAGCTGAAGACCAGCCGGCGCTGCGGCACGATCTCGAGGTAGGTGCCGCTGACGTCGTGCGTCTCGCCGTCGGCCGCGAGCATCGCCACGCGGAAGCGCCCGCCCACGCGCAGGTCGACCTCGGCATGCGGCACCGAGACGATCTCCGCGGGGCCGAACCAGTGCCTCAGCGCCTGCGGGTCGGTCCACGCGCGCCAGACCTTGTCGGGCGCGACGGCGTAGTGGCGGCGGAGGGTGAGGGAGGGACGTCCGGTGTTGGGGCTGGCAGGTTGCGCCATTCGGTTTGCTCCTGGTGGTAGAGAAAGCGCGCCAAGGCATCGAGGCGCCCGGTCCAGAACTTCTCGTAGCGCGACAGCCACACGGCGGCCTCCTGCATCGGCCGCGGCGAGAGCTCGCAGCGCACGACCCGGCCTTCCTTCGTGCGCGAGATCAGCCCCGCGTCCTCGAGCACGCGCAGGTGCTTCATGAAGCCCGTGAGCGACATCGCATGCGGCGCGGCCAGCTCGGTCACGCTGAGGCTGCGCTCGCCCAGGGTCTCGAGCACCGCACGGCGCGTCGAGTCGGCGAGCGCGGCGAACACGGCATCGAGGGCAACGGGCGCGGGCGGCGCGGCGGCATCTGAGTGAACCATGCGGTTGAGTATCTGGAGCCGGCGCGCCAGCGTCAAGGCGCGGGGGCATGGGAGGGGCGACCGCGGGAACGCTTTATGCGTGCTGCGGCGCAGCATCCCCACTCGCCGCCAAGGAGCTTCCATGCTGGACCGTACCGCCACCCAGTTCTCCCACGTCAAACCGGGCGACACCGAATTCGTCTCGGGCGGACTGCGCGACTTCTTCCTCTACCGCGACCTCGGCGTGGCCGCCGCCACCAACGGCAAGGTGATCGCGCACCTCGTCAAGGCCAACATGGCACCGGAAGCGGGCACCGGCTGGCATCGCCACGAGGCCGACTTCCAGATCGTGATCATGGTCAAGGGCTGGGCCCGCTTCATGTACGAGGACAAGGAAACGCTGGTCGAGGCCGGCGACGTGGTGCACCAGCGCCCGGGCATCCGGCACTTCCTGTTCGACTACTCGCCCGACATGGAGTACCTGGAGATCGTTTCGCCGGCCGATTTCAAGAGCGTGGACGTCGAGCCGGTGTGCGAGATCCCGGCGCCCACGCCCTGGCCCTGAGCCGCCTCGAACCGGCTTTCGCCGCCGTCCTACGGACGGCCTTCCGGCCTGCCCGATAGACTGCGCCCTCGTCTCGCAAAACCGATAACAACCGAGGAGAGAGAGCATGAGGATCCCCATGGCCCGCCTGTCGGCGGGCGTCCTGTTCGCGTTCGCCGTCCTGGCCGCCGGCCCCGCCGCCGCCGCGCCACCTTCCAATCCACCCAGTTCCGCTGCCGTGCCGGCCAACTCGCTCGAAGCCGAGCAGGAGGCCGCCTTCAAGGCCGCGCGAGCGGTGCAGAAGACCGGCCCGGCCGACATCGCGCTGCGCGACCAGGCCCACCTGAAGCTGCCGCCGGGCTACGTCTGGGTGCCCACGCCGGCCGCGGCGCAGCTCATGCGCAGCATGGGCAACCGGGTCGACGACAGCTTCCTCGGCGCGGTGTTCCCCAACAACGACGCCGACTGGTTCGCGGTGGTGAAGTTCGTGAAAGAGGGCTACATCAAGGACGACGACGCCAAGGACTGGAACGCCGACGACCTGCTCAAGAGCCTCAAGGAAGGCACCGAGGCCGCGAACGAGGAGCGCGCCAAGCGCGGCATCCCGGCGATCGAGGTCACGGGCTGGGCGCAGAAGCCGCAGTACGACGCCTCGGTGCACCGCCTCGTGTGGTCGGCGCTGTCCAGGCACAAGGGCGAGCCCTCGGGCAGCCAGGGCGTCAACTACAACACCTATGCGCTGGGACGCGAGGGCTACATCAGCCTGAACCTCGTGACCAACGCCAACGACCTCGAGAAGTACAAGCCCGACGCGACCCAACTGCTGGCGGCGCTGCAGTACGACGACGGCAAGCGCTACGCCGACTTCGACGCCTCCACCGACAAGGTCGCGGCCTATGGCCTCGCGGCGCTGGTGGCGGGCGCGGCGGTCAAGAAGCTCGGCCTGTTCGCGGTGGTCGCGGCCTTCCTGGCCAAGTTCGCCAAGATCATCGCGGTGGCCGTGGGCGGCGCGCTGTGGGGCGCGGGCAAGCTGTTCCGGCGCAAGGAGAAGACGCCCGCGGTGAGCGAAACGCCGGCCGGCGGACTGCCGCCGACGAATCCGCCCGCGGCCTGAGCGCGCGCGGGCCGTGGTCAAGCTGCTGCTCCTGCTTCTGAGCGCGGGCAAGCTCGGCAAGCTGCTGCTCACCGGCGGCACCATGCTGCTGTCGGTGGTCGCCTATGCCTTCGTCTTCGGCTGGCGCTACGCGGCGGGCTTCGTGGCGCTGATCTTCATCCACGAGATGGGCCACTTCCTCGCGGCGCGCCAGCGCGGCCTCGATGTGGGCGCGCCCACCTTCATTCCCTTCGTGGGCGCCTGGATCGAACTCAAGGACCAGCCGCACGACGTCGAGACCGAGGCCTGGGTGGGCTTCGCGGGGCCGCTGCTCGGCAGCCTGGCCGCGCTGGCCTGCTATTTCCTCGCGCGCGAGAGCGACAGCCGGCTGCTGCTGGCGCTCGCCTACGCGGGCTTCTTCATCAACCTGTTCAACCTGATCCCGCTGTCGCCCTTCGATGGCGGCCGCATCACCGCGGTGCTCACGCCGCGCATCTGGCTGCTCGGGGTGCCGGTGCTGGTCGCCCTCTTCTTCTGGCGGCCGAGCCCGATGCTGGTGCTGGTGGCCGTGCTGGCGGCGCCGCAGGTCATGCGGGCCTGGAAGTACGACCCCGAGGACCCGGCCAATCGGCAGTACTACGCGGTGTCGGCCGAGACGCGGCTGACCTACGCCGTCTACTACATCGGGCTGGTGGCCTTTCTCGCGGTGATGGCGCACGACACGCACGAGATGCTCGGGGCGGCGCGCCTGCCGGGCGGCTGAACGCCGCCGCGCCTCAGGGCGCGCCGAAACGCGGCGCGCGCTTCTGAAGGAAAGCCGCCACGCCCTCGCGCGCATCGGCGCTGCCGGCGCGCTCCCGCAGCAGGCGGTGCTCGAGCGCCAGGTGCGCCTCGAGCGTGCGGCCCGGCGCATCGGCGCACAGCGCCTTGATCGCGGCGAAGGAGCCGGGCGCGCCCGCGGCGAGCCGCCGCGCCAGTGCCTCGCCGGCCGCGGCCAGTTCGGCGTCGGGATGCAGCGCATCGACCGCGCCGGCCGCGAGGCAGCGCTGGCTGTCGATGGGGTCGCTGAGCATGAGCCACTGCTGCGCGCGCAACGCCCCGATGCGCCGCGCGAGGAACCACGAGCTGCCCGCGTCGGGCGACAGGCCGATGGCCGCATAGCCGGTGCGCAGCTTCATCGACTCGGCCGCGAGCACGAAGTCGCCGGCCAGCGCGAGCCCCACGCCCGCGCCGCCGACCGCGCCGTTGAGCACGGTGATCAGCGGTGCCGGACCGTTCACCAGCCGCAGCAGCGCCGGATGCAGGGGATCGAGGATCTCATCGACCAGCGCGGGCAGGTCCTCCCCGGCCGCGACGAACTCCTCGATGTCGCCCCCGGCGCAGAACACCCGGCCCTCGCCGGTCAGCAGCACCACGCGCGGCGCGGCCGCCAGCAGCTCGTCGATCGCGCGCACCAGCGCACGGCTGCTCGCGGCGCCGATCGCGTTGGCGCGCTCGGGACGGCGCAGCACGATGCGGCCGATGCCCTCCTCCACCGACCAGGCGATGCCGTGCTCGAGCGGCATCTCAGATGCCCGTGAGGCCGCCGGTGCACATCAGCGTCTGGCCGCTGACGTAGTCCGACTCGGGAATGCACAGCAGGTAGACCGCGCCGGCCGCTTCCTCGGGCGTGCCGCCGCGGCCCAGCGGAATGGTCTGCTCCATCATCGACAGCAGCCCGGGGTTGATGCCGACCTTGATCTCGCGGCCATCGATGTGGGCCGTGGTCGCATCGGCCGCGCTCGCGGTCAGCCGGGTCTGGATGAAGCCGAAGGCCACGCAGTTGACGGTGACGTTCATGCGCCCCCACTCCTTGGCCAGCGTCTGCGTCATGCCGACGATGCCGGCCTTGGCGGTCGCGTAGTTGGCCTGGCCCGCGTTGCCGAACAGCCCGGCCACCGAGGAGATGTTGACCACCTTGCGCACGTTGCGCCGGCCGGCCTCGGTCTCGGTCTTCGAGAGCTGGCGGATCACCGGCTGCGCCGCGCGCAGGATGCGGAACGGCGCCGTGAGGTGCACGTCGAGCATGGCGTACCACTGCTCGTCGGTCATCTTCTGCACCACGCTGTCCCAGGTGTAGCCGGCGTTGTTGACGATGATGTCGAGGCCCTGGAACTCGCTGACCGCGGTGCCGACGAAGCGTTCGGCGAAATCGGGCGCGGCCACGCTGCCGTTGCAGGCCACGGCCTGGCCGCCGGCGGCGCGGATGGCCTGCACGGTCTCCTCCGCGGGGCCGGCATCGAGGTCGTTGACCACCACGCGCGCGCCTTCCGAGGCGAGCTTGAGCGCGATCGAGCGGCCAATGCCGCGGCCCGAGCCGGTGATGAGGGCGACCTTGCCTTCGAGTCTGGATGTCATGTCTGGATGTCTTTCTTCGTTGGGTCTTCAGGCCAGCGCTACCAGCGCCTCGCCCGCGATACGCACCTGGCCGTGCTGGTTGGTGCTGCTGACTTCCACGCGCACGCAGCGCTCGCCGTCGCGCTCGAGCTTCTCGACCACGCGGCCCGTGCAGCGCACCGCGTGGCCCAGGTGCGTCACGCCCTGGAAGCGCACGTCGAAGCGGCGCAGCTTCGACTGCGGCGCCCACTGCGTGAGCAGGCGGCCGAGCCAGGCCATGCCCAGCATGCCCTGCGCGAACACGTCGGGCATGCCGGCGCGGCGCGCGAAGTCGATGTCGATGTGGATCGGGTTGTGGTCGCCCGAGGCGCCCGCGAACAGCGCGAGCGTGGTGCGGTCGACCGGCGGCAGTTGCAGCGGCGGCAGTTCGTCGCCGACCTGCACGGTGTCGTGGTTGGGTGCGGTCATGGGTTTCCTCGGGCTCAATGCCGGCAGACGATCACGGTGCGCAGCTCGGCCACCAGTTCGTCGCGCTGGTTGGTGGCGCGCGAGCTCTTCACCACGAATTCGAGCGCGCCGTTCTTCTTGTCGTAGATGTCGGTGATGGTCGAGCGCACCGTCACGGTGTCGCCGGCGCAGGCCGCGCGGTGGTAGCTGAAGCCCTGCTCGCCGTGCAGCAGCTTGGCCAGCGGGATTCCCAGGTCGGCCAGCAGCCGGCTGGACGCGCCCGAGTCGAGCTCGGCCGCGAACAGGAAGGTGGGCGGCGCGGGCAGGTCGGCATAACCGGCATCGCGCGCGGCCGCGGGGTCGGTGTAGACCGGATCGGTCTCGCCGATCGCCTTGGCGAAGAACTGCAGCCGCGTGCGCTCCAGCGGCAGCACCGAGGGCGGCAGCGCATGGCCGATCCATTTCCTGTCGATCATGGCAAGGTCTCTTTCTTCAGACGCGTTCGTAGAGCGTGACCACGCAGGCGCCGCCCAGGCCCAGGTTGTGCTGCAGCGCGAGCCGCGCGCCCTCGACCTGGCGCTTGTCGGCCGTGCCGCGCAGCTGCTGGACCAGCTCGGTGCATTGCGCGAGGCCGGTCGCGCCCAGCGGATGGCCCTTGGACAGCAGGCCGCCGGAGGGATTGGTGACGACCTTGCCGCCATAGGTGTTGTCGCCGTCGAGCACGAACTTCTCGGCGCCGCCCTCGGGGCACAGGCCCAGCGCCTCGTAGCTGATGAGTTCGTTGTGCGCGAAGCAGTCGTGCAGCTCGACCACGTCGATGTCCTGCGGGCCCACGCCCGCGGCCTCGTAGACCTTCTGCGCCGCCTCGCGCGCCATGCTGAAGCCGACCACCTCGCGCATGTCGCGCGCCTCGAAGCTCACCGGGCGGTCGGTGGTCATGGCCTGGGCCTTGATGCGCACGCTTCGGTCCAGGCCGTGGCGCTGCGCGAACGCGGCCGAGCAGACGATGGCGGCGGCCGCGCCGCAGGTCGGCGGGCAGGCCATCAGCCGCGTCATCACGCCGGGCCACATCACGGGCGTGGCCAGCACCTCGTCCTCGGTCACGATGGTGCGGAACAGCGCCACCGGGTTGTTCGCCGCATGCCGGCTGGCCTTGGCGCGGATCTTCGCGAAGGTCGACAGCTGCGTGCCGTACTGCTGCATGTGGGCCAGGCCCGCGCCGCCGAAGTAGCGCAGCGCCAGCGGCACCTGTTCGTTGCCGACCAGCTCGTCGGTGATGGACTCGAAACGGTCGAAGGGGCTGGGCCGGTCGTCGAACACCGCGCCGAGCGCGCCCGGGCTCATGTGCTCGAAGCCGAGCGCGAGCACGCAATCGGCCGCGCCGCTGGCCACGGCCTGGCGCGCGAGGAACAGCGCGGTCGAGCCGGTCGAGCAGTTGTTGTTGACGTTGACCACGGGAATGCCGGTCATGCCGACCTCGTAGAGCGCGCGCTGGCCGGCGGTGGAGTCGCCGTAGACATAGCCCACGTAGGCCTGCTGCACCTGCTCGTAGCCGATGCCGGCATCGGCCAGCGCCGCGTTGAGCGCCTGCGCCGCCATCTGCGGATAGGGCAGGTTCGCGCCGGGCTTGGTGAAGGGGATCATGCCGACGCCGACGACATGCACATCCTGGGTCATGGGAATTCCTCTCTGGGTGTTGAAGCGAAAACGAAGGGATCAGGCGATCGCGCGCTGGCGATCCTTCCAGAACGGCTCGCGCAGCTTGGTCTTGAGCACCTTGCCGGCGCCCGAGAGCGGCAGCGCCTCGACCAGCGCCACGCTGCGCGGGCACTTGTAGCCCGCGATCAGGGTCTTGCAGTGCGCGATGAGTTCGTCGGCCGTGACCGGCTGCCCCGGCTTGGCGACCAGCACCGCGTGCACGGCCTCGCCCCATTCCTCGCTCGGGATGCCGATGACCGCGCAGGCCGCGACCGCCGGATGCTGGGCGATGGCATTCTCGACCTCGGCCGAGTAGATGTTCTCGCCGCCGCTGATGATCATGTCCTTCATGCGGTCGACCACGAAGATGAAGCCGTCGTCGTCCATGTAGGCGCCGTCGCCGGTGTGCATCCAGCCCTCGCGCACCGCCGCGGCCGTCTGCTCGGGCTTGTTCCAGTAGCCGAGCATCACGTTCGGCCCGCGCACCGCCACCTCGCCCACGGTGCCGCGCGGCACCTCGGCGCCCTCGGCATCGACGATGCGCACTTCCATGCAGAAGCTCGCGCGGCCGGCCGAGCGCAGCTTGCCGGCCTTGCGGCCCTCGACCGTGTGGTACCAGGCGGGGTTGATGGTGGCGATCGGCGACAGCTCGGTCATGCCGTAGGCCTGCACGAACTCCACGCCCGGCAGCGCCGCCATCGCGCGATTGAGCACGGCCTCGGAGATCGGCGAGGCGCCGTAGGCGATGCCGCGCAGGCTGCCGAGCTCGCGCGGCCTGTCGCGCATGGCGGGATGGTCGACCAGCATCTGGATCATGGTCGGCACCAGCAGCGTGTGGCTCACGCGCTCGCGCTCGATCGCATCGAGCACGGCCTCGGGGTTGAACATCGGGATCACCACGTGCGTGTTGCCCTGGAACCAGTGCGGCCCCGAGATGCCCATGTCGGCCAGGTGGAACATCGGCGCCGCATGCAGGTAGCAGCCCTCGGCCGGCGCCATGCCCTCGGCCTGCGCGGTCAGCGCCGAGGCGCAGAGGTTGGCGTGGCTCAGCATCACGCCCTTGGGAAAACCCGTGGTGCCGCCGGTGTAGAAGATGCCGGCGAGGTCGTCGCCATGGCGGTAGGCGTCGGGCACCGGCGCCGCGCTGTCGAGCAGCGCCTCGTAGCCGAGCATGCCGGCGGGCACCGCGCCGTCGCCGCAGTAGATCAGCTCGCGCAAGGTGGTGGACTGGCCGCGCAGCTGCTCGGCGGCGGCACGGAAGGCTTCGTCGACCAGCAGGATCTGCGAGCCCGAGTCCTCGAGCGAATAGAGGATCTCGGCCGGCGACCAGCGGATGTTGCAGGGGTTGAGCACGCCGCCGCCCCAGGGCACGGCCATCTGGTATTCGAGGTAGCGGTCGGAGTTGAGCGACAGCATCGCGACCCGGTCGCCGTTCTTCATGCCGAGCTTCTGCAGCGCGCCGGCCAGCCGCGCGATGCGCTCGCCGAAGGTGCGGAAGCTGGTGCTGCGGTTGCCGAAGCGCACAGCGGTCTTGTCCGGTTTCTGCTGCATCGCGCGGTGCAGCGCCTGGGTCAGGTACATGGTGGCTCGTCTCCTAATCGTTGGTCTTGTCGGCACGCCTTTGCAGGTCTTTTTCTGGCGTGGACGCATGGTAAAAATCCGGGCCCGGGCCGGCGATTGCGCTTCGCTTCGTTCGCATTGCAGAAAACGTCAATCGACGGCCCGCCGCGTCCCGTGTACGGTCGAATCGCTCTCTCCCATGCTGCAACCGCCCGTCACCATCCCGATCGCCTTCGTCGAAGGCATGCTCTCCGGCATCCGCGCCCGCGGCGCCTCCGCGCCCATCGACATCGACCGGGCGCTGGAAGACGCGGGCGTGCCGCCGCCGCTGCTGGCCGAGCCGGGTGCGCGCGTCACGGCCGAGCAGTACGTGGCGCTGTTCGCACTGCTGATGGACCGGCTCGACGACGAGTCGCTGTGCTTCCTCACGCGCCGGATGCGCCGCGGCAGCCTGGCGCTGATCGCGCGCTCCACGCTCGGCGCGCCCGATTTCGGCCATGCGCTGCGCCGCGTGGCCCACACCTTCAGCCTGCTGCAGGACGACCTGCGGCTGGTGCTGCTGCGCGAGGGCGAGCTCGCGGGCTTCGGCATCGCGATCGAGAACCCGGCGATCGGCCACCAGAACTTCCTGCACGAGCTGATGCTGCGCGTGTACTGGCGCCTGCTGGCCTGGCTGCATGGCGGACGGCTGGCGGCGCGGCGCTTCGATTTCGGCTTCGCGCTGCCGCCCTACGCGGCCGGCTATGCCAAGGTGTTCCCGGGCACCTTGCGCTTCGGCCAGCCCTGCTCGGCCGTGTGGTTCGACGCCGAGGCACTGCGCACGCCGATGCACCGCGACGCGCATGCGATCCGCGACTTCCTCGCGGCTTCGCCGGGCAACGTGATCCTGCCGCGGCTGGCCGAGCAGCCCCTCAGCGCCCGGGTGCGCGAGATCCTGCAGCAGAAGCGCCCGGCCTGGGCCGACCTCGCGACCGTGGCCGCCTGCCTGCACATGTCGGTCAGCACCCTGCAGCGCCACCTGGCGACCGAGAGCACCTCGTTCCAGGCGCTCAAGGACCAGCTGCGGCGCGACGTGGCGATCGTGCGGCTGGCCACCAGCGCGGTGCCGCTGGCGGCGCTGGCCGCCGAACTGGGCTTTGCCGACAGCGCCGCCTTCCAGCGCGCCTTCAAGGCCTGGACCGGCGGCGCGCCGGGCTCGTACCGGCGCCGCGTGGCCGCGGCGGGCGGCGGCGATTCCCTGCCGGCGCCCTGAGTTTTCAGAAGGTTCCGGAACCACCGCAAGGCCCGGGCGACAATCGCCCCATGCCTCCCACCTCCGACCTGCCCCCGCTCAACCGCCAGTTCGTCGCCCATTTCGGCGAGATGGGCAGCAAGTGGGGCATCAACCGCACCGTCGGCCAGATCTACGCGCTGATCTTCCTCTCGGAGCGCCCGCTCAATGCCGACGAGATCGCCGAGCTGCTCGAGTTCTCGCGCTCCAACGTGAGCATGGGCCTGAAGGAACTGCAGGCCTGGCGCCTGGTGCGCCTGCGCCACCAGCCCGGCGATCGGCGCGAATACTTCGAGGCGCCGTCGGACGTGTGGGAGATCTTCCGCGTGCTGGCCGAGGAGCGACGCCGCCGCGAGATCGAGCCCACGCTCTCGATGCTGCGCAACGCCCTGCTCGAGTCGCCCCACAGCGAGGCCGAGCGCCATGCGCAGGAGCGCATGCGCGAGATGCACGACCTGATCGACCGGCTGATGAAGTGGTTCGACGACGTGCAGCGGCTGTCGCCCGAGACCGCGATGCAGCTCATGGGCATGGGCTCGACCGTGACCAAGGTGCTGACGCTCAAGGACCGGATCACGGGGGGTGCATCGAGGAAGAAGAAGCCTGCGACAGATTGAGGCTGTCGAATACGGGGACAAGGACGCGAAGGACGCAAAGATTCCGCGAAGGTCGCGAAAGAAGACATTTGAAATTTCTTCCTTGACCCTTTTGCGTTCTTCGCGAAACCTTCGCGCCCTCTGCGTCCGGCTGTCCGCTTTCAGAGCCTTTCCTGCCCCTCCGGCGTTTCAGGCATCTCGAATTTCTCCTTGCGGATGGCGTCGTCGGCCATCAGCTCGAACCACATCGCGTTGAGCACCGCGAAGGCGGCCGCCAGCGGCAGGCCGAGGATCCAGGCGAAGTACCACATCGTTCTTTTCCTTCCTTGCAATCAGTACGCGTGACCGCGTTCCTCGCGGATCGCCTTCTCGTCGACCTTGCCCCACAGCACGTGGTAGACCCAGGTCGTGTACGCCACGATCAGCGGGATGAAGATGGCCGTGACCACCAGCATGATGAACAGCGTGAGGTGGCTCGAGGACGAGTCCCACACGGTGAGGCTGGCGCGCGGATCGATCGAGGACGGCAGGATGAACGGGAACATCGAGGCGCCCACGCTCAGGATGATGCCGGCGATGCCGAGCGCGCCGGCCAGCAGCGCGAGCAGTTCGCGCCGCAGCGCGAGCCCGACCAGTGCCAGCAGCGCGCCCGCGAAGCCGGCCACCGGCGCGGCCAGGGTCCAGGGGTGGGCCGCGTAGTTCGCGAACCAGGCACCGGCCTGCAGCTCGACCGACTTGAGCAACGGGTTCGAGGGCCCCACGGTATCGACCACGCTGGTGATGCGGTAGCCGCCGACGGCCGAGGCCATCCAGAAGCCCGCCGCCGCATAGAGCACGATGGTGGCGGCCGCCGCGACCATGCCGTAGCGGCGCGAGCGCTCGGCCACGGGCCCGGCGGTCTTCAGCTGCAGCCAGGCCGCGCCGTGCATCGCCATCATCGCCACCGACACCAGCCCGCACAGCAGCGCGAACGGGTTCAGCAGGCCGAAGAAGCTGCCGTCGTAGTGAATGTGCATGTCGGTCGCGAAGCGGAACGGCACGCCCTGCAGCACGTTGCCCACCGCCACGCCGAAGATCAGCGCGGGCACCAGGCCGCTGAAGAACAGCACGCCGTCCCAGCGCGCGCGCCATTGCGGCGACTCGCGCTTGCTGCGGAACTTGAAGGCCACCGGCCGCAGGATCAGCGCCGAGAGCACGACGAACATCGCGAGGTAGAAGCCCGAGAACGAGACGGCGTAGAGCTGCGGCCAGGCCGCGAACACGGCGCCGCCGCCGAGGATCAGCCAGACCTGGTTGCCTTCCCAGACCGGGCCCACGCTGTTGATGACGAGCCGGCGCTCGACGTCGTTGCGCGCCGCGAACGGCAGCAGCATGCCGCTGCCGAGGTCGAAGCCGTCGGTGACGGCGAAGCCGACCAGCAGCACGCCGATCAGCGCCCACCAGATGAAGCGCAGGGTGTCGTAGTCGAGGAGTGTGTGGAGGATCATGCGGCGCTCCCGGTGGTCGAAACGGCGTGGGCGGGCGGAACGTGCGAACGCGCATCGCCCTCGTCGGGCGAGTGCTCGGCGACCGGCCCCTTGCGGATCGCCTTGACCATCAGCTTGAGCTCGATGACCAGCAGCACGGTGTAGATGGCGACGAAGCCCGCGAGCGTGAACAGCACCGACTTGATGCCGATGTTCGAGACCGCCACCGCGGTCGGCAGCACGCCCTCGATCACCCAGGGCTGGCGGCCGAATTCCGCCACCAGCCAGCCGGCCTCGGCGGCGATCCATGGCAGCGGGATCGCGAGCACCGCGGCCTTGAGCAACCAGCGGTGGCGGTCCAGCGTGCGGCGCGCCGACAGCACGAAGAAGGTGCCGGTCAAAAGGATCAGCAGCATGCCGATGCCCACCATGATGCGGAACAGCCAGAACAGCGGCGCCACCTGCGGCACCGTGTCCCAGGCCGCCTTCGCGATCTGCTCGTCGGTGGCCTGGCGCGGATCGTCCACGTAGCGCTTGAGCAGCAGCGCATAGCCCATGTCGACGCCGTTGTTCTCGAAGGCGTCGCGCACGCCCTGCGTGACCGGCTTGCCGCCGGCCTCGCGGATCTTCTGCAGAGCGTCGTAGGCCTTGATGCCCTCGCGGATGCGCGCCTCGGCGCGCTTCACGAGCTCGTCGATGCCCGGGATCACGGTGGTGAGCGAGCGCGTGCCGATCAGCCCCATCACGCCCGGGATGTGGATCGCGTAGTGGGTCTCGCGCGCGGCCTGGTCGGGAAAGCCGAAGGCGGTGAAGGCCGCGGGCGCGGGCTGGGTTTCCCACATGGCCTCGATCGCCGCGAGCTTCATCTTCTGGTGCTCGGTCGAGAGGTAACCGCTCTCGTCGCCCAGCACCACCACCGACAGCGAGGCCGCGAGGCCGAAGGAGGCGGCCACGGTCATCGAGCGCTTGGCGAGCTCGATGTGGCGGCCCTTGAGCAGGTACCAGGCCGAGATGCCCAGCACGAACACCGCCGCGCAGACGTAGCCGGCCGACACCGTGTGCACGAACTTGGCCTGCGCCACCGGGTTGGTCAGCACGGCGGCGAAATCGGTGACCTCCATGCGCATGGTCTGCGGATTGAAGGCCGCGCCCACCGGGTTCTGCATCCAGCCGTTGGCGATCAGGATCCACAGCGCCGAGAAGTTGGAGCCGATGGCCACGGCCCAGGTGGTGGCGAGGTGGCCGACCTTGGAGAGCCGGTCCCAGCCGAAGAAGAACAGGCCGACGAAGGTCGCCTCCATGAAGAAGGCCATCAGGCCTTCGATGGCCAGCGGCGCGCCGAAGATGTCGCCGACATAGTGGCTGTAGTAGCTCCAGTTCATGCCGAACTGGAACTCCATCACCACGCCGGTGGCGACGCCCATCGCGAAGTTGATGCCGAACAGCACGCCCCAGAATTTCGTCATGTCGCGCCAGATCACGCGGCCCGTCATGACGTAGACGGTCTCCATGATCGCGATGACGACCGAGAGGCCCAGCGTAAGCGGGACGAAGAGGAAGTGGTAGAGCGCCGTGACGGCGAATTGAAGTCGCGACAAGGCGACGATGTCGAGATCCATGATGGCTTCCTTGGTGTTCCCTGTGTTCTTCGTGGTGGAGTGGTTGGCGTTGCTTCGGTGTCGTTCAATCGGCGCGCAGTTGCCGCAGTGCCTGCGCGAAGGCCTCGCTGCCGCGCCGCAGGTCGGCGGCGACGCGGCCGTCCTCGATGCGCAGCAGCCGGTCGGCGAGCGCGGCCTCGCGGCGCAGGTGGGTGGCGATCACGAGCGTGCGGCCCTCGGCATGGCGCGCGAGGCGCTGCAGCACGTCGTGCGCGACCGCGGCGTCGAGCGCCTCGGTGGGCTCGTCGAGCAGCCACAGCGGCACCGGGCGCAGGAAGAGGCGCGCGAGCGCGAGGCGGCGCGACTGTCCGCCCGAGAGGCCGAGGCCGCCTTCGCCGAGGCGCGTGGCGAGGCCGGCCGACAGATCGCGCACGTCGTCGGCCAGGCCCGCGGCCTGCAGCACGGCCCACAGTTGTTCGTCGTTCGCGGCGGGATCGGCCAGGCGCAGGTTGTCGCGCAGCGTGTCCTCGAACAGCTCGGTGCGCTGGGTCAGCAGGCAGCACGGCAACGCGGCCACCTCGCCGCGGCGCGGCGCGAGCTCGCCCGCGATCACAGAGAGCAGCGTGGACTTGCCGCTGCCGCTGGGGCCGACGATGGCGACGTGCTCGCCTTCGGCGATGGCCAGCGACAGGTCTTCGAGCGCGGGCACGGCGCTGGCGCGGTGGAAGGCCTCGATGGCGTCGAGGCGCAGCGCGAGCGATGCGTCCTCAGGAAGCCGGGGCGCGATGGGCGTGCCTTCCTGCGCCATGCGCGGCGCCAGGCGACGCACCGCGAGCCAGGTGCGGCCAGCGTCGAGCGCGCCGCGGCGCAAGGCCGCGAAGGGTTCGAGCGCGGTGAGCGCCACGAGCAGCGCGAGCGCCGCGGCGGGTGCGCCGATCGCGCCCTCGCCCACCAGCGCCGCCACCGCGATCAGCACCGCCACCAGCGTGAGCGTGCCCGCGCCGCCGTATGCCAGGCCGGCCGTGCTCTCGAGCCGGTTGAGCGCGAGGTCGGCACGCGCCAGCCGTTGGTCGGCCGAGGCCAGTGCCTCGCGCTGCGCGTCGAGGCGGCCGGCCATCGCCAGTTCGGTCTGGCCGGCCACCAGGTCGGCCGCGCGCTCGCGCAGCGTTTCGATGGCGCGCGCACGCCGCAGGGCCGGACGCCGCGCGCGACGCGACACCGCGAAGGCCAGGCCCCAGCCCACGGTCACGAGCCAGGCCGCGAGCGCAGCACCCATCGCGGCCTGCATCGTGCCGAGCACCACGCCCGCCAGCAGCGCGGCGCCGAGCGCGGCGGCGGCCGGCACCAGCAGACGCAGGTAGAGCGACTCGAGCGCATCGATGTCGCTCGTGAGCCGGAACAGCAGGCGCGCGGGTCGCAGCGCCAGCGCGCGCGCCGCCTCGGCCCGCGCCCAGCCGCGGAACAGCCGCACGCGCAGCGCGGCCAGCGCGCCGAAGGTGGCGTCGTGCGTGACCAGCCGCTCGCCGTAGCGCGAGGCGGTGCGGCCCAGCGCGAGCAGCCGGATGCCGGCCGAGGGCGCGAACACGTCGAAGGTGAAGGCCGTGGCCGCATGCAGGCCCGCGAGCGCGGTGGCAGTGATGAACCAGCCCGAGAGCCCGAGCAGCGCCATGCCCGTGAGCACGGTCACGGCGGCCAGCAGAGCGCCCCAGCGCAAGGCGCGCGACTGGGCCGCGAAGAAGGGGCGCAGCACCAGGCGCAATTCGCCGGCGTGACGGTGCGTGTTCGGCTTCATGCGGCCTTCTCCGCGGCATCCGCGCCGAGCTGCACGACGCGGTCCAGGCGTGCGGCCAGCGCGGGGTCGTGCGTGGCGACGATCATCGTGCGGCCGCGCGCGAGTTCGAGCAGCGCATCGGCCACGCGCCGCGCGGTCTCGGTGTCGAGGTGGGCGGTGGGCTCGTCGACCAGCAGCAGGTCGGCCTGCGGATGGACCGCGATGCGCGCCAGCGCGAGGCGCACGGCCTCGCCGCCCGACAGGCCCAGGCCGCCCTCGCCCAGTGCCGCGCCCGGATGCGCCTGCGCGACGTGCTCGAGCTGCGCGAAACGCATCGCGGCTTCGACGCTGCCCGCGTCGAGCGCGCGGCCCAGCGCGACATTGGCGGCGACCGGGCCCGCGAACACATGCGGCCTCTGGCCCATCCAGCCAATGCGCGCGCGCAGCGCGGCGGCCGTGCGGTCGTTCAGCGGCACGCCGCCGATCAGGATCTCGCCCTGTTGCGCCGGCACCAGGCCCGCGAGCAGCGACAGCAGCGCGGTCTTGCCGGCACCGCTGGCGCCGGCCAGCGCGATGTGCTCGCCCGCGGCGACGCGCAGCTCGCAGCCTTCGAACACGCGGCGCGATTCGCCGGGCCACGCGAAATGCAGGTCGTGCACGAGCACCGAGGGCGCGGCGTTCGAGGGCTGCGCCGAGACCAGGTGCATGTCCGGCGCATGGGCGCCCGGCAGCGGCAGCGCCTCGCGCCGCAGGCCCTCGAGCGCTTCGAGCGCGGCCTCGCCCGCCGCGCGGTCGTGCCACACGGCCGAGAGTTCGCGCAGCGGTTCGAAGAAGGCCGGCGCGAGCAGCAGCACGAACAGGCCCTGGCCCAGGCTCAGCGGCCCGTTCCAGGTGCCGAAGCCCAGCGTGCCCAGCAGGTGGAAGCCGACGTAGACCGCGACCATCGCCACGCCCAGCGCCGAGAACAGCTCGAGCACGGCCGAGGACAGGAAGGCGATGCGCAGCACGGCCATGGTGCGTTCGCGCAGCGACTGCGCCGAGTCGGCGAGCCGCGCCGCCGTGGCATCGACCGCGCCGAGCGCGCGCAGGGTCGCGAGGCCGCGCAGGCGATCGAGCAGGAAGGCGTTCATGCCGCCCATCTGCACCATCTGCGCCTCGCTGGCCGCCTTGGCGCGCCAGCCGACGATGGCCATGAACAGCGGGATCAGCGGCGCCGCGAACAGCAGCACCAGCGCCGCCACCCGGGTCTGGCTCGCGACCGCGGCGAGGATCGCGAGCGGCACCACGGTGGCGCGCCAGCGCGCGGGCTGGTAGCGCACGAGGTACGGCACCAGCGCCTCGGCCTGCTCGGCCAGCGCGCTCGCGGCCAGGCCCGAGGGCACGCGGCCGCGGTCGAGCGGCGAGGCACCGGCCAATGCTTCCGCGGCCTGGGCGCGCAAGTCCGAGAGCCGAGCGCGTGCCCGACCGAAGGTGCGCCGCGCGCCCCAGGCTTCGCAGGCGGCACGCAGCCAGCCGAACCCGAGGATGCCGAGCGCGGGCCACAGCACCGCGGCCAGCCCGCCGCCATCGATCCCGTCGGCCAGCGCCTGCACCGCCCCCGCCAGCAGCGCCGCCTGCGGCAGCCACAACAGCGCGGCCGCGCCCTGCACCACGCCACCGATCTCCGGCCGGGCCAGGGCACGCAGGGGTCGACGGTGGGCGGAAGGGTTCATCTGTTTTTGATTTCGTGAATTTTCAGTATTTACTGAAATTTCCACAATGATACCGAAAACCTGACCGGACAGCGAGCACGGCGAAGCCTGCCCGCTTCGCCGGGCAGGCGCAAGTCAACGAAGGAACGCGTCCGGCGCGAACGGCCGGCGGAGTTTTAGTGCGAGACGACGATGCCGCTGATCAGCAGCCCCGCGAACAGCGCGGCGACGGCGCGCCACGAGGCCGGCCGGGCCTCGACCCAGCGGTACAGGAGCGCGGCCGCGGCGATCGACAGGCCGAAGGTCGCGAGCATGCCGAGCCCGTCGATCCAGGGCGCGTGCGGCCCGAGCCGCACCACGGCGGCATTCACCGCGAGCAGCACCGGGAAGTGGATCAGGAACAGCGAATAGGACATGCGCCCCAGCCGCTGCAGCGCGACCGCCGCCAGCGGCCAGCGCGGCGGCGACAGCCACTGCCGGCGTTGCGCGATCGCGATCAGCAGCGCCGTGACCAGCGCAGTCGCGATGCGGCTGCGCCATTCGAGCGCGAGCGCGCCCATGCCCAGCAGCAGCAGCAAGGCGACCCCGCTCTGCCAGGTGCTTGCGCGCGTGGCGCGGCCGATCCAGAACACCAGCATGCCGAGGCCGTAGGCGCCGAAGAAATAGAAGGCGGTGTCGTCGAGCTCGGACTCGCGGTTGAACAACGCCAGCGATGCGACGGCCACGCCGAGCACCAGCGCGACCGCGAGCCAGCGCCGGCGCCTGGCCTCGCCGGGCCGCGCCGCCTGGTCGGCCGGGGGCGCGAGCAGCGCCGGCAGGCCGATCAAGGTGAGCGCCAGCGCGAACAGCTGGAAGTCGATCGCCACGTACCAGACGCCGGTGGACAGCGCCTCGTAGCCCAGCAGGTCCTGCAGCAGCAGCCCGTGCGCGAGCAGCTGGCCGATGCTCGGCGAGGCCGGCACGAGGTCGGCGTCGAGCCAGGGCCGCACCGCGGCTGCCACCAGCACGCAGACGGTGAGCGCGGCGAGGTAGGGCATCACCAGCCGGCCGTAGCGCTGGAAGATGCGCACGAACGGGCGGTCGATGCGCAGCAGCCCGTCGGGCGCGAGGCTGGCCGCGGCGAGGAAGCCGGCGATCACGAGGAAGATCTGCACCGCGAGCCGGCCGTCGTTGGCCAGCCAGCCCAGGAAGTCGGGCGCAAGCGGGAATGCGCCCGCGGGCATCGGCCCGTAGCGCGAGAGGTGATGCCCGACGATCACCGCGCAGGCGAGCCCCTTGGCCGCGTCGAGCAGCGGCATGCGCTCCCGCCGCGCGGCGGGAGCAACTGCGGCTGTCGCCGCGGGTGCCGGCAGGTCGTGCACGCTAGGAACGTGTTCTCAAAGCGCGAGCCGCTGGCGAGCCTCCTGGTATTCGCGCTTGAGCTTCTCGATGAAGACGCCGGCGCTCGACACCTCGCTGATCGCGCCGATGCCCTGGCCCGAGCCCCAGATGTCCTTCCAGGCCTTGGCCTTGCTGCCCTCGCCGCCCGAGAAGCTCATGGTCTTCACGTCGCCCTCGGGCAGGTTCGCCGGGTCCATGCCGGCGTTGACGATGCTGGGCGCGAGGTAGTTGCCGTGCACGCCGGTGAACAGGCTCGAGTAGACGATGTCGTCCGAAGTGCCCTCGACGATGGCCTGCTTGTAGGCGTCGCTCGCGCGCGCTTCCTCGGTGGCGATGAAGGCGGTGCCGATGTAGGCGAAGTCGGCGCCCATGGCCTGCGCCGCGAGCACCGCGCCGCCGGTGGCGATCGAGCCCGACAGCGCGACGGGTCCGTCGAACCACTGGCGGATTTCCTGGATCAGCGCGAACGGGCTCTTGATGCCCGCGTGGCCGCCGGCACCGGCCGCCACCGCGACGATGCCGTCGGCGCCCTTCTCGATCGCCTTCTGCGCGAACTTGTTGTTGATCACGTCATGCAAGGTCACGCCGCCGTAGCTGTGGACCGCGTCGTTGACGTCGGTGCGCGCGCCCAGCGAGGTGATGACGATCGGCACCTTGTACTTCACGACCATCTCCATGTCGTGCTCGAGGCGGTCGTTGCTCTTGTGCACGATCTGGTTGATCGCGAAGGGCGCGGCGGGTTTGTCGGGGTTGGCCTTGTTGTAGGCCGCGAGCTCCTCGGTGATCTCGATCAGCCACTCCTCGAGCTGCGCCGCGGGCCGCGCGTTGAGCGCCGGCATCGAGCCGACCACGCCGGCCTTGCATTGCGCGATCACGAGCTTGGGGTTGCTGATGATGAACAGCGGCGAGCCGATGATCGGCAGCGGCAGGTTCGCGAGCACGGGGGGCAGTTTCGACATGGTCGTTGTCTCAGGGGTTGTTGAATTCGGGAGCGGACAGCCGGACGCGGAGGACGCGAAGATTCCGCGAAGTGCGCAAAAGCAAAACCAAATTTTGATTTCTCTTTCGCGTCCTTTGCGTAACCTTTGCGACCTTCGCGTACGGAAGTCCGGATGTCAGAAGGCCTCGAGCGCCAGCGCGTTCACGCTCTCGGCCCCGTCGACGATGCTGTCGCGCAGGCCCGGCGCCTTCGCGAGGATGTGCTCGGCATAGAACCGCGCCGTGGTGATCTTGGCCTGCATGAAGTCGACGTCGACGTTGTGCGAGGCCTGGTCCTGCGCCACGATCAGCGAACGCGCGAGCTGCCAGCCGGCCACCAGGTTGCCCGCGAGCATCAGGTAGGGCACGCTGC
>Ga0102589_1000915_pt1 | contig 47089 bp, 45 predicted proteins | sample AraplaMF_Col_mLB_FD_76858 | JGI IMG/M metagenome (GOLD analysis project Ga0102589, IMG submission 76858) | Arabidopsis root microbial communities from the University of North Carolina, USA - plate scrape MF_Col_mLB | ecosystem: Host-associated > Plants > Roots > Endosphere | place: USA...
TGCATAATTCGGTAATCTGCAGCATCTGCTCCGGAATCAACATATATTGTTTCCACACCTTTAGGTTGCTGAGCATTAGAATAATGAGAAAAGCTAGTAACGAGGGTTACAGGGATTTCTGCATTCGTAGCTTCAAAAATAATTACATCTTTTACAGGACAAGCATCTGCATCAACGTAAATTTTCATTTTTACCACTCCTATAAAGTGAAACTTTAATCAGTGGGGGGTTCATCCTCCACTGATTATTAGTTGAACCAATCGGGCATTTACGGGCAGTTAATCTCCCACCTAACTTCTTTGTTACAGCTGAATTTTGAGCTGGGAGTTTTATTGCCCGTTAATGCGGGGTAACTAGGTTCGTGTTGATAATAATGGTAGATTTTTCTTTTGTCAAACGATAGGGCTTTATGTAAAGTTATTTTTCACAAACTAAAATAGCCTCCCGCAAACGAGAAATACCTTCCTCAATTTGATCAATATCCACTTTTCCATAAGATAAACGAATATAACCATCTTTCGCGCCGAAAATACTACCAGGCATAAAAGCAATTTCTTGTTTTAAGCTTTGCATAATGAGTTGTTTTTCGTTTATCGGTTCTTTTAATTTTCCCCATATGTAAATACCACCAGTAGGGTTTGAAAAAGAGATTTTATCATGAAGTTGCTCGTTTAGGGCGTGAACGATAACGTCTCTTTTTTCTGCTAGTTGTTTTCGTAACGGTACGATATGCGACTGAAATGGTACAGTTTCGAAAAACTGCTGCATAAGCCACTGCGGGAATATGCTCATACCTAATTCCATTTGGTGCCGTGCGTCGGATAATCTTTCTACTACAGATTGCGGAGCAACGAGCCAGCCGACTCGTAATCCTGGCGCAATCATTTTTGATAAAGAATGTACATAAATAACTGTTCCGTTTTCATCTATTGATTTCAAAGTAGGACAAGGCTGTTTCTTTTCTAGCGTCAGCAAGCTGGATGGATCATCCTCAACGATTGCAATTCGTAAATCTGCGCAAAGTGATAACAGTGTTTTTCTACGGTTTGGATGAAGCATCGTTCCCGTAGGGTTTTGGAAATTTGGATTTAAAAAGATCATTTTAATACGGTGTTTTCTATATAACTCCTGTACATCGTCTGGATTAATCCCATGTTCATCGACAGGTAATGGGAAAATACGAATACCTGCTGATTGGAATAACGGTAAGGAATAACAGTGCGATGGACTTTCGAAAGCGACGGCATCACCTGGATTTAATAAACATTGCACGATAAGGTGAAGTGCTTGCTGGGCGCCGGATGTAATCATAATGGATTGTTCAGTCGCCTCAACTTTTAAATATTCTTTCATATATTTTACGACCGCTTGTCTTAGCGGGAGATAGCCTTGCGGATGATCATAACTTAATGAATGCGTTAACGGTTGTTCTCGTAAAATTGTTTGTAGTTGATCGTGTGGGTAGAGATTACAACCGAGTTCTCCGTTTGCGAAATCAATAATATTTTCATTTTGTTGTATTTCTGCCCGAATATGGCGAAGTAACGGTAAGTTTGGTAAAAACGTACCACCTTCTACGAAATTTCTCCAGTTCGGCGTTAATGTTGGAGAAACGCCCCACATATGTGTACTTACACGTGTACCTTTACCAGTCGTACTTTCTACAATTCCCATAGCACGTAACTCATTATAAGCAGTCGTTACTGTACTACGGTTTACATTTAACTGCGTAGCTAATTTCCGTTCGGAAGGTAGGAAGCTTCCTGGAGGAAGTTCTCCGTATGTAATACGTTTCTCAATAAAGTCAACAACTTGCTGATAAATAGGGATTTTACTGTCATTATCTAGCTTCCATTCCATAAAAAACGCCTCCGTATCTCTTATATAAATCCAGTATAGCAAATTGGCTGGGTAAAAAAACAGCCAATTGGACGGTGTTATATCCAGCCAATTTTACTATGCTAAATATGGAAGGGGAGATTCGGATGAAACGATGGCAAATGGAATGGCTCCTAGTATCAGTTGCGTTAGTATGGGGAGCAAATTATACAATAGGAAAGTATGGCGTGGCATTTATGTCATCCATTCAATTTAATAGTTTACGATTTTTAGTAGCATCACCGGTATTATTACTTATTACTTTTATGATGGAACGCTCATTACGTATTGAAAGAAAAGATTGGTTACGATTAGTAGCAGTCGGTATCGTTGGTACGGCAATGTATCAAACGATGTTTATGCTATCTGTAAAATATACTTCAGCAACGAACGCCTCATTATTAATTGCGATGTCACCTATTTTTACAGGAATATTAGCAGTATTACACAAACAAGAACGTTTTTCGATAAAAGTACAAATTGGTTCAATAATAGCGTTTATTGGTGCAGCATTCGTTTTATTAACAGGGCATACAGGAGGAGCTACATACGAGTATGCATGGCTCGGAAATGTAATTGGATTAGTCGCAGCAATTGCGTGGGGATGGTATCCAATATTAGCACAACCTCTTATTACAAAATACTCCGCAATGAGAGTCACATCATGGTCTACTTTAATTGGAATTGTACCTCTCGTTATATACTGTTTATTCAACGTAAATTCTTTAACGTGGCCAGTAGATACGCCAAGCTGGGGTTCTCTAGCATATTCAATCGTCTTTGCGACAATCTTCGGACTTGCAATGTGGTATGTCGGTATTAGTAAAATTGGCTCAACGAAAGTAATGGTTTATATGTATCTAGTACCATTGTTCGCAGTTATCTTTGCAGCTGTAACAATTGGAGAGCAAATCAATATGATGCAACTCGTTGGCGGACTTATTATCTTTATCGGCTTATATGTTGTAAAAAAAGACGGAATCAAAAAGCCAGCTCTCAATTTGAAAAAAGTAAGCTAACAGTAAAAAGGATCTCTTTCATATAGAAGGAGATCCTTTTTTATTTCGTAATAAAAGCGCTTGTTCAACGGCCCATTTTTGATGATCATGAATGAGAATTTCTACAGCAAGTATAGGAGACATCCACTTTAAAACATGATCCTCTTCACAGTTATCAGTTTGCTGATGTACCATGTTTGCGCTATAAAAGAACCCATCGTTTAAATAATATGTATCTTCCTTTTCTGCATAAAAATATCGTGCTGCATTACCGATATATTGATCCATTTCAATTGCCCATCCTAATTCCTCTAGTAGTTCACGGTGCAAACATTCTTCTTTTGTTTCATTACCTTCCATACCACCACCAGGTAAAAAGTAACGGTCTCCTTTTTGGATAACAGCAATCATTGAAGAAGATGAATGGAAAATAACCGCATAACAACTAGGTCTTAATACATAATGAACGGTATGTTTTTTCGAGCCAAACGTAAGTTTTGAAATCATAAAACACGACCTTTCTCTATAAAATACATAAAAGGGATATTAAGGTAAATACAGAATGGTATAAGTATAATCTTAATGGATTGGAGTGGTAACAACATGATAAATCGAAAATGTTCAAGGTGTAAAGAGATAACGGGTACAATACATGGGGGTAAAAAAATTAAGGAAGAATTTTAATGTGAGGACTGTTTGCAAAAAGGAATTGCGAGCGGAGAAATCGAATTATCACAAGTGGAGCAAGAACAAACTTCTTATCTTTCTATAAAAATATTAAAAATAATGAGTGTGATTTATTTAATAGCATCTATTTTTATGGCTTTTTCAACCGGTCCATTTATACATAATATAGGATTTGATGAAATGTCAATTTCAGGATCAGAATTAGGTTTAATAAGTATAGTTATGTTAGGTTCTCTATTCCAGTCTGTTCTTGTATTTTGCGGGATATGGGTATTCATCCTATTAGTAGAAACAGTCATTAAAATTTATGAAAAAATGAAGTGAGTGAGAGGGAGAAATACATGCGAGTAAGGAACATTCAAGGGGAAGATTATGTTAAGATTCATTCTGTTTTAAATGATTGGTGGGGCGGGAGAGACATGGCTGCCTTGTTGCCAAAATTGTTTTTCGTTCACTTTCAAGAAACGAGTTTTATCATTGAAGAAGATGGCGAAACGTTAGGTTTCTTATGTGGATTCTTTTCACAAACATATAAAGATGAAGCATATGTTCATTTTATCGGTGTAAATCCAAAGTATAGAAGAAGAGGAATCGCATCGACATTGTATTCTTATTTCTTTGATGCCGCTCGTGCAAATAACCGTAAAGTTGTAAAAGCAATTACGTCACCAATTAATAAAAATTCGATACAGTTTCATCAAGAAATCGGTTTTCGAATCGAGGCTGGGGATGATGAGATAGAGGGTGTATCGGTACATACAAATTATGATGGGAACGGCGGTAGTAGAGTGCTATTTTTAAAAAATGTGTAAAAGGAGGCTAGCTTAACGTTAGCCTTTTTGTTGTGAGGAGTGATAAATATGGAGAGTTCTCAAAGTAGAAACGAGTATTTACGACGTGTTTATAAAGTGCAAGACTATATAGAATCACATATAAATGATTCACTTTCAATTGAAGATTTAGCTAATGTGGCAGGCTTTTCAAAATTTCATTTTCATAGAATTTTTAAAGGGATGATGGATGAGCCGTTATCTCGGTATGTGAATCGTTTGAAATTAGAGAGGGCAACACACCTTCTTACTTATCGTACAGATATGACGATTACAGACATTGCGTATTACTTCGGGTTCACAGATTCAGCAGTTTTCTCCCGGACATTTAAAAGTTATTACGGAGTAAGTCCGTCTCACTATAGAAATCACAATAGCAAGAAGTGCAAAGACGTTAGCGAAGATTCTCAATACAATGAGTGTAAGAAGGTTCGAGGAGAGGTCGAAATTGTAACAGCGGACAACGTAAACGTCGCATACATAAGACATGTAGGTACATATAAAGATTTAGCTATAAATTTTCCGAAAATGATAGAAAAACTATTTCATTACGCATCGGAGCAAAACTATCATGTATTTGAGGATACGAAAATATTAACCATTTACCACGATCATCATGAATTTACTGAGGACTATCATTTAAGAACAAGTCTATGTATAACAATTCCAGATGAGTCCGCAGTAGAAACGAGCGACATTGGAATAATGGTAATACCTTCAGGCAAGTATGCGGTAGGTCATTTTGAAATATTCCAAGATGAATATAAAGGAGCATGGGATTTCTTATACGGTGAGTGGCTTCCAAATAGCGGATATAAGCCGAGAGATTCGTATCCTTTTGAAGTATATAGAAATGATCCAAGGCAGTACCCGGAAAATAAACATATAGTTGATATATATGTACCTATCGAACCTTTTTAATCATTGATTAAGGGGGAAGAACGATGCAAACTGCTGAAAAGTTAGATCAGATTATAAAAGAAGAATATGAAAATGTTAATGGTATGTTAGTAGTACAGAAAGGTAATGTTATTTTTGAAAACTATTATAACGGTCACGGTCCAAATGATGCATTTCATATAGCGTCGGTCACAAAAACGATAATCTCTGCGTTAATTGGGATATGTATAGATAAAGGATATATCAAAAGTGTAAATCAAAAAGTAATAGAGTTTTTTCCTGAATATAATCTTAAGGCATCTGAAGTAACAGTTCGGCATCTACTTACAATGACAGCTCCATATCCTTATATAGACTGGCAGGAACCGTTAGAAGAACTATGTACACAAATGGACTGGGTGAAGTATACGTTAAATAGGGCAGGAAAAGGTGGAGAAATTGGACCTTTTAAATATTCATCGGCAGGCGCACATGTACTATCAGCAATTATTACGAGTGTAACAGGAAAAAGTGCGCGTGAATTTGCGAATGAATACTTATTTCAGCCACTCGGCATGAGAGAAATTCCAAACTACAATATGAAAGCATTTGGATTCGATGACTTATTCGGAAAAGATGTAAAGGGATGGGTTCACGATCCAAATGGAATTTCGACGGGCGGCTGGGGACTAATGTTAACAGTTAAAGATATGGCTAAGTTTGGACGATTATATTTAAACGCAGGTACTTATGAGGGGAAACAAATTCTTTCAAAATCATGGGTAAAAGAATCAATAGCGATGAATCCGAATCAATATGGCTACTTATGGTGGTTACGAGAAGAAGATGGTATCTTTTCATATTGTGCAATGGGCGATGGTGGGAATATGATTTGCTGCGTACCAGAGAAGGAACTGGTGGTGGCGATTGCTTCTGAAGTCATACCGAATGCAGGGGATAGATGGAAGTTAATTAAAGAGTGCATATTTCCTTATTTAAAAGATTAATATGGTTATTTTTATAAAAATAAGAATGAAAGGTTTAGTTAAACTTGTTTTGTTCTTCATGATAGAAAAAAGTGTTTTATTAACCAAGTTGTTCAACTAAGATTAGAAAACTTCAACACCTATACGATTATTGAATAATTGCAAGGTGTTGAAGTACTTTATAATTTGTTTAGGTACTTTTAACTATTTTTTAACTTTTCGATGTATTAGATACATCATGCCAAACACAATTGCCAGCAAGATAAATTTAATTAATTCCATTAGGCTAAAATCCCATTTCGTTTCTACTCCATCTGTTAAATAAAATACATTAAACATACCGTGTAAAATAGCGGGTGGTATTACAGAACGACCATACTCTCTCATATACGTCAAAATTATAGATAATATAAATAATAATGATAGATAGCTTAATATTCCTACAAACCATAATTCATAGTTTTTATAAAAGATTGATACTGGTAAATGCCATAAAGACCAAAGCGATGCAGTAATGATTGCTGTTTGTTTTAATGAATATTTTTTTCGTAAATGGTAATGAAAATTTCCACGCCATATGATTTCTTCTAAAAATGCAGACAAAGCTGCAATTGTAAGACCAATGAGTAGGAGAAATCCCAATTCATTGCAGTGATTAAATAAGAACTTTATATTATAAATATAAAAATAGAAATGGAGACATAGACCTAGAAGTAGTGGGAATAAAATGGAGAAAATTAGTGATTTTAATGTTGGACGTGAAATGCCAAATGTATGAAAAATTTCTTGTTTCTTATATGCTTTTTGATATAAAAGAACGGCTAACAACGGAACAACCATCGTGAAACCCAAATAACTACGACCATTTTCTATGTTTAGCAAAAAGATATAAAAGAACGATGTGAGAGAATAAATGTAAAATGTTGAATGATAAACTATGTTTTTATTAATATTTATCACCTACCTAAGTACGTATAATTTGTTAATCAAATATTGGATATTTTAATTATATATGAAATGGAAATAGACAGAATGAATATTTTCATATTGTTGATTCTAGTAATAGAGAAGGGGATTAAATTATATCTCTTTTTTTTGCTAGTATAGTAAGAGATAGAAAGAGACTTCACTAGATGGATAAAAGGCGTTGTTTGAAAGGTGAGGGTATGATGACAAAGTCTAATGTTGTAGAAATCATTTCAGCATTAGTAGCTATTATCGGTGTGTATGTACTAATAAATGCACCAGAAATGGGGAGTAAGGCAACAAGTGAATCTGTTGCAGAGCAGGGCGGTCATATGGATACAAGTACGTATTTAGCTTTATTACAAGGATATGGAAATTCTTATACAATTCTAGGTGCGATTTGTTTATTTATGGGGTTGCTTAGTTTGATTTCGATAATTTCAATTCAAATGTATAAAAGTAAATGGGGGTTGAAAAAAACAATGCTCCTGTCAATTTGATAGGAGCATTGTTTTTATGAAAATCAGCAGTCAATTTTAAAAATAGCGTAATTTAGAATTTATGTCATTTTGGTAGAGTAAATGTAAAAAATACGTAAAAACGTTAATTAAAAGAATATTCTAACTTTTCTGTTGTTTTTTCTTATATAATGAGGTCACGGTCCGAAAATAGTTAAATATTTAATTGAAGTAAAACAACAAATCCCCCGTAACTTTTCACAACAAAAAATCGTTTAACAAAAGAAAGGATTTTCAATCATGAATGGGGGAGAAACATGAAGATTTTAATTCTAGGTGGTACACGTTTTTTAGGAAGAGCTTTCGTAGAAAAAGCTTTAAAAAGAGGACATGAAGTTACATTATTTAATCGCGGAACGAATAAAGAAGTTTTTCCTGAAGTAGAGCAGTTAATCGGTGACAGAAATGATGATGTTTCAAGTTTAGAAAATCGAAAATGGGATACGGTAGTCGACACGTGTGGATTTTCTCCGCATCACATTAGAAATGTTGGAGAAGTCTTACGGGATAATATAAAGCATTATATATTCATTTCAAGTCTTTCCGTTTATAAAGATTGGATTCCGCATCATATAAAAGAAAGTTATATTTTACAACCCGAACCAACGGGTGATCAAATAAAGGCTGTGGAGAATGATGAAGTTTCTCCTTATGAGTATTACGGTGCGCTGAAAGTATTGTGTGAAAAAGAAGCAGAGAAGTATTGGCCGGGGCGTGTTTTACACGTAAGAGCAGGACTTCTTTCAGGGATGTTTGATTATACAGATCGGCTTCCATACTGGATTGGGCGTGTAGCAAAGGGAGGAGAAGTGTTAGTTCCAGGAAGAAAGGACCGTCCAGTGCAGATAGTTGATATAAAAGACGTCGCAAACTGGGGACTAAACATGGCAGAAAACAATAAAGCAGGTACATTTAATGTAACGGGTCCGAAAGATGAATTGACGATGGAAGAGTTATTAAATACGTGTAAAGAAGTTACGAATAGCGATGCTGAATTCGTTTGGGTTGATGAATCGTTTATGCATGAAAATAAAGTACATCCATGGACGGAAATGCCATTATGGCTTCCCGAAACTTTTTCATTAGAAGGTGAAACAGATCCGTGGAAAGGTGGATTCTCTATTAATATAGAGAGCGCAGTTAAAGAGGGTCTTACTTTTAGAAGATTAGAAGATACAGTTACAGACGTGTATGAGTGGATGAAAGAAACGAAAGGTAGGGAATTTAAGGCAGGTATTTCAATTGAAAGAGAAAAGGTGCTGTTAGATAAGTGGTATGAAATAAAGAGAGGTTAAATAAGAATCCTATGAAAAAAGGACTCTGTCTATTGGTTAAACAGAGTCCTAATATTAGTCTACCACTCAATCGGTTCTTCCCCGTACATTTCCCATAGCTTAGGAAACATCTTTTTCAAACCTTCTTCGTCATCTTCATCCCAGTCTAACTCGATATCAACTTCCTCAAATTCTTCATTTGATAAGACATGGTATAGTGTAAAGTATGTATCATCTTCATCCCAGTCTAACTCGATATCAACTTCCTCAAATTCTTCATTTGATAAGACATGGTATAGTGTAAAGTATGTATCATCTTCATCCCCAGTCTTCTCCATATATACTTCTTGTCCGAAATATAGCGTAAGTTCTTCAATTTCTGGAACATCATACTCACTCAAATTTTCTAATACAGGAATTAACCGTTCTGGATCTTCAATACATGCTTCGTAAACTTCTTTTCCTTGGAACAATAACCACCCGCGGAAGTAATCAAAACTATCATCCGAACAACCGCCCATAATTATATATGCAGCTGCCCATAAGTGAGACGTATAGGAGGCTTTTAAAATATGGTGCATATGTGTGTCAAAAGCTACAATTTCATGTACTGTACGTTTAGCGAGGTGAGAAGTGAGCCATTCTATTTGTTCTTCTTGGTCTTCGCCTTTCGATTTTGCACGAGCAAGTAGTTCCCAAAAATTTTCTTCTGTTATCGTTTTTTCTTTTATGTAATCTTTCCCTAGAATAGGGTCGGTATATCCTTTTTTTCGTTTGGAAGCGATTAGTTTGTTAGCTTCTTTTATGCATTCTTCTTCTGTTTCTAATTCTTTCGCTTTCACACTACCAGCTGTGCCAATTTTTCCGTAAAACACAACGTAGTCTCTATCTTTCACAACGATTTTCCAAAACTTATTTGATTTCTCAGTTTGCTGGATTAATAACGTTTCCATTTGTACCCCCATAGTGCTTTTCTAGTGTGCATTGTGATTGTAACATATGTATAAATACCTGTAATGACAAAAAGGTAAGTGTAGTTTTCGGAAAGTTCGAAAATCATCGAATGAAATAGAAAAATTTAGTAATCTTATTTGTACAGCACATACATAATAGTTTTGTAATGATACATTGGAGGGATTCGTTGTGGATCTTACATTTAAAGTAGAGGAAACATGTTTTAATTACCGCGTTGGAGCAATTTGTAAACATGATAATAAAATACTCATTCTGCAAGGTGACAGTGAAGATTTTTGGTATGTACCGGGTGGACGAGTGAAAATGCTAGAAAGTAGTGAAGATGCGTTAAAACGAGAGCTTGCTGAAGAATTAGCTGTTCCTATTAAGGTGAAGAGATTAATATGGTCAGTAGAAAATTTCTTTACACTTTCTGAGCGAAAGTTTCATGAGATTAGTTTTTATTATGAAGTAGAATTGCATGAGTTACCTGCAAATGGGGCTGATCAATATATTCTAGAAGAAGAAGGTAGAAGGTATTTATTTATGTGGGTGCCGGTAGAAGAGTTAGATGCGTATAACTTACAGCCAGCGTTTATAAAAGATAAAGTAAAGGATATATCAATTCATACAGAACATATCGTTTTGCAAAAATAAGCGTGTTTGGAGGGGAAAACGGTGAAGGGGACTAAAAAAGAGATACATATAGATAATAAAGTCATTCGTTACACACATATCGAAAAAGGTTCTAATACAATCTGTTTTATGTTCTCAGGCTCAGGCTACAATTATGACAAGCCGTTATTTTATTATGCAACGATGCTTATGCTTGAAAATAAAATAGATGTAGTACATATTCATTATTCCTACGATGGACAGTTAATGGAAAAACCAATGGAAGAAGTAACGAAAGTAATGATGGATGATATTAATCCTATCATTAATGAAGTGCTAAGAAATGGACAATACAACGATTCGATGTTTTTAGGAAAATCACTCGGAACAATCCCGATTGCAAATGATTTAATGAAGAGAGAAGAATTTGCACAGTCAAAAATAATACTACTTACACCTTTACTAACTTTTGATTCCATTTTTGATTCGATCTTACATAGTCATCACGAAGGGCTTTTAGTAATTGGAGACAAAGATCATCAATACAATGTAAATCAAATGAATCAAGTACATAAAACGAATTTAAAAATTGTTGTTGTTAAGAACGCTAATCATTCTTTAAATGTTGGGGAATTTGAAACAGAGAATTCAATTACAGTTATAGCAAAAATGATAGGGACACTTGAAGAAACAATAAAAGACTGAATAACAATTATTAATTTACATGCAAAAGAGGTGCTTATTGCGCCTCTTTTTTTATGTTCAAACTTTAATTCCTATGAGGCAACGCCCGCATTAAAGAGGAATATTACTTTTCTATTTCCTATAAAAAACGGATAACAATTTTTAATAGTAATTATTACAATTTAAATACGGAAAATTCAGAAAAGTATTTAGAAACTTAAGGGAGGTAATTGAAAGCGTTTACTGTTGTTGAGGTACAAGAAAAGAAGATTCCCATATAAGGAGGCTATTAAGATGAAATCGATTAACCCGATGAATGTGATAGACGAAAGCCGTATTCATTCCATGCATATTTGGTTAATATTTTGGTTATTTATCGTAATTGCATTTGATGGATATGATGCTGTTATTTATGGAGCATCAGTACCTTCACTCATTAAAGAGTGGGGAATATCGGATGTTACAGCAGGGGCAATTGGTAGTTATACAGCTATAGGAACAGCAATTGGTGCTGCTTTCTTTGGTTTATTAGCTGATAAAATAGGTCGTAAAAATATCATAATAGTAACTACAATCTTATTTAGTCTATTTACATGTCTATCTGGTTTTGCGAACGGTCCTGTAATGTTTGCGATTTTTCGTGTTATCGCAGGTATAGGGCTTGGCGGAGTTATGCCGAATGTAATTGCTATAGCAACAGAATTCTCGCCGAAACGAGTTCGGACTGCTATCGTATCATTTATTTTTTGCGGATATTCAATTGGAGCAATGGTAGCGGCACTTACAAGTCGTTCCCTTCTTACGACAGCAGGATGGGAGCCAGTTTTTTGGTTAGCAGGAATTCCGTTATTGTTTATCCCGTTTTTAATGAAAAGTATTCCTGAGTCTATTGGTTTTCTTTTAATGAGAGGAAAAATAGAAGAAGCGAAAAAAGTAATAGCTAAGGTAAATCCAGAGTTAAGTAAAGATGCGGCAATTGAATTTACAAAACGACCGACTAAAGAAGTAGGTTCTCCTGTTGTTAAGTTATTTGAGGAAAAGCGCGCCGTAAGTACAATTATGTTTTGGATTTCATGTTTTAGTGCTTTCGTACTCATTTACTCTATGAGTACATGGTTACCAAGGCTTATGATGCAGTCAGGATACGATCTTAAATCAAGTCTCTCATTTACAGCTGTCATGCAAATCGGAGCTATCATTGGAACTCTCATATTCGGTCCAATAGTAGATAAAATTGGATTTAAAAAAGTACTTGTCCCATTATTTTTCTGTGGAGCAATTGCATTATCACTCATCGGATTTGTAAATAATATGTTTGTTGGATTTTTGTTAATTTCAGTAATTGGTGCTTCTTCTGTTGGACTACAAAATATGTCAAATGCATTTGTTTCTCAATATTATCCTAGTAATATGCGCTCAACAGCGGTAGGAAGTACAATGGCCTTTGGGCGTCTTGGAGGTGTGGTAGCTCCAACTTTGATAGGTATTCTACTTTCCATGCATTTATTGCCTCAATATAATTTTGCAGCAATTGCGACTGCTGCTGTAATTGGCGGTATAGCATTGTTATTTGTGAAAGAAGAACACGGGATTTATTATAAAGAGAAAAAAGAAATCACTAGTAGAGATAATAATGTAACTACAGCAAAATAGTAAATGATCAATCCCGGGGATACATTTCTTCGGGATTTGCATTTGTTCAGTGAATAATTAGAATATTTACTTTTATTTTATGTAACGTTTCTTATACAATAGATAGAAAGATGAAATGGGGGATTGGGCGTGTCTAGTAATAAGAGAGAGAGATTAATGAAAAGAATAGAATATCATTTGCGAAATACATCACGCCAGCTTATTAAAATTGATACGGAAGAAGAGGCGCTTCAATATTTAACTCATTCCTTTTGCGCGGAATTACATTGTGATTTCGTCGCTGTAATTTTTAATGAAGGTGGACAATTTTTGCCAAAAGCCTGGAGTGGTAATTTAACTTCTTTAGCTTCGGCGTTTCCACTTCATTCTGATGAATGTTCCTCCAAACTACAATACCAAAGCATGACGGATCAAACGGCAGATTTACCAGAAGTGTGTCTTCTATCTGAAACTTTGAAAAATGCTGGGGTGGAGACTTGGTTTACTGTTCCATTAAAAGATGATATCCAGCATTTTGGTTTTTGTATTGTCGCCTTTTCAAGTCATATCCCGCTTTTAGATATGGAAATTTCATTTGAAGAGTTTGGAAAAGATATAGCAGTGGCAATAGCTGTAGCGAGACAAAAAGAGTCACAGTTGAAAAAAATTGAAGGGTTTGGATGGATTAGTAAAAATCTGTCGCTAGATGTTCCATTAGAAAATCATGTATATGAGGTAACTTCTAAAGCCGGAAATGAAACAAATTCGAATTTTGCTTGTGTTTATTTATATAACGAGACTGAAAACTGTTTTGTTTTTCAAGCACCTTCATATGGAGAAATGAAGAAGCCATACAAAATTATGGTTGAGGATAAATATGTATTAAAAGAACACTTTCCATTTTTTGAAACGATTGGTGGTGAACAGTATACTGCTCCAATCATTATTGATATGAAACCAATTGGAGTATTACATGTTGAAAAGGAATGCGAAGGGTTTTTTACGGAAGCAGATGCGAAATCACTTGAAATGATTGCAAATCATTTAGCAACTATACTAGATAATGCAAGGTTATATAATGGTGAGAAAGAACATAAGCAACGTCTTCATTTTCTATTAGATTATCAGCAAGCATTATTAAAAGAAACGGTCGATGATAATAATTTTGAAGGCATTACAACAATGCTTGGTAATCTGTTTCAAGATACAGTATTTATTTTTGATAGATTTATGCAACCAATAGCATTTCATGATGAAAAGGATAGTCGCTTAGCAGAACATTTAGCTGAACTAACAAGAGAAGAACGTAAAAAGAAAAGATTTACTGATACTTTCCAAATTCATGATCCGAATAATAGTGATTATTGTTTTTCGTTTTGGATCATTAATGGGGGCGGTAATTTTTTAGGATATTTAGCAGTACGAAGAAATAGCGGGGGGATGGATGAATTTGATCAATTAACGGTTGATTTAGCCCGAAATATATGCTCCATCCAGTTTATTAAACAAAAGCTCGTTCTAGATACGAAAGAACAGATGAAAGACAGCTTTATTAGTAAATTATTAACTGAAAGAATTGAGGACCGAGATAATATTTTGCAATATGCAAACTTGTATCAATGGGATCTTTTCAAAAAACATCGAGTCGCGGTATTATCAATTTCACTCGATGAGAAAGAATTAAAGAAAGGAAACCTACTCGAACAACAAGCGAAAAAGTCACTTATATGGGATTTGATTAAGACGCGTGTTCCAGAACTAGGGACAGGCATTTTAGCAGTATCCCATAACGATGAACAACTTTTAATTGTTCCAATTGAAAATCAGAAAAAGGGCGCAGATACATTTTGGGAATCGATGTTTTATAGCATAAAAAAATGGATTGGCTCATCACCTATAGGCTGTCGTGTTTTATTAGGGATTGGCGGTGTTACAAAACAGTTGGAAGATTATTATACTAGTTATCAGCAAGCTATACAGACTTTAAATATTTTAGATAGTCGCTTCCGCAAACAGGGGTTTGCACTATTTGAAGATCTAGGATCGTATGCCATTTTACATCATTTAAATCATTCAACAGCTGTAGATCTTTTTGTTAAGAAACAAATCGGTCCGCTAATTGAATATTCAGAAGGGAAGAATATTGATTTATATAATACATTACATGTATTCTTACAAAACAATGGAAATGTAAAAAGTGCTGCAGAAGAACTTTTTATTCATAGAAGTTCACTCTTATACAGGCTAGAAAAAATTGAATCGCTCATTTCAGTTGATTTAAATCATGCTGAAGTTAGATTTAATTTAATGATGGCGTTGAAGCTTTATGATATGTACGGGGAAGTAGTAGGGTAATAGAAGTTTATATTTTCAGTGATGTTCTATTTTGATAAAAGGAGGTTTCACCTTTATCCGAAATCTCTTTTATCCCACTGATTAAAGTTGCACTTTATTTTTATATAATTGTTTTTCAAAACTTGTTACACTATATAGGTATTTAAAAGGAATTATAGAGTTGAAGGTGATATGCATGAAGAAATATAAAATAGGAGAAGTAGGAAAGGAATTTGGAGTTTCAATAGATGCTTTAAGGTTTTATGAAAAGAAAGGGTTCCTAAAACCACAAAAAGACAAAGATAACGGTTTTAGATTTTATACATATGAGGATTTTGGAGTATTTTTAGCAATTAGAAGCTTTAGACAGATGGGATTTCATGTAAAAGAAATTGGATCGGTTTTTAACGGTTTAGAGTATGATGACATAATGAAAAAATGTAATGATAAAATAGCTGAAAAAAATGAAGCAATAAAACAGTTAGAGTTAGAAACAAAGCAAATAAATGAATTTATGAACTTATTAAACGAATATAAACAAGAAGATAGGCGATGGGTTATAAAACAAGCTGAGACTTATTATTTTCTCAAACATGTTCATTTAAATGAAGGAAGGTTATGTGTAAATCCTCTATTAAAGAAATGGTTAAATTTCTTGCCAACAGTTTCCACAGCATTATGTATTCCACTTGAAGAATATAAAATGAAAAATATAGATAATAGTTACTGGGTAATGGCTATCTCTGAATCAAAGATGAAAGAATGTCAATTACCTATGGATGATTCAGTTATTCAAATGCCTATGGGAGAGTGCTTGAATTATTTATATGAAAAAGACGTGGATGAACCGTTATCATCGTTGATATTAGATGAACCATTCCATATTATGCATGAACAGGGATACGCTCTTAATGGAGATGTTTTATGTCGATATGTTTGTGAAACAAAGAGTCAAGACAAAACAGTTGAACATTATATTATTATGATTCCTATTATTAAATCAAACGGTACAAAGTGACTTGAAGTAGAGAAGGAAATGAAAAAATGCATGTAATTGTTAGACACAGTCTACAGTTACATGCATTTTTTTTGAAACAAAAGAGTTTTTATACGGTGTTTAGCTAGGTTTATCCAGCTATTTATGGGCAGTAAACGCCCGATTGGTATGGGCTGATAATCAGTAGGGAATGAACAAAATCCCATTGATTAAAGTTACACTTTATACAAATTATACAAAATAAATGAATTAATTAAATTAAGCTATTGACCCTAGTCTTAGACCATAGTTTATATTGAACCTATGAAGAAAGCGCTTGCAGAAGTAGGAAGTATGCAAGCACTTAAAATAAATATTGGAGGTTTTTATTATGAGAAACATCGTACTTTTATGTAATGCAGGTATGTCTACAAGTATGTTAATGAACAAAATGAGAGGGTATGCAGAATCAGCAGGTTATAACTGTGAAATTAATGCTTATGCACTAACTGAAGCGAAAAATGTTGGGCCAACAGCAGACATCATTTTATTAGGACCACAAGTTCGATATGCATTAAATAATGTGAAAAGCCAATTGCCAGAAAAGCATATTGAAGTGATTGATATGGCAGCTTACGGCATGTTAGATGGAAAAAAAGTAATTGAGCAAGTGAAAAACATTTTAGGTGATTAAAAGGTCATACATAGGGAACGATTAACGAGATTATGAGTTATGTCAGTTATGAAAAGTACATATTTTGAGGGAGGTCATCTTCTGAAAAAGATAAGAAAATTTCCAATTTTATGTATGGTAATAGGGAGCCTGGCAGGTGGTTTGGTACTTTCAGGATGTTCATCAGAAAGTAAAGATAAGGATTTAAAAGACTCAGATATAACACTTATAACAAATGTTCTTCCATATGGTGAAGTAGGAGCTACCGTCGTTTGTGATTTTGGAGATACAATAGATAGCTCAAAATTAACAAAAGATAGTTTCAAAGTTGAGGTGGAAGTGAATGGGAAGCCTCAAAATAGAAAAATAAATAAAGTGTACACAAATAATAAAGCTGAGGTATCAGAGACTTCAAAAGACGGACAATACGTTGTAATCGAATTAGATGAAAACGATAAATATGCATCTACCTCAACATTTAATGAAGAAAAATTTTTAAGCACAAGAGATAATTTAGACTATAAATTATCTCTTACGAAAGATATTAAGACAAAAGATGGTGCAAATTTTAAAGCATCCGAACAGAAAAATAAAATTTCAAATGTAGTTACTCCAGTTGTAGATGATTTTAAAAAAGGGGTATATCAAGATACATCTGGAAGCAAAATGCAATATAGACTTTTTGAGCCTAAAAAAGAGGCTAACAAAAAATATCCATTAGTCTTATTTTTACATGGATCAGGTGAACGTGGAAATGACAACTATATGCAAGTCGTAGGAAATGAGGGTGCTGTAGCGTGGGCTAATCCAGAACAGCAAAAGAAAAACCCTGCATATGTGTTAGCTCCTCAGGTTGAAGCAACTGAAACCCTTACAGCATATTGGACCGAGGAACCTAACTATTCTACTATGTTGAATTTACTCAAAGAAACCATCGATAAATATGATATTGATAAAAATCGTATATATGTTGTTGGTATGTCCAATGGTGGAATTGGGACTTGGAATGTTATTAAGAAGAACCCAGATCTTTTCGCAGCTGCTGTTCCGATTTGTGGAATAGGTGATTTGCCGGAAAATAAGCTTGTCAGTGAATATGAACCGATGCAAGATACTTCAGTATTCAAAGATATTAAAGATATGCCAATTTGGGTCTTCCATGCAGAAGATGATCCGCTAGTTGATGTGAGATATAGCAGAGATGCTGTACAAGCGATTAAAGAACTAGGTGGTTCTTTGGTCAAATATACAGAATATCCAACTGGAATCGTTCAACCGATGGGACACTTCTCTTGGGTACCAGCTTTGCAGGATAAAGAGATGATAAATTGGTTGTTTAATCAGTCAAAATAATTTTTAAATATCTTGATTATAAAAATAGCATTCTACTCATGTAGGTGGTGCATGCATATTTTTATAAGCCCATAAGGAGAATTCATAATGAGTAAAAAGATAGTATCACTTTGCTTGTTAGCTTCTTTAACAGTTTCATTATTTGGATGTTCAGCAAATGAAGACCAAAAAGTGAAAGAGAAAAAAGAAGAAAAGCCGGTTGAGTTTTATTTAGTAAGGCATGGGAAAACGATGCTAAACACGACTGATAGAGTACAGGGGTGGGCAGATGCGCCCCTTACTAAAGATGGAGTTGAAGTGGCAGAGTATCTTGGTAAAGGTTTGAAAGAAGTTAAGTTTGAAAAGGCATATAGTAGCGATAGTGGACGTGCAATAGAAACTGCGAAAATTGTATTAGATCAAAGTGGAAATAAAGATATGAATATCAATCAAAGTAAAAATTTGCGTGAAGTGTGTTTCGGTGAGTTTGAAGGGGAGTTAAATCATACTTTTCGGGAAAAACTTGCACAAGCAAATAATATGAGCCATGAAGAATTTATGAATAATTTCGACATCGATATTATGCAAAAAACTGCAGCGAAGATCGATAAGAGTAAACAGGCTGAAGATACTGAAACAGTCACAAAGAGAATGAAAAACGAAGTTGATAAAATTGCAAAAGAAGTAGCAGAAGATGGCGGCGGTGAAGTCCTTGTTGTATCACATGGTATATCTTTAATGGATCTATTATATTCAATATCTCCTGAATCTTTAAATGAGGTTGAAGAAGGGTTAGGAAATGCAAGTGTTTCAAAAGTTGTATATAAAGATGGGAAATATAAAGTTCAATCTGTAAATGATATGAGCTACGTAGAAAAAGGAAAAAAGTAAATTAATTAAAAGTCAGAAATGTTGGAGGTAATTATGAAGCTGTTAGAAGGGATAAGAAACGGATTAGAACGAATCATCACACCACTAACAAATTATCTCGGAAATAGTAAAGTAGTGAATGCTATTACATCAGGGATGATGATGACGATTCCTGTTACGATTGGTGTTACATTGTTTGCTATTTTAGGTAATCTACCATTTAAAGGGTGGAAAGAATTTTTAATTCAAATTGGTTTATATACGCACATGCAAGACATGATTAGTGCGACACTTAGCTTGTTAGCAGTATATATGGTTGTCATTATCGCTTATTCTTATGTGAAAGAAGAAGGCATGAACGGAATGACAGCTGCTGTTATAGCATTAGGTAGTTTCTTATGCTTAATGCCAATGTCAATTAAAGTTGGAGAAGAACAAATACCAGCCATTTTAAATCAGTATTTAGGTAGTGATGGAATATTCGTTGCCATGTTTGTCGGCGTGTTCACCGGTAAATTGTACTGTGCATTAAAAAGAAAAAATATTGGAGTAAAATTACCAGAATCGGTACCACCTATGGTAGCTGATGCGATTAATCCAGTATTTATTTCAATCATTATTTTCACGCTTATCTTCTTTATTAGAGTAATATTTGGCTATACTCCATATGAAAATATTTTTAACTTTGTAAGTCAAGTAATCTCGTTACCTGTAAAAGTAATTGGATCGTCTGTATGGTCAGTTATTGCTATCTTTACTTTTATGAATTTATGTTGGTTCTTCGGTTTACATCCAGCTCCAATCATAAATGTATGGTATAGTGCGACGGCTCCATTATTTACGGCAGCAATTACAGCTTTCGCTTCAGGAACACCTTTTGCGGAAATTCCTTATTTAGGATTTAGTTTAATGCATTTTGCAGTTGCCATTGGTGGAACAGGAAATACGTTAGGTTTAGCAATAAATCTACTATTTGCGAAGTCACAGCAATATAAATCACTTGGGAAAATCGGTATCGTCCCAAATATCTTTAATATTAATGAGCCGATTGTATTTGGATTACCGCTTGTTCTGAATCCAATCTACTTTATTCCATTAGTAGCATCTTCAATAGTTGGCGGGTTAATTTGTGTCGTATTCCTTAAAATCACGGGAATTTTATCTACCTTTAATCCACTTATTGAATTGCCATGGGTAACACCAGCACCATTTGCAGGTTATATTTCTGGTGGTTGGTTACTATTAATCATGACGGTATTAATTATTATCTCTCAAATTCTACTATATTATCCGTTCTTTAAAATGGGAGATAAGAAAGCTTATGAGGCAGAACAACAAGCAGCACAACAATAATAATGAATCCCTCAAAAGCCCGATTATTGCGGGCTAGTAATCAGTGGGAATGAGCTAAACCTCACTGATTGCTTTTTAAATAATAAAAATAAAAAAATGTTAGGAGAATAGTTATGGAACAAAATGAATTAGTAGTATTTCAAATTATATCAGCAGTAGGTAGCGCACGATCTTCCTATATTGAAGCAATTCAAGAAGCAAAAATGGGTAACTTTGAACAAGCAAGAAAATTAATGAATGAGGGTAGTGAAACTTTCATTGAAGGGTATAGAGCGCATGCTGGACTGATTAGTAGAGAAGCAGCTGGTGAAAAAGTAGAAGTAAGCTTATTGTTAGCACATGCAGAAGATCAATTAATGAGTGCAGAAGGATTTAAAATAATAGCGGAAGAGCTAATTAGTGTTTATGAAACATTTTTAGTGAAACAAGCTTAATATAAAGTGAAATTTTAATCAGTGGGGGGTTCATCCCACTGATTATCAGCCCTCACCGATCGGGCATTTACGGGCAGCCCGACTCCCACCTAACTACTTTGCTCCACCTGAATTTTGAGGTGGGAGTTTTACTGCCCACAAATAGCGGAATCAACAAACTATAACAATACTATTTTTGAAAAGGACAGGTAAAAATTATGCTCAATAGTTCATTTAAAAAAGACTTTTTATGGGGGGCTTCCACAAGTGCTTACCAAGTAGAAGGAGCCTATAATGAAGATGGGAAAGGCCTTTCTGTTCAAGATGTGAAAGTTATTCCTGAAGGTACGTCAGATTTTAAAGTTTGTAGTGATCATTATCATCAATTTAAAGAAGATGTGAAGCTTTTTTCTGAATTAGGGCTAAAAGTATATCGCTTTTCAATAGCTTGGACTCGAATTCTTCCAAATGGTACCGGCGAAGTGAATGAAAAAGGTATTACATTCTATAGCAATCTTATTGATGAATTGCTGAAGCATGATATCGTACCGTTAATAACGATGTATCATTTTGATTTGCCGTATGAATTAGAGAAAAAGGGTGGCTGGAGTAACCGTGCTACGATTGATGCATTTGTTACATATTGTGAAATCCTTTTTGAACGTTTTGGAGATCGAGTAAAGAATTGGTTAACGATTAATGAACAGAATATGATGATCCTACATGGACAGGCCATTGGGACATCGATACTATCTCAAAAAGAGCTATATCAGCAAAATCATCATATGCTTTTAGCAGAGGCAAAGGTAACAAACTTATGTCACGAGATGATACGTGATGCGAAAATTGGTCCAGCGCCAAATATTAGTTATGTGTATCCGAAAACATGTAAGCCGAATGATATAATTGCAGCTCAAAATTGTAACGCAATTCGTAATTGGTTATATCTAGATATGGCTGTATATGGACGATATAACAATATAGCGTGGAATTTTATGAAAAGCAAAAATATCGAACCAGTCATTCTAGAAGGAGATATGGAGATTCTATCTAGTTCAAAACCAGATTATATAGCTTTTAACTACTATTCTTCTATTACTGTTAGTGAATATGATGAGAACTTTGTAATTGATGATGCGGGTGATCAACAAATTGAAGTAGGTGAAGAAGGATTCTTCATGGGTGACGATAATGAACATCTAGAATTAACCGATTTCGGTTGGGAAATCGACCCAATTGGCTTCCGAGTTACATTAAGAGAAGTGAATGATCGTTATAACTTGCCGATTATCGTTACAGAGAATGGGATAGGTGCTTACGACAAAGTAGATGAAGATGGATCAGTCCAAGATCACTACCGAATTGATTATTTGAAAAAACATATTGAACAGATGGAATTGGCAATTGCGGATGGAGTGGATGTAATTGGTTACTGTCCTTGGGCCGCAATCGATTTAATTTCTACGCATCAAGGTTTCAGAAAAAGATATGGTTTTATTTATATAAATCGTGATGAAGACGATTTAAAAGATTTAAAAAGAATAAAGAAACAGAGCTTCTATTGGTATAAAGAAGTTATTTCATCAAATGGAAAAGAACGATAACATATAGTTTCAAAATTCACATCATAGAGTGCGTACCTCAAGGGAAAATTATTTAATTTGAGGTGCGCATTTTTTATATGAAATATACCAATACCTCTCACTAAATGGAAAATGAAGCTGTTTGTACTGAAATGAATACCCTCAAAATGTATGAAAGAAATATATGTATTTCCTACACTATGTATATACAAAAACTTTTTGGATATAGATATAATTTATTTACAGAATATTAAAAAAGTTAGGTAGGGGGATGAAAGATGTCGATTCAAACAATTGGTATTGTAGGTGCAGGATCTATGGGTTCTGGCATTGCAAATTTAGCTGCACTAAATGGATTTACAGTTATTTTACATGATATTGAAGAGCGTTATTTAGATAGTGCAATACAACGTATGAATGGTTTTATGACTAAAAGTGTTACAAGAGGAAAGATGACGGAAGAAGATAAAGAAAAGGCGCTTGGCCGAATTCGACTCACTACAACGTTAGAAGATATGAAAGATGCGGATGTAGTTATTGAAGCAGTGTTAGAGAAGTTAGATTTGAAGAGGGAAGTGTTTGCAGCTCTAGATCGAATCGTTCCTGAAGGGGTTATACTTGCAACGAATACTTCATCTATGTCGATAACAGAGATTGCTTCAGCAACGAATCGTCCGGAACGTGTGGCAGGTATGCATTTCTTTAATCCTGCACAACTTATGAAACTTGTAGAAGTTGTTCGTGGTTATCGAACGAGTGATGAAACAGTTGAAGAATTGAAAGCGTTATCTAAAAAGCTTTCGAAAGAACCAGTTGAAGTAAAGAAAGATTCTCCAGGATTTATTGTGAATCGAATAATGATTCCACAATTTATAGAGGCAATTAAATTGCTAGAAGATGGAGTTGCTTCTGCAGAAGATATTGATAAGGCTGTTACACTAGGTCTTAATTATCCGATGGGGCCATTTACACTTCAAGATTTTGCAGGTGTAGACATTGGGTATCATGTGATGGAGTACTTCAAAGAAGAATTAAATAATGATCAATACGCGCCACCGCTTCTTTTAAAACAGCTAGTTAGAGCAGGTAGAAATGGCAAAAAAACAGGCGCTGGTTTTTATGATTATGAATAAAGAATGGGGGATTAAGTTATGAATTATGAGTTTTTAATTTGTGAAATTGAAAATAGAGTTGCGATCGTTACAATTAATCGACCACCTGTAAATCCATTGAATACACAAGTGTTTAATGAACTTTCCGGTCTATTTAGTGAACTAGAGGCAAATGAAGAAGTACGAGTAATCGTTCTTACAGGAAGCGGAAGGAAGGCATTTGTCGCAGGCGCTGACATTAATGAAATGGCAGCACTTGATCTTGTCGGTGTTAACAAAATGAATAAGACTTCACGAACGGTGTTTAGCAAAATTGAAAATATGTCAAAACCAGTTATTGCGGCGATAAATGGATTAGCTCTTGGCGGTGGTTTTGAACTCGCTCTCGCTTGTGACTTACGCATTTGTTCGGATCAAGCAAAATTCGCTTTTCCAGAAGTCGGACTCGGAATTATTCCTGGAGGCGGAGGAACACAGCGTCTGCAAAAGATTGTCGGCCAGGGCATAGCGAAAGAATTACTTTATTTCGGAGACATGTTTGATGCGCAGCGTGCGTTCGATTTACATATTGTCAACAAGGTCGTACCTGCGGAAGAGTTGTTTGAGTTTGCAAAGGAATGGGCATATAAATTGGCAAAAAAACCACCAGTAGCACTTCAAATGTTAAAAACTGCGGTAAATGTAGGAAGTAATGCTGATCTTGAAACAGGCTTAATTATTGAAAGCACCTGTTTTGGAAATGCTTTCGCAACAGAGGATCGTAAAGAAGGATTACAAGCATTCGTTGAAAAAAGGAAACCAGTTTATTTAGGGAAATAATGAGGTGAAATGGATATGAAAGAAATTGTTTTGTTAGAGGGAGCGAGGACTCCGTTCGCTGAAATTTCGGGATCGTTCAAAGGATTAAATGCAACAGATTTAGGGGCGATTGCCGCTAAGGAAGCAATACGAAAAGCTTCTATATCTGCAGAAGATATTAATCAAGTTGTATTTGGTAATGTTCAGCAGTCTAGTAAAGATGCACATTTATTGGCAAGGCATGTTGGTTTAAAAGCCGGAGCGCCTATTCATGTCCCAGCTTTGACGATTAATCGTCTTTGCGGAACTGGTGTTGAATCTATTTTAACGGCAGCTCGTTATATTCTATGCGGAGAAGCAGACGTTGCACTTGCCGGGGGAACGGAGAATATGAGCCAAGTTCCACATGTAATACCTGGAATGAGATGGGGAAGTCCACTCGGCGGTCCGGCTATAGAAGATTGGTTATGGGATGGTCTGTATGATACGTATGGTAAATGTACGATGGGAGAAACTGCAGAAAATTTGGCTGCAAAATATAACTTAACGAGAGAAGAAGTAGATCAGCATGCACTCTCTAGCCATGAACGAGCTCTTTTAGCAAGGGAGAAAGGGTATTTAAAAGAAGAGATTGTCCCAGTAACAGTGAAAGGAAGAAAAGGAGAACAGGTCATTGAAGAAGATGAGCATATCCGTCATACAAGCATAGAAAAACTTGCAAAGCTAAAGCCACGCTTTGTGGAAAATGGTGTCGTAACTCCTGGTAGTGCAAGTGGGATGGTAGATGGTGCAGCGGCAGTTGTTTTAGCATCAAGCGATTATGCAAATGAAAGAGGATTAAAACCGATTGCTAAGCTCGTTTCTTGGGCTGTAGTTGGGGTAGAACCGAAGTATATGGGAATCGGACCGGTTCCGGCTATTCAAAGCGCATTAGAAAACGCAAATCTAAATCTAGCAGACTTAGACTTAATTGAAATTAATGAAGCATTCTCCGCGCAGTACTTAGCTTGTCAAAAAGAATTAGGATTCGATCTTAATAAAGCGAATGTAAATGGCGGGGCAATTGCGATCGGGCATCCACTTGCTGCGAGTGGAACGAGAATTTCTCTATCCTTAATTTATGAATTAAGAAGAAGAAATAAGAAGTACGGGGTATCCGCTGTTTGTATTGGCGGAGGGCAAGGAATTGCAGCGATTTGGGAAGCTTTGTATTAGAAAAGCCAGGGGGATCCTTCCTGGTTTTCCTACATCGTTTATCCGGCTATAAGTATGGGATAAAAAACTCGGGCTAGTTGGTAAGACGATAGAAAGTGAGTGAGAGAATGAAAAAGGATAAAAACTTATTAGCGGTGTATGAGCTGATAGAATCTATTACTTCATCTTACGGTGAAAAAGAAGCAATATATGATTTAACGAGACGAATTACATACAAACAATTGAAAAACGAAGTAGATTGTTTGGTTACTGCATTTAAGAGACTAGGAATAGGTAAAGCAGACTGCATCGCCGTATCTCTACCAAACTGGTCCGAAACAGTAGTTATATATTTTGCAGCAGCAAAATTAGGAGCGACAATTGTTCCGTTTAATCCAAAATATAAATCATTTGAAATTGAATATATATTGAAAAGTTCAGCTCCGAAGCTATTAATAGCTTCGGAAGAATTTGAAAAGAATTTTGGTTTTGAAAAAGTACTTAATATGGTACAAAAAGCTATTACAGTAAGGTTTCCACAAGAGAATCTTAGTACGTATGAGGAGTTAATGCGTACGGAAATAATGGATATTGAACCAGTAAGTATAAATGTGAATGAAGATTTGTTTTGTATATTATATACGTCAGGTACGACGGGAACCCCAAAAGGTGTAATGGTTACACACCGTGCTGTTGTACAATCCGCTCAAACGATAGGAACAGAGCTACATTGTACACAAGATGATGTATTTATAATTTCAGCACCACTGTTTCATATTTTCGGTATGGCAATAAATATGCTTTGTGCTGTAGCGATGGGGGGACGAATCGTATTACAAGAAAAATTCCGTCCGCGAGAAACTTTACAATTAATTGAACAAGAAAAGGTAACCATCCAAAAAGGCGTACCAACCATGTTTATAAAGGAACTAGAATTAGAGGACTTTGATAAATATGATTTATCTTCATTACGTGCCGGATTAGTTGGTGCAGCACCTATTCCAGCAAAAACAGTGACTGAGATACGAGAACGGATGGGGATTAACCTTTGTCAATCATTTGGGATAACTGAAACGGTTTCTATTACGATGACCTCGTATGATGATACAAATCAGAACATAACAGAAACTCTCGGAAAGGCAATCCCAGGAGTAACATTGAAAATTGTAGATGAAAATAGAGTGGCGCTCCCGCCCGGAGAAGTAGGAGAAATCGCCGTTAATGGATTTGGAGTAATGAAAGGTTATTATAATATGCCTGAACAGACAAAGCAGGTTTTAGATAATGAAAATTGGTATTATTCAGGAGATTTAGGCACCCTAGATGATCAAGGTTATTTAAGGTTCGTAGGGCGAAAGAAAGAGATGATAATACGAGGAGGGTTAAATGTTTATCCTCAAGAAATTGAGGCAGTCATTATGAAACATCCAAAAGTAATCGAAGCAGCAGTTGTGGGACTTCCAGATAAAGTGCTAGGGGAAGTTGCATGTGCGGTCATACGGTTAAAGAATGGGGAAGTAAGTACAGAAGAAGAAATAAAATTCTATCTTAAAGAGAGAATGGCAATTTATAAACTGCCAGAGAAAGTGATCTTTACTAATGAATTTCCTGTAACAGCAAGTGGGAAAATTCAAAAGTTGAAACTGAGAGAACAAGTATCTTCTAATATTAGTCCAACAGTTTGATAGATAGGAGGGAAGACATAATGGAAGAATATGCTTTTCAAGTAAGGTGGGGAGACACAGATGCTGCGGGCATTGTGTATTATCCTAATTTTTATAAATGGATGGACGAAGCAACCCATGAATACTTTAAAAAAATTGGTTATCCTTCAGTCGAACTTTACGAAGAACAACAAATTGGTTTGCCCTTACTAGAAGCAAAATGCCAATTTAAGTCGCCTCTTCGTTTTGAAGACCAAGTAGTTGTGAAAAGTACTGTGAATGAATTGCATAATAAAGTTTTTACAATTCAACATGTTTTTGTAAAAGGCGAACAGGTCGTGGCAGAAGGTTATGAAACGCGTGCATGGACTTCTTTTAAAGAAAAAGCGAAAGCGCAACCAATACCTGAATATATTCGGCAGAAGATGATGCCGGAGATCAAAACTGTGGAAAGTTAAAGAAGGACGAGCAAAGATATCGTAACTAGAAATTGTTAATAAAGGGGAGATATTGATGGGAAAAGAAAAAAAATATGATGCCATTGTTGTTGGTGCGGGACCAGTTGGACTTGTAGCAGGACTTGCATTACAAAAGAAGGGAATATCAACGTTAGTAATAGAGGCAGATTCATTCGGAAGACCCCGTCCAGGAAGCAGAGCAATTTATTTGCACAGTGCTTCGTTAAAACTACTGGAGGAGACTGCCGAAGGTCTTGGTTTTACACTTGCTCATAACGGAATTATTTGGCCTGTAAAACGAACATTTTATAAAGGTAAAGAAGTATATGTAAGAAATTATGGTAAGGATGAAAACCTTAAGTTCAACAGATTGCCTCATTTCACAGCTCTTCACCAAGATGAGATTGAAAAGCATATGTATGAGGCTTGTATAAATACGGGCGTTGAATTCCTTTGGGATGCTCCAGTTAAAAAGTTACACATTACAGACTCTGGAGTAGAAGTAACAATTACAAATGACGAAATTTTAAAGGCGCAGTATGTAATTGGATGTGATGGAGCACGTTCAATTGTAAGAGAGCAAGCGGGATTAACGTTTGAAGGTCCGCGCACAGCAGATACTTTTATCGTCGTAGATGCGAAAGAAGATGAAACAGATCCACTTCCTTTAGAAAGAATATTCCATTATCAGCATCCAGCTATGGAGGGAAGAAATGTAATGTTTGTTCCGTTTAAAGGGGGATGGCGTATCGATTTACAACTGCTTGAGTCAGATAACCCAGATGATTATACAAATATTGAAAGTGTTAAGAAATGGTTACCGAAAGTCATGGATGCTAAGTACGCTGAGAGGATTACGTGGGTGTCTTCCTATCGTTTCCATCAAGTAGTGGCAAATTCATTTACTGACGAAAAACGTCGTGTTCTTCTAGCTGGGGAAGCAGCGCACTTATTCGCCCCATTCGGAGCACGTGGATTAAACTCTGGAATTCCAGATGCTGTTCTCGCTGCGAGAGGTATTGAGAAGGCGCTACAATCTAACTCTGAAGAAGAGCGGATAAACGCGATTGAAGCAGCTGCAAACGAACGCCGAATTGCAGCTAAATGGAACCGAGATGCTTCAACTACTGCGCTTCATCACCTTCAGGGGAACTCTCCTGAAATGAACATGAAACGCGACATTGCTGCTTCAATGGTATCTATCGTTCCAAGGCTTGGAAGATGGCTTGATGAGGGGCCATACGGACCGAAATTTGGACCTCCTGAACTGACAACGAAATATTAAAAGTATAAAAATATTTAGATGGGTAACATGAACGATATGAAAGGAGCGATAAGAAATGGCTTTGTCTCAATTCATGAGTGAAGAAAAATATGGTTCTCATGCACGTTCTACAAATGGAATGATTGAACGGTTAATGACGATGAACTGGTATTGCAACATTGGACAGCAAAATGTAGAAGCTGAGAAGAAAATGGATCAATTTATGAGTTCTCTAAACATTAGTGAATATGAAATCAAATGGATTTCAAGAAAACAATTAAATGAAACAATTGAGCGGATTTCATTTGAAGATAACGATTTATGGGGGGCACTAGCAGCAGCACCTGATCAATTGAAAGAAAAAATTGAGCGCACTGATAACGAAAAACTTCTTGTAGATGTAGTAGATAAAGTACCAGAAGCAATCTTTCATGGCGTTTTTAAAGAAGCTTTCAAGCATTTTGGAGAGGAAAAGACAGTGAAATTTCTCGTTGGGCATGCGATGTACATAAGTGTTGTTGCATGTGCCGCTGAATTAGCTGAAGAAAAAAATGTATTTCTGCCAATTGTAGAGTTATTAGAATTGGGACATATACCACTTGGTCCAGAGGGAAATACTTTCTATCTTTTATAACAAAAAGTGGGCTGGAAAGTTATACGCTACTATCGTTCTCGATTATTTGAGAAGGTAGAACTTTCAATCATTTAAAGGAAAGGGAGATAAATATGAAACTTGTTACTTTTACACATAATGGAGAAGCGAGAATTGCTGCCTTAGAGAATGGAAAATTGATTGATTTGCATGCTGCTTATAAAGCGAAATTGACCAGCGAAGGAAACATTCGGGCCGCTCAAATTGCAGAGGCGTATATACCAAAGGATATGAATGGATTTTTACAAGGTGGAACAGAAAGCATGAATTTAGCAAAAGATGCGATTGCTTATGCACTTATGAAAAATCATGAAGATAAATTGGTATTTGAAGAAGGTGAAGTGAAAATAGAAGCTCCAGTACCGGCGCCAGGAAAAATTATATGTGTAGGTCACAATTATCGTGAGCATATTTTGGAAATGAAACGAGAATTACCTGCATTTCCGGTCATCTTTGCGAAGTTTGCGAATACAGTAATCGGTCCAGAAGATGATATTCCGTATTATCCGATTTCTGAACAACTAGATTACGAAGCCGAATTTGCTTTTGTAATCGGAAAGCGTGCTCGAAATATTTCAGAAGGAGATGCCCTCGAATATGTAGCAGGTTACACAATTGCAAATGATATTACTTATCGTGATATTCAGCGCCGTACGATTCAATGGCTTCAAGGTAAGACAGTTGAAGGAAGTGCCCCAATGGGACCGTGGTTAATTACATCAGATGAATTAACGAACCCGTCTGGTTTGGAAATCGTTTTAACGGTAAATGGAGAGACACGTCAGCAATCTAATACTGCTAATCTAGTATTCTCGGTACAATATCTCGTTTCGTTTTTATCTGGTTTAATGACACTAGAGCCAGGGGATGTCATTTTAACAGGTACGCCAGGTGGGGTAGGTGTTGCACGTAATCCGCAAGTATTTCTTAAAGATGGAGATATCGTTCGTATTGAAGTTGATGGAGTAGGCGTACTTGAAAATAAAGTAAGACAAACAGTAGAGGTGCCAGTACTATGACGAAAAGTTTGCAAATCCACGCAGCCGAATCTGTTTATGAATCAATCGATAAGATCAAGACTATTGTTAAGCCTTTGCCAGAGGAAATCATCTATTGGAAACCTTCAGAAGATGAATGGTCAATTATGCAAATTATTACACATGTAGCGGAAGCTGTCCCGTATTGGGCAAAAGAAATTAACAATATTAAATTGAACCATGAAAACTTATGGGGGCGTGGTTTAACAGATGAAGTACGTCTACAAGCAGTATCAGAAGAGAATATTAATAATCAGTCTATAGAAGAAGTCATAGAGCAGTTGTCTTCTATACCACTTATCATAGAAAATGTACTAAACACATTAACAGACGAAGAGTTAAATATTCAGGCTCCAAGTCGCAATCCCCGATTTAACAATAAGTCGATTGACTTTATCGTGAATCACCTCATCGTAGAACATACAGAAAAACATTATAAACAAATCGAGCGGAATTTATGTAAATTTAATGAACGATAAAGGGGGCAAATAAAATGGCGGAAAAAAATGCTTTTTTTGAAAGTACACTCGTACAAGATTTCAACCGTGATATAGAACAATATCATCTCGGACCACTTTGGAACGCGATTCCAGATTTAATGAAACATACACCTGAACCTCATGCACAAGCGTACCTTTGGAAAGCTGAATTGCTTCAAAAGAAGTTAACGGAGGCGACGCAAATATTTACACCAGACCGCGGGGGAGAACGCCGGGCCATCTACTTTCAAAATCCTGGACTTAATTATAGAAAACCTTGGGGATGGGCATCGACCACCCAAACATTATATGCAGCGGTTCAATTGATACAACCTGGAGAAACCGCTCCGTCACATCGGCATGTTCAAAATGCGTTACGTTTCGTTATGGAAGGAGAAGGGGCTTATTCAATTGTGCAAGGAGAGCGTATTTTCATGGAACGAGGAGACTTTTTAACAACTCCAAATGGACTGTGGCATGGACATGGTCACACAGGTGACAAACCGATGATTTGGATGGATTGCCTTGATATTCCGACCATTTATTATCTCGGCGGTACGTTCTTTGAGCCGTATCCAGAAAAAATTGAACAGCCAAACGTACCAGACAATTATACCGCTCAGCGTTATGCAGGTGGAATGGTTCGCCCGGTTTCAGACCGATATGCAAAGAAAGCACCACTTAGTTCCTACAAATGGGCAGGGACGGAAGCTGCACTTAACGGATTAAGTCGTTTTGAGCCAGATGCGTTTGATGGTTATGCGGTTGAATATATCAATCCATCGAACGGTGAAACAGCGTGTCCAACGATTGCAGCTTGGATGCAAAAACTGCCGAAGGGATTCAAAGGAAAAGCGCATCGCCATACACATGCATCAATCTATCATGTACATGAAGGAGCAGGATATACGATTATTAATGGTGTTCGCTTCGACTGGTCTAAAGGCGACTTCTTTGTTGTACCAAACTGGGCATGGCACGAACACGTTGCGCTAGAAAATAGTTATGTATTTTCAACAAATGACCTGCCTATTTTAGAAAAGTTCGGGTTAGAGCGGAAGCAGGAATATGAGAATAATAACGGATATCAAACAATCACAGGAGAGTTTGAACCAGCTTTACCTTAATTTGGCTTACAAAAAAGCGCCCACATATCATACTAGTGGGCGCTTTTTTTGTTATTTATATGATTTAATAAGCCTTCAGCACATGAAGTAAATAATCCTTACGATTCAGCGGATTATAATCAACACGTTTTCGAGTAGGGAAGGGAGCCGTAAGTTTTGTAAAACCACCTGGCCTTGTTGCAAAGATTCCTTCTCCTTCAGTAAATGAATGGAGCATTCTTTTAAAATCCTCTGTTTTCGCAACAGGTAATGATCCTGTTAAATGGTAGGAGTCATTATATAATTTAGGCTCTCTAAAAGTTGCTGAAATAGCAGCAAGCTTATACATTGCGGTACTAATTGCGTGCTCTGGTACAGTTAATTCAAATTCGTTTAATGGCTCATATACACATGTTTCAGCTTGCTTTAAAGAATTCATAAATACGAGTGGTGTTAAGTTTCTAAAGTCACTCGCTGTTGTAACAGGGCTTGCATAACCAGTATGGGCTAGCGTAACGATAATATCGGTAACTTCCCATCCGTATAATCCTTGTTTTATCGTCTGAAATACAGTATCTTCAATTGCTTTATGAAATGCTAAAGGCAGTGATCCAAGTTCAACACCTAACTTATACGTTATACCAGAATTAAGTTCACCAGGTTCCACTTTGAAGCCGATTGTTGCGTAAAATGGATTCGCTTTTTCACCCATTACTTCAACGCTATTACCTACGCCAATTGGTTTCTCAATACATACAACTCGTGTATTTGAGAAAGTGACCTGCAAATTATACTTCTCACAAAGTGTTGTTTCAATAACCTCTTTTTGTACTTCACCGAATAGGCGAATGTACAGTTCATTATGAATATCGTCTTTCCACACTTTAATGAGCGGATCTTCTTCGCATAGTTCCATAAGAGCTACATATAAATCATGAGTTCTTTCTTTAGGCATTGCTTCAATAGCCGCTTCCATTTGTGGTTCGGCAAAGCGAATATCCTTTATATAATCCGTCCGCTCACCGATAATATCACCAATTTTTATATTACTCAGTCCCCACACTTTGCAAAACTCTCCGCTTTGAACAGTAGAAGATTGAACGGCATCTCCATTATGAAACATGCACATTTTTTTAATCTTTTCTTTATGTGATAGAAACTCTCCGCGCTGTATATCAACATATTTTCTAACGTGTAAACTACCAGAAAAAACTCTTATATAAGCAACCTTTTCTCCAGAAGGTTCGCGTTCAATTTTAAAAACAACACCAGATAATGTTTCATCTTGTGCCGATGTATTAGCTGGAATTAGGGCCGGAAGTTTTTCAAGTAGTTCAGTTACGCCCATACCTGTCATGGCTGAGCCGAAAAAGATTGGATACACATTAGCTTGCTGTATTTGTTTTTCTAGTTCTTTTCTTAATAGTGAGTCCGGTATTATTTCATTATTTACATATGACGCAAGCAATGATTCATTGTATGGTATTAATCGCTCTATACAGTCTTCATATGATCTATATTCAAAAATACGAGCTTCCTTTGTTCCTTCGTTTTGGACAGAGTAGAAGGGGAATGCTTCATTTGAAAGGATTGTTTTTATTTGTTTTACAACTTTTTCAGTATTTGCACCACTACGATCAATTTTATTAACAAATAAAATTGTCGGTATGTTTAGTTTCTGTAATGTCCGCATTAAAATCTTTGTTTGTGCTTGCACACCTTCAACGGCAGAGATAACTAAAATCGCACCGTCTAAAACCCGGAATGATCGCTCCACTTCAGCTATAAAGTCAGCGTGTCCAGGTGTATCAATGACATTTACTTTTAAACTGTCAATAAAGAAAGAAACGACAGATGCTTTAATCGTAATTCCGCGCTGTCTTTCTAATTCCATTGAGTCAGTTTGCGTATTGCCACTATCTACTCGGCCAACTTCTTTAATCACATTCGTTTCATAAAGAATACGCTCAGTCAAACTCGTCTTGCCGGCGTCTACGTGCGCGACAATCCCTATATTTATTGTTGTCATATGTGAATATCCTCATTTCATTTTCCATTTTTATTTCCTCATTTCTATTTGTGTATTGCCGCATTACAATCACTCTCCAGTCATTTAAATTAGTACTATTATAGTGCAATTAACATTTTTTGTAACGCGACAAAGCGCCTTAATTTGGAAAAATAAAAATGTAAACAAAATGCTTGCATTCTAAATCGATATAGATTATATTAATTGACATATCAACTATTGATACATCAAACGTTTTTGTTTTTCATGTAAAGGAGGGGTAATTTGACAAGTTCATGCTCAAAAGAAGCAATAATTTTATATAAATTACACTTTCTCAACAAAGAAGTAAGTTCGAAATTTGAAGGGTGTACGGGTATGAGTCAATCTAGACTAGAGCTTATACTTCAGTTATATGAAGTAGATGAAATTAGTCAAAAAGCACTTCAGCAAGAAGTGAATATTGATAATGCCGCGATTACGAGGCATTTAAAACAGCTGGAAGCAAACGGAATGATTACAAGACGTAAAAATCCAGATGATAACAGAATTACGTTAGTTTCTCTTACAGAAGAGGGGCGAAATAAAATTCAAGTGTATCAAGAGGAAAAAGAGCGTTTCGCTACTTCAGCATTTAAAGGATTAAGTGAAGAAGAGCGCGACAATCTTTTAACGATGTTAGACCGCATTCAAGAAAATATAAAAGAACTTTAAAAAGGGAGAATACAACTATGACTAACTCAGTAAAAACAAATGATTTTAACGAAATTTTAACAGGACGCCGTTCAATTCGTAAGTACGATCCTTCAGTGAAAATTAGTAAAGAAAAAATGACAGAAATCCTTACAGAAGCAACACTTGCACCATCATCTGTAAACATGCAACCATGGAGATTCCTTGTTATTGAAAGTGACGAAGCAAAAGCAACACTTGCGCCACTTGCGAAATTCAATCAATCTCAAGTAGAAACATCTTCAGCGATGATTGCTGTATTTGGTGACTTAAACAACTTTGATAACGCAGAAGAAATTTACGGTACAGCAGTTGAACGTGGTTTAATGCCAGCCGAAGTAAAAGAAGATCAAATGCAAAAACTTTCAGGTTACTTCTCAATGGTTACACCAGAAGTAATGAAAGATACTGTTTTAATTGATGGTGGTCTTGTAGCAATGCAATTTATGCTAGCAGCTCGTGCTCACGGTTATGACACTTGCCCAATTGGTGGATTTGAAAAAGACCAAATCGCAGAAGCATTCGGATTAGACAAAGAGCGTCACGTACCAGTAATGTTAATTTCAATCGGAAAAGCAGCAGACAGTGGTTACCAATCAGTACGTCTTCCAGTTGAAAAAGTTGCTGAGTGGAAGTAATTTTATAAATACAGAAATAAGTGAGATATGAGAGGGGAAACACCATGATTATTATTCACGCAATATTTCAAGTAGATCCAGCAAAACAACAATCATTTTTAGAAGAAATTCAGCCACTACTTCATGGTTCAAGAGAAGAAAGTGGAAATGTATCTTATGATCTTTATAAAGATACGGAAAAAGAAAGTGTTTATACGATGGTAGAAGTATGGAAAGATGAAGCAGCAGTTGCGAGTCATAATACGAGTGAACACTTTACATCTTTCGTTAGCAAAGCACCACAATTTTTAACTGCTCCACTTGATATAAAAGTTTATAGTGGTGAACTAGTAAAATAATTAGGTAGAAAAAGATGACTTTAGCATATGGCTGAGGTTATCTTTTTTATTTTGATAGGAATATATTTACTTCTAACGTAATGTGTTATAATTTGGAAAATAAATATTCTTAATTTTAAAAATATTTAAAGGGGTAGTGAAATGTATGAACATATTAAAGAAAATCACTAACAATATTTCAAAGGTCATTATAGGAAAAGATGAATCGATTGAACTCGCAGCGATAGCCCTTATAGCAAGAGGACATGTTTTATTAGAAGATGTACCTGGGACGGGAAAAACAACATTAGCGAAAAGTTTGGCTAAAAGTGTAGACGCTAAATTTCAAAGAATTCAATTCACAGCGGATACTTTGCCTGGAGATGTTATTGGTCTCGAATATTTTGATGTGAAGGAATCAGATTTTAAAACGAGGTTAGGGCCTATTTTTGCAAATATAGTATTAGTGGATGAAATTAATCGAGCTGTACCGAGAACACAATCGTCGTTACTTGAGGTTATGGAAGAACGTACTGTTACAATTGCGAAACAGACACATTCATTACCAGAACCTTTTTTAGTAATTGCAACGCAAAATCCTCTTGAATCGGCTGGTACATTTCCTTTACCTGATGCTCAATTAGACCGATTTTTACTTACTATACGACAAGGTTATCCTACGAGGGAAGCAGAAAAGGAAATGATGAATCGCTTTCAAACGAATGATCCATTAGAAACGCTACATTCTATTATTTCGAGTGAAGAAATAATAAATATACAAAAACGTGCAAGGGAAGTGTTAGTAGGGAATGATGTGCAAGATTATCTTCTTGAAATATGAGCTCGCAGTGAAAAAAGGTGATGAAGTAAAAAAAGGACAGTTACTTTTTAAATACAGTGATGCATCTATAAAACTAGAAAAAAGTGAAGCAGATACGCAAAAAAAGTTAGCTGAAAAAGAAGTAGCGTTACTGCAGAAGCAAATTGATAATGCGAAACAAAAGCTTCAAAAGGATAAAGCAAGTGGTGTAGAAAAAGCGATGCTACAAGCAGCTGAGCAAGAAATGCAAGGACAGGAAACACAACTTGAAATGAAGAAGTTTGAAGTTGAAAAGGCTAATCAAATGATACAGGCAATTAAAGAAAAGACGAATGCTTTAGCGGTTACTAGTCCTGCTGATGGTGTGATTGAAGAGATTAGCAAAGAAGCAGATGGGAAAGCAGGAATGAGCGGAGTTACGATTCGAACAGCTGGTTCTTTGAAAGTGAAAGGTCAACTATCTGAATATGAATTATCTCAAGTGAAAGTCGGACAAGAGGTTTCTATTACGTCAAAAATAATAAAAGATAAAGCGTGGACAGGAGCTGTGACGGAAATTGGCACAACACCAATAAAAAGTGCGGATGAGAATAACACAATTTCTAATTATCCATTTGTTGTTACACTAAACAACTCTGAAGAATTACAAACGGGTTTTCATGTCAATGTAATAAGTAAAACCGGCGAAGCAAACGGAACAGTGATTCCGAAAAGCAGCATCGTGAAAAAGGGTGATAAAAACGTTGTATTTATTGTGAAAGACGGTAAAGCAAAGGAACAACCTATCAATATTGATTTTGAAACAGACAACGAGGCGAAGGTTTCTGGTGTGAAAAAAGATAATCAAATTATTTCTAAACCGGAAAAGGATATGGTTGATGGTATGGAGGTTACCACTCAATGATCGAATTAAAAGACATCACGAAATCTTTTCAAAATGGGGAAGAAACAGTTGAAATATTACATGGTATAAATGTAACACTTAACGAAGGGGAATTTACTTCGATTATGGGTCCGTCTGGTTCAGGGAAATCAACGCTTATGAATATTATTGGTTGTTTAGATAAACCGACGGCTGGGATTTATTCATTAGCGGGTCAAAATATATCAAGCATGTCTGAAACAAAATTAGCACACATTCGAAATGAAGAAATTGGCTTTGTGTTCCAAAATTTCATGTTACTTCCGCGCTTAACAGCATTACAAAATGTGGAGTTGCCCCTTATTTATGCAGGGGTAGATAAAAAAGAAAGGCGTAAACGTGCATTAGCAGCCCTAACGAAAGTAGGACTTGCCGAACGATCAAACCATCTTCCAAATGAACTATCAGGCGGGCAAAAGCAGCGTGTCGCTGTTGCTCGGGCGATTGTAAATAATCCGAAATTTATATTAGCTGATGAACCAACGGGTGCACTGGATACGAAAACAAGTAAACAAATTATGGACCTCTTTTATGAGTTAAACAAACAGGGTGCAACAATTATTATTATTACTCATGACCGTGAAATTGGGGAAGCGGCAGCGCGCCAAATTGTAATTCGTGACGGAAATATTGTCCAAGATTGGAGAGGATAAAGTTGAATATAAGTGAAAATATACGCATGGCTATATCTTCTATCTTTGCACATAAAATGCGCTCTATATTAACGATGCTCGGAATCATAATTGGAATTAGTGCAATTATCACAATTATTTCAATGGGCGATGGATCGAATGAGAAGCTGAAAGCAGAGTTAAGCCAAGGGAAAGATGATGAAGTAACCATCTTTTACGAAAATCTTGATTACGGTACAGAGAATGCAAAAATTACCCCTGAAATGATAAAGCGGATCGAGTCCGTTCAAGGAGTAAAGGCTGTGTATCCGAATGTAAGTATGGACGTGAAAGTATTTTCTGGTGCAAAAGGAACAAAATTAAGTTTAAATGGTGGAACAGGTAATTTTATGGAGGATAATAAACTAACAATTACCCATGGACGAGAGTTAAATGATCGAGAGTTAGAACAACCAACGCCAGTTGTAATTATAAACGAAGCGGCATTTACAAAATTATTTCATGAGTGGGAAGATGATCTATACATTGATATAAAAGGAAAACCTTATAAAATTATTGGAGTTTACAAAAGTGAAGAAAGGTTTATTTCTCCAAGTCCTGCAGGGTATACATCACTTGAAAATACGCCAGTAATTTCAGGAGTAAGTGAATACGATACAATCACAGTAAAATTACATACTAGAGAGGAGCGAGAAAGTGTTGGAAAAGAAGCAGTGGCACGAATAAATGAAATCAAATCGCCAAAATTTGAACATAAATTCAAAGCTTCAGAAGATGGAGACGAATTTATGAGAGATTTAGACGAATCTACGAATATGATGAAAATGGTTTTTGGTGGAATTGCTGGAATCTCATTATTAGTAGGTGGCATCGGTGTTATGAATATAATGCTTGTATCTGTAACAGAACGTACGCGTGAAATTGGTATCCGAAAGGCACTTGGTGCAACGCGTAGTAAAGTATTAATGCAATTTCTTATTGAATCTTGTATTTTAACAGCATTAGGTGGCTTAATCGGATTTATACTTGGCGTATTCTTTGCATGGTTAATTGCGATTTTTGCAGAGTGGCCTTTAATCGTTTCAGTAAACTTAGGACTAATGTCGGTTGGGATATCTATGTTTATCGGTATTGTATTTGGTATATTACCAGCAAATAAGGCGGCCAAATTAGATCCAATTGAGTGTTTACGATATGAATAAGTTGAGGAGAGAATATAACTTTTGTTATGTTCTCTTTTTATATTTGGATAAACGCTTTTTCTCAGCCGATCGTATCAAATTTTGAACGTAAGTATTTCGTAAGGAATGGATAAGAAAAAAGAGAGTTTTATCATATAGGATGAAAGTATAGCTTGAATCAATATGATATGAATAGAGGAGAGAAAGCCTTATGAAAAAATGTTATTCTATTAAGTTAGCGAGTTTGGCAATTTTATTAGCGGGTACTACTTTATTCACACCAGGTTTTACTGTAAAAGCAGAGTCTACTCAAAATATTTCTAGTTCGTCAGAAGCGCAGGATCAAAAGAATCGGAATGGTTGGAAACAAGTCATGCAGGAAACAATCCAAATTGGAGCGCCAGGGGTACTAGCTAAGACGTATAATAACGGAAAAATTAGTAGTTATAATGCTGGCGTCGCGGATTTAAGTACAAAGAAATCGATGAAATCAGATTATCGCTTTCGGATTGCTAGTGTGACGAAGACTTTTACTGCTACGACTGTTCTTCAATTAGTAGGAGAAAATCGCGTGCAACTTGACGATCCAATTGAAAAATGGTTACCGGGTCTCGTAAAAGGAAATGGGTATGATGGCAATCAAATTACGATACGTCAACTTTTGAATCATACGAGTGGTATAGCTGAATACTTAAAGTCAAAAGACGCGGACTTTACGAATACAAGAAAATCGTATACAGCTGAAGAATTAGTGAAAATTGGACTTTCTTATCCACAAGATTTTTCACCAGGTAAGGGATGGTCATATTCAAACACAGGATACGTAATACTAGGAATGCTTATTGAAAAAATAACTGGAAATAGTTATGCGGAAGAAATTGAAAAGAGAATTATTGAACCTCTGGACTTGTCAAACACATTTTTACCAGGGAATTCAACCGTTATTCCAGGAAATAATCATGCTCGAGGGTATTTGAAAATTGACGGAACGAGTGAGCTGAAAGACGTAACGTATTATAATCCGAGTATAGGTAGTTCAGCTGGAGATATGATTTCTAATGCGGACGATTTAAATAAATTCTTTTCATCTTTACTCGGTGGTAAGTTACTGAAGGAACGTGAGCTAAAAGAAATGCTTACTACAGTTCCTACAGAAGGAGAAGGTGTTGGTGATGCATATGGCCTTGGAATCTATGAGACTAAACTTCCAAACGGTATTTCAGTTTGGGGTCACGGAGGAGCAATTCCTGGGTTTATGACTTTTGCTGGCGGAGTAATTGGAGGCAAGCATACATTTGCTGTCAATGTTAACTCTTTAGGTCCGGTTGATATTCTTAAACAGTTTAATAAAATGATGCAAATAGAATTTAAGAAATAGATGAAAAGAATGCAAATGGCATCCTGCTTTAAAGGAAAGTATTAGCATTCATAGTATGACATCAAGTGTAATTCAACCTTATAGTTTAGTATAAAAAAGGATGTCAGTTACACGACATCCTTTTTTATTGAGGATCAAAGAGAGTTTATAATTCTGAAAATTGTTATTTTTATAATCATTTCATATAATGAAAGGTATAGGGCTATACAGGGGAGTAATGAATGGAGAATACTTTAGTTAGTTAATTGTTTTTATTTTAATAAATAAAAGTAAATTGATTTGGAGTGAAATTCATTGGGAGAAAATCAGTTTAGATGGAGTAACAAGCAATTAAGAGAACATGTTGAAGTAATAGATGGCAAAAGAAGTCCGCACATTTTGTTCAAGAATGCAACATATTTAAATTCCTATATGCGCGAGTGGGTGCAAGCAAATATTTGGATCTATGATGACCGCATTATATATGTAGGAGAAAAACTACCAGAGCAACTACACGAATGTGAAGTCATTGATTGTGATGGAAAGTATATAGTTCCAAGTTACATAGAACCGCATGCACATCCATATCAATTATATAATCCTGAAACTTTAGCAAATTATGCGATGCAATTTGGGACGACGACGTTTATTAATGATAATTTAACTTTATTTTTCACATTACAACGTGAAGAAGCATTTCGTGTATTAGATGAATTTGAAAAGATTCCAGCAAGTATGTATTGGTGGTGTCGTTTTGATGGGCAAACTGAATTGCAAAACGGCGAATCTTTATTTAATCGTGAAGAAATAATAGGGTGGCTTAAGCATAAAGCAGTTCTTCAAGGCGGTGAGCTAACGGCGTGGCCAAAGTTATTACATGGCGATGATGAAATGTTATATTGGGTGCAGGAAACGAAACGATTACATAAAAAAGTGGAAGGGCATTTTCCAGGAGCATCTGAAACGACTTTAGCAAAGTTAAAGCTGTTAGGTACAGATTGTGATCATGAAGCGATGACAGGGCAGGAAGCTTTCGCTCGTCTTATGCAAGGTTACACTGTTTCCCTTAGGAATTCTTCAATCCGCCCAGATTTAGAAGTTTTACTGAAAGAATTGCTAGAACTAGGAGTAAAGCAGTTTGATAGATTCATTCTCACTACAGACGGCTCACATCCGTCATTTTATGAAAATGGAATGACGAATAGGATGATAGAAATAGCGATAAAGCAAGGGGTTCCAGTAATTGATGCTTATCATATGGCAAGCTATAATATTGCTCGTTATTATAATGTGGAGCATTTACATGGTTCAATTGCGACAGGTAGAATTGCTAATATTAATATTTTGGAAAGTAAAGAAAATCCGATTCCAATAAGTGTAATTGCAAAGGGGAAATGGATGAAGCGTGACGGAATAAACAAAAATGCATCATTACATATAGACTGGAGTAAATTCAAAGTAACGCCATTATTATTAAACTGGTCCATAGAAAAAGAGGATATGATTTTTTCTCATAAAATGGGTATACAATTATTAAATAACGTTATAACAAAACCATATATGAGTGAAATCGATTTAAACCGTGATGAACTTTCTCTAAATCATGATGAGTGTTTTCTTATGATGATTGCTCGTGATGGTACGTGGCGAGTGAATACAGTTGTAAAAGGCTTTGCAAAAAAATTAGGAGGCCTTGCTAGCACTTATTCTGGTACAGGTGACATCATTCTTATTGGGAAGAATAAAGAAGATATGCTTACAGCTTTTCATAGAGTAAAAGAGCTTGGCGGGGGAATGGTAATAGCTGAAAAGAATGAAGTATTACACGAAATTGCATTACCATTGCTCGGGATTATGTCTAATTTGAAAATGAATGAATTAATACAGGAAGAGAAACAGATGGTGAAATTATTGCAAGAGCGTGGCTACGCATATGACGATCCGGCATTTACCATTTTATTCTTTTCTGCGACGCACCTGCCTTTTATACGGGTAACGCCTATAGGACTATATGATGTGAAAAATAGTAAGGTAGTGGCTTCACCGGTGAATTTGATAAAGCAATGTTAATATGAAAGGCCCTATAAAAGTCCAATTTATAGGGCCTTTCACATTGTTAGCATAAGAATATTGCAAGCCTCAAATAATATAGTATCTAAGTTACTTGAGGTGAAACGTAAGTATGAAAAAAATATTGTATATTTTAAGTGTATTTATATTATGTGTATCTATTCAACAAGTTGTACATTCTCAAACAGATGCACCAGAGCTATCTTCTGATTGTCTTGAAAAAAGGAAAATTCGAGATGACAAGCATGTGAAAAATATAATAAGTGATATTAAATCCACATTTAATTTAAAAATTGATGAACATAGTTTTTGGGAAGTAAGTAAAAGAGATCTGGAGGCTGCGCATTTGATGTATGGTGGGTGGGAAAATGATTCTTATTATAATTCGCTAACTAAAATTTATGATAGTGGTGGATTTAGCGAGCAGCCTAGCTTATTCATGAGGGTACAAGAAGCATTTTTACTTTATAAAGAAAAAGATAATATCAATGTAATGAAACACTTAAACCTAGATGTTGAAAAAGGGGAATGGATCGTTATAGAAACGAAAAAGAAGAAAGGGAAAAAAGTGAAATTCAAGCCGTTACAATGTGAAAAAAAATATTTGAAAAAGAGAAATGAGTACCATAATCTAAAATGAAATAACGGAATTTTGAATGCGGAAAATTTCGTTAATAATTGTAAATAAAGTGGTTGGAATTCCTAGTAATTTCGCCATAAAAAAACGTCATTTTTTATTTTAAAATGACGTTTTTTATACTTAAAGCTTTTGCATCGCACTTTCAATCCTCTTCACCAAATCAGTTGACACTTTATGAAAATACCCTAAAACGACCTTTCTAATATCATCGGAGATAACTTTCAAATTACTAGCTAAGTTTTTAGCAAGATGTTCTTTTTCAATCGGTTTTAACTTCGCATAAAATTCACTAGGCTGCGTAAAGTCATCCTGTTTCGTAATAGAAGTTCTTTCAAGTTTACCTTCAACGTATCTTCCGTCACCGCTCGTTATTTGATTAGCAGGTGTCCAATTTTGCTGTTGGTTAATTGTTATTTTGCGAAATTCAGGTCCAATTCTTCTTCTTTGTGAATCACTATAAATGTTAGCGCGTCCTTGCAGCATTTTATCATCTGATAATTCAGCGCCGTCTAGTAAATTAGAAGGGGAGAAAGCGACTTTTTCTACTTCTTCCATATAATTTTCAGGATTTTTATTTAATATCATTTTGCCGACTGGTATAAGAGGATACGACTTTTCATCCCATACCTTTGTATCATCTAAAGGGTCATAAGAAAGATGTGCTTCATCTTTCGGATCCATGAGCTGGACATATAAACCATATTCCACTGGTTTACCATTTGCAATTGCATCATATAAATCTTTCCCGCTATAATCAGGGTTTTCGGCAGCCAGTTTATTTGCTTCCTCACTAGTAATGAATTGTACACCTTCAAATGGGTACCAATGATACTTTACATACTTTCGAGTACCTTCTGCATTTCTCCAAACATATGTATTAACACTATGTCCTGGGATGTGGCGAAGACTTTTGGCCGTACCAGCATCAGAATATAAATGGACAACGAAATGAATGGATTCAGGTGCTCTAGCGACAAATCTCCAAAATCTATTCGGGTCTATTAAGTTATTTATAGGTGAAGGTAACAACGCTTGAATCGTTTCAGGGAAACGCATCGGATCACGAACAGAAAAGACAGGAATGTGATTACATAAAAGATCGAAAATGCCTTCCTTTGTATAAAACTTTGTAGAAAAACCGCGTACATTTCTAGAAGTGTCAGGTGTTCCTTTCGTACTAACAGCTAATGAAAATCGAACCATAACAGGAACTTTCTCATTAGAATTTTGTAGAAAACTTAACTTTGTATGTTCTGACATTGGATAGATCGTTTGAAAATAACCGAACGCACCAAATCCTTTTACATGAACAGGTCTTTCTAAAATTTTTTCGTGAATAAATTCTTGTAACGTCTCGTGAAGTACACTATCTTGCTTTAAAATAGGTCCACGTGAACCAACTGTTTGAGAGTGATGTTTGGCTGGTTCATTAAGTTCTCGATTGATATTAAAGGATTCTCCTAATAAAGATTCCCGCTGTTTATCATGTTTTTCATCCATCGATATAGCCTCCAAATCTTTTTTGTCCATTGTTACTAAATATGATTTTATAGCGTTGATTATGTATGACACGCAAAGTTCAAACTAGTAACAGACCGCTAGATGAAAAAAACACGTATGTAGTGGACCTGTTGAAATAGAAGAAATTATGGAAAAATGAATATCGGGAAGGAAATTCCTATTAAAATATTAATCTGAAAAATGAATTTATACATGAATTTATAGAGAATGAACATAAATAAACAGGGGAAATAACTAGGAGGAATTTAAAATGTCGGATTGGTTTCAATTAGATAAAGAATACATTATGCCTACGTATTGTCGTACGGAGGTTGCGATAGAAAGAGGAGAAGGAAGTAAACTTTATGATGTAGATAGTAAAGAGTATTTAGATTTATTTTCTGGTGTAGGAGTAAACGTATTAGGATACAATCACCCTAAAATTGTGCAAACAACAATGGAACAAGTTACGAAATCGTTGCATCTTCCATTTCATTTTTTAAATCCAGTTGCGATTGAGTATGCAAAGAAATTAGTTGATTGCTCTTTAAAAAACGGAAAGGTCTTTTTTACAAACTCTGGTACGGAAGCGACAGAAACGACGTTAAAATTAATTGATAAATATAAATCTATTACGAATGAAGAACGTGACGGAGTAGTTGTGCTGAAAGATAGTTTCCACGGGCGAACATTAGGGGCGTTACATTTTACGAGACAAGAAAATGTATATCAAAATTTCCCTAAAACATCGATTCCTGTATATGAAGTGGAACGTGAAAATATAGAACAATTAGAAGAAATAATTATTAACGAAAATCCCATTGCAATTATGTTAGAGCCTGTTTTAGGAAGCGGGGGGATCTATCCTTTATCAAGTGAATATTTACATGGTGTTCAATATCTATGTGATAAATATAATGTACTTCTCATAGTCGATGAAGTACAAAGTGGTATGGGGAGAACAGGAAAACTATTCGCTTATCAAAATTTCAATATTACACCCGATATTATTCAAATTGGCAAAGGAGCAGGAGGCGGGATACCGCTAGGGGGAATTATTGTAGGTGAAAAATTATGTGATGTATTTGCACCAGGAGATCACGGCACAACGTTTGCTCATTCTTCAATGGGAACCGCTTTAGGGTTAACGGTTTTAAATACATTGATTGACGATGGTTTAATGCAAGAAGCGTATGAAACGTCACACTATCTAAATGATAAATTGCAAGAAATTCAGAAAGAAAATTCTTATTATATTCAGGAAGTACGCCATGCTGGTATGATGTTTGGAATTAGTTTGAATGATACGAATGAAAACGTAAAGAAATTACAGGTAAAGCTAATGGAGAAAGGGATGTTAGTTGACGTTACACAAGGGAACATCATCCGTTTACTTCCGCCATATATAATTACAAAAGAAGAAATCGATACATTTGTTAATGAGTTTATCTCTTGTATGCATAGTTTAGCAGCTACAAGTGTTTAAAAACTTTAATGAAAAATCACCTTATTTTTAATGCAAATAGGAAGAAAATAGTGGTAAAAAAATAAAATTACGTAAAAAAATAAAAAGCTGAAAAAGGTACTCATATAGCGCCTTCTTCAGCTTTTTATAATACTAAAATTAATTAACCTAAGGAGCATCTCATTGGACAAATAATTAATTATGTGAAACAATAATAACAGATAAGGAGACATTAATTTTCCTTAAGTGCTTCTAATTAATTTTATTCAATAAGAGAAGGTGTGCTTAAAGAAGTTAAATTAAATAAGGAGCTGTTTTATTATATGCAACAAAATAATGATTTGAATTTTGAACCTCAAGACGTTAATATTGTCAATCCTAAACAAGCCAGGAAAGCAGTAATTGCTACTGGTATAGGGAATGCAATGGAGTGGTTTGACTTCGGATTATACGCGTATTTAGCGGTTATCTTAAGTCAATTATTCTTCTCAGGTGTTAATAATAGTGGATTGCAACTTGTACTTACATTCGGTACATTTGCAGCAGCCTTTCTCGTTCGACCAATCGGAGGTGTATTCTTTGGTAGAATAGGAGATAAGTACGGCCGA
>Ga0102589_1000918_pt1 | contig 46934 bp, 45 predicted proteins | sample AraplaMF_Col_mLB_FD_76858 | JGI IMG/M metagenome (GOLD analysis project Ga0102589, IMG submission 76858) | Arabidopsis root microbial communities from the University of North Carolina, USA - plate scrape MF_Col_mLB | ecosystem: Host-associated > Plants > Roots > Endosphere | place: USA...
TGCGGACGCGACCGGGGCCAGGGCCGAAGCCCGGCAGGCCGGGCTGGCCTTCAGCCGCTTCGCCCGCTCGGTGCAGCACTCCCTTTCGCTGCGCAGCCGCGCCGCAGACCATCTCTGCGCCCGGGCCAAGGACCATGTCGCGGCGCAGGAGGCCGCCCGCAAGGCGCGCCGTGCCCGCCACCGCGATGAGGTCGAGTTCACCCTGGGGCTGATGATCAATGACGAGGTCGAGGATCTCGACCGCGTCGCGGAGCTCGAGGCCGAGCTCGAGGAGTGCGTCGCAGAACTCTATCAGGACGAAGACGTCCGGGTCGAGGACCGGCCGGTCGGCTCGGTGATGGCCGGCCTGGCCAGCGGCCTCGGTCTGACCGAGGAATGGCGCCGCTGGGCTCCCGGCTGGCCGGCCACGCCGCGCCCGGCCCGGCCGGCGGGCAGCGAGGCCAAGATCCGGGCCGAGCGGGCACGGCGCCGGGATATCGTGGTCGCTGTGGTCGAACGGGCCTTCGCGGATGTTCCCGACCCGTCCCGGATCCCCGGACTCCGGGACGGTCTGGCGGTGCGGCTGCAGGAACCCGACGTGATCGAGTGGCTCGACACCGAATGCGCCGCCATCGTCGCCGACCGGCTCTGCCGCTCGCTCGGCATCGGCATGTATTTCGACGACCCGGAGGCCGCCGACGACCTGGAGGCCGCCGACACCGGGTGACGGCCGAGGGGCTGGCGCCGGCCCGGGATCGATCCCCGCCGCGGTGTGTTAGCGAAGTGACGTCCGCCGCCGCGGGCGGCCTCGCCGACACCGCATCCGGACCGCCGATGATCAATTTCGACAACCTGTGGGCGCTGTTCGCCTTCTACGGCCTCAACGCACTCTATGCGATCGTGCTGCTCGGCCTCGGCTGGTGGCTGGCGCGATTCATCGAGCGCTGGCTGCTGCGCCTCGCCGGCCGCACCCGCCATGTCGACCCGACGATCGCCGACTTCCTGGCGTCGCTGATGCGCTATCTGGTGCTCGCCGTCGTCGTCATCGCCGTGCTGCAGATCTTCGGCATCCAGACCACCAGCCTGGTGGCGGTGCTGGGCGCCGCCTCGCTGGCCATCGGCCTGGCGCTGCAGGGCACCCTGTCGAACCTGGCCGCCGGCGTCATGCTGCTGATCTTCCGGCCGTTCAAGATCGGCGACGCGGTCGAGGTCGCGGGCAAGGCCGGCACCGTCCGGTCGCTGTCGCTGTTCATGACCGAGCTGGTGACGCCGGCCAATGTCCAGATCCTGCTGCCGAACGGCGCGGTCTGGGGCGCCGCCATCGTCAACACCTCGACCTATCCCGGCCTGGCGAAGATGGAGCTGACCTTCCCGGCGCCGGCCGGCCCGGCAGGCGAGGCGCTGGCCCGCGAGATCGTCGCCGCGCTGCAGGACGATCCGCGCCTGGCGCCGGAGGCGGAGCCCGCGGTCGCGGTGTCGAAGCTGGTCGACCTGTCCAAGCCCGACGCCGGGGTGGTGGAGCTGACGGTCAGCGCGCCCGTGGCCACGGCCGATGTCGGCGCCGTGAAGACGGCGCTGATGCAGCGGATCAATTCCGGCATGGGGCGCCTGACCGCGGCCGGCCTTGCCTCGGACGCGCCCGGCTCCTAAAAACCGCGGGCAACCCGGAAGATCTGCCCGCATGTCCTCGCTCGCCTCCAAGCTGACCGAAACCGTCGCCGCCGCCTTCGCCGCGGAAGGGCTGCCGCCCGAGCTCGGCCACGTCATCGTCTCGAACCGGCCGGATCTCGGCCAGTTCCAGTGCAACGGCGCGCTGCCGGCGGCCAAGCGCGTCGGCGCCAATCCGCGCGAGATCGCGGAGAAGGTGGCCGAGAGGCTGAAGGCGGACCCGCAGTTCAGCGCCGTGTCGCTGGCCGGTCCCGGCTTCATCAACCTGTCGCTGACCGACGTGGCCATCGCCTCCCATGTCGACGCCCAGGCCCGGGATGAGCGGCTGGGCGTGCCGAAGACCAACCCGCAGCGCCGGGTGGTGCTGGACTATGGCGGGCCGAACATCGCCAAGCCGATGCATGTCGGCCATCTGCGCGCGTCGATCATCGGCGACAGTCTGCGCCGCATCGTCCTGTTCGCCGGCGACGAGGCGATCGGCGACGTGCATATGGGCGACTGGGGCACGCCGATGGGCATGGTGATCAGCGAGATCGCCCGCCGCCAGCCGGACCTTCCCTATTTCGACCCCGGCTTCACCGGCCCCTATCCAGCCGAAAGCCCGGTGACGATGGAGGATCTGGAGGTGCTGTACCCGGCCGCCTCTCAGGCCTCGAAGGCCGATCCGGCGCGGATGGAGGAAAGCCGCCAGGCGACGGCTGAGCTGCAGGCCGGCCGGCCCGGCTATCGCGCGCTGTGGCAGCATTTCATCGACGTCTCGGTCGCCGGCATGCAGCGCGAATTCGGCGCGCTGGGCGTGCGCTTCGACCTGTGGAAGGGTGAGGCCGCCGTCCACGACCTGATCGAGCCGATGGTCGAGGACCTGAAGACCAGGGGCCTGGCCGAGACCGATGACGGCGCCGTCATCGTTCGCGTCGCCGAGGAAGGCGACAAGAAGGAGGTGCCGCCACTGATCCTGGTCAAGTCCGACGGCGCCTTCACCTACGGCACCACCGACCTCGCCACCATCGTCGACCGGCGCCAATCGCTGGACCCGGATCTCGGCCTCTACGTCGTCGACCGGCGCCAGTCGCTGCATTTCGAGCAGGTGTTCCGCGCCGCCCGCAAGGCCGGGCTGAACGGCAAGTCGGAGCTGGAGCATCTCGGCTACGGCACCATGAACGGGCCGGACGGCAAGCCTTTCAGGACCCGCGCCGGCGGCGTCATGAAGCTGTACGACCTGCTCGACACCGCCACCGAGATCGCGCTGAAGCGGCTGGAGGAGGCGCATCTGGCCGAGGGCTATCCGGAGGAGGAGCGGCGCGAGATCGCCCGCCGGGTCGGCATTGCCGCGGTGAAATTCGCCGACCTGTCGAACAACCCGTCCTCGGATTATGTCTTCGACCTCGACCGCATGCTGCGCTTCGAGGGCAAGACCGGCCCCTATCTGCAATATGCCGCGGTGCGCGCCAAGTCGCTGTTGCGCCGGGCGGAGGGGCAGGGCGACGTACCCGGCGGCATCCTGCCGGCGGCGAACGAGGCCGACCGGGCGCTGATGCTGCAGCTGGCGCAACTGCCCGACGCGGTGCGCAACGCCTATGACAAGCGGGCGCCGAACGAACTGTGCGACTTCGCCTATGCCCTGGCGCGGGAGTTCAGCCGCTTCTACGACGCCTGCCATGTGCTGAGCGAGCCGGATCCGGCTCGCCGCGCCTCCTGGCTCGGCCTCACGGCCCTGACGCTGCGGCAGCTCGAGCAGGTGCTGAGCCTGCTCGGAATCGAAATTCCGGACCGTATGTAAACGAACAGAACTGGTGTATCGTCCGACCAAAGGCGGAACGACGGGGTAGGCCCTTTCGTTCTACCGTGAGGGCAGAAAGCCCCGCTGCGGACCGTCGTCCGCGGTCGATGGGAAGAGGACGGGTGATATGACCGGTACTGCCGACCAGAGCGCCGCGCTCAGCGCCGCCTGGGCCGAGCCTTGGGCGTCTGCCGTCGAATACTGGGTCGATGCGGCGCAGCGCAGCGTCCTGTTCTGGGACGTGATGCGCCAGCGCGGCAACCAGTACCTGGCGCATGCGGCCGACCCGACGCCGCATGTGCTGTCCTACCAGTTCGAGCTGATCCTCGACGGCCGCACCCTGGAGCGGCCCTGCAACTACATGCTGGTGCGGATCGTGCCGCCCGAGGGCGTGACGGTCGACCCGGACAAGCGGCCCTTCGTCGTCGTCGACCCGCGCGCCGGCCACGGCCCGGGCATCGGCGGCATGAAGCCGGAAAGCCAGATCGGCCGCGCCCTGCGTGCCGGCCATCCCTGCTACTTCATCGGCTTCCTGCCGGTGCCGGTGGCCGGCCAGACGCTGGAGGATATCGGCCGGGCCCAGGCCGAGTTCCTGGGCATCGTCGCCGAGCGCCACCCGAAGGCGGAAGGCAAGCCCTGCGTCATGGGCAACTGCCAGGCCGGCTGGGCGCTGGCGATGCTGGCCGCGGTCAAGCCCGGCATCGTCGGGCCGATGATCCTGGCCGGCGCGCCCCTGTCCTATTGGGACGGGCCGCGCGGCAAGAACCCGATGCGCTATCTCGGCGGTCTCGCCGGCGGCGGCTGGCCGGCAGCGTTCAGCGCCGACCTCGGCAACGGCCGCTATGACGGCGCCCATCTGGTGCAGAACTTCGAGAGCCTGAACCCGTCCAACACGTTGTGGTCGAAGCAGTACAACCTGTACAGCAAGGTCGACACCGAGGTGGCGCGCTATCTCAGCTTCGAGAAGTGGTGGGGCGGCTATGTCCAGCTCAACGCCAACGAGATCGAGACCATCACCGAGGACCTGTTCGTTGGCGACAAGCTGACGGCCGGGCAGCTCGAGACCTCAAGCGGCAAGCCGATCGACCTGCGCAACATCACCTCGCCGATCGTGGTGTTCTGCTCGCAGGGCGACAACATCACCCCGCCGCAGCAGGCGCTGGGCTGGATTCTCGACCTGTATGACTCGACCGACGACATCGTCGCCAACGGCCAGACCATCATCTACGCCATCCACGACGACATCGGCCATCTCGGCATCTTCGTCTCCGGCCGCGTCGCGGCGAAGGAGCACAACGAGTTCATCCAGAACATCGACCTGATCGACACGCTGGCGCCCGGCCTGTACGAGGCGGTGATTATCGAGAAGCAGGCCGACGACCCCAATGCCGGGCTGATCCGCGGCGACCATGTGGTGCGGTTCGAGGCGCGCAGCATCAACGACCTGCGCGCGCTGGGCATCAACACGGCCGACGAGGACAAGGCCTTCGCCACCGCCGCAAAGGTGTCGGAGATCAACCGCGCGCTCTACACCTCGACGGCGCGGCCGCTGGTCAAGGCCATGGCCAATGAGCCGGCGGCGGAGATGGGGCGGCGGCTGAGCCCGGCGCGGCTGCAATACTCGCTGTTCTCGAACCGCAACCCGGCGATGCTGCCGGTGGCGATGGCGGCCGAGCAGGTGCGCGCGAACCGCCGCCCGGCTGCTCCCGACAACCCGTTCCTGGCCTTCCAGGACCTGGTGTCGAGCCAGATCGTCACCGCGCTGGACGGCTGGCGCGACCTGCGCGACCGCTGGATCGAGAGCAGCTTTTACGCCATCTACGGCAACCCGGTGCTGCAGACGATGCTCGGCATCGGCGACGACACCCTGGCCGACCGCCGCCCGCCGCGCCGCAACGAGCCGGAGGAGGAGCGCGAGGCGCTGCGGGCCGAGGTCGCCGATGGCGACGTCCACGCGGCCGTGCTGCGCGCCATCCTCTATGTGATCTGGCCGATGCGGGCGGTGGACGAGCGCGGCTTCGCCACATTGCGCCAGCTCTATGCCGACCGGCTGCCGGGGCACTGGGCCTCGCTGGCCGATTTCAAGGCGGCGATGCGTCAGCAGTATCTGATCCTGCGCTGGCTGCCGGAGGAGGCGATGACCGCCCTGCCGGGCCTGCTGCCGGACGACGCCGCGACCCGCGACGGCGCCTTCGCCGTGATCGAGTCGGCCGCCTCCGCCGCCGGCCCGGTGACGGGCGAGGTCAAGCTGCGCCTCGACCGGATGCGCGAGGTCTTCGCCGCCGCGCCGGCCGCTCCCGCCAAGCCGGTCCGCCGCGGCCGCACCGGCCGGCCGCTGAAGGTGGTGGAGTAGGGTAGCCCCTCCCGTCATTGCGAGGAGGCGAAGCCGACGAAGCAATCCATGCCTCCGCTCGTGCGGCCCGATGGATTGCTTCGCTGCGCTCGCAATGACGGTGTGGGGGCGGAGGAGGCTCGCCGAGCGGGAGGGATGCGTCTTCGGGTGACGGCTCTTAGCCCGGTCGTGTCGTTCTGACTCGACAGTTCTTCTTGACTTATATGTTCCTGATTTGTTCTAATAGAGCGTGTTTGATGCCGCAGTCTCAGCCCAGGCTCCGGATCGCCGCAACCGCCGTCTGCGGATCGGTCCAGCCTTCTGCCGACACGCGCCGGAAATCGGCCTCGGGAAGGGCGGCGACGCAGGGCACTTCCATCATCTCGGTCCACCAGGACACGATCTCGGCATCGGCGTCGAAGCCGATGAAGTCGGCGCCGGCCTCGCCGGCCTCCATCGCCTCGTGCCGGCTGGTGCCGACCGTGACGCCGACGATCGCCTGGGTGCCGACGGCCTTGCGCGCCGCGCCGTAGCCGCCGGGGCCAACCACGACGCCGTCGCAGCCCGACCGGGCCGCCAGCGCCGCGTCGTCGCGCAGCAGGAAGGCGACGCCGCGCTCCTGCGCGATGCCGCGCAGCCGCTCGACCGCGGCCTTCGCCGCGGCCGGGTCAGCCGGCACCGCCATCTCGACGCAGGCAACGTCGCCGGCGCCGAGGGCCGCCGCGAACACCGCCGGATCGAGCTCCGGCGGGATCGCGATATAGATGCGGGCGTCGCTCAGGATCTACTCCTTGCCCTGGAAGATGCGGACCAGGGTGTCCAGCAGCTCCAGCGCCTCGTCCCGCGGCCGGCGGAAGCAGTTGCGGCCGATGATCGAGCCGTTGCCGCCGCCGTCGCGGATGGCGCGGGCGTCGTCCAGCACCGAGGCGGTGTCCTTGGCGGCGCCGCCGGAGAACACGACGATGCGGCGGCCGGCGAAGCAGGAGCGCATGACCTCGGCGACGCGCTCGGCCTGGGTGCCGATCGCGATCTTCGCGCCGTCGAACTCCTTCTTCGCCTCCTTCTGCTCGATGAAGTCGGTCGGCAGCTTCACCTTGATGACATGGGCGCCGAGCTGGCTGGCCAGGTGGGCGGCATAGGCGACCACGTCGATCGCCGTCTCGCCGTCCTTGGTGATGTTGCCGCCGCGCGGATAGGACCACAGCACCGTCGGCAGGCCGACCGCCTTGGCCTCGCGGATCAGCTCGGCGATCTCCTCCATCTGCTCCAGCCCCTGGTCGGAGCCGGGATAGATGGTGAAGCCGATGGCGGTGCAGCCGAGGCGCAGCGCGTCCTCGACCGACCCGAAGATCGCCTGGTCGGCGTCCTCCTTCAGGCGGGACAGGCTGTTCGAGTGGTTCAGCTTCAGGATGGTCGGCACCTGGCCGTACAGCTTGCCGGTCGACACCTCGAGCTGGCCCAGCGGCGCGGCATAGGCGTTCAGCCCGGCGTCGATCGCCAGCTGGTGGTGGTAGAACGGGTCGTAGCCGCCGGGATTGACGGCGAAGCTGCGGGCGGGCCCGTGCTCGATCCCCTGGTCGACCGGCAGGATGATCATCTTGCCGGTGCCGCCGAGGCGGCCGTTCATCAGGAGCTGCGCGAGCTTGGCCTTCACCGCCGGGTTCTCGCTGTCGTAGTTCGACAGGATCTTCTGCACGCGCGGGCTGATTCTCATCGTCTTCCTCGAGGCGGTGGGGGCGGTCGGCTGCAATCCCTAGCCGACCGGGTCGGCTTGTTCAACGCCGCCGGCGCACAAATGTTTCGTTATAAATGTACGACGAATTCGCCAGCATCAGGCCGCCTCGGTCCGGGTCCTGATCGAGGACAGCATGAGGCTGGTCTCGGTCTGCGAGATGCCCTGGACCTGGCGGATCCGGCGCAGCGTCTGGTCGAATTCCTCCAGCGTCGCGGTCTCGATCTCGGCCAGGATGTCCCAGCGGCCATTGGTCGAATGCAGCGCCCGCACCTCCGGAAAGCCGCGCAGCCGCTGCATCACCCGGTCGGCGGCCTGGCCCTCGACCTCGATCATGGTGATGGCGCGGATCGGGTTCGGCTGGCTGCCGGCCTTGACCACGATGGTGAAGCCCTGGATCACGCCGGTGTCGACCAGCCGGTCGATCCGCGCCCGCACCGTGGCGCGGGAGACGCCGAGCGCCGGCGCGAGAGTCGAGACCGGGGTGCGGGCGTCGGCCCGCAGCAGCGACAGCAGCTTGTGGTCGAGATCGTCCATTCTGATCAATGTGCCTTGCCAATTTGCTCGATCCACTGAGCAAAATAGCCAAGATGCCGGCTTTATGTCACCCTCTCGCGAGCGGATAATCAGGTCTCACACCCCCGCCGACAGGGATGGCAGAGATGGACGGAACGCAGACCGATCGCGGACAGGATCGACCCTCGCGCATCGCCCTGGTGGGCGCGCCGGTCGAGGTCGGGGCCGGGCATCGCGGCGCCGTGATGGGCCCGGCCGGGCTGCGCACCGCAGGCCTGCTGCCCAGCCTGCAGGGCCTCGGCTTCGCGGTCGAGGACCAGGGCGACCTGGCGCCCGCACGGCCGCTGCCGGCCGTGACCGAGACGCCGCAGATGCGGTTCCTGCCGGAGATCGCGGGCTGGTCCCGGATCCTCAGCGACCGCGCCTACGCCCTGATGAACCAGGGCGTGCTGCCGATCTTCCTCGGCGGCGACCACAGCCTGTCGATGGGCACGGTCAATGGCGTGCTGCGCCACTGCCGCGAGGCCGGGCGCGAGCCGTTCGTGCTGTGGCTCGACGCCCATGCCGACTTCAACACCCCGGCGACCACGCCCTCCGGCAACATGCACGGCATGTCGGCGGCGCTGCTGTGCGGCGAGCCCGGGCTGGACGACGTGTTCGGCGCCGAGCCGCGCGAGCGGCTGGACCCGCAGAACCTGTCCATCCTCGGCGCCCGCTCGATCGACCGCGAGGAGCGGGCGCTGCTGCGCCGCCGCGGCGTCGAGGTGTTCGACATGCGCCTGGTCGACGAATACGGCGTGTCGGTGCTGATGCGCCGGATCCTGGACAAGGTCGCGGCGCGCAACGGCGTGCTGCATGTCAGCCTCGATGTCGACTTCCTCGACCCGTCGATCGCGCCCGGCGTCGGCACCACCGTGCCGGGCGGGGCGACCTACCGCGAGGCGCATCTGATCATGGAGATGCTGTACGACAGCGGCCTGGTCCGGTCGCTCGACGTGGTCGAGCTGAACCCCTTCCTCGACGATCGCGGCAAGAGCGCCCTGCTGCTGGTCGATCTGATCTCCAGCCTGTTCGGCCGGCAGATCATCGAGCCGATTGGAGCGCTGGAGCGAGCCGCCTTGGGCGCGCTGTAGGACGGGAACAGGAGCAGGACCATGGCCACATCGGCGAACAGCCTCATCGAGACCGAAGCCCGCCTCGGCGCCCATAACTACAAGCCGCTCGACGTCGTGCTGTCGCGCGGCGAGGGCGTCTGGGTCTGGGATGTCGACGGCAACCGCTACCTCGACTGCCTGTCGGCCTACTCGGCCGTGAACCAGGGCCATTGCCACCCGAAGATCCTGGCGGCGATGGTCGAGCAGGCGCAGAAGCTGACCCTGACCTCGCGCGCCTTCCGCAACGACCAGCTGGCGCTGTTCTACGACGAGATCGCGGCACTCACCGGCTCGCACAAGGTGCTGCCGATGAACAGCGGCGCCGAGGCGGTGGAATCCGCGGTCAAGGCGGTGCGGAAATGGGGCTACGAGGTCAAGGGCGTGCCCGACGGCCAGGCCGAGATCATCGTCTGCGAGAACAACTTCCACGGCCGCACGCTGGGCATCGTCGGTTTCTCGACCGACCCGGATGCGCGCGGCGGTTTCGGGCCGTTCGCGCCAGGCTTCAAGGTCGTGCCCTTCGGCGACGCCGCCGCCTTCGAGGCGGCGATCACGCCGAACACCGTCGCCTTCCTGGTCGAGCCCATCCAGGGCGAGGCCGGGGTGATGATCCCGCCTGCCGGCTACTTCAAGACCGTGCGCGAGCTGTGCACCCGGCACAACGTCACCCTGATCCTGGACGAGATCCAGACCGGGCTGGGCCGCACCGGCAAGCTGCTGGCCGAGGCGCATGAAGGCATCGAGGCCGACGTCACCCTGGTCGGCAAGGCTCTGTCCGGCGGCTTCTACCCGGTCTCGGCCGTGCTCTCGAACTCCGAGGTGCTGGGCGTGCTCAAGCCCGGCCAGCACGGCAGCACCTTCGGCGGCAACCCGCTGGCCTGCGCCGTCGCCCGCGCCGCGCTGAAAGTGCTGGTCGAGGAGGAGATGATCGAGAACGCCGAGCGCCAGGGCGCCTATTTCCAGGCCCAGCTGGCCGGGCTGCGCAGCAACCTGATCCGCGAGGTGCGCGGCCGCGGCCTGATGCTGGCTGTCGAGCTGCATCCCGAGGCCGGCGGCGCCCGCCGCTACTGCGAGGCGCTGCAGAAGCGCGGTGTGCTGGCCAAGGACACCCATGGCGACACGATCCGCATCGCGCCGCCCTTGGTGATCACCCGCGACCAGGTCGACTGGGCGATGGAGCAGTTCGCCGCGGTGATGACCGGGACGGCCTGAGCGGCCACTGCCGGTTCGAGACGACGACACGCGTTTCGAGGCAGCACCGTCCTGGTGTAAGAGGAGCCATGGACGCCCTGACCGACCTCGCCGTCGCCGTGCTGGAGACGGCGGACCCGCTGCGCAAGATCGAGCTGAGCCATCACGCCGCCGCGGCCTGGCGGCAGCGTGCGATCCCGGTGCTGGGCACGCGCCGCCCGCCGCCGCGCCCGGCCCGGCCGGCGCGGCCGGAGCTGCGGCGCCCGGGCGACATGCCGAAGCGGCGTCTGGGTGGGGAGGCGGGGCGGATCGCCCTGCTGCACGCCCTGGCCCATATCGAGCTGAACGCGATCGACCTGAGCTGGGACCTGATTGCCCGTTTCGCCACGGCGGAGACGCCGGAGGGGTTCTTCGACGACTGGGTCAAGGTCGCCGACGAGGAGGCGACCCATCACGGCCTGCTGTCGCAGCGGCTGGGCGAGCTCGGCTCGGCCTACGGCGCCCTGCCAGCGCATGACGGGCTGTGGCAGGCGGCGGAGGAGACGGCGGCGGACCTGCTTGGCCGCCTGTCGGTGGTGCCGCTGGTGCTGGAGGCGCGCGGCCTCGACGTGACCCCGGAGACGGTGGAGCGGCTGGAGCGCGCCGGCGACGCCGACAGCGCCCGCATCCTGCACCGCATCTACACCGACGAGATCGGCCATGTCGCCGCTGGCCGGCGCTGGTTCGAATGGGAATGCGACCGCCAGGGCAGGGCGCCGATCCCGGCCTATCACGAGCTGGTGCGGCGGTATTTCCGGGCCAGGCTGAAGCGGCCCTTCAACGTGCCGGCCCGCGACCTCGCCGGCTTCGCGGCGGCCTTCTACGAGCCGCTGGCGGAGTAGGGCAAGGTCTCCCGCATCGAGGCGGGAGGCATGCGTGGATATTGCGATGGTCCGGCCGGCTGCGCCTCAGCCCTGCCGCTCGTAGATCACATACAGCTTGCGTGCCGGGGTCAGGTTCCGCCAGGTGCCCGCGAAGCCGGCGGGGATGACGAAGCTGGCGCCGGCCTCGAAGCGGCGGACGCTGCCGGCGCCGTCCGCCAGCTCCACCGTGCCGGACAGCAGGTGGCAGAACTCCTCCTCGGTGTAGTTCACGCGCCAGGCGCCGACCGTGGCCTCCCAGATCCCGGCCGAGAACTGGCCGGTCGGATCGCTGTAGAAATTCCGCGCCGTCTGCAGCGGATCGCCGCCCAGCACCTTGGCCGGGTCCGGCCGCCAGGTCGCGTCCTCGGACCGGGCAGTGGCGAAGTCGACGATGTCGGCGGCAGTCTTGCTCATGCGGGCCTCGCTGGCGGGATGCGGCGAGACTGCCGGCTTCAGCTGCGGCTGTCGAGGCTCCAGGACGGGTGGGCGAAGCGTTCGGCCAGGAAGTCGACGAAGCTGCGGACCTTGGCCGACAGGGTGCGGGCCGGCGGGTAGACGGCATGGATGCCGATCTCCGGCAGCCGCCACTCCGGCAGGATCTGCACCATGCGGCCGGTGGCGAGGTCGGAGGCGGCGATGAAGTCCGGCTGCCGGGCGATGCCGTAGCCCTCGCGGATCGCGGCCTGGATCGCATCGCCATTGTTGATCTGCAGCCGGGCGCTGACGCGCACGCGCACCTCGCCCTCCGGGCCGGTCAGCACCCATTCGCCCCGGTCGCCACCATAGGCATAGGCGATGCAGCGGTGCCGGATGAGGTCCGTGGGATGCGCCGGGGTGCCGTGCGCCGCGAGATAGGACGGGGCGGCGCAGAGCAGGATGCGGCAGGGGGCGAGGCGGCGGGCGATCAGCGAGGAATCGGCCAGCCGGCCGATGCGGATCGCCAGGTCGGTGCCGTCCTCCAGCAGGTCGACGACCCGGTCGTTCAGGGTCAGGTCGACCGAGACGTCGGGGTAGCGCTCGAGATAGCCGGCCATTGCCGGGGCGACATGCAGCACGCCGAAGCTCATCGGCGCATTGACCCGCAACAGGCCGCGCGGCCGGGCGTGCAACGCCGTGGCCTCCTCCTCGGCCTCGATGACATCGGCGGTGATGCGCTGCGCCCGATGATAGAAGGCGGCGCCGGCCTCGGTCAGGCTCAGCCGGCGGGTGGTGCGGTTCAGCAGGCGGGTGCCGAGCCGGGTCTCCAGATCCAGGATCGCCCGGCTGGCCAGCGCCCTCGACAGCCCGAGCTGCTCCGCCCCCGCGGCGAAGCTGCCGGCATCGACGATCCGCACGAACAGGTCCAGCGTGGTCAGACGATCCATGATTGTCAAAAATGGATCAACAATCTTTTGATGTCACGCTGGATTATCAAAACCGGCGGAAGGCGCAATATGAGGATCGGCGGAGGTCGCGGCCGGCCGTCCCGTGCCGCATGCCCGCCTGGAGATCAATCATGACCACGATGCCCGCGCTCTTCGTCTCCCATGGCTCGCCGATGCTGGCGCTGTCGGACGAGCCGGCGGGGCGGTTCTTCGACGCGCTCGGGCCGTCGCTGCCGCGTCCGGACGCGATCCTGCTGGCCTCGGCCCATTTCGAGACCGAGGTGCCGACGCTCGGCGCGGCGCAGCAGCCGGACACGATCCACGATTTCTACGGCTTCCCGGAGCCGCTGTATCAGGTCCGCTACCCGGCCACCGGTGCGCCTGGCCTGGCGCGGCTCGCCGCCGAGCGGATCGCCGCGGCCGGGCTGCCGGTGAAGATCGACGACAAGCGCGGCCTCGACCACGGCGCCTGGGTGCCGCTGCGCCGAATGTATCCGGCCGCCGACATCCCGGTCGCGACCCTGTCGATCCAACCGCACCGCGACCCGGCGCACCACTATGCGGTGGGCCAGGCGCTGCGTGGGCTGCGCGAGGAGGGGGTGATGATCCTGGCCTCGGGGTCGCTGACCCACAATCTGCGGGCGCTGGACTGGCGCGGCGGGCCGGATGCTCCGGTGTCCGCCTGGGCTCGGGCGTTCATCGACTGGGTGGCGGCGGCGGTCGACCAGGGCCGCGTCGAGGATCTGCTGAACTACCGCCGCCTGGCGCCCGAGGCGGTGAAGAACCATCCGGCGGACGAGCATTTCCTGCCGTTCTTCGTCGCCCTCGGCGCCGGCGACCTGCCCGGCCGCCGGCTCCATGCCAGCGTCACCATGGGTGCGCTGGCGATGGACGCGTATTCCTTCTGAGGGATGCGGCAGGCGGTCGTCAGGCCGCCTGCCGCATCCGGCCCAGCGCCTCCTCCAGGCCGATCTCGCCGCGGAAGCCGCCGCTGCTGCGGGCCGGTTCGCCGTGCTCTATCGCATGGGCGAACTGGACCGCCGGGTCGGCCTCCAGCCGCTCGAACAGGCGCTGCAGGCCGGGGTAGTCCCGCCGGTCGACCACATCGTGATATTTGGTCCAGCGGGCGATGCCGATGAAGTAGGCATCGGCCAGCGACCGCTCGCCCAGCAGCCAGTCCCGGCTGCCCAGCATCGCTTCCAGATCGGCATGCGTCTTCGCCACCTTGGCCGCGCCGAAGGCCCTGAGCGCGTCGCGCTCCGCGCCTTCGACGCCGTGCTCCAGCGCGTACCACAGCGGGCTGAAGGCGTTGAAGAAGGCGGTGTTGAGGAAGCCCAGCGCCTGGTTCAGCCGGTCGAAGCCGGGCGTGCCCTGGGCGAAGGACAGGTCCTTGCCGATCCCGCGGGCGCCGAGATGGTTCAGGATCGCCAGGCTCTCGCTGATCACCCGTCCGTCCGCCGTCATCAGCGTCGGCGTCTCGCCGACCGGGTTGAGGCGACGATAGGCCTCGCTTTGTACCACTTCCGGCATCTCGACGCGGCTCAGCCGGTACGGCTCGCCGAGCCATTCCAGCGCCACGATCGAGCCGAAGGAGCAGCCCGAGGGCACGCCGTAGAAGAGGATCGGTTCCATGATGGGGTCCCTTGGTTTCGGTCACCCCGGAAATATGCCCATGTGGACTTTGGGCCTGTAGCCGTGCTGATGTGGACTTGAGGTCCACAATTATGGACGATGGATATGCTCAACCTCAACGACCTCGGCCTCTTCGTCCAAGCCGTGGACAGCGGTGGCTTCGCTGCTGCAGGGCGGCGGCTGGGGCTGCCGAAATCGACCATCAGCAAGCGGGTGGCGGAACTGGAGGCGGAACTCGGCGCCCGGCTGATCCACCGCACCTCGCGCAGCTTCGTGCTGACCGAGCTCGGGCGCGACTTCTACGACCATGCCCGCGGTGCGATGATCGAGGCGGAGGCGGCAGAGGGTGTCGTCCGCCGCCGGCTGGCGGAGCCGAGCGGCACGGTCCGGATCACCGCCTCGGTGCCGACCGCGCAATCCCGGCTGTCCGGCCTGCTGCCGGCGCTGGCCCGGGCCTATCCCAAGATCCGGCTGCACCTGCACGTCACCGACCGCTTCGTCGGCCTAGTGCAAGAGGGCTTCGACATCGCGGTGCGCAGCCATTTCGCGCCGCTGCCGGATTCCGAGCTGGTGCAGCGGCGGATGGCGGTCGAGCGGATCACCCTGGTGGCAGCGCCGGACTATCTGGCGCGGCGCGGCGTACCGCAAGAGCCCGCGGATCTCAAGGACCATGACGGGCTGCTGACCGGCCCCTCGGCCACGGTCTGGCGGCTGCGCCATCGCGACGGCCGCGAGGCGCAGGTCGCGCCGGCGTCGAGCTTCGTGGCCGATGAGTCGATCGTGCTGCTGAAGGCGGCAGTCGCGGGACTGGGCGTCGTGTGCGCGCCCGAGACCATGTCCGCCGAGGCCCGCGCCGCGGGCACGCTGCTACCGGTCCTGCCGGACTGGGAGGCCGGCACGGTGTGGACGACGCTGCTGACGCCGTCCCGGCGTGGCCAACTGCCGGCCGTCCGCGCCGTCATCGACTTCCTGGCGAAGGAGGCCGGTTAGCCCGTCTGCGCCGCCGCCAGCACCGCCTCGACATGGCCGGGCACCCGCACGCCGCGCCACAGGCCGCGGACGACGCCCTGCTCGTCGACCAGCACCGTCGACCGGTCGATGCCCATGTATTTCCGGCCGTACATCGACTTCTCGACCCAGGCGCCGTAGCGCTCGACCGTGTCGTCGTCCTTGGCTGATGCCAGGGTGAAGGTCAGGCCGTATTTCGCCGCGAACTTGTTCAGCGCCGGCACCGGGTCCTTGGAGATGCCGATGATCTCGGCGTCGACGCCCTCGAACTCCGGCAGCGCGTCGTTGAAACCGCAGGCCTCCTTGGTGCAGCCGGAGGTGTCGGCCTTCGGATAGAAATAGACGATCACCTTGCGGCCGCGCAGGGCGGAGAGCGTGACCGTCCCGCCGCCGGCCTTGGGCAGGGTGAAGTCCGGTGCGGGCTTGCCGATCTCGACGCTCATTCGGATCTCTCCAGGCGGGATTCGCTGCGTTTGACTAGGATGCCGCCGGCCCGGTGGCAAGCTCGTCCGTCGGCGGCGGCCCGATCAGGCGGTCGAACACGGCCATGACCTCGGCCGCCCGCCGCCGCATCCCGGTCGCGGCGGCCTCTAGATCCTCCGGCGGGTCGGCGGCGGCATCCTCGGCCACGGCGCGAAGCAAGCCGCGGATCATGGCTTCGGAGGCCTCGGCCGGGTCGAACCTGTCCTCGACGGCGAAGCGCAGGAAGGCCTGCACCCGCTGCCAGGTCGCGAGGGCCCGCAGCAGCGTCTCCGCCTCCGCCTCGGGCAGGACGCCGGCGGCTTCGGCGCGGCGCAGCACCTCGGCCGTGGCCTGGTGCAGGATCTCCGGATGGTCGGCGGCGTGCCGCAGCTGCAGATACTGGGCGATGAACTCGACATCGACCAGCCCGCCGCGGAAATGCTTGATGTTCCAGATGTCGCCGGTGTCGCGCTGGCGGGCCATCCGGCCGCGCATCTCGGCGATGTCGCGGCGCAGCTTGTCCGGGTCGTGGGGCAGAGCCAGCAGCGACCGGATCTCGGCCTCGATCCGCCCGCGCAGCGGGCCGTCGGCGTGGATCACCCGGGCCCGGGTCAGGGCCATATGCTCCCAGGTCCAGGCGTCGCCGCGCTGATAGGCGGTGAAGGCCTCCAGGCTGGTCGCCAGCGGGCCGGCATTGCCCGAGGGCCGGAGCCGCATGTCGACCTCGAACAAGGCGCCCTGCGCCGTCGGCGCAGTGATCGCCGAGACCAGGCGCTGGATCAGTCGGGTGTAGTAGACCATCGGCCCGATCGGCTTGTCGCCGTCCGACATCTGGTCGGCGCCGGCGTCGTGGATCATGATCAGGTCGAGGTCGGAGCGGATGGTCATCTCGCGGCCACCCAGCTTGCCCATGGCGAGGAGGGCGATCCCGCCTTCGGGGAAGCGGCCGTGCCGCCGCGCGAACTCCGCCTCCACCCGCGGCACCAGGGCCTGCAGCGCCACCTCGGTGACGTCGGACAGGAAGGCGGCGCAGGTCGGCGTCTCGGACAGGCGGCGCAGGATGTGCACCGCGGCGCGGAAGCGCTGGTCATTGGTCCAGCGCCGCAGCACGTCGAGCATGTCCTCGAAGTCGCGCGCCGTCGCCAGCTCCGCCGCCAGCCGCTCCTCCAGCCGCTCGCGCCCCGGCAGGGTGCTGAAGAAGCCCGGCGCCAGCACCGCTTCCAGCTGGCCGGCATGAGCCGTCAGATAATCCGCGATCCGGCCGCCGAAACCGAGTATATCGATAAGCAGATCAAGGAGATCGGGGTTGACGTTAAACAAAGCGAAGAGCTGGACGCCGGCCGGCAGCCGGGCCAGGAATCCGTCCAGCCGCTGCAGGGTGGCATCGGGGTCGGCGGTGCCGCCGACGATCGACAGCAGCCGCGGCACCAGACCGGTGATCAGGCCGCGCGCCCGTTCGCTGCGCAGGGCGCGGTAGCGGCCGTGCAGCCAGCCGCGCACCACGGCGATCGCCTCCGGTGGCCGGGCGAAACCCAAACGCTGCAGCGTCTCGACCGTGCCGGGATGGTCGTCGACGCCGGCGAAGACCAGGGTCACGGCGCCTTCGGGCGGCCGGTCCTCCTGGAACAGCTCGGCGTAGCGGCTCTCGACCAGCCGCAGCGTGCCGGTCAGCGCGGTGCGGAACGAGGCCGGGTCGGGGAAGCCGAGGAAGCGGCCCAGCGCGTCGACCTCGCGCGGGTCCTCCGGCAGCGCATGGGTCTGATGATCCTCCAGCATCTGGATGCGGTGCTCGACCCGGCGCAGGAAGCGGTAGCATTCGGCCAGGCTGGCGGCGGTGCCGCGGTCGACCCGGCCGGCCTCGGCCAGCATGTCCAGCCCGGCCACCGTGCCGCGCAGGCGCAGCTTCGGTTCGCGGCCGCCGAAGATCAGCTGCTGCATCTGCACGAAGAACTCGATCTCGCGGATGCCGCCGCGGCCGAGCTTCAGGTCGTGGCCCTCGATGGCGACCGAGCCATGGCCGTGATGGTGGTGGATCTGCCGCTTGATCGCGTGGATGTCCTGGATCGCCGCGAAGTCGAGGTTGCGGCGCCAGATGAAGGGCGTCAGGAAGTCGAGGAAGGCGTCGCTGGCGGCACGGTCGCCCGCCACCGGCCGGGCCTTGATCATCGCCGCGCGCTCCCAGCTCTGCGCCAGGGCGGTGTAATAGCTCTCGGCCGCCGCCAGCGACACCGCCGGCGGCGTCGCGCCCGGATCCGGCCGCAGCCGCAGATCGGTGCGGAACACATAGCCGTCGACCGTCCGCTCCTCCATGATCCGCACCAGGTCGCGGGCCATCCGGGTGAAGGTCTGGCCGAGGTCGTCGGGCCGGTCGGTCGGCACCTTCTCGGCGTCGTAGAGAATGATCAGATCGACATCGCTCGAATAGTTCAGCTCGCGCGCGCCCAGCTTGCCCATGCCCAGGACGATCAGCCCGGACGCGTCCGGCGCCGCCACCGCCTCCGGGCGCAGCAGGCCCCGCGCCGCGGCGCGGGCCAGGAGATGGGCGACGGCGAGGTCGAGGGTGGTCTCGGCCAGATCGGAGAGAGCGCCGGTCACCTGCTGCAGCGGCCACAGCCCGCCGATATCGGCCAGCGCGATCAGCAGGGCGACGCGCCGCTTGGCCAGGCGGAAGGTCTGCATCAGCCGGGCGGTGTCGGTCTCAGCCGCGGTGTCGGCGCGCAGGGCCGCCAGCTCCGCGGCCACGGCGGCATCCGGGCCGTCGGCGAGGAAGCGCCGGACCGTCTCCGGGGTCCGCAGCGCCAGCTCGGTCAGATAGGGGCTGCCGCCGAACACCGCCTCCAGCAGGGCCCGTCCCTGCGGGTCGTCGGGCAGCGCCACGGCAAAATCGCGAAGCTCGGGATCGGATTGTTCGGTCGCGCGTTCAAGCCACCGTTCGACTCCGCGCCGGGCACGGTCGGGATCGCCCGCGCGGGGCCAGACGGCATCAGCCAATGCAGCTTCGTAACGTGGCATCGCGCTGTCCATGTGCCTAAGGTGCGGGCGCAGCATCGGGGTCCCGCGGGGATGGGTCAAGCGAGGGTGAAACGTTCGGGATGAGGGCGCTGAAGATCTTGGCCGAGATCGTCGGGCTGGCGGTCGCCGGCTTCGCCCTCGTCGTTGTCGTGCTGGCGTGGCGGCTGTCCTCCGGGCCGCTGGAGATCGATTTCCTCACCCCCTATGTCGAACAGGCCCTCGCCGATCGCGACGCCACGGTTGAGATCGGTGCGCTGTCCCTGCGCTGGGAGGGGTTCGACCGGCCGGCGGCGCTGGCCGCGCGCGACGTGCGGGTGCGCCAGAAGAACGGGACGCTGATCGCGGTCACCCCGGAGGCGACGGCCGATGTCAGCATGCCGAAGCTGCTGCGCGGGGTGGTGGCGCCATTGCGGATCGACCTGATCCGGCCGCATCTGCGGGTGACCCGGACCGAGACCGGGGAGTTCAGCTTCGGGCTCGGCAGCGGCGAGACCGAGGGCGGAACCCCGACGCCCGCTGAGGACGCACCGACCCGCGACGTGGTCAAGGACCTGCTGGCGGCGCTCGACGCCCGGATCGGCAGCGAGGACAGCCCGATCGCCTCGCTGACCCGGCTGACGCTGGTCGACGGCAGCGTCCGCATCGACGATCGTATGCTGGGGCGAAGCTGGATCGCGCCCAAGGCCTCGACCGACCTCCGCCGCACCGCGACCGGTGTCGAGGGCCAGGCGTCGCTGACGGTCATCTCCGGCGACCGGATGGCCCAGTTCGGCGGCGAGATCCATTATCTGCGGGCCAGCCGCAGCGGCAGCGCGACGGTCACCTTCGCCGATGTCATCCCGGCGGCGCTGACCCGGATCTCACCGGTGCTGGCACCGCTGGAGGCGATCGAAAGCCCGGTGTCCGGCCGGCTCGAAGTCGATTTCGATTCCCGCTTCCAGCCGATGACCGGCCGGTTCTCGCTGACCAGCGTGGAGACCCGGCTCAAGCTGCTGCCCCTGTGGATTGCGCCGCTCAGCGTCGCCCGGACCAGCCTGTCGGGCTCGGTCGACCTGCCGAAGCGGCGCCTGACGCTCGACGATTTCAGCATCGATCTCGGCGGGCCGAAGATCTCCCTGTCCGGCCAAGTCGACGCGGTCGGCGACACGATCGAGGCGATCACGGCCGGAGCCGTCACCGGTCTGCCGGTCGACCTGCTGGAGAGCCTATGGCCGCCGGGCGTGCCCAGCGGCGCCCGCGACTGGATCACCGCCAACCTGCATGACGGGGTGATCGACCGTACCGAGTTCAGCCTGCACGCCCGGGCGCCGGTCGCGGACCCCCAGGCGGTGACGCTGGTGGCGGCGGACGGCACGCTCCAGGCGCATGACATGACGGTGCGCTATTTCGACGGGCTGCCGCCGATCACCGGCCTGAACGCCGCGGCCAGCTTCAACCAGTCGGTCATGCGCATCGCCACCGCCGGCGGGCATCTGCAGGACATCGCGCTGCAGCCCTCGGACATCACCATCACCGGTCTCGACCTGAAGGACCAGGTGATCGAGATCGACGCCCGGGTCGAGGGGCCGGTGAAGACGATCATGTCGGTGCTCGACCAGCCGCGGCTCGGCTACGCCAGGAAGGTCGGGCTGGTGCCGGACCGCATGTCGGGTCGGGCGGCGGCGCGGCTGCACTTCGGCTTCTCGCTGCTGGCCGACCTACCGTTCGAAGCGATCCGCATGGGCGTCGAGGGCACGCTCGACAATGTCGGCATCGCCGAGGCCAAGCCGGGTTACGACCTGGCCGGCGCCGACGCCAGGCTGTCGCTCGACAAGTCGGGGATGACGCTGGAGGGCAAGGCCCAGCTCAACACCGTGCCGATCGCCTTCTCCTGGCGCGAGGCGTTCGACGATTCGGCGGTAGGGACCAGAGTCTCGGCCCAGGCCACCCTGACCCCGGCGGCCCGCGAGGCGCTGAAGATCCCGGCGATTGGACCGGTCGAAGGCACCATCGGTGCCGATCTCGACCTCGCCAAGCGCTCCGGCGGGGCGGCGACGCTCGACGCCAAGCTCGATCTGACCGACGCCCGCATCGCGATCGATCCGATCGGCTGGGTCAAGCCGGTCGGCGGCAAGGCCAACGCGACGGTCAGCCTGGCCCTGGCCGGCGAGCGCGTCGCCAAGGTCTCGCAGTTCAGCGTCTCGGGCGGCGACATCAGCGCCTCCGGCAGCGCCGACTTCGCCCGCGACGGGTCGCTGGCGCAGCTCAGCATCGCCTCGTTCCGGCAGGGCCCGAACGACGTCAAGGGCCAGGTCGAGATGCTGGGGCCGGACAGCTACCGCCTGGCGCTCACCGGCTCGCGTCTCGACGTCTCCGGCATCCTGGAACAGCGCCGCGCCGCGCAGGGAAACAAAGCCGCCGATTCCGGCTCCGCCTCCGCCGCCGACCCGGCCCTCGGGCCGCGGATCGACGCCACCTTCGATGTCGGGGAGCTGTCCTTCGGCGAAAAGCGGTCGCTGCGGGCGGTGCATGGACGGGCGATCGGCCGCACCACCAACCTGCAGGACGTGACCCTGGCGGCGCAACTGCCCGGGGGGGCGCCGATGGACCTGCGCCTGACGCCGCAACAGGGCCAGCCGGACCGCCAGATCCTGACGGTGCGCAGCGAGGATGCCGGCGAGACGCTGCAGGTCTTCGACATCGCCGACAACATCGCCGGCGGCAGCCTGCTGGCCACCGGCACCCGCAACGGCGTCACCGGCGCGATCGAAGGCCAGTTCGACGCCCGCAACTTCGTGCTGCACGACGCGCCGGGCATGGCGCGCCTCCTGGCCGCCACCTCGCCCTCCGGCCTGCAGGACCTGTTCGGCACCAGCGGCCTGACCTTCAACCGGCTCGACGCCGACTTCACCTACGCCGCGGCGCAGCGCCGGGTCACGCTGAAGCAGGGGCGGGGGGCCGGCGGCGACCTCGGCCTGGCCTTCGACGGGCTGATCGATCTCAGGGCCGAGACCATCGACCTCGCCGGCACCATCGTGCCGATCTACCACATCAACAGCGTGATCAGCTCGATCCCGCTGATCGGTGACATCCTGACCGGTGGCGAGGGTGGCGGGCTGTTCGCCTTCACCTACACGATCCGCGGCTCCTTCGCCGACCCGTCGGTCTCGGTCAACCCGCTGTCGGTGCTGGCCCCCGGCTTTCTGCGGCGCCTGTTCTTCGAGGAGACACCCTCCGCGTCGGACGGCGCGCCGCGGCCGCCCTCGCCAAAGCCGCCGCCGCGGCCGCCGCGCGACCGCGGCAGCGACAGATAGCTATTCGCCCACCGCCAGCCCGGCCGGGCGGCGGTTGTCGTTGGCGCCGTAGACGAAGCCGGGCAGCATCTTGCCGCCGAAAGCGCGGTCGTTGCCGGAGGAGGCGGTGGTGGACCCGGCCGCCGCGGCCGAGGGCTGCAGCGCGATCAGCTCGGTGGCGCCCCAGGGCGACTGCACCGTCACCTTGTGGCCCATCTGCTCCAGCAGCTTCACCGTGTCGGGCGACAGGGCGTAGGGCTCGGCGAAAACTTCGTCCGGCAACCACTGATGGTGGATGCGCGGCGCGTCCACCGCCTCCTGCGGCGCCATGCCGAAATCGATCATGTTCAGCGCCGCCTGCAGCGTGATGGTGATGATGCGCGCCCCGCCCGGGCTGCCCAGCACCAGCACGATCTCGCCATCCTTGGTCACCAGCGTCGGCGCCATCGAAGACAGCGGCCGCTTGCCCGGCGCGATGGCGTTGGCCTCGCCCTGCACCAGCCCGAACAGGTTCGGCACGCCCGGCTTGACCGTGAAGTCGTCCATCTCGTCGTTCAACAGGAAGCCGGTGCCCGGCGCGATCACCCCGGCGCCGAACAGCCCGTTGATGGTGTAGGTCACCGACACCGCGTTGCCGTCCTTGTCGACCACCGAATAGTGGGTGGTCTCGGTCTTCTCATGCGGCGCGGCGCCGGGCTGGACCTCCTTCGACGGGGTCGCCTTGTCCGGCAGGATCTTCGTCCGGATCTGGGCCGCGTAGTCCTTGCTCAGCAGCCGGTCGAGCGGGTTGTTCACGAAGGCCGGATCGCCGAGATAGGTGTTGCGGTCCATATAGGCGTGGCGCATCGCCTCGACCATCAGATGCACGCCGGCGGCGGAATGCCAGCCCAGCGCCTTCAGGTCGTAGCCCTCGAGGATGTTCAGGATCTCGCACATCGTCGTGCCGCCGGAGGAGGGCGGCGGCGACGATACGAACTCGTAGCCGCGATAGCTGCAGGTCACCGGCGCCGTCTCGGTCACGGTGTAGGCGGCGAAATCCTGCGCGGTCATGATGCCGCCGCCGGCCTTCATCGCCGCCTCGACCTTCTGCGCGACCGCGCCCTTGTAGAAGGCGTCCGGCCCGCCCTTGGCGATGGCCTCCAGCGTGTCGGCCAGGTCCGCCTGCACCAGCCGGTCGCCGGGCTTGAACGCCGAGCCGTCGGGACGGAAGAAGATCTTCGCCGCCACCGGGTCCTGTTTCAGCAGCTTGGCGCCGGCGTCGAGGATGTCGGTGTCGCCGCGGGTCAGGATGAAGCCCTCGCGCGCCAGCTTGATGGCCGGCGCCATCACCTGCTCGCGCGGCAGGGTGCCGTAGCGCTGCAGCGCGGTATCCAGCCCCAGCACGCTGCCCGGCACGCCGACGGCGAGATAGCCGTACAGGCTGGCGCCCTTGACCGGGTTGCCGGCGGCGTCGAGATACATGGTCCTGGTCGCGGCCGCCGGCGCGGTCTCGCGGAAGTTCAGGAAGGTGTCGCGGTCGTCCTTGGCCAGGTGGATGACCATGAAGCCGCCGCCGCCGATATTGGCGCAGCAGGGGTTGGTGACCGCCTGGGCGTAGCCGGTGGCGACCGCGGCGTCGACGGCGTTGCCGCCGGCCCGCAGGATCTCGGCCCCGGCGTCGGAGGCGAGGTGCTGCGACGACACCACCATGCCGTCCGGCGCCTCGACCGCGGGCGGGGAGGCCGCGTGGACCGCCATCGGGCCCAGCGCGCAGGCCGCCAGCGCCAACGATGCCACTGCATGCCGGATCATCGTGCCCTCCTGTTGTCGCTTGGCCGTGCCGGATTTGGGCACCAGCCTCGGACCGTATGCTGCCCTGGCCGTCCCTCCGCCGCAATGTTAACGCGGCGTCGTCATTCGGCCATTCTTCAGATACGGACGATACATCTCGGCAGGGCGCGCGACATCCGCCTGATACAGGACGCGCGCCATTCTCCTGCGTGTCCGGGTTGCCGTTGTGGCGGCCCGACTGCAACGGAGAATGACATGGCGGTTTACTTTGGAGATGCCGGCGACAACGTGATCTTCGGCATGGACGAGAACGATGTGGTGCACGGGCTGGGCGGCAACGACACGCTCGGCGGTGGCGTCGGCGACGACATCCTGAACGGCGGCGACGGCCTCGACGTGCTGAACGGCGAAGCCGGCAACGATACGCTGAACGGCGATGCCGGCGACGACTTCATGCGCGGTTCCGCCGGGGCCGACACGCTGAACGGCGGGGCCGGCACCGACTGGGCCCTCTATGACGCCAGTCCCACGGTCGGCGGCATCACCGTCACCATCGGCGGCGGCGCCGGTTCCGGCGGCGACGCGCAGGGCGACGTGATCGGCGCGGATGTCGAGAACATCGAGGCGACCGACTACGACGACGTCCTCACCGGCTCGGCCTCGGCCAACCACTTCCGCGCCAATGACGGCAATGACGTGCTCGCCGGGATGGGTGGAAACGACCACCTTGAGGGCGGCCTGGGCGACGACCTGCTTGAAGGCGGCGCCGGGGCCGACGTCCTGAGCGGCGGTGATGGAATCGACACGGTCTCCTACGCGGCGAGCACGGCCGCCGTCACCATTGATCTCGGCACCTCGTCCGCCAGCGGCGGCGATGCCGCGGGCGACGACTTCTTCGGCAGCGACATCGAGGACATCCAGGGTTCGGCCGGCTTCGGCGACACCCTGACCGGCGACGCCGGAGCGAACCGGCTGATCGGCCTGGGCGGCGCCGACACCCTGAACGGCCAGGGCGGCGCCGACGTGCTGGTGGGCGGCGACGGCAACGACGTGCTGCGCGGCGGCGCCGGTGGCGACACCCTGATCGGCGACGCCGGCATCGACCTGGTCAGCTACTACTACAGCGCGGCCGGGGTGACGGTCAGCCTGGCGACCGGATCCGGCGCCGGCGGCGAGGCGCAGCTGGACATCCTGTCCGCTATCGAGAACGTCAATGGCAGCTTCGCCAACGACACCTTGATCGGCGACGCCGGCGCCAACGCGCTGAACGGCTGGGTCGGCAAGGATGTACTGACCGGCGGGGCCGGCGCCGATCGTTTCGTCTTCACCGCCGCCAACCACAGCGTCGTCGGGGCCAATGCCGACCGGATCACCGATTTCAGCCATGCCCAGGGCGATCGCATCGACCTTGCGGCGCTCGACGCCAACAGCGGCGTTGCCGGGGACCAGGCCTTCAGCTTCATCGGCACCGGCGCCTTCACCGGCGTCGCCGGGCAGCTGCACTACGCCGCCTCGGGCGGGCAGACCGTGATCAGCGGCGACATCAACGGGGACTCGGCCGCCGATTTCAACATCGTCCTGACGGGCACCCCGGCCCTCGTCGCCGGCGACTTCGTGCTGTAATCGCGTGGCGGCCGGCCGCGGTGCGACCGGCCGCCGAAGTCTGCTTGCGTGCTGGTGCGCGGCCTTCAGGCCGGCCGCACCAGCACGTGCTTCTTGCGGCCGGCGGACAGCTTGATCACCCCGTCGGCGCCGATATCGCCATCGCCGATCGATTGCTCCGGATCGGCGATGGCGGCGTCGTTGACGCGTCCGCCGCCGCCCTGGATCAGCCGTCGGGCCTCACCGTTCGAGGCCGCCAGTCCGGCCCGGGCGAACAGGCGGAAGGCCTGGATGCCGGCCGCCAGCTCAGCCTGAGGCACATCGATCGAAGGCAGGCCCTCGGCCGACACGCCCTGCTCGAAGGCCTGGCGCGCGGTCTCGGCCGCCGCCTCGGCCTTGTCGCGGCCATGCACCAGGGCGGTCGCCTCGGTGGCCAGGATCTTCTTGGCGTCGTTGATCTCGGCCCCGCCCAGCGCCGCCAGCCGGTCGATCTCATCCAGCGACAGCTCGGTGAACAGCTTCAGGAAGCGGCCGACATCGGCGTCCTCGGTGTTCCGCCAGTACTGCCAGTAATCGTAGACCGGCAGCCGCTCCTCGTTCAGCCAGACGGCGCCGGCCGCGGTCTTGCCCATCTTGGCGCCGGAGGAGGTGGTCAGCAGCGGCGAGGTCAGGCCGTACAGCTCGCGCCCGGCGATGCGGCGCGCCAGGTCGATGCCGTTGACGATGTTGCCCCACTGGTCCGACCCGCCCATCTGCAGCACGCAGTCGTGCCGCCGCGCCAGCTCCAGGAAGTCGTAGCCCTGCAGGATCATGTAGTTGAATTCGAGGAAGGTCAGCGGCTGCTCGCGATCCAGCCGCAGCTTGACCGAATCGAAGGTCAGCATGCGGTTGATGGTGAAGTGCCGCCCGACCTCGCGCAGGAACGGGATGTAGGTCAGCCCGTCCAGCCAGTCGGCGTTGTTGGCCATGATCGCGCCGCCCTCGAAATCGAGGAAGCGCGCGAAGACCCGGCGGATCGAGGCGATGTTGCTGTCGATCGTGGCATCGTCCAGCAGCGGCCGCGCGTCATCGCGGAAGGACGGGTCGCCGATCTTGGTGGTGCCGCCGCCCATCAGCGCGATCGGCCGGCCGCCGGTCTTCTGCAGCCAGCGCAGCATCATGATCTGCACCAGATGCCCGACATGCAGGCTGTCTGCCGTGGCGTCGTAGCCGATATAGGCCGTGACCGCTCCCTTGGCCGCCAGGGCGTCCAGGCCCTCGGCATCCGTCACCTGGTGGATGAAGCCGCGCGCCTCGAGGGTGCGCAGGAAGTCGGAGCGGAATCCGGTCATGATCGTCGGCTGCTTGTCGGAAATGGCTGTCTGTCAGCGAGCTGACGGGGAAGGGCTGTAGCACGGGGGCCACCCGTGCCTCAAACCGAACTTCCCCACGCTGGCTTTGGCAGGAGCGGGGCTTGTCCTATGCACCAAGATGTCCATCTATCATGTACAGGTTCTCATTGACGGTGGGCGGCATGGGCAAGACCATAGGAGCGGCCGAATTCAAGGCAGCATGCTTGCGGATCATCGATGAGATGAATCGCGACGGTGAACCGGTCATCGTCACCAAGCGGGGCAAGCCCGTAGCTGTATTGTCGCCGGTCGAGACGGACAAGAAGCCCGTATCGATCTGGGGCGCGATGCGCGGCACGGTCTTGCGCTACGAGGATCCATTCGCGCCTGCAATCGACCCGAACGATTGGGATGCGGTCCGCGAGACGGCCCGTGATCCTGATTGACACGCATGTTCTTGTCTGGACGGTGCAGGCGGATGCTTCGCGCGTCGGCCAGCGCGCCCGCGGGCTGATGGATGCGGCCACACGGAGCCATGCTCTGCACGTTTCCGTCATCACGCTGTGGGAGATCGCCCTGCTCGTGCATCACGGCCGGTTGGCGCTTGGCCGCGATGTCTCGGAATGGGTGGAGCAGACGCTGGCGCTGCCGGGGATAAGGTTGGCGCCGGTGGAGCCGGCGATGGCTGTCAACAGTGTGCGCCTGCCGGGCGAAATTCACCGTGATCCGGCTGACCGCTTCCTTATCGCCACGGCACGCCATCTGGGCATGCCTTTGATGACGCTCGACGAGAAGATCCTGGCCTACGGAGCGGCAGGTCACGTGCAGACGATAGACGCGAGCCGCTAGTCCGCTCGGATCGATGCGCGCCCGGCGTCACGCCGTGGCGGTGACGATCCAGGTGGCGGCGTCCAGCAGCGCGCCGTCAGCGGTCTCGTGCGACGCCAGCGCCTCGCGCACCGCGGCGGCGACGGCCTCTCGCTTGTCCTCGTGCTCGCGCAGCAGGGCGCCGACCGGGCCGCTGCGCAGCACCAAGGCGAGGGTCTGGTCGAGGTCGCCGACGCCGGCCTTGGTGTCGAAGGCCGTGATCCCGATCCCGGAAAAGCCGGCGCGGCCGAGGATGCCGCGGATCCGGTCGGGATCGGCGAAGGCGAAGGCCCCCGGTGTACCCGGGGGCGGCGGCGCCGGCGCCGGCAGGTGGCGCAGCGCCGCGGTCAGCGGCACGGTCGCCCAGCCGTTCTCGGCCAGGGTGCGCCAGCACACGAAGGCGAGGCGCCCGCCGGGGCGCAGCGCGCCGCGCAGGTTGGCGAAGGCGGCGACGGGGTCGTCGAAGAACATCACGCCGAAGCGCGAGAACAGCCCGTCGAAGCCGCCCGGCTCGATGCGGGCGGTCTGGGCGTCGGCCTCGACGAAGCGGGCATTGTCCAGGCCTGCCTCGGCGGCGCGGCGCCTGGCCAGGCCGAGCATGGGGGCGGAAATATCGAGGCCGAGCACCTGACCGCCGGGACCGACGCGGCGTGCCAGATCCAGCGTGCTGCCGCCACTGCCGCAGCCGATGTCGAGCAGCCTTTCGCCCGCCGCGGGCGCCAGCACCTCGACGACCTGCCGGCTGAACGGGGCGGTCATCCGGTCGAGCTGCGCCTGCATCTCGACCCAGACCGACCCGCCGGCCTCGTTCCAATAGGCGATCTGGTCGGCGTTCGGCCTCTCGGCTTCGTTCGTCGCCATGGTCGATCCCCCCTTGGCGCGGCCCGAAGCCGCGCGGTTCAGTCCGCGGCCTGCGGCGGCGCCAGCTTGACCGACTTGGTCAGGTAGTCGTCGATATGGGCCAGCAACTGGTCGTTGTGCAGCGTGAAGAAGTGGTTCGCCCCCGGGATCACCCGGTAGTCGATCTTGATGTCCTTCTGCTGCGACAGCTTGTTGACCAGCTTCTGCACCGCGTCATGCGGCACCAGGTCGTCCTTGTCGCCCTGGACGATCAAGCCCGAGGATGGGCAGGGCGCCAGGAAGGTGAAGTCGTATCTGTTCGCCGGCGGTGCGATCGAGATGAAGCCGTCGATCTCCGGCCGGCGCATCAGCAGCTGCATGCCGATCCAGGCGCCGAAGGAGAAGCCGCCGACCCAGCAGGCCTCGGCATTCGGGTTCAGCGCCTGCATCCAGTCCAGCGCCGAGGCGGCGTCGGACAGCTCGCCCTCGCCGCGGTCATGGATGCCCTGGCTGCGGCCGACGCCGCGGAAGTTGAAGCGCAGCACGGTGAATTCGTGCTTCTTGAACGCTTGGTACAGCGTGTGCACGATCTTGTTGAACATCGTGCCGCCGCCCAGCGGGTCCGGATGCAGCAGCAGGGCGATCGGCGCGTTGGTGCGCTTGCTCGGGGTGTAGCGGCCTTCGAGGCGTCCCTCGGACCCGTTGAAGATGACGTCCGGCATCGGCCGTTGAGCTCCTCGAGGTGGCGGCGGGCGGACCGACGCGGTGGGGCGGCTTTCTTGACCATTACGCTCGGATATCTATATCTAAGCGGTCACTCACCCTGCCACGACGCGGACCGTGCCGGCCACCCGCCGTCAACACGATCCACGCGAAATGTTCGTATACCATCGGGACGGCCTTGATGTTCAAGCGTCTTGATCGAGGCATGCCGGACCGGCCGGGGCTGAGGAACACGGATTGCGCCGCAGATCGGGCCGCCGGACACTATCGGCAGCCGGTCCGCGGCTCGGGCAGCAGTCGCAATTTCGGTCCGGCGGGCAGGCCGGGCCGTTGGGGGCGCAGAAGATGCGTTTGAGCACCAAGGGACGCTACGCCGTCATGGCGATGGTCGACCTGGCGCGGCACGGGGCCGACGGTCCGGTGGCGCTCGCCGACATCGCGCTCCGACAGGAAATCTCCCTGCCGTATCTGGAGCAGCTGTTCGCCAAGCTGCGCCGCGGCGGCCTGGTCCGCAGCGTGCGCGGGCCCGGCGGCGGCTACCTCATGGCCCGGCCCTGCGGCACGGTGCGCATCTCCGACATCATCTTCGCGGTGGACGAGCCGATCCAGGCCACACGCTGCGAGAAGCACAGCCCGCTCGGCTGCCACAGCGACAAGAGCCGCTGCCTGACCCATGATCTGTGGGAGGAGCTGGGCAACCAGATCCATCTCTATCTGTCCTCGATCACAGTCGAGGACGTGGTCAACCGCCGCGTGCTCGGTTCCAGCCATCTGTTCTCCCCCGGGCAGGGCGTGACCGTCGCCGCCGAGTGAGGCCGTGAACTCCGTCTATCTCGATCACAACGCCACCGCGCCGCTGCGGCCGGAGGCGCGCGAGGCCATGCTCGCGGCGCTCGGTGCCGTCGGCAACCCGTCCTCGGTGCATCGCTTCGGCCGTGAGGCCCGGCGGCTGGTCGAGGCGGGGCGGGCACAGGTCGCCGTCCTGGCCGGTGTCACCCCGGTCCAGATCGTCTTCACCGGCAGCGCCACCGAGGCCAATGCCCTGGCGCTCACCGGCCTCGGCCGCCGCCGGATCCTGACCTCGGCGATCGAGCATGACAGCGCCCTGGCCTGGGCCACGGACCGGATCTCGGTCGGCGCCGACGGCCGGGTCGATCTCGATGCCCTCGACCGGATGCTGGCAGCCGGGACCGAGCCGGCGGTCGTCTCGGTCATGGCGGTGAACAACGAGACCGGCGTGATCCAGCCGGTGACGGAGATCGCCGCGATCGCCCGCCGCCACGGCGCGTTGGTGCATTGCGATGCGGTCCAGGCCGCCGGGCGGATCGCCCTGCCTGCGGTCGGGACCGGGGTCGACACCCTCAGCCTGTCCGCCCACAAGCTGGGCGGGCCGCAGGGCATCGGCGCCCTGGTGCTGCGCGACGGGCTGCCGTTGGCGCCGCTGCTGCGCGGCGGGGCGCAGGAAGGCCGGCGCCGCGCCGGCACCGAGAACGTCGCCGGCATCGCCGGCTTCGGCGCCGCGGCGGCCGCCGTGGCCGACCGGGCCGAGATGCCGCGCATCGCGGCGCTGCGCGACGAACTGGAACAGAGACTCACCGCCGAGGGCGCGGTGGCGCTGGGCGCCGGCGCGCCGCGCGTCGCCAACACCAGCTGCCTCGCCATGCCCGGCGTCACCGCCGAGACTCAGGTCGCGGCGCTGGATCTCGCCGGGGTCGCGGTCAGCGCCGGCTCGGCCTGCAGCTCCGGCAAGGTCCGGCGCAGCCATGTGCTGGAAGCGATGGGGCTGCCGGCCGACCTGGCCGAGAGCGCGATCCGGATCAGCCTGGGGCCCGGGACCGACGCGGAGGCCGTTGAGCATTGCGTGGCCGCCTGGATCGATCTCGCGCGGCGAAGGCGGAGCCGTGCGGTCGCCTGAGAGGTGGCATGAGGTTTCGCTGGTTGCCGCCCGTCCACGGGTTGCGTAGAACACCACGTCTTCGAGCAGGAGTACGGGCCAGAATGCCCAGGATCATCTTCATCGAGCCGGACGGGAACCGGCGCGAGATCGACGCCCCGGCGGGACTGTCGATCATGGAGATCGCGCACAAATACGACGTCGATCTGGAAGGCGCCTGCGAGGGCTCGCTGGCCTGCTCGACCTGTCATGTGATCGTCGAGCCGGACTGGTACGAGAAGCTGCTGCCGGCGCGGGAGGACGAGGAGGACATGCTCGACCTCGCCTGGGGGCTGACCAAGACCTCGCGCCTCGGCTGCCAGATCATCATGAACGACGAGCTCGACGGGCTGACCGTCCGGCTGCCGGGCGGCAGCAACAACATGATGTGATACAAGGATCTTCCGGCATGAGCGATCCGCATGCCGGGGTCCAGCGGAGCGCGGCTGAGAACGACTCTCGCAGTCGGGTTTTCGCTGGCAATCGCCGCCGAAACGCCTATCTATTGGCGAGAGAGGGGCGGCAACACTGGCCTCCCAAGGGGTATCCTTTGGGGCCTTCCGCATCGGAGTACCCGACTAGCCCGCTCGGTTAATCGGTTCTGGCACAGGGTTGAGGAGCGACGCATGGCGGCAGTCCAGGAGACGGTCCGGCAGGTCGAGGAGATCACGAGCGGCCGCTACAAGCACGGCTTCTTCTCGGACATCGAGATGGAGACCGCGCCCAAGGGGCTGACCGAGGAGACCGTCCGCTTCATCTCCGCCAAGAAGAACGAGCCCGAATGGCTGCTGGAGTGGCGGCTGCGCGCCTTCCGGCTGTGGCAGACGATGGAAGAGCCGCACTGGGCGCGGATCAGCCACCCGCCGATCGACTACCAGGACGCCTACTACTACGCCGCGCCGAAGAAGAAGCCCAAGCTCGGCAGCCTGGACGAGGTCGATCCCGACATCCTGGCCGTCTACGAGAAGCTGGGCATCCCGCTGCGCGAGCAGGAGAAGCTGGCCGGCGTCGCCGTCGACGCCGTGTTCGACAGCGTCTCCGTCGCCACCACCTTCAAGGACCAGCTCGAGAAGGTCGGGGTGATCTTCTGCTCGATCTCCGAGGCGGTGCAGAAATACCCCGAGCTGGTGCGCCAGTACCTCGGCTCGGTGGTGCCCTACTCCGACAACTACTTCGCCACGCTGAACTCGGCCGTCTTCACCGACGGGTCGTTCGTCTACATTCCCAAGGGCGTGCGCTGCCCGATGGAGCTGTCGACCTATTTCCGCATCAATGCGGAGAATACGGGCCAGTTCGAGCGCACCCTGATCATTGCCGACGACAGCAGCTACGTCTCCTATCTGGAGGGCTGCACAGCGCCGCAGCGCGACGAGAACCAGCTGCACGCCGCGGTGGTCGAGCTGGTCACGCTCGACGACGCCGAGATCAAATACTCCACCGTCCAGAACTGGTATCCGGGCGACGAGGAGGGCAAGGGCGGCATCTACAATTTCGTCACCAAGCGCGCCGCCTGCCGTGGCCGCAACTCCAAGGTCAGCTGGACCCAGGTCGAGACCGGCTCGGCCATCACCTGGAAGTACCCGAGCTGCATCCTGCAGGGCGACAATTCGGTCGGCGAGTTCTACTCGGTGGCGATCACCAACAACCGCCAGCAGGCCGACACCGGCACCAAGATGATCCATATCGGGAAGAACACGACCTCCCGGATCATCTCCAAGGGCATCTCGGCCGGGAAGTCGGACAACACCTATCGCGGCCTGGTGCGGATCCTGCCGGGCGCCGAGGGCGCGCGCAACTTCACCCAGTGCGACAGCCTGCTGATCGGCGACCAGTGCGGCGCCCACACCGTGCCCTATATCGAAAGCCGCAACCCGTCGGCGCAGGTGGAGCACGAGGCGACCACCAGCAAGGTCAGCGACGACGTGCTGTTCTATTGCCGCCAGCGCGGCATCGGCACGGAGGAGGCGCTGGGCCTGATCGTCAACGGCTTCTGCCGCGAGGTGCTGCAGGCGCTGCCCATGGAGTTCGCGGTCGAGGCGCAGAAGCTGGTCGGCATCAGCCTGGAAGGCTCGGTCGGCTGACGAACTCGCCGCTTCAGTGCGGCTTTGCGAATTTCGAGGAAGGCCGCGGTGAAGCGGTGAGGGAACGCGGAATGCTGGAGATCAAGGACCTGTACGTCGCCGTCGACGGCAAGGAGATTCTGAAGGGTGTGTCGCTCTCCCTGAACCAGGGCGAGATCCATGCCATCATGGGGCCGAACGGCTCCGGCAAGTCGACGCTGAGCTACGTCATCGCCGGCCGCGACGGCTACGAGGTCACGGGCGGGTCGATCACCTTCAATGGCGAGGACCTGCTGGCGATGGAGCCGGAAGAGCGGTCGCGCGCCGGCCTGTTCCTCGCCTTCCAGTATCCGCTCGAGGTCGCCGGCGTCGGCACCGTCACCTTCCTGCGCACCGCCTACAACGCCCATCGCAAGCATCGCGGCGAGGCCGAGCTGGACCCGATGCAGTTCACCAAGCTGCTGCGCGAGAAGGCCAAGGGCCTCGGCATCGACACCGAGATGCTGAAGCGCTCGGTCAATGTCGGCTTCTCCGGCGGCGAGAAGAAGCGCAACGAGGCGCTGCAGATGGCGCTGCTCGAGCCCGCCCTCGCGGTGCTGGACGAGACCGACAGCGGCCTCGATATCGACGCGTTGAAGGTGGTGGCCGAGAGCGTCAACAAGCTGCGCTCGCCGGATCGGGCCTTCCTGGTGATTACCCACTACCAGCGCCTGCTCAGCTACATCGTCCCCGACCACGTCCACATCCTGGCCGATGGCCGGATCGTCCGGTCCGGCGGCAAGGAGCTGGCGCTGGAGCTGGAGGAAAAGGGCTACGCCGGCGTGGTTCCTTCCGCCATTGGGCCGGCGGCCGCGTGAGGCAGAGATGAGCGAACGGATCGCCACCTCGCCCGTCGTCGCCGCCCAGCGCGAGCGCTTCTCGGCCAGCCGGTCGGCGCTGCCAGGCGTCGGCCACAGCCCCGTCGCCCGCCGGCGCGAGGCGGGCATGGCCCGGTTCGAGAGCCTGGGCCTGCCGACGCGCAAGCAGGAAGCCTGGAAGTACACCGACCTTCGGCGGCTCGAGAAGCTGGGCCTGAACGGCGCCACGGCGCCGGCCGATGCGGCGCTGCCGGAGGCGCTGCAAGCCTTCGTGCCGGCGCAGGGCCCGTCCATGGTCTTCGTCAACGGCCGGCTGCGTCCGGAGCTGTCGCATCTCGACTCCCTGCCGAAGGGGCTGCGCCTCGACGGCTACGCCGCGGCGCTGGAGGCCGGCGACGCCGAGGTCGAATCCCGCTTCGCCGCGGCCGCCGATGCAGCCTCGCTGGTCGAGCTGAACACCGCCCTGGTCGAGGACGGTGCCGTGCTGCGCATCGCGCCCGCCGCGGTGATCGAGGCGCCGGTCCGCCTGGTCTTCCTGACCGTGCCTGGCCACGCGGCGGTGGCCAGCCATCCGCGCATCCTGGTCCTGGCCGGCGCCAACAGCCAGGCGACGCTGATCGAGGCCTATCACGGCACCGACGGCACCGGCTATTTCACCAATGCGGTGGTCGATGCCGAGATCGGGGACGGCGCCCGGCTGCGCCACTACCGGCGGCAGAGCGAGGGGCTGAATGCGGTGCATCTGCTGAACGGCAGCGCCACCATCGGCCGCGACGCCACCTATGACAGCTTCACCCTCAGCCTCGGCGCCGACCTGGCGCGGACCGAGGTGGTCGCGACCTTCACCGGCCGCGGCGGCAACGGCCACGTCACCGGCGCCTATTTGGCGGACGGCGCCCGCCACATCGACACCACCACGCTGATCGACCACGCCGTGCCGGACTGCCGGTCGCGCGAGGTGTTCAAGGGCGTGCTGGACGGCAAGGGCAGGGGCGTCTTCCAGGGCAAGATCATCGTCCGCCGCGACGCCCAGCGCACCGACGGCTACCAGCTGAACCGGGCGCTGATGCTGTCGCGCACCGCCGAGATCGACAGCAAGCCCGAGCTCGAGATCTACGCCGACGACGTCAAGTGCAGCCACGGCGCCACGGTCGGCGAGATCGACGCCGAGGCGCTGTTCTATCTGCGCGCCCGCGGCATCGACGAGCGCGTCGCCCGGGCCATGCTGGTCGAGGCCTTCCTGCGCGAGGCGCTGGAGGAGGTCGCCGACGAGGCGGTGCGCGAGGAGTTCGAGGCCGCGGTCGGGCTGTGGCTCGCCGCGCGGCACCAGGAGGGTTAGGTCCGATGGACACGCGGCTGCATGCGAGCGGCATCAACGCCTATGACGTGAACGCCGTGCGGGCGGATTTCCCGATCCTGTCCCGCACCGTCTACGGCAAGCCGCTGGTCTATCTCGACAACGCCGCCTCGGCGCAGAAGCCGCGCTCGGTGATCGACGCCGAGAGCCACGTCTACGAGCAGGAATACGCCAACGTCCATCGCGGCCTGCATTATCTCAGCGGCGCCGCGACCGACGCCTTCGAGGCGACGCGCGAGGCGGTGAAGCGCTTCATCAACGCCGCCTCGATCAAGGAGATCGTCTACACCCGCGGCACCACCGAGGCGATCAACCTGGTGGCCCAGAGCTACGGCCGCACATTCCTGAAGGAAGGCGACGAGATCATCGTCTCGGTGCTGGAGCACCACTCCAACATCGTGCCCTGGCAGCTGCTGGCGCAGGAGAAGGGGCTGGTCCTCAAGGTCGCCCCGATCGACGACGACGGCAACTTCCTGCTCGACGAGTTCGAGAAGCTGCTGTCGCCGCGGACCAGGCTGGTCTCCATCACCTACATGTCGAACGCGCTCGGCACCATCGTTCCGGTCAAGGCGGTGATCGAGCGGGCGCATGCGGTCGGCGCCAAGGTGCTGCTGGATGCCGCCCAGGCGATCACCCACATGCCGGTCGACGTCCAGGCGCTGGGCTGCGACTTCCTGGCCTTCTCCGGCCACAAGCTGTATGGCCCCACCGGCATCGGCATCCTCTACGGCCGCGAGGCGCTGCTGGAGGCGATGCCGCCCTGGCAGGGCGGCGGCGAGATGATCCGCACCGTCAGCTTCTCCGGCACCACCTTCGCCGAGCTGCCGGCCAAGTTCGAGGCCGGCACCCCGGCCATCGCCCAGACCATCGCGCTGAAGGCGGCGATCGACTACGTCACCGCGCTCGGCCTCGACACCATCGCGGCGCATGAGCGCGAGCTGCTGGACTATGGCGTCGAGCGGCTGTCGCATGTCCCGGGCCTGACCATCGTCGGCCGGGCGCGGGAGCGCGCCTCGATCATCTCCTTCGCCATGGACTGCGCCCATCCGCACGACATCGGCACCATCATCGACCAGGCCGGCGTCGCCGTGCGGGCCGGCCACCACTGCGCCCAGCCGCTGATGGAGCGGCTGCAGCTGCCGGCGACGGCGCGCGCCTCCTTCGCCCTGTACAACACCAAGGCCGAGATCGACGTGATGGCCGAGGCGCTGGGCAAGGTGGTCAAGCTGTTCGGGAAATGACCATGCAGCTGTCCCAGGAAGAGCTGGAGGAGAACTTCGCCCTCCTCGACGATTGGGAAGAGCGCTACGCCTACATCATCAGCCTGGGCGACGCGCTGCCCCCCTTCCCGGAGGCGGAGCGGGTCGAGGCCAACAAGGTGCATGGCTGCCAGAGCCAGGTCTGGCTGATCGCCAGGCCCGAGGACCAGGCGCCGGACCACATCGTGTTCCAGGGCGACAGCGACGCCCGCATCGTCAAGGGGCTGATCGCCATCGTCACCGGCGTGTTCTCCGGCCGCCGGCCGGAGGAAGTGGCGGCGATGGATTTGCGCGGCCTGTTCACCCGGCTCGGCCTCGACACCCATCTGACCAGCGGCCGCCGCAATGGGCTGGCCTCGATGGTCGAACGGATCAAGGAGATCGCGCGGCGCCATCTGGCCGCGCGGGAGGCGACATCATGAGCAGTTTCCCCGACGACGGCCTCGGCCTGCACGACTTCATGCGCGCCGGCACGCTCGATCTGCCGGAGCCTGACTGGATCCATGTCCGCACGCCGCTGTCGAAGGTCTCGTACCCGCTCGACGTCGAGGCCACCCGTTCGGCGGTGATGGACAACCTGACCCTGGTGTTCGACCCGGAGCTGCCGGTCAACATCGTCGAACTCGGGCTGATCTACCGCGTCGACGTGTCGCCGGACGGCAAGGTCGGGATCGACATGACGTTGACCGCGCCGAACTGCCCGGTCGCCGGCTCGATGCCCGTGATGGTGGAGCGGGGGGCTTTGTCGGTTCCCGGTGTGACCGAGGCCAAGGTGACCCTGACCTGGGATCCGCCCTGGTCGATCGAGCGCGCCAGCGAGGACGCCCGGCTGGCGCTGGGGATGTAGGAGCCGTCCTCAGCTGGTCTTCCGGCCTCCTTAAATGTCATCCTCGGGCTTGACCCGAGGATCCAGGGGCTTTCAAGAGCCGCTCTCGGTGGCCCCTGGATTGCCGGGTCAAGCCCGGCAATGACAGAAATGGGAAGGGTGGGGCTATTGGGAACGTCTGCGTTGCAACTGCAGACCGTTGAAGTCTTTTCCCGATCGGCCCATCTTGTGGGTCGAGGACAAGAGGTGAACAGGATGCGCGCCCTACCGCCGCCGATTTCCCTGACCGACCGCGCCGCCGACCGCGTGCGCGAGCTGATCGCGAAGTCGCCGAAGCCGATCCTCGGCCTGCGGGTCGGGGTCAAGGCGCGCGGCTGCTCCGGCCTCAGCTATTTCATGGAATATGCCGAGGAGCGGAAGAAGTTCGAGGATGTGGTCGAGAGCAAGGGCGTCACCGTCCTGATCGACCCGTCGGCGATCATGTTCCTGCTCGGCACCGAGATGGACTGGGTCCAGGAAGAGTTCGGCGCCCGCTTCGTGTTCAACAACCCGAACGAGGTCGATCGCTGCGGCTGCGGCGAGAGCTTCCGGGTGGCCCAGCCCGAGGGCAAGGAACCCGCCCCCGTCGGGGCATGACGCATCCGGCCGGCGCCGCGCCGGACCTGACGCCAAGAACCCTCCGTCGCCTGCTGTCGCCGCCGCGTTTGCGGCGGCTTCTGCGTTTCGCCGTCGGCGGCATCCTGGTCGGCTGCATGGCCGTGGCCTTCGCCTGGGCCGCGGACGAGGCGCAGAGCCTGTTCTTCTGGATCACCGACGGCCGGCTGTGGCTGGCGCCGATCCTCGGCGCGGTCGGCTTCGGCGTTTCCGCCCTGGCGGCGCAGCGCCTGTTTCCGGCGGCGCCGGGCAGCGGCATCCCGCAATGCATCGCCGCGATGCGCCGGCCGCTGGAGCTGGTGCCGACCCAGCTGAACGCCCGCACCGGCGTCGGCAAGATCGCGCTCTGCCTGGTCGGGCTGGCCTGCGGCGGCTCGATCGGGCGCGAGGGGCCGACCGTGCAGGTCGGCGCCGTGATCCTGGCCTGGCTCACGCCGCACGCCACCCCGGCGCGGCTGCGGCGGGTGATCACCGCCGGCGGCGCGGCCGGACTGGCCGGCGCCTTCAACACGCCGCTTGCCGGCATCGTCTTCGCGCTGGAGGAGCTGGTCGGCGGCTTCGACATCCGCAACCGCATGGCGGTGCTGGCCGCGATCTTCCTGTCCTCGGCCGTCGCCATTGCCGTGCTCGGCGACTACACCTATTTCGGCCGCCACCCGCTCGACTTCACGGCCGGGGCGATCCCGGTCTTCCTGTTGGTCGCAGTGTTGGCCGGCATCCTCGGCGGCCTGTTCGGCCGCTGCGTGCTGGCCTTGACCCGGCTGCTGCCGCGGCTGTTCCGCCGGTTCGGCCGCTGGTCGGTGCTGGCCGCCGCCGCCAGCTGCGGCCTGGTCGCCGGGCTGATCGGCCTGGCCGCCGGCGGCGTCACCTTCGGCACCGGCTACGAGCCGACGCGCCTGGCCCTGGAAGGCGGGCACAGCCTCGCCTGGTGGTTCTTCCCGGCCAAGTTCGTTGCCACCGCCCTGGCCTCCTCGGCCGGCATCCCGGGCGGTCTGTTCGCGCCCTCGCTGTCGGTCGGCGCCGGCTTCGGCGCCATCTTCGCGCCGCTGGTCGGCCCGGAGCTGGTGCCGTCGCTGATGCTGGTCGGCATGGCCGCCTACCTGACCGGCGTCACCCATTCGCCGGTCACCGCGCTGGTGCTGCTGGCGGAGATGACCGGCGAATCCCGCGGCCTCGCCATCCTGATTCCGGCCGTCGGCCTGGCCTGGGCAGGGTCGCGGCTGGTGCTGCGGCATGGATTGTATCATTTGTTGGCCGAGCGAATTCTTGCACGAGCCGGCTGGAATCCTTCGGCGACAACCTGATATCGTCTGCCGCAAAGGAAAAAGCACCTTTGGGGGTTCAGGTGAGATTCGGTCTTCCGGCGCTGGCCGCGCTGGTGCTTCTCGGCTGCGCACAGAGCCCGCCGAGTGAGCATTCAACCGTTCTGTCGCGGACGGTGACGGTGAACGGCCTCGATATCGGCGTCACCCGACTGTCGGAGTCGGTCTGGGGCGCCTGGCTGGTGGGGCCGAGCCTGATCGGCCCGTCCCCGGCCAAGGTCCGTGCCGCCGAGCGCAGGGCGATCGAGCAGGTCACGGCCTGCAAGGTCACCAACGTCGCCCCGGGCGACAATCCGATGCGGGCCGAGTATGTCGAGCTGACGGTCGCCTGCTGAAGGCAGGGCTCTCAAGTGGGGATCGCACAGCGAATCCGACTTCAGCCGGTCGGCAGCTTCAACTCGTAGCGCTCGGTCCAGCGACTGCGGTCGTAGGGCGGCTCGCCGGAATCGGCGAAGACCTCCACCGCCTCGGTGATCTGGCCGTCGCGCAGGCGATACAGCGAGACGGTGTGCACGATCTCGTTGCCGTCGGTCAGCAGCACCCAGGAAACCGCCCGCTCGCCCGCCTCGATCAGCTCCCGCAGATGGCAGCGCCAGCGGCCGGGAAAGTTGGCGTTGAGGGCAATGAAGGCGTCGGCACCACGGACGCGCTCACAGGTCTGCGGCCAGTCCGCCACGAAGTCGTCGGACAGCAAACCGAGGGCTCGGGCCCAGTCGCGCGCATCAAAAGCACGCCACAGAGCGGTGACGACATGGTCGTCCATGGCATTTCGGTCAACTTGTTCCCAATTTGTTCATTATGCCGAAGAGAGTCATGTCTGTCGAGAGCACTATAGAGCTACGGTAAATTTTTGTATTTTATGAAAGTTATTTCCAAAATATCGTAAGCTATTCGCTGATCAACGGGCCGGGATCGTGGATCCAGCCGACCGAAAGGACCGACCATGATCACCCTGTCGCGCCGCCTGCTGCTGGCCGGCTCGATCGTCATTGCCGCCCTCGCTCCGGCGCTCGGCCGGGCCGCCGATCCGGTGTCCGGCATCACCCTCGACTGGGCCTATTACAACCCGGTCAGCCTGGTGCTGAAGGACAAGGGCTGGCTGGAGGAGGCGCTGAAGCCGCAGGGCGTGTCGGTCACCTGGGTGCAAAGCGCCGGGAGCAACAAGGCGATCGAGTTCCTGAACTCCGGCAGCGTCCAGTTCGGCTCCACCGCCGGCGCCGCGGCCCTGCTGGCGCGGATCAACGGCAGCCCGATCAAGGCCGTCTACTCCTACTCCCGGCCGGAATGGACGGCGCTGGTCACCAACGCCGACAGCCCGATCCGATCGGTCGAGGAGCTGAAGGGCAAGCGCGTTGCCGTCACCCGCGGCACCGACCCCTACATCTTCCTGCTGCGCGCCTTGGCCGATCACGGCCTGGCGGAGCAGGACATCGAGGTGGTGCTGCTGCAGCATGCCGACGGTCGCAACGCCCTGATCGGCCACCAAGTCGACGCCTGGGCCGGGCTGGACCCGATGATGGCGCAGGCGGAGCTGGAGCAGGCGGCGCGGCTGTTCTACCGCAAGCCCGAGCTGAACACCTATGGCGTGCTGAACGTGAACGAGCAGTTCGCCGCCGACCATCCGGAGATCGTCGAGACCGTGATCCGCGCCTATGAGCAGGCGCGGACCTATGCCCTGGCCCATCCGGACGAGCTGCGCGCCGCCCTGGTCCAGGCCGCCGGCCTGACCGACGCGGTGGCGGCCAGGCAGCTGGAGCGCACCGACCTGTCGGGCCCGGCGATCGACGCGCCGAAGCGCGACACCATCCTGAACGCCGGGCTGGCGCTGCAGAAGGCGGGGGTGATCGAGGCCTCGGTCGATGTCGCGGCCACGGTCGACGCGCTGCTCGACGCTCGCTTCAAGACCGCGCTGGCCGGCCAGCCATGACCAGCCTGGATCCCGCCTCAACCGGAACCGTCCTTCGCGAGCCGCGCGCGGCCGGCGCGCTTGGCGCCGTCGCGGTCGGGCTCATCCTGCCGGTCGGGCTGGCCCTCGGCTGGGAGGTGCTGGCAGCCTTCGGCGTGGTCTCGACCCGCCTGCTGCCGCCGCCGTCGCAGATTTTGCGCACGCTGGGCGACCTGGCGGCCCGCGGCGTGCTGCTCGACCATGTGCTGGCGACGCTGTGGCGGGTCTGGTGGGGTTTCCTGCTCGGTGCCGCCGCTGGCACGGCGCTGGGCGCCGCCACCGGGGTGTGGCCTCTGGCCCGCCGCCTGCTGGACCCCAGCATCCAGGCGCTGCGCAGCATCCCCTCGATCGCCTGGACGCCGCTGTTCATCCTGTGGTTCGGCATCTTCGAGACGCCGAAGGTGCTGCTGATCGCGGTCGGCGTGTTCTTCCCGGTCTACCTGACCCTGGCCGGCGCCATCGCCTCGGTCGACCGCAAGCTGGTCGAGGTCGGGCGGATCTACCGCTTCGGCACCTGGGACCTGGTGCGCCGGATCCTGCTGCCGGCGGCCCTGCCGACTTACATCACCGGCCTGCGCGGCGGCCTCGGTCTCGGCTGGATGTTCGTGGTGGCGGCCGAGTTCATGGGCGCCAGCAAGGGCCTGGGCTATCTGCTGGTCGACGGGCAGATGACCGGCCGCCCGGCCACGATCCTGGCCTCGATCCTGCTGTTCGCCGTGATGGGCAAGCTCAGCGACATGGCTTTGGCCGCGCTCGGCGCCCGGCTGGTGCGCTGGCAGGACGGCTTCCGTCCGGAGGGGGCGTGACCATGCTGTCGCTGCAGGGCGTCGCCAAGCGCTATCCGACCGGACTCGACGCCCTGGCCGGCATCGACCTGGCCGTCGAGTCCGGCGCCATCGTCGCCGTGGTCGGCGCCAGCGGCTGCGGCAAGAGCACGCTCCTGCGCCTGATTGCCGGGCTGGAGCGGGCGACCGCTGGCACGCTCGCGGTCGCCGGCCATCCGGTGGACGGGCCGGGCGAGGATGTCGGCGTGGTGTTCCAGGAGCCGCGGCTGATGCCCTGGCTGACGGTGGAGGCCAATATCCGCTTCGGCCTCGGCCGACTGCCCCGGGCCGAGGCCGCGCGTCTGGCGGCCGAGGCAATCGCCCGGGTCGGGCTCTCGGGCTTTGCGGATGCCTGGCCGCGCCAGCTCTCCGGCGGCATGGCCCAGCGCGTCGCCATCGCTCGCGCTTTGGTCGCCCGGCCCAAGGTGCTGCTGCTGGACGAGCCGTTCAGCGCGCTCGACACCTTCACCCGGCGCGACCTGCACCGCCACCTGCTGGAGATCCGCGACTGGCTCGAGCCCACCCTGGTGCTGGTGACCCACGACATCGACGAGGCGCTGGCCCTGGCCGACCGCGTGGTGGTGCTGGCCGGCCGCCCGGGCCGGATCGCCGCCGATATCGCCGTGCCGCTGCCGCGGTCCGAGCGGGCAGGGGCGCCGGAACTGCTGCAGCTGCGCGAGGCCGTGCTATCCTCCCTGGCGCCGCCGCGGGATGCGGCGGCCGGCCGCGATGCGGGCGCCGCAGGGGCCCGGGCTTCGGCCGTGCCCGTCACGATCTGAGAGACGACGATGGATGCCGACTCGCTGCGCGCTCTGCAGGCGCCGCTGAAGGACCAGTATCGCGAGGCGCCGGATTCGGCCCTGGTCACCTTGCGCGCCAAGGGGCGGCTGGGCGAGGAGGGGGTGACGTGCAAGGTCGAGACCGGCCGCGCCCTGGCCGAGGCCGGGCTGCACCCCGCGACCGGCGGCGACGGCCTGTCGCTGTGCTCCGGCGACATGCTGCTGGAGGCGCTGGTGGCCTGCGCCGGCGTGACGCTGAAGGCGGTGGCGACGGCACTGGCTCTGCCGATCACCGGCGGCACCGTCTCGGCAGAGGGCGACCTCGACTTCCGCGGCACGCTCGGCGTGGCCAAGGACGCGCCGGTCGGCTTCCGCGCCATCCGGCTGCATTTCGCGGTCGAGGGCGACCTGACCGAGGAGCAGCGCGCCACCCTGTTGAAGCTGACCGAGCGCTACTGCGTCGTCTACCAGACGCTGCGCCAGCCGGCGGCGTTCGCGGTCGATCTGGTGAATGCTTGAATCCATGGCTGATTTGCCGAAAATTCAAGCCGAATCCTTGGGTTGAGTGCTGCCTAATATTTGCCTGGTCCGGTGCCTTTTGCTTCGGCACCGGATGGGAGCCTGACCGGCCGTCACGGCGCCGGAGACGAGGGTTTCTGGTTCTGGCATCGTTCTTGCTGCTGTCGTCATCCGCGGCCGGATCGCTCCGCCGCGACTGTCGAAGGGGCATGATCGATGGAAGAGGAACAGGGGGACGGCGTCAGCCGCCGCGGCCTGCTGTCGCTGATCGGGATGACGGCGGGCAGCGCCGCCATGTACCAGGCGATGACCAGCCTCGGCTTGGCGGCGGAGTCCGGCTACAAAGGCCCGGCCGATCTCAGCGGCGACCCGAAGGGCGCCTCGGTGCTGGTGCTCGGCGCCGGCCTGGCCGGCATGACCGCGGCGCTGGAGCTGCGCCAGGCCGGCTATTCGGTCCAGTTGCTGGAGTTCAACGACCGGCCGGGCGGCCGCAACTGGACGCTGCGCGGCGGCGACCGCTTCACCGAGCTGGGCGGCGCCACCCAGACCTGCGGCTTCGACCAGGGGCTGTACATCAACCCCGGTCCCTGGCGCATCCCGTACCATCATCACGGCGTGCTGGCGTATTGCCGGCGTCTGGGCGTGGCGCTGGAGCCGTTCCAGCAGCTCAACCACAACGCCCTGCTGCACAACAGCAAAGGCTTCGGCGGCAAGCCGTAGCGCATCCGCGAGATCAAGACCGACTTCCAGGGCCATGTCTCCGAGCTGCTGGCCAAGGCGACGCAGCAGGGCAAGCTGGATGAGGCGGTGTCGAAGGAGGATCGCGAGATCCTGCTGCAGGCGCTGAAGGCCTGGGGCGCCCTGGACAAGGACTACGGCTACAAGGCCGGCGAGACCGCCTCCGAGTTCCGCGGCTTCCACAAGGATGCCGGTGGCGGGCTGGGGGCCGAGCCGGTGCCGGGCGAGCCGATCGGCCTGTCCGATATCCTCAACTCGCGGCTGTGGCGCAGCCTGCAGAGCTTCGCCCTCTATGAGTTCCAGACCACCATGTTCCAGCCGGTCGGCGGCATGGACATGATCGGCAAGGCCTTTGCCGGCCAGCTCGGCGGCCTGATCCGGTACAATTCCAAGGTGACCCGGATCCAGCAGGGCGACGCCGGGGTCACCGTGACCTATGAGGACACCAAGAGCCCGGGCGGTTCGCTGCAGGCCAAGGCCGACTGGTGCGTCTGCACCATCCCGCTGACCGTGCTCAGCCAGATCCCGATCGATGTCGGCGCCAAGATGCAGGCGGCGATCGAGGCCGTGCCCTATGCCTCCTCGGTCAAGGTCGGGCTGCAGTTCAAGCGCCGCTTCTGGGAGGAGGACGACGCGATCTACGGCGGCATCAGCTACACCGACCTGCCGATCCGTCAGATCTCCTACCCCAGCACCGGCTACAATCTCGGCGGCAAGGGCGTGCTGCTCGGCGCCTACAGCTGGAACGGCCCGAACTCCTACGAGTTCACCGCCATGGATCCGTCCGAGCGGGTGCGCCGCGCCGTGCAGTACGGCCAGCAGATCCACCCGCAATACGCGGCGGAGTTCGAGACCGGCATCTCAGTGGCCTGGCACCGGGTGCCCTTCACCCTCGGCTGCGCTGGCGACTGGACCGACGAGGCGCGGGCCCGGCACTACGACAACCTGTGCCAGATCGACGGCCGCGTCGTGCTGGCCGGCGAGCACGCCTCCTACATCCCGGCCTGGCAGGAGGGGGCGATCCTCTCGGCGCTGAACGCGATCGAGCGGCTGCACCACCGGGTGATCGCCGCATGACCGCCTTCCGCTCATCCCAGAGGAAACCCGCCATGATCGTCCGTTCGGCCGCCCGGCTGGCTGCGATCCTCCTGCTGCTGCCTGCGGCTGCTGTCGCCCAGGATGTGTCGATGCTCAGCCCGGCCTCGACCTTCGCCGAGGCCGACGGCGCCGCGCTGTTCGCCAATGTCTGCCAGGCCTGCCACATGCCGGCGGGGCAGGGAGCGGCCGGCGCCGGCCACTATCCGGCCCTGGCGAAGAACGCCAATCTCGAGACCGGGGCCTATCCGGTCTATGTCGTCGTCCACGGCCTGAAGGGCATGCCGCCGGTCGGGAAGATGATGACCGACGACCAGGTGGCGGCGGTGGTGAACTACCTGCGCACCAGCTTCGGCAATTCCTACACCGATCCGGTGACGGCCCGGGACGTGGCCGACGCCCGCAACTGACCCGCCACTCCAGCCCGTCATGGCGAGGAGGCGAAGCCGACGTGGCCATCCAGGGGGCCGGTGCCGCCTGGATGGCCACGCCCCTTCGGGGCTCGCCATGACGTGGTTTATTTGATTTCAGCCTGTATGAAGCGCACATGGGGGAACAAGGCATGAAGACGATGACGATGGCCGCGATCGGCCTCGCCGCGATGCTGGCGGCCGGCGGAGCTGCAGCGCAGGACGTGATCCGTCACAAGATCCCGAACTCCGACTTCCCGATCGCCCGGGCGGTCGAGACCCCGGCCGGCAAGACCACGGTCTATGTCAGCGGGGCGGTGCCGCCGGTGGCCGATGCCAACGCGGCCAAGAACACGGTCGCCGCCTATGGCGACACCAAGGCCCAGACCGTCGCCGTGCTGACCTCGATCGAGAAGACGCTGAAGGATCTCGGCCTCGGCCTGGGCGACGTGGTGAAGATGCAGGTCTTCCTGGTCGGCGACCCGGCCAAGGAGGGCAAGATGGACTTCGCCGGCTTCATGGAGGGCTACCGCCAATTCTACGGCACGGCGGCGCAGCCGAACCTGCCGGCGCGCTCGGCGATGCAGGTCGCCGCTCTGGTCAATCCGGGCTACCTGGTCGAGATCGAGGTGACGGCGGTGCGGCCGTAGCGAGGGGGTGGCGGTCCGGCGGGTCGGGGCGATAAGATCGGACAAAACCACGGAGTCTCGACGTGATCCATGTCATCGCCCTGATCACCGCCAAGCCGGGGAAGCGCGCTGCCCTGCTGGAAGAATTCCGCAAGATCATCCCCGAGGTCCATGCCGAGCAGGGCTGCATCGAATACGGGCCCGCGGTGGACGCCGAGGGCAGCCCCGACCGGTTCGGCGACGACACCTTCGTCGTGGTCGAGAAGTGGGAGAGCCCGGAGGCGCTGAAGGCGCATTCCGTCGCCCCGCACATGAAGGCCTATGGCGAACGCACCCGGGATCTGGTCGGGGGCCGCTCCATCCACGTCCTGACCCCGGCCTGACACCCAGCAGCCCGCCCACCCGTCATCGTCATGGCGAGCCCCGAAGGGGCGTGGCCATCCAGGGCCGCTTGCACAGGCCCCTGATGAGGTGGACGGCCCCCGAACGGCATCAGTGTGCCAGGATGAGGCTGTCAAAGATCTCATCGAAGGAGGCCGTCCGTGGTCGAGATTACGCGCATCGGGATGGATACGTCGAAGAGTGTTTTC
>Ga0102589_1000923_pt1 | contig 46733 bp, 39 predicted proteins | sample AraplaMF_Col_mLB_FD_76858 | JGI IMG/M metagenome (GOLD analysis project Ga0102589, IMG submission 76858) | Arabidopsis root microbial communities from the University of North Carolina, USA - plate scrape MF_Col_mLB | ecosystem: Host-associated > Plants > Roots > Endosphere | place: USA...
GTCGGCGACGGCTTGCTTGGTGATCTTGTCCCAGCTGGTCAGCATCGCCTGACGCCAGGAATTGCCTGCGTAATTGTTTGAAAGCGCAATTTTCTTGGCCGACGTATCGGCATGTGCGGTGATCGGCAGGGCTGCGCATGCGACAGCGGCCGATGCTAGAAGCATCTTTCTGAAAGCCATTGATTTCCTCCCTGGTGGCTTGCCCTTTCGGGGTCCCGGAACCCTCCTCTGCCACAAATCTCCTCGGCGGCAGACGAAATCCCGTTGCACTGGAGCTCCGTTCCCCAGTACAAGCAAGAATGACCAATAAGATTTGGCTTGTATAGGCGGATCACGGCAATCTTACTGCGGGTTTCCGCAGAAAGCATGCGGGAACCCGCAGGACGAAACGGCATTCCGGGCGCAGAATGGATGATGCGGCGCTCTAGTGTGCTTAAACCTGCGCCGCCCGATGTCGATTCGGCAGGCGCTTGGGAGGGCGTCGGCAAATGTTGGATACGCCGAAAAGCGCGCTTTTTCATCACTACATGGGCATTTCGCGCCTGCTGGCCGGGCAGCTGGAATTCAACGCCATTATTCAGGCGGTTGCGACCGAGATCAGTCATATCATCCCGCATGACCACATGGATGTTTGCATCAAGCAGCTGGATGACAAGTACCACATCGCCTATGAGAGCGGGCTTGTCAGCGCCTGGAGCAAACACCCGCCTGCACTTTTGACCGGAAGTCCTATCCGCTCCCTGTTGTCGGGCGACGTCGAGCATCTTCTGAGCGGCGATGCATGCGCCGATCCGCGATTTCACTTCAAGGGCGCCTTTTCCAGTCCCATCCATGAGCTCGACCTGCATAGCCGTCTCCATGTCCCGATGAAGGTCCACGGCGATATTATCGGCGCCCTTAGCTGTTCCTGCCATCGGGCCGATGCCTATACGATGGAGGATGTCGCCAATGCCCGCGCCGTTGCGGATCTGCTGGCGCCCTATTTTTACGCCATTCGTGCCGCGGAACAGGCCAAACGCTCGGCCATAGAGGAAGCCCGTGCCAATGCCCGTGAAGAAGGTCTGCGCCTTGGAGCGCTGCAATTGACGGAGGCGCTGGAGGCCGAGCGGCAGCGCATCGGCATGGATCTGCACGACCAGACGCTGGCGGATCTCACCCGGCTGGCCCGGCGTATCGAGCGCATGAGCCATACCCCGGACGTGTCGGGGGAGATGCTGGAACCGGTAGTGCGCAGCCTGCAGCACTGCATGCAGGATTTGCGCGAAATCATCGAGGAAGCAAAACCTTCCATCCTGCAATTGTTCGGCGTGGTTGAGGCGATCGAGACTTATGTGGATCGTTCCGTGCGTGACAGCGGCTGCGCGATCGACTGGTCGGTGACGGATGAGACGGACGAGCTGGTGGAAAGGCTGGACAAGACGGTGGCCATTTCGCTGTTCCGCATCGTGCAGGAAGCCATCAACAATGCCATTCGCCATGCCCAGCCGGAAACCATTGCCGTAACGCTGTCGTCGGTGGATGGCGGCTTGCGGGTGACGGTCAGCGATGATGGCAGTGGCGGCGGCGAAGGCGGCGCATCCGGTGGCCTCGGCATCGGCAACATGAAAACGCGGGCGCGGCTGATTTCAGCCAGGTTCGATATTGGCGGCAACGGCATGGGGGCGGGAACCTGCATCACCGTGACCTTGCCGGAGGATGCTTTCGACCGGCGGGGGGAGTTGTGACATGGACGTGCTGATCGTCGAGGACGATGCGCTGCACCGGGCCTATCTGAACGAGGCGGTAAGAGCTGCCCTGCCGGAATGCGACAAGGTGCTGGAGGCGGCAAACGGCAGGGCGGGCGAGAAGCTCGCGCGCGAAAATCGGGCGGCTCACATCGTCATGGATTTGCAGATGAATGAGCGCAACGGCATCGAGGCGGCGCGCACCATCTGGAAGGAAAGGCCCGATACCCGCATCCTGTTCTGGTCCAATTATTCCGACGAGGCCTATGTGCGCGGTGTTTCCCGCATCGTGCCCGAAGGTGCCGCCTATGGCTATGTGCTGAAATCTGCTTCCGACGATCGCCTGCGGCTGGCGCTCAGGAGCATCTTCATCGAGGCGCAATGCGTGATCGACCGGGAAGTGCGCGGGTTGCAGGAGAAGAGCCTCGGCAAGGCCCACGGTTTCACCGATTCCGAATATGAAATCCTCATCGATGTCGCGCTGGGCCTCACCGACAAGGCGATTGCGCGCCGCCGAAACCTGTCGCTGCGCAGCGTGCAGAACCGGCTGCAGAGCCTCTACGAAAAGCTGAACGTGCATCAGGCGGCCGGTGATGAGGAGGCGGAAGGCCGATTTAATCTTCGAACGCGCGCCGTTACCGTGGCATTCCTGCGCAAGCTTTTGAATTACAGCGCGCTGGAGCGGGCCGAGCGAGACCTGTCGGAATGGGCGGGGAGCCGTTGAGTTATCAGGGGAGGAAGGCCAGCAGCCGTCTTTCATCCGCCCTGAGGCCCGAGACGGGTTTTGCCCCGACCTTCAAGATGCGGCTGAGCTTTTTCTGGGCCTTCTCTTCCGTCGCGATGTCGAGGACGGCGGGATGCACATAGCTCTTGCGGCAGATCGCCGGTGTGTTTGAAAGCTCCGCCGCCGCTGCCTGGCACATGCCCTTGATGCTCGGCTTTTCGCCCGCCGCCACATGTTCCATCGCATTGCAGAAGGCAGCGAGTGTTCCACCCCAGGTGCGGAAGGTCTTGGCTGAAATGCCTTGGCCGCCAATGCTTGCGAGGTAGGCGTTGAGGTCGCTGGAATCGACGGAATGCACCCGGTTTTCGCTATCCTGCCAGACGAAAAGCTCCTTGCCGGGAAGATCGGCGATCTCCTCGAGGATTTTCTGAAGGCGCGGATGACGCAGCTGCCGTTTCACCTTCTGCCCGCCCTTGGCAGCAAAGCGCAACTCGATTGTCTCACCAAAGGACACGTGGCGCTTGAGCAGGGTCGTCGCGCCATAGGTGCCGTTGGTTTCGAGATAGGAGCGGTTGCCGACGCGCAGATAGGCGGCGTCGAGCAGCAGTGTGAGCGCGGCAAGCGTCATCTCCTGCCCGTGGTCCTGTTTTCCGACGTCCGCCAGCGCGCGCCGGCGGATGGCGGGCAATGCCTTGCCGAAGCTTTTCAGCTGGAAGAATTTGGTTTCTCCGCGTAGCGCATGCCAGTCGGGATGATAACGATATTGCTTGCGTCCCCGCGCGTCGAAACCGGTTGCCTGAAGATGCCCGGCCGGATCAATGCAGATCCACACATCCCTGTAAGCGGGCGGCACACCCAGCGACTTGATGCGTTTCAGTTCGACGCTGTCGGAAAGAAGTTCACCGCCCGGAAGGCGATAGCAGAAGCCACGCCCGCGCTTTTCGCGAGCGATACCCGGTTCCTGATCGTTGACATAGGCAAGGCCGATTTTGGCAAGAAGACGGGTAGGCGGCTGTGGCATGGTTGTTTCCGGCACGTTTGAGGTTGCGGGAAACGAAAAACAGGCCACCTTCGTTCCGGCAGCCTGTCTTCCTGTTGTGGGTTTAATCAGCCGGCCTTGGCGATCCGCAAAATCTGTGAGTTGCCGCCGCCGCGCTCTTCGGTCACCGCATAGACGGCGCCGTCCGGGCCGACTTTCACATCGCGAATGCGCGCCTCCAGCGGCAGTCTGCTTTCAGTCGCAACCTTGTCGCCATCGATGTGCAGGATGACCAGACCCTGGCTGACCAGGCCGCCAACGATAAAGGCGCCCTTCCATTCAGGTATCTGGTCACCGTCATAAAAGGCCATGCCGGAGGGGCCGATAACGGGGTCCCAATAGTATATGGGCTGCTCCATGCCTTCCTTGGCGGTGATACCTTCACCCACTTCGCCGCCGCTATATTCGATGCCATAGGTGATGACTGGCCAGCCATAGTTCAGCCCTGCCTTTGGAAGGTTCAGCTCATCGCCGCCCTTCGGTCCATGCTCGACGGTCCAGAGCCGACCTTGGCCGTCGAGGGCCGCCGATTGCAGGTTGCGATGGCCATAGCTCCAAATTTCCGGCAGAGCGTCCTGCTGGCCGGCGAAGGGATTGCCCTCAAATGCCTTGCCGTTGGCATCGATGCGGAAAACCTTGCCGAGACCACTCGACAAATCCTGCGCCTGAACGCGGGGCGTTGCGTCCGACCGCTCGCCAACCGTGACGTAAAGCTCGTTGTTGGGGCCGAAGACGAGGCGGGAGCCGAAATGCTTGTCGCCGTCATAGGTCGGCATCTGGCGGAAGATTACCGAGACATCCTCCAGTTTTGCCGCACCGCCCTCTTCACTCAATCTCGCAGAGGCAACGGACGTCCCGTTGCCGCCCTCGCGTGGTTCGGAAAAGGAGAAGAAGATCTTACGGGATGTCTCGAAGTCGCGCGCCAGCGCGATATCGAGAAGACCGCCCTGTCCGTCGGACGCAACCTCAGGCACACCTTCCAGCGCCGGGCCCGCCTTGCCATTTGCGACGATATGCATGGCGCCTTCCTTGGCAGCAACGATCATACGACCGTCTGGCAGAAATTCCATGGACCAGAGATGCGGCAGACCCTCTGCAACGACGGTTTTTTCCACGTTTGGCTGGTTTGCGGCTTGGGGAGCGCGCGTCTGTCCCTCAAAGGCCGGTTTCTGATCCGGCGCATTCGGCCGTTTCGTTTCGGCAGCCGGAGCGGTCTGGGCGTGGGCGATCCCGGCAAGCGGCAAGGCAAAGAAGGCACACAGGATCGTTGAGCTCAGAAATCGGGTCTTATGGAACATGGGTCTCCCTTCCTTCGTTAAGGTCTCGCGAAAAACCATCTGGGAAGGAATTCGTTTCGTTCGATAGTTTCAAGAAAACTTGATCATCGCGTGTGCAGCCCTCGCACTTTTTCTAACCCGTAGGAATTCATACGGAACCCTATTCCCTTGGCCGCGTTTGGCATCGGTTAGACGGAGGGTGACATGCAGATCATTGACAACAAGACGATAGATGGGAACCAGACCAAACCGATCCTGAACGTTGCGGAATTCTGCCGCCGTTACAGGCTCGATAAGGCTGAAGAATCGCGGCTGAGGAAGCTATTCGGCGACTTCGCATCGCGCCACGAATTGCTGATGAATGCTCAGCGCAAGCCGAACTTTCGCTGATCAGCCTTCGTCATCGACCGACTTTCCAAAGATCATGAAGACGTCGTAACGGGTGTTTTTACCCGTTATCTGGTGGGAGGGCTTGCGAATGCCCGGCATCGGATCTGCGCGCAACGGCCATTTCAGGACGACGCGTTTTGTGGCACTCTCCAGCGCAGCCTCCATAAGTTCCACCTGATCCTGATCTGCCCCGACGAGCTCCCTCAACACCCGCATTTCTTTTTTGACCAGCGCCGTATTGTGGCGGGGAGGATGCATGGGGTCGACGATGACCACTTCGGGTGAAAGTTCCTTCAGTAGATACCGCGAATCCCCATGGACCAATGTCATGCGGGCTGCCGCCTCAGCGTAGGCGCCGCCCGCCTCCGTTGCGCGCCGGATACCATCGGTGAGATGCGCATGCATGTCTGGCGAGCGTTCGATAAGGGTGACCTCCGCTCCGAGCGATGCGAGCAGGAAGGCATCCCGCCCCAGCCCGGCCGTGGCATCCACGATCTTTGGCGTGCGGCCTTTGGTGAAACCGGCGGCCTTGGGCAAGGCTTGCCCGCGCCCCTCGTTGGAGCGGAAGCGGTGTCCGACCGCGCCGCCGACGAAATCCACCACGAAGCTTTCGTTCGGTTCTTTCATCTCGGGCCTCAGAACGGACAGGCCACGGTGTAGGTGACGTCACGACCATCGGGATGACGGAAGCCGACTTCCTGTGCATGCAACATGAGGCGCGGCGCGGCAATGCGTGCATCCCCCTCGGCATAGAAGTCGTCGCCGAGAATGGGGTGGCCAAGCGCCTTCATGTGGACCCGCAATTGATGCGTGCGGCCGGTGAGAGGCGTCAGCGCCAGTCGGGTTGCCGGAAGCGGCAAACGCTCGAGCACCCGCCAGAGGCTTTGCGCCGGCTTGCCATTTTCATGGTCGACCCGGTGGCGCGGTTTGTTCTCGGGATCGATGGCAAGTGGCAGGTCCACTTCACCCTCTTCGCCCTTCACCTCGCCCCAGACAATTGCCACGTAGGATTTTCGCGTCTGGCGGTTTTCAAACTGTGACGCAATTGCCGCATGGGCCTTGCGGTTTAGGGACATCAGCACGATTCCAGATGTGTCCTTGTCCAGGCGGTTGATCATCAGCGCTTTCGGGAACTCTTTTTGCACGCGCGTCATCAGGCTGTCAGAAAGCGCAGGATCGCGCCCCGGCACTGAGAGGAGTCCGCTCTGCTTATCCAGCACCAGCAGATCGTTGTCTCGGTGCACGATGGTGAGCCATGGATCGAGCGGCGGGTTGTAAATGGGGTTCGATAGCTCTGAAGACATGCGCTTCCATAACATGAATTGCGGGCTCGGACAGGCGCTCTAATCTGGAATTTGCAGGTTGACGCGGCCGCTCGTAAGGTCGCTGAGAAGCCGGGTAAGCCTTTCAGCGTCCTCGGCTGGAACCGAGAGCAGCATATCCGCGCCCGTGCCGGTAAAGTCTTCTTTTTCCAGCCGCAGGTTCGGCGCCGTGGAAAGCCGCGATTTCACCAGCGCCAGATCGGAGAACGGGCAGGTTAACGTGGCGCTGACATAGGCAATGACAGGGGAGGTTTCGCCAAGCCGCAGGCACGCTGCCGCGGTGCCGCCATAGGCCCGCATCAACCCGCCGCTGCCAAGCAGGATGCCGCCGAACCAGCGGATGACCAAGACCGCGACATTGTCGAGCGCCTGACCGTCGATGGCCTGAAGGATCGGCTTGCCTGCCGTGCCCGACGGCTCGCCGTCGTCGCTGAAGCGATAGGTCTGGCCGCTTCGCCACGCCCAGCAATTATGGTTCGCATCGGGATCGGAATGCGCTGCGAGAAAGGTCTTCGCGTCTTCTTCGCTCGTGACGGGTGCAGCAAAGGCGAGGAAGCGGCTTTTCTTGATATCCTGCGAATAGGTGACGGGGCGGTCGAGCGTGAACATGGACGTTTCATTATCGCATATATTCGCACGCGGAAATCGGTATAAGGCACGGAACAGTGAAACTAAGCATGGAGAGGGTTTTGGGCGAGGCAAGGCAGGTCGCCATCGTCGGCGGCGGCCCGGCAGGCTTGATGGCGGCGGAAGTGCTTTCAGCCGCCGGCCATGCCGTGACCGTGTTCGAGGCGATGCCGACCGTGGCCCGCAAATTGCTCATGGCCGGGAAATCTGGCCTCAACATTACCCATGCCGAAGGCTATGACAGTTTCCGCCAGCGCTTTGGTGATGCGGAACCACGCCTGCGCGCCGCCCTCGATGATTTCACGCCCGATATGTTGCGCGACTGGGCGCTAGGGCTGGGACAGGAAACCTTTGTCGGCACCTCCGGGCGCGTCTTCCCCAAGGTTATGAAGGCTTCGCCGCTACTGCGGGCCTGGCTTGCAAGGCTGGAGGCGCAAGGCGTCACCATCAGGACGCGGCACCGCTGGACGGGTTTTTCCCGCGAGCAGCTGGTTTTCGCGACACCGGAGGGCGAGATTGCCGTCAAGGCCGATGTCACTTTTTTGGCACTTGGCGGCGCAAGCTGGCCGCGTTTGGGCTCCGATGCCGCATGGGTTCCGGTGCTTGCGGTCAGGGGTGTACAGCTCGCTCCATTCCGCCCGGCCAATTGCGGTTTTGACGTTGATTGGAGCGATGTCTTCCGTGAGCGTTTTGCCGGTGAAGCGGTTAAATCCACGGTCACCATTTCGCCGGCGGGGGCCTTTCAGGGCGAATTCGTGATCACGAAGCACGGCATTGAGGGCAGCGTGATCTATGCCCATTCCGCCGCCCTGCGAGACCGGTTGGAAGAAGCAGGCAAAGCGTCGCTGACGATTGATCTTGCGCCCGGACGTACGGTGGAACGACTTAGCCGTGATCTGGGCAGGCTCGTCAGGAAGGAAAGTTTCGCAAACCGCATGCGTAAGGCGGCTGGCCTGTCTGCCGTGAAGGTCGGGCTTCTGCGGGAAATCTATCCTGATATCGCGACGATGCCGGATGCGGTCGTCGCGGCGAGCATAAAGCACACGGAGATTCCGCTTCTGCGGACCAGACCGATCGCCGAGGCAATCTCGTCGGCCGGCGGTATCGCATGGAGCGGCCTTGATCAGAACTATATGCTGGAGAAGCTCCCCGGCATTTTTGCTGCCGGGGAAATGCTGGACTGGGAAGCGCCGACAGGGGGGTATCTCCTGACCGCCTGCTTCGCCACCGGCAAGGCCGCTGCAAAGGGCATGGCCGCGTGGCTTGAGGGTTCAGCCTGACAGACGTTCAGCCGTGCCGGCCTCCTCGCCATGTGCGGTTCTGACGAGGCAGCGCATAATGGCATCGGTGGTTATTGCTCCAAGTGTCTTGCCATTGTCCCCTACCACGGTGGCGCTGCTGACATTTTCCCGGACGAGGGCGCGCAGGCCTTCTTCCACCGTCATGTCCGAATCGAGCTGAAGGCGGGACTGGCCGGCAAATTCCGGCTGCACGACGGCGCCGAGGCGGATAACGCGGCCGCGATTGACCTCTTCCACGAAGGCTTCGATATAACTGTCGGCGGGCGACATGACGATTTCGGCCGCGGTGCCCTGCTGGATGATCTCGCCATCGCGCAGGATGGCGATTTTGTCGCCGAGCCGCAGCGCTTCGTCGAGATCGTGGGTGATGAAGACGACAGTCTTCTTCAGTTCCTTCTGCAGTTCCAGCAGCACCGTCTGCATATCCACGCGGATAAGCGGATCGAGGGCCGAGTATGCTTCGTCCATGAGAAGGATTTCGGCGTTGTTGGTGAGCGCGCGGGCGAGCCCGACGCGCTGCTGCATGCCGCCGGAGAGCTGGTTGGGATAATGGTTCGAAAAACCTTCGAGGCCCACACGCCTGATCCAGACCTCTGCCCTTTCTTCGCGCTCACGCTTGTCGACGCCCTGCACCTCAAGGCCATAGACAACGTTTTGCAGCACGTTTCGGTGAGGCAGGAGGCCGAATTTCTGGAAGACCATGGCCGTCTTGTGCCGGCGAAACTCCAGAAGATCCGCTTCATTCAGACGGCAGACATCGGTGCCGCCGTAGAGGATTTCACCGGCCGTCGGGTCGATCAGCCGGTTGACGTGGCGGATCAGCGTCGATTTGCCGGAGCCGGAAAGGCCCATGATGACAGTGATCTGCCCGCCCGGCATGGTGATGTTGATATCACGCAGGCCGAGCACATGACCATGTTTGGCGTTGAGATCGGACTTGGACATGCCGGCTTTGACGGGTTCGACATAGTCCCCCGCCTTGGGGCCGAAGATCTTGTAGAGGCTGCGAATTTCGATCGATTGACTAGCCATGCGCCACTTCCCGGTGTTTTTGCAGGCGAAGGCCATAGGCCTGGCTGATGCGGTCGAAGATGATGGCGATGCCGACGATGGCAAGCCCGTTGAAGACGCCGAGCGTGAAGTACTGGTTGGCGATGGCTTTCAGCACCGGCTGGCCAAGCCCCTGGACGCCGATCATGGAGGCGATGACGACCATGGCGAGCGCCATCATGATGGTCTGGTTGATGCCGGCCATGATCGTAGGGAGAGCGAGCGGCAGCTGCACCTTGAACAGCTTCTGGCGATTGGAAGAACCAAAGGCGTCGGCCGCTTCCAGGACATCGCGGTCAACCATGCGGATACCGAGATTGGTAAGACGGATCATCGGCGGAATGGCGTAAATGACGACGGCGATAACGCCGGGCACGCGGCCGATGCCAAGCAGCATCACGACGGGGATGAGATAGACGAAACTCGGCATCGTCTGCATGACGTCGAGAACGGGATTGATCACGTTTTGCAGGCGGTTGGAACGCGCCATGGCAATGCCGATCGGCAACCCGACGACGATGGACAGCACCGCGCAGACGAAGATCATCGAGACTGTCTTCATCGTGTCTTCCCACATGCCGAACCAGCCGATGGCGAAGAGTATGCCGCAACAGAGCGAAACAATGGTGGCACTGCGGCTGCCGAACCAGGCAAGAGCGCCGACAATAAGAATAACGACCGGCCAGGGCGCGCCGATCAAAAGCCTTTCCGCCCAGATGAGGAAGCTCTGAAGGGGTGTAAACAGCCCCTCGATTGCGCCGCCATAGGTTCGGGTAAAAGCCCGGAAACCTTCGTCGATGACTTTTTTCAGCGCGCGCAGAGAATCGTCATTCATGGTCGGAAATTTGAAAAGCCATTCCATATCCTGTTCTCCATGACGAACCGGAGGCGGGGACCAGCGTCCTCCGCGCTTCGGGAGTAAAATCGCCAGAGCGTCGGGTGCCGGCTAATCGCGGGCAGAACACTCTGTTGAACCCGCTGTATCGGCGATCCCGCCAGAGCCGGGATAGCCGATACGGCTCGGCGCCGCCACTGACAGGCGCCGATACCGGGCAGATATGTAAGGACGCGCTCTTAGAGGGCGGCCTTGACCTTTTCAGCGACTTCGGGAGAAACCCAGCCCTTCCAGAGGTCTTCGTTCTCTTTCAGGAAATGCTTTGCGCCGTCCTCGCCGGTTGCCTGATTATCCGTCATCCATGCGATCAGCTTGTTGACGGTGGCGTTGGTCCAGGCGCGCTTGTTGAGGTAATCCATGGCAGGGCCGGAACGATCGGCAAAGGATTTGCTGACCAGTGTCTGCACGTCGTCGATCGGCCAGGCGTTCGGCTTTGGATCGGCGCAATCGGCAACCGAAGTACAGCGCTTCCATTCGGCCGCGTCATATTCGGTTCCGAACCCGAGCTTCACCATTTCATATTTGCCGAGCAGTGAGGTTGGAGCCCAGTAGTAGCCGACCCACGGCTGCTTTGCTTCATAGGCCTTGGCGACAGAGCCATCGAGGCCGGCGGCAGAGCCGGTGTCAACAAGCGTAAAGCCGGCCTTTTCGCCGCCAAACGCCTTGAAAAGCTGCGCAGTGACCACGGTGCCGCCCCAGCCCTGGGGGCCGTTGAAAACAGCGCCCTTGGATTTGTCTTCCGGCGACGGGAAAAGTTCAGGATGCTTGAAGAGGTCAGGAATGGTCTTCAGATCCGGATTGGCCTCGGCAACATATTTCGGAATCCACCAGCCCTGGACAGCGCCGTCCGAAAGGATTTTTGCGGCCGCGACCACCTTGCCACCTTCGAGACCCTGCTTGACGATTTCCGGCTGCAGGCTGACCCAGGCCTCAGGCGCGATATCAGGCTGGCCTTTCTCGGCCATGGAGGTCAATGTCGGTACGGTGTCGCCGGTGACGATTTCGGCAGAGCAGCCGTAGCCCTTCTCAAGGATGAACTTGTCCAGATTGGCGGCAACTTCAGCCGACTGCCAGTTCATGCTGGCGATTGTAACGCTTCCGCAATCGGCAGCATAAGCTGCGCCGCCTGAAAAGGCGAAGCCTGCGGAAAGAATTGTGGCACCCAAAAGTATTTTCATTGTTGTTCCCTCTGGTCGCGGTGTGGCGAAGACCCGGGCGCTGACGGCACCGCGACCGCCAGCACCCTTATTGAGGCTTAATAATTCGTTTGTCGCCATTCCGTTTGCGGCAATTTCTGGCGTATTGAGGATGCTCACCCTGAGGAGAAGGCGCCATTGCAGGGGTATTCGGGAAAAAATTCTGGCGTGAAGGCTTTGAAATAAATGGTTGATTAGCAGCAACGCCGAGAAATTTTCAAACCGATGGAACTTTTTCATTTTTTTGAAAAAGCAGGGAACAAACCAACGAAGTTTCTGTTCTCTTGGACTTTTCTCCTGTTCTGTATTACGGGAGATTTCCTCTCGATTTTTGTGGTGATGTTGAATGACCAATCTTCCTGCTGCCCCGGTATGGCCCATCGGCGGCGGTGAAACGGGTGAGCTTGTGCGCCGCTTCGACTGGTCGAAGACCTCGCTCGGTTCGATCTGTGACTGGCCACAAAATCTGAGACAAAAAGCCAACTCCGTCGTCAATTCACCCATTCCGCAGGTGCTGATGTGGGGCCGCGATCATGTGATGATCTACAATGACGGTTATGCGGAGATCGCCGGTAATTATCATCCGCAGGCGCTGGGCGGCACGGTGCCTGGCATCTGGCCGGAAATCTGGGACTGGAACAGCCGTATTCTCGAAGCCGGTTTTCGCGGTGAGGTCATGGCCTACCGCGACCAGCCGATGACGCTGATGCGACATGGCGCACCGGAAGAGGTGATCTTCGATCTGTTCTACACGCCGATCTACAATGAAGGCGGCACAGTCGACGGCGTTCTGTGCACCGTGCTTGAAAACACTGACAAGGTGCGGGCGCTGGAAGCGCTGGAGCAGAGCCGCCTGGAGCTTAGCCGGCTGACCAATACACTGCCCATTCTGGTCGGGTATGTGGACTGCAATTACGTCTATAAATTCGCCAATGATGGCTATCTGGAGTGGTTTGGCCGCAGCGCCGATGAGGTGATTGGCCACAGTGTTCCCGATATCGTCGGCGAAGAGTTTTTTGCCGCGCGCAAACCCTATCTCGATCGGGCGCTCAACGGTGAGAGCATCGTCTCCGACACGGTCATCCGCCGGCCGGATGGCACCGCACGCGCCGCCGAAATCCGCTATATGCCGCGTTACGTCGCCGATGGTTCCGTTGACGGGATCTATGTTCTGATCATCGATATCGAAGACCGCAAGCGGTCCGAGCAGGAAATCCTCATCAGCAACAACCGTTTCCGGGCGGCGGTGGAGGCTGTGCATGGCGTGTTGTGGACCAACAGTGCCGATGGCAGAATGCTGGGAGAACAGCCTGCCTGGGCGGCGTTGACAGGTCAGACGGCTGAAGAATACCAGGGTTTTGGCTGGGCCGATGCCGTGCATCCGGACGACCGGCAGGGGTCGGTGGATAGCTGGAACAAGGCTGTCGCCGAGAAGTCGACCTATATCTGGGAACACCGCGTGCGCCGTCACGATGGCGTCTATCGGACGTTTGCAATCCGTGGTGTTCCGATCTTTGATAAGAATGGTGCGATTGCCGAATGGGTGGGGGTCCACACGGACATCACCGAACAGCGTCAGGCTGAGGATACGCTCAAGGAACATGCCAGCAACCTCGAACGCGAGATTCGCCACCGAATCAGGGCGGAAGAACAGCTTCGGCAATTGAATGAAGGTCTTGAGGCCAGGGTCGAGGCGGAAATGGCGGAGCGGCGCCAGGCGGAAAAAGCCCTGTTGCAGTCGCAGAAGATGGAATCCATCGGGCAACTGACTGGCGGTGTGGCGCATGATTTCAACAATCTTCTTCAGGTGATCGCGGGAAATCTGCAACTGCTGTCGAAGGACGTGATCGGCAATGAGCGCGCCGAACGGCGGCTGGAGAACGCGCTGGCGGGCGTCCATCGGGGCGCGAAGCTCGCCAGCCAGCTTTTGGCCTTCGGCCGCCGTCAGGCGCTGGAACCGCGGGTCATCAACATTTCCCGTTTCGTCACGGGCATGGACGATCTGCTGCGCCGGTCGCTCGGTGAGGCGATCGAAGTGGAAGTCATCACCTCTGGTGGTCTCTGGAATACCTATGCCGACCCCAACCAGGTGGAGAACGCTCTTCTCAATCTCGCGATCAATGCACGCGACGCCATGGAAGGTCACGGGAAACTGACAATCGAAGTTGGAAATGCGGTTCTCGACCGCGATTATGCCCGCAAGCATTCGGACGTTTCGCCGGGACAATATGTGATGCTCGCCGTCACCGATACCGGCTCCGGCATGTCGCCGGAGGTTCTCGAAAAGGTGTTTGAACCGTTCTTTTCGACAAAACCGGAGGGCAAGGGCACCGGCCTTGGCCTTTCGATGGTTTATGGTTTTGCCAAACAGTCCAGCGGCCACGTCAACATCTATAGCGAGGTAGGGCAGGGCACGACGGTGAAGATGTATCTGCCGCGCTCCGCTGCCGATGAGGACAGGGAGGTGATCATGCCGACCGGTCCCATCGAGGGTGGAACAGAGACCATCCTCGTGGTCGAGGATGACGAGGAGGTGCGCAACACTGTCGTCGAGACGCTTGGCGACCTTGGCTACCGGGTGCTGACGGCGCGCGATGCGCAGGCGGGTTTGACCGTGGTGGAAAGCGGTATTCCGATCGACGTGATTTTCACCGACGTGGTCATGCCGGGGCCTCTGAAAAGCAGGGAAATGGCCCGCCGCGCACAGGAACGGCTGCCCAATCTCGCCGTTCTCTTCACCTCGGGTTACACCGAAAACTCCATCGTCCACGGCGGCAAGCTGGATGCCGGGGTCGAGCTTCTCTCCAAGCCGTATACGCGCGAAGCGCTGGCACGGCGCATTCGCCATGTCATCGCCAACCGCAAGCAGGTTTCCCTGGCACGAGCGCGGCCGGCCGCCGCGCCGGGTCACGCGAAATCGTCGGGACTTCCCGGCGCAGCGGAGAAGGAAAGCCGCTCAGTACGGGTTCTTCTGGTGGAGGATGATGAACTGATCCGGATGAACTCGACGGAGATGCTGTCGGATAGCGGCTTTGCCGTCATCGAAGCCGGAAATGCCGCTGAGGCGCTTCTGGTGATCGAGGCGGACCGCGTTGACGTTCTCGTTACCGATCTTGGCCTGCCCGACATGATGGGGGGTGAGCTGGCAGTGGAGGCCCTGCGCCGCAAACCGGGGCTAGCCGTCGTGTTTGCGACCGGCGACAGCAATCTGCCTGAGGGCGCGCCCGAAAATGCCGTGCTCCTGACAAAGCCCTACGACGAGCAACAAATCGTTTCGGCAGTCCGACAGGCACACAGCACAAAAAGCGAGCTGGCGGAGTAAGCCGCCAGCCGTCGCGGCCCGGCTCGGATCGCAGAAGCGGGACGCCCCCTGCGTGCGGGGCGTGCCCTAGTAACCGCGAGCCATATCGACGGTTTCTGGAAGTTTGCCGCTTTCCCGCCAGGCGCGGACATTGCCCGCAACGATCCGTGCCGAACTTTCACGGCTTGTCGGCGCGGAGATATGCGGCAGGGCGGTGACTTTCGGGTGCTGCCAGAATGGTGAGTCCACGGGCAGCGGTTCCTGCTCGAATACATCGAGTACGGCGTGGGACAGCCTGCCGGAATCGAGCGCTGAAATCAGGTCATCTGCGACGATCACCGCGCCGCGGGCGAAATTGATCACGGCTGCTCCCGGTTTCATTGTTGCCAGACGGTCGGCGTTGAGAAGGCCGCGCGTTGCGTCCGTGAGCGGGACGAGGCAGACGAGAATATCGCTTTTTTCCAACAATGCCTGAAGGCCATCGTCTCCATTCAGTGTTTCCACACCTGGGATCGCCTTTTCCGATCGGCTCCAGCCGGCAACATTAAAACCGGCATGGATGAGACGGTCCGCAGCCGCCATGCCAAGCGCACCGAGACCGAGGAGCCCAACGGTCGTCTCGGCGGGATGGCGGTAGTCCAGCTCCTGCCACAACGCTTTTTGCTGGTTCTCGCGGTATGCTGGCATGTCGCGCTGTAGATAATAGGTCCATGCAAGCACTGCTTCGGCCATGACGCGGGAAAGCTCCGGGTCTTTAAGCCGGACGATAGGCGGCGCCTTTTCTCCCAATTCCAGCACCAGCCGCTCGACGCCCGCCCAGAGGCTGTGAATCCAGGTCAGGCCGGGAAGGGCCGCGATATCGGCCGGATCTGGATTGGCGACGATGGCAAAATCCACGCCCCGCCTTTGCTCGTCCGTCAATTCTGAAAAGGAGAGAATCACCTCCTGCGGCATTGCGGCGCGCAGCGCCTGTTTCCACACGGTTTCCGTTTCCGCATTCATCCGTGAAACAAAGGCGATAGGTGATGGCATGGCATTGGTCCTGCTTGCGATTTTGATGGCACGCCATCAATGCGCAATTTTGGAAGAAATGCATAGGCCACAGGCGGGATTTCACGTTTCTCCCGTCACGCCGGACTCGATCGGCGTCCAGCCGACGCGCGCCTGCCAGGCGTACAGGTTATCCTCAGCCAACGACTTGGATGGCTGTTCCCCGGCTCGAAGGCCGGGGTGACGGCGTGGGATGGTAAGTTTGCTGGATTGCCCAGTTCTTGAATCGCCTTCGTGACAGCCGGGTCTTCACCGGGCCGTTTCATGATCAGGCATCTTCCTTAACCGGCGGTTTTGCGTCGCCGTAATAGGCCGAGAATTTCTCGTGATAATGCTCCGAACCACCGGGGCCGGCATAGCGCTGAAGTTCCGTCATGTCGGTCTTGTTGAGTACGATGCCGAGCGTTTTGTTGGCGATCTGCGGCTCGTTGGCCATCAGGTTCTGCACCATCTGGATCGGCGTCTTGCCCCATTCGGTGACGAAGACAAAGCCATCCACCTGCGGCGCAAAGGCCTTGGCATCGATGACGGGAACCACGGGAGCAAGGTCAACGATGATGTAATCGCAGGCCTCGCGGGCGGAGTCGATGAATTTGCGCATGCCGGACGAGGAGAGCAACTCGCTCGAATGGGCGAACTGGTTGCTGGTCGAAACCGGCAGGATGCCCATTTTCGTGCGGGTATCCACCTTTACCGCCTGCGTCCACGGAACTTCATCGAGCACCACTTCCACCAGACCGGCAGATTGGCGTGTCGTCAGCATACGGCTAAGGCCGGGGTTGCGGATATCGGCATCCACGACAAGTGTGCGCTTACCGGTCGAGGCGATCAGGCCCGCGAGATTGAGCGCGACGACCGACTTGCCCTCGTTCGGCAGGCAGGAAATGACGCCGATGACCCGGCACTGGCGTTCCTGAATGACGACATCGGCCGTCAGCTTCACGTTGCGCAGGGTTTCCGCGAAGCTGGAGCGGGGGCTGTCGACCGCAAGGCGCAGCATTTTTTGGAACGAGACCTGACCGCTTTCGTCAAGTGTTGCGTTTTCTCCGCCAGGAGTGGCGGCGCTATTGCCGGTTTTGGCATTTTCGACGCCTCGTTCCCCGATGAAGGGAAGGTAACCCAGAAAGCGCATGCGCAGATTGTCACGCACGTCGTTGCCAGTGTGGAAGAAGCGGTCCCGGAACTCCAGAAGTGCGGCAATACCACCGCCCAGCATCAGGCCAAGAATGACCGAAAGCGCCATGGTCATGGTCTTTTTCGGGCTGGAAGGGGATGTCGGCAGGCCGGCTTCGGAGATGATGCGGGCCTTGGCGATTGGCAGCGACTGCTTCTGCGAAGCCTCTTCGAAGCGGCCGAGATAGGACTGATAGAGGGTGCGCAACGCCGTCGCCCGCTGCTCGAGCTCGCGCAGCTGCACCATGGTGATATTGGCTTCCGAATTTCGGCCAGCCACCTTATCGATGCTGTCGCGCAATGACTGAACGCGCGAATTGGCGACGTCATATTCGTTCTTGAAGCTGCCGGTCAGCTGCTGCAACTCCTGGAAAATCTGCTGCGATACTTCCTTCTTTTCCGCTTCGAGCGCGGTCGCCTGCGGATGATCGGCGCCGAACTGCTGGACGATGCCGCGCTGCCGGTCGGAAATGGTAATGTAACGCTTGCGAAGATCCTGAATGACCGAATTGTCGGTGTCGCGGGCCGAGACAACGGCGTTGTCGACGGCTGTTTCCGGTCCACGGTCGATGATCGATTTATATTGATTGTAGCGGGCAGATGCCGTGGCTGCATCCGCCTGCGCAGCAATCAGCTGGCCATTGAGATCGGCAAGCTGGCTTTCCGACATCAGTTCGCCGCGTGAGGATACGATATTGTTGTCGGACCGGAATTTCTGAACCGCGAGTTCCGCCGCCTGGGCGCGCTGATTGAGGTCGGTCAGACGTTCCTGCAGCCAGACAGAAGCACGTTCACTGGCATCGAAATTGGCGTTCAGCTGTTCGGTGAGATAGGCCTGCGCATAGGTCTTGGCGATCTGCGCGGCGAGCTGACGATCGGTCGAACGCGTGGAAATGGCGATGACCGAGCTGCGGCCCACACGCTCGACGGTCAGCGACTGCTGCAGCACGGCGGCGGCTTTTTCCCGCCGTCCGGCGCGGATTGCTGCTTCGGAGACCGGCGGGTCGCCCGGCAGCACGAGGTCGAGGATGCCCCGAACGGAGGATTTGACGAGTTCGACCGGGGACATCGCTGGATTGACGATCGTGTCGTTCTCGTCAAGCTTGGCCTTGTCGACCACGGTCAGCGCCATTTCCTTGGATTTCAGGATTTCCACGGCGCTGGCGATGCGGTTGTCGACGATCTGCGCGGCGGGCACCGGCGATTCCTCTTCGGCGTAACGCGAGAGGCTTTCATCGAGCAGCACCTGCGTCATCGCGGTGTAAACAGGGGTCGCGAATACCAGATAGAGGCCTGCGAGGACCACGGCGGCAATGACGGAGGCAGCAATGACATTGGCGCGGCGCACCACGGCGGCCCACAGGCGGTCGAGGTCGATAAACGTATCGGAATCCTTGCCGGATTCCGGAAAACCAATATTGGATTTAAAGGTCTTGTGGTGCATGGACCTACCTTGTGAATTAAAAATGGTACGCGGGAAGCCGAGCAACACTCGCCTTCCCGCCTCCCGTTATTGGTGCGCCGACCGCCTCCCCGGCGGCGCGATTACAGTCAGGCCGCCTGCACGCGGCTTTCATGGTTCGCCACCAGTTCCTTCACCGAAGCGAGAACCTGTGCTTCCATGTCTGCCCGCATCAGCGAAAAGGCGACGTTGGCGGCAATGAAGCCCTGCTTGCTGCCGCAATCAAAGGTGCGGCCGGAATATTTCTGCGCGTGGAACGGCTGTTTTTCCGCAAGACGTTTCATGCCATCGGTCAACTGAATCTCATTGCCGGCACCACGCTCCTGCTTGGCGAGAATATCGAAGATTTCCGGCTGCAGAATATAGCGGCCGTTCAGGTAATAATTCGACGGCGCCTTGGATGGTTCCGGCTTCTCGACCATTTCGGTGACGGCAAAGCCGTGGTTGACCTTCTGGCCGACGCCGACGACGCCATAGGAAGAGACTTCTTCCGGCAGGCATTCCTCCACACCGAGAATATTGCCACCGACTTCGTCATAAAGCTCCATCAGACCGGCAATGCAGCCGCGCGCACCATAGGAGACCATGTCAGGCAGCAGCAGGGCAAATGGCTCCTTGCCGACCAGTTCGCGTGCGCACCAGACGGCGTGGCCGAGACCGAGCGGAACCTGCTGGCGGGTGTAGCTGACGGTCCCTGCAACGGGCAGCATCTTTTCCAGTTGCAACACCTGCACGGTCTTGCCGGAGCGGGTCAGCGTATTGATGAGTTCGGGTGCGCTGTCGAAATAGTCTTCGATGGCGGTCTTGTTGCGGCTCGTGACGAAAATAATGTGCTCGATACCGGCCTGCATGGCTTCATCGACAGCATATTGCACGACCGGACGATCCACGATCGTCAGCATTTCCTTCGGCATCGCCTTGGTGGCGGGCAAAAACCGCGTGCCGTTGCCGGCTACCGGAATGACGGCTTTTCTGACAGTTTTGTTCAGGTCCATCGCGTTCTCCTTCATCAAGGTTTCATCTGTCCCCAGTCCCCGCGCAGACATGATCCGCGCGCAAATTTTATGAAATCTGCCTTTTCACCCCTGTATTCGCCGCGGGCGCAAATATCGCGTCCCGCAGCCTCCTCAGCCGCACTGCAATGGGCATTCGCAAATGCCCCAATACGGCGGGATCTTTGATCGTGGTCTTCAAAGCGCCAAGCACCGAGCGGCGCTTGATGTTTTCCACCAAAGTCAGAAAATTATGCGCAAGCTGAAGGCTGCGCGTCCTCGCCTGCTGCGCGTCCATGGCGGTGGGCAGAAGAGTATAGTGGCTCAGGAAATCCTCATCGGCCCGCATCATCGCCTCAACGTGGTGCAGTTCAAGCACGCGCGAAATCGAGCCCTCGCGGATATTGTAGATATAGCCCGGCTTCGGTTCGATGACGCAGAGGCCGCCGGCGGCGAGCGCCGAGGCGAGCAGGATGTAATCCTCGCCGATGCGTATATCCTCGCGGAAGCGCAGCCCCTCGCTATTGAGGAAATCGCGCCGGAACATCGGTTTCATGTAGCCGAAATTGAAAGTGGAGCGGAACAGGATGTTGGAGGAAATGAAGTCCTCAAGCGTCAGGACCGGCCTCTCCTCCAGAAATTCTTCCGGAAACATGGTCTCTATGGGCCTGCCGTCGGTATAGACGACATCGAGATTATCGACCGCAATCGCCGCATTGGCGGCTTCCGCCCGGCACATCATGCAGGCGGAGCGCTCCGGGCGAATGACATCGTCGGAATCGAGCACGGCGATCCAGCGTCCGGTCGCGGCTTCGATACCGGCATTGCGTGCCCCGCCCGGACCGAGGTTTTCGGCAAGAGCAAGCAGGCGGACGCGCGGATCGATGATGGCGATACCTTCCACGAGCGCAATGGTGGCATCGGCGGACCGGTCGTCGACGACGATCACTTCCAGCGTCACACCCTGCTGGTCGAGTGCGCTTTGAATGGCGGCTTCAATCGTATCGGCGGCATTATAGGCGGCGATGACGAAGCTGATATCGGGCGGCGAGACGAGGTTTTCCATCAGGTCGCCTCCACCGCGCCATACTGGCGGATTTCACGCAGGCCGAAGGCGCCGCTCATCGAGCCCATATGCAGTGCGCCACGCAACGCATAACGGTTGCGGCGCACGGCGTTGAAGCTGGTCAGGGCGGCGAAGAGGGCGCAATAAACTACTTTCGAGCCGGCTTTCACCACTTGAACGACGCGGCGCGCACCGGGCTTTTTCTCAGCCAGCACACGGCCGTGGGTCTGACCGGAGCGAAAGCGGCGCTTGGCAAGCCATAGGAAGCTCGCCCGGTTTTCCGGTACCGGTTCAGAGAGTACTGCATCTTCCGCAAAGACGATATGACCGCCAGCGGCGTGAAGGTGCGAGAAGAAATGCGTATCTTCGCCACCGCTCTGGCCAAGCGCCAGCGCGAAGCGCCGGCCCTTCACCGATGGCGCATCCATCTTGAGCAGCGTGTTGCAGGTATAGCCGGTGATGATTTCGCCATTCACCCAGACCGGAAGCGTTGAATGGAAATCGCCGCGTTTCATCCAGCCCGGCGCGTTGTCCCGATAGACGGCCGTGACGGGGCCGAGGACGGCTTCCGCGCCGGTCTCGTGCGCCTTTTTCAGAAGGGCATTGAGCCATTGCGGCGGGGCGGTTTCATCATCATCGATGAAGGCAAGATAATCCGCCTTGCACTCCGAAAGGCAGGCATTGCGGGCAATCGAAATATTGGATTTCGGGCAGTGCACATAGGTGATCTCGAAGGGGGCGGTTTCGCGCAGGCGATCGACGCTTGCCTTGGCGCTGGGCTCCTCGTCATTATCGGCGACAATCAGCCGAACTTTCACGCCTTCCGGCACATCCAGCTCGAAGAGTGACAGAAGTGTGGCGACAAGCGCCGGGCGTCTATAGGTGCAGATACCGATATCGACGGTTTTCGAAAAATGCGGGCGGGTGACGGTGTTGTCGGTCATGAGACAGCCTTTCTTCCCCGGAATTTCAGGAGTTCCAGCCAGAAGCCGGTGGACCAGGCCAGATGCATCACCATCGCCGAAAAGGCGGCGAGTGGGCCGTATGGGTTTTTCTGACCTATTGCCATCCACAAGCCATAACCCAAACATGCGGCAATCCAGAGGCCGAGCGGGATAAGTGCCGCCCAGTGCACAAGCGATAGCAGCGCAAGCACGAAGACCGGCAGCACGGCGAGCGGAATCATCTGGCGGATTTTCGGGATCGAGCGATGTTTCAACAGGTTCTTCGCCCGGCCGCGGCCATAGGCGAGATATTGCTTGAAGAGCGGCATGACGCTGGCCCGCGGATAATAGGTCATGCGGGTCTTGTCGGTCATCCAGATGCGGAACCCGGATTTACGCAGCCGGAAATCCAGCTCCGCATCCTCATTGTGGCTGAAGCTCTCGTCATAACCGCGGACCGCATCGAAAGCGGCAATCCGCATCAGCGCGTGGTGGCCGTGATCGATCCAGTGGCCTTTCGCGCCCTCGCGGTGCTTGGAACCGCCATTGCCGAGCTTGGAATTCTGGGCGATGGCCGTGGCCTTCTGGAACAGGCCGTTGCCGACCGTATCCATGGCGACGACGACGGAGTCCGCACCCGTCCGTTCGGCGTCCTCGATCAGCCGCTGGCAATAATCATCGGGATAATCGCCATGGGCGTCGATGCGGATGAGGTAATCGAAATCCTCGCCGAAGGTGGCGACGGCAAGATTGATGCCTGCGCTCTGGATACGCTTCGGGTTGGCAAGAAGCGTGACGCGTTCGTCCTTTGCCGCAAAGGCGGCAACGATGTCGCGCGTTCCATCCGTGCTGCCGCCATCGGCAACGACGATGCGGAACAGGCGACCCTGCATCGCGCCGGTGAATTTGACAAGCAGCCCCTCGATCGTCTTCGCCTCATTGAGGCAGGGTATGACGATCAGCGTTCTGATGCCGGAATGACCGAAACCTTCCATGATTTGCCCCCTACGCACTACACGGGTGAGAACTGCGCTTCACGGGCGTGGCCGGAAGCGGATTTGGCGAGTGAGGACAATTGCTGCACCAGCAAACGGCAATCGTCGCGGTCGGTCAGCCATTGTTTCCTGTCTGTTGCCGACAGGGTGTGGAAGGCATCTGCATAGGTCTGCGGGGTCATCTGGTTGAAGAGGGCGGCAAGATCGTCAGCGCCCGCCTGTTGCAGGACGAAGCCGATATTGCGTTTTTCGATGAAGCGGGCTGTCTCCGTGCCGGAAAACGCAATCGGCAAGGTGCCATAAAGGCAGCCTTCATAAAGCCGGTTGGGCAGCAGCCAGCTGGAATTCTGGCCTTCCTCGAAAAAGTCGATGGCCCAGCTGAATTGCACCTCGTTATAGATGGCGGCGAGATCCTCGGGGTTCTTGTATGGCCCATGGAAATGCACATGCGGGGTTGCGGCCACGACGCCGTCGAAATCGGCAAACTCTGAATAGGCTGGCCGGCCACGCAGGATGATTTCGACCCTGCCTTCCATGCGGCGAGCGAACTCAGCGAGAATTTCAAGCGATTTGCGGCAGCGGAGCGCCCCGAACCAGCCGATTTTCCATGGCTCGCCGGGCGCGGGCGCCCGTGGTCTTGGCGTGGCGGCAACGGTGTCGTCGAGCGCGAGCACCTTGTTTTCCTGCAGCAGCACGGGAAGATCGAGGCCGGACACGGGTTTGAAATAATGCTCCACGAAGGCCGGAGAGCTGGTGATCAGCAGTTTGGCGTCGCGTGCGAAATAGCGCTGGGCTGCATTCAGCATCTGTCCTGGCTTGCCCTCATTGAGAAGAAGGCGGTGAATATCGAGACATTCGTAAACCAGTGCCGGCTCGCCGCCATAGATCGACATGGCGCGCTTTGCCAGAGCCAGCATCTCCAGATTTCTGGCAAGAATGACCTCGGGTGTCGGGATGCCGCTCAGAACCTTTCCAAGCGAAAGGCTGGCTTTTGCGACCGCCGCCATGCGCTGCATGAACTTCCCGTCGGCGGTCTCTCCGAGCACGACTGGCACGACGCCCTCGATTTCCGCCAGCCGGTTCTGCCCGCGCCGGAAACCTGCCAGCGTGACCCGCGCCCCGTCTGCAAGCAAGGTCAGCACCCGCCGGCGAATGGCGGGGTCTGAAAGATCATGTGCGAGGTAGAGAATATGGGTCATGCAGGGTTCCGGGTGGTTCGCGGGTCAAAGACGCCGCAGCACGGGATTTGGTTCAAAACATCCGGTCAATTCAGAGCGCAGGCGATGCTTTCCGGGAACTGACATTTGTCGCCCAGCGCGGTGAAGGCGAAGCGGTCAACGACCATCTGCGATGGCCCGGCATAAGCAAACTTGCCCATCCAGTCCTTCAGCGTGTCGGTGCCCCACAGGCTGAAGAAGATTTTCTGAGCGTTCTGCGGAATTTTCGTCGCGTCCGTCACCTCATGAACGAGCTTGCCGTTGACGTAATAACGCAGGCGTTGTGGTTCCCAGACGAAGGCATAGTCGTTGAAACCGGCATCGGCTCCACCTGCCACCGGCACCAGCTTTTCATTGCCGCCCTTGGCGGACACATATTGATTGAGCTGTACCTGATTGGTGTTCTTGCCGAGAACCTCGAAGTCGATTTCGTCATGCGGTTTCTTGTCGGTCGGGCCGATATAGGTGAAGAAGGCAGAGTTCAGTCCTGTCCCTGTTGCGGCCTTCATCCGCGCCTCATACGTGCCGTAACGGTAACGGCCCTTGGTCTGTATTTCACCGCAGGCAAAGTTGCGTTCGCCGAGTTTTTGCTGATCGAAACCAAGCGTCAGTTGGCCGTTTTCGACCGTCGCCAGTTTCTTCGACCACGTGCAGTTCTGATGCGCACCGTTGTTCCAGCCGTCGGAAACGTACCAGAAAGACCGGTCCATGGAATCGAAGTTCTCGATGAAGGACGTGCCGTTGCCTTCCTGGGCGTTGACGGGCGCTGTGAAGGCCGTGGCCGAGAGGGCGGCGGCAAGAAGAATGCGTGTCTGAACGCGGGTGACAAATGTTGTCATTGGTTCACCTCTGTCGTTGCGAATAAAGCGTTTCGGATGTGGGCGGGCCGATCATGGGGGCCCGTTTGGTCACGGCGGCGACTGTCGCCTTGCGTTTGCCGCTGCGGCTTCCGGTGAGCACAGAATAGAGGGTGGGCAGATATTTACGCGTCTGCGCGTTGCTGATGATCAGAATGACGAAGGCAGACAACGTCGCAGCGATATAGAAGGCCGGATAAAAGTCCGGCCCGCCTTTGTTCCAGATCATCCACATGATGACCAGCAACGGGTAATGGGCGCAGAATATCCAGAAGCTCAGACTGCCGGTCTCGGCAAGCCGCTGGCCAAGCCGGCTGCGGATCAGGATGGATGAAGACACCCAGAAGCCGAGCGCGCCGAAGACCGCGAGCAGATTGCGCGACATGTTTAGCCAGAACGTGAATTCCGGGCCGGTGAAATATAGACCGGTGGCAAGAATGGCAGAGGCGATGAAGGTCAGCACCATGATCGGCAGGGCGTAAGGATCGAGCGCCTTGACGTCGACACGGTGCAGCGCAAGCGCAATACCAAGCGAGAAGCTGAAGAGGATCGATTTTTTCTGGACGATGTAGATCGTGAGATCAGGCATGGCCGTCACGACCAGCAAAATGGCAAGGGTCGGCAGCGCGAAGCGGCGCATCAGAAATGCGAGGACGGGAGACAGCAGAATGCAGACGAAAAGGTCGCGCAGAAAATAAAGCGGCACGTTGACCGGCAACTGTTCCAGCGCCGCCCCGTGGCTCAGGATTTCACGTGGGCCGGCGTTCCAGAGATCCGGGAAATATCCCACGCCGACTTCGAAGAACTGAATCAGCAACACGGCGGCAAACAGCGCGCCATTCCACAGCAGGAAGGGCAGGAGCACGGTTTTCGATTTGGAGCGGATCGTTGCCGGATAATTGAATTCACTCATGCCGCGACGAAACAGCAGGTAACCGGAAATGGCGCTGAGACAGGGCACACCAATGCGAAACAGCGCGTCGCCCAGGAAAACCCGCAGCCAGTCGAAAAAGCCGTAAAGGCCGAGAAACGGGCTGGTTTCGGCATCGTGCGGCACATGCACGAACACGATTCCTGAAATCAGCAATATGCGCATCAAATTGATACGGGAGGATAGGTTCTGATCGACAGTCACATCAGTCACCCCTATTGGGCGGCGTCTCCCCACGCCGCGTTGCAACCAGAGCGAACTTAAGCCCGCACTGGAAAGTCTGGTTTCGACTTTGGGATAAAATGTGGCGACGCGGGAAAAACACAAGATTAGATTTTGCGGGTGAATGTCTGGCTTGAGTTCAAATTCTGTCGCACGAAAAAATTAAATTATTGAAATAAAATAATTTTGTTGGAAATCACGTTTCCTTAAAAATCTTTGAAGCGTGTGAATTTGTCATTTGCCGTGATGTTGCGCTGCAAAAAGAGCGCCCAATCCTCCGTGCCACGACGATAAAAATCGCCGTGGCATGGCCGCTTAAGGGCAGAAATGAGGCGCATTTTTCTGCGGTATTTCTAACCTTGGGTTGCGGCATTTGGCATGCGCCGAGATTTGACCATGCCTAGGATTTTCCCCAGCAGGGCACGTTCAGTCAGCAGGATCAGTATTGCATAGATGGCGCCGCCCACGGCAGCGCCGATAAGAACCTGAAGGGTGGCGTTGGGAACGCGATCGGCGAGAAGGTGAAGTAAATAGCGCACCGCAACGGCCATTACGAAAGCGGCGATCATCGGCCGGCTACTGACGTAAAGTCCCTGGAAGAAAGGCGTGTCGCTCGCTTTGAACACGGCCCAGGAGTAAGCGACGAGCGTGACCGCGTTGACGATACAGAGCCAGATCATGGCGTCTATCAACGTTCCATAAAGCGCCGCGAACCAGACGGCGACCGTGGTGACGACGGCGCGGAGTGTCGCCGACCAGAACAGGACACGACCGTAACCAGCGCCCTTGAGGTAAGGGATGAAGGTGCTGCAGGGCGTGAGAATGGCTTTCGATAGGGCCAGAAGACCAAGCACCGGCCAGGCATAAGCCCAGTTCTGCCCGAAGATGACAAGCATGGCCGGCTCGGCCACGGCCCAGAGACCGAACATCATGGGCGCGAGCAGCACGGTCAGCACCTGCGTGCTGAACATCAACGCATCGCGCCGGCGCTGGGGGTCGTCCATCATGCGGCTGAAAGCGGGAAACAGAACCCCCATGACGGCGGATAAAACCACCTGGTTGGGAATGCTGGCGAAACGGTTGGAAGCGGAATAGGCGCCGGCATCCGCCAGACCCAGGTGCCGGGCAATGACCACCATCGGCGACTGGAAGGTGACAAAATTGGCGATTTCCGAGCCCATCAGCCCGGAACTGAAGCCAAGAAGCGGCACCAGCCGGCGTGGCTTTATGACAAAACGCGGGCAATAACGCGAAACGGCGTAAAGTCCGACGAGGCGAATCAAAGCCGCGGCGAAAAGCTGGATGATAAGCGCCCAGACGCCGAACCCCATGAAGGCGAGCGCGACCGCGACAATCGCCGCGATGCTCTCCGAGGCCATGCTCCAGAGGGCATCCTTGCTGAAGTTCATCCGCCTCGCCAAGAGCGAATAAGCAACGTCGCCAGCAAGCTGTAACGGAATGAGGAAGGCCATGATGCGCAGCAGGTAAGCGCTTTCCACCGCACCCAGCAATCCGCCGAAAAATTCGGCGAAGATGTAGAGGACGGTTGCCATGGTGCAGGAGATCGCCAGATTGGCCCAGAAGACGGTATGGATCGTTTCCATATCCTCATCCTTCTCGACGATGAGGGCAGAGGTGAGCCCCGCCCCGGCGATCATGGTCAGGAACTGTACAACCGTAAGTCCTACTGCCACCACCCCGAATTCTTCCGGCGTGAGGAGACGAGCGAGAATGGGGACCGTGACAAATTTAAGCCCGAATGTCCCTGTTTTTGATAAAACGCTCCAGCCCACATTCGTGGTGATGGTCTTTACATTTGGTGCTGGGGGCATACAAGCATCCTGTTTCTGGAGGCCGGCGGGAGGAAGCCGGTTGGGAGTTGCCGATACCATCGGGGCCGCTTTTAGGATCGGGCCCGACACTTCTTGATCAACGCAAGGGGCGAAACAATGGCAAGATTTACTGTCGTCATTCCCTACTACCAAAAGCAGCACGGCGTCCTGGGACGTGCACTCGCATCGGTTTTTGCGCAGACTTACCAAGACTTCGATCTTGTCATCGTCGATGACGAATCGCCATACCCGATCGATCGGGAACTTGCGGAAATTTCGCAGGAACAGAAAGACCGGATTATTGTCATTAAGCAGGCGAATGCCGGCCCGGGCGGTGCACGCAATACCGGCCTGGACAACGTGCCCGATGGCACCGACTACGTGGCCTTCCTGGATTCCGACGATATCTGGACGCCTGATCATCTCAAGAATGCGGCTTTTGCGCTCACGACCTTCGGTGGCGAGTGCTATTGGGCTTCGATGCAGGCAAGTGACGAATTTTATTACCATTTCGCCATTTCTGAGCTTGAGAAAAACGAGGGCGCGGCACGCGTTTCCGAGACGCCACTGGTGATCGAGCTGCCGGATCTGGCAAGTGTGATGCTGCGCAACTGGAGCTTCCTGCATCTCTCCTGCATGGTGATCGGCCGTCCTCTTTTTGAGAAAATCCGCTTTGACCCGGCGCTTCGTCTGGCGGCGGAAGATGTGCTGTTTTTCTGCGATTCCATCCTCGCTTCGAAGCGGACGCTGCTCTGTGACGACGCCGGTGCGATGCGCGGAATGGGCGTCAATATCTTCCACAGCATCGACAATAGCTCGCCGGAATTCCTGCGCCAGCAGTTCAATACCTGGGTGGCGCTCGATACGCTGGAGGGGCGTTTTTCACGCCGGCCGGCCGATGTCGCCTCCATTGCATCCTATAAAAACACGGCACGCAAACAGGCGCTGTGGAGCCAGGCGGGCAATCTGAAACGGCGCAAGGCGCCCGAATTCGGACTGCTGTTGAAGTGGGTGATGCGTGATCCGGCACTGCTGCGTGCCGCTTTCGAACTCGGCGCCGGCAAAATCGTGCGCTCCAGATGAGCGAATTCTTGCCCGCAAGAATCTATATGTTTTTCACCGAGGAGTGACCTCATGAAACCTTATCACTGGGAATCTCATCACGGAAATTTCGGTGACGATCTCAACCTCTGGCTGTGGGACTTTCTGCTCCCCGGTCTGCGCGACGTGCATGACGATGTCATGCTCGTCGGTGTCGGCACCGTGCTCAACGACGTTCTTTTGCCTGGAAAACAGCGCAAGCTGGTGATCGGCAGCGGTTATGGTTATGGCGCGGTGCCGGATACCAGCACCGAGTTCTGGGATATTCGTTGCGTGCGCGGCGAAAAAACCGCCGCCAAGTTGGGGCTCGCGCCTGAAAAGGGCATTGTCGACCCCGCCGTCATGGTCACCGAGATGCCTGACTTCAAAAACCTGCCCAAACTTTACAAGAAGACCTTCGTTCCCCATTGGGAATCGGCGGAGTTTGGCATGTGGGAAACGGTCTGTGAGCCGGCAGGACTGACCTATCTTGACCCGCGCGGCGAAGCGAAAGCGGTCATCCGCGCCATTGCCCAGTCTGAATTCATCGTGGCTGAATCCATGCATGGTGCAATTCTGGCGGATGCCTTCCGCGTGCCGTGGGTTGCCGTCAGCACCTCGCCTTCGATCAACAGCTTCAAATGGAGCGACTGGGCCGGCAGCGTCGGCGTGGAGTATCAGCCGCGTTATGTGCCGGTTTCGACCCGCGCAGAGGCGGCGAAAAAAGGCTCGCGTTTCTGGGGCATGAGCTTCCCGCCACCACCGCCACCTGTCGTCGCGGAGCCTGGTTCGGTTTCTCCGCATGAGGGCGCCGCGCATGAAGGCGAAGTGCTGGTACGCCCACAGGAAACGCAATCTCGCTCGCTGCGAAAACTCGCCAAGCAGGTGCTGGCGGCCCCTTCCACGCTGGCGCTTTGGCAGGCCAGCCGCGCGGAACCCCGTCTCAGCCCGGACGGCCGGCTGGAGGAGCGGAAGGAACGTTTCTCGGCGGTTCTAGACACTGTGAAGCGAGATTATTTTTAAGCATGTATCCGGAAAATGCGGCAGCATTGTTCAGGCCGCATTTGCTGGATATCCGACGCCGGAAAGGCAATCGGCGCCTTCTGCGCCGAAGGTGGTTATCAAGAAGCCTTCTTCATTGAAGTTGGCCCTCACGCTGAAATGTCGATGATCCCGCAGTCTCCCGCCTCTGAGGCAAAGGCGAGCAGTTTGCCGGTGGCGCTCCAGTCCATGCTGGTGATCGCGCCTTTCCCGGGGCGGCGCAGCAGGGCTTCCTTGCCGTCGGCGAGGCGCACGCCGAGAATCATGCCGTCCATGAAGCCAATGGCGAGAACGTCTTCCACCGGGTGGAAGGCGACGTTGGTGGCGAGGATGTTGGCGCGGCTGCCGAGTTCTTCCGGGGCCTTACCCATCGGGCCGTCCTTGCCGGAGAAGGGCCAGACGATCGCGGCTGGCGCGCCTGATGAGGCGAGCCATTTGCCCTTTGCCGACCATGATACGGATTTAACCTTGGCGGGATAACCGGTCATGCGCATATGGCGCGCTTCCATGCCGCCTTTCGTGGCTTCCATCTTCCAGCCATGCAGGGCATTTTCCTGCATGGTGGTGACGAGGAACTTGCCGTCTGGCGAAAAGGTGACGCCGGTGTGCGCACCCTTCCATTCGAGATCGACGGGATCGCCCGCGGTTGCCACCCAGTGGAGCGTCACGCCGTTATAACGGGCAACGGCAATCCGTAGGCCCTTGGGTGCGAAGGCGATCGCCTCCACTGTGCGCTCTTCCTCGAATTCCTTGACCGTGCCGTCCGAGAGACGCACAAAGCTGGACTTGCCGACGCCATAAGCGACCGCTTTCTGCGGACCGCCGGCGACGACGCCAACCCATTTGCGCGGCACGTTGGCGATCTCGCTGATGCTGCCATCATGGCCGATGCGCAGCACGCGCCCGTCTTCACCGCCAGAAAGCAGCGTGGCGCTGTAAGGGTCGCGAATGCAGGTCAGAAGCCCGTCATGTGCCTCGGTTACCTTCTCGCCGCCATCCAGCCGGTGAATGGTGCCGGCGGCGGTGGCAAACAGCGGAATGTCGCCGAGAAAATGGGTCGAGACCACGTGGCCTTCGATATCAAGCGGGGCAACAGTCGGCATGGGGCATTGGTCTTTCGTATCTGTGTTTTCTGCGGTGGGTTCGGTCTCAAACCAAAGTCGCGAAAATCCGCTAGCGCGGCTCCGCACCCTGGCGTCGAGGTCGGCATTCGGGGCGAACCCCGGAGCGTCCGACCGTCTCCATGCTGTCGGCATCGGGTCCTCGGGTCAAGCCCGAGGACGACGCCGGAAGTCGCTAGGGGTGCCGAGTAACCGGTAAAGCATCTCGGTGCCGCCCTTGAAACCCTATGCCGTGGCGAGGCACGCGTTAAAGCTTTTCTCCAGCTTCTCGCGGTCCAGTTCGCGGCCGATGAAGACGAGGCGGCTTTCGCGCTTTTCATCTTCCTTCCAAGGACGCTGGTGGTCGCCCTCGATGATCATGTGCACGCCCTGCACCACGTAACGCTCCGCGTCGCCTTTGAAGGCAATAATGCCCTTCAGGCGCAGGATGTTGGGCCCATCGACCTGCGTCACCTTTTGAATCCACGGGAAGAAGCGCTCGGGATTCATCTCGCCGCCGCGCAGCGAAACCGACTGCACCGTGACGTCATGGATCGGCGAAACTGCGCCATGGTGGTGATCGTGCCCATGGTCGTGATCATGGTGATGATGCGCGTGGTCGTGGTCATGATCGTGGTGATGATGGTCATGATCATGGTGGTGGTCGCAATCGGGGCCGCAGACGTGGTCGTCATGGCCATGCTCGAGGAAATGCGGATCGTTCTCGAGCGCGCGCTCGAGATTGAATGCGCCCTGGTCGAGAACGCGGGCAAGATCGACGCCGGAGCGCGTGGTCTTGTAGATGCGGGCGGAAGGATTGATGGCGCGCACGATATCTTCGATGCGGGCGACTTCCTCGGGCGAAACGAGATCGGTCTTGTTGACGATGACGACGTCGGCGAAGGCGATCTGGTCTTCAGCCTCGCGACTGTCCTTCAGCCGCAGCGGCAGGTGCTTGGCGTCAACGAGGGCAACGACGGCATCGAGCTCGGTCTTGGCGCGCACATCGTCGTCCATGAAGAAGGTCTGGGCGACCGGCACCGGGTCGGCGAGACCCGTCGTTTCCACAATGATGCCGTCGAAACGGCCGGGCCGGCGCATCAGGCCCTCCACAACGCGGATCAAATCGCCGCGCACCGTGCAGCACACGCAGCCATTGTTCATTTCATAGATTTCTTCATCGGATTCGACGATCAGATCGTTGTCGATGCCGATCTCACCGAATTCATTGACGATGACAGCGTATTTCTTCCCGTGGTTCTCGGAGAGAATGCGGTTGAGAAGCGTCGTCTTGCCTGCACCGAGATATCCCGTCAGGACAGTGACTGGAATGGGCTTGGCTGCTGCTGTTTCGGTCATGGAAAACCCCGTGTGGAGAGAGGCCTGATCGCCTCAGGAAGATGTGTTGACGTCCATATAGGCGCGACGCCGCGGCAGTTCAAAGAGATTTTGGTCGAATTCGGCCGTGCCACTCAAGTTTTGTTATGAAATAACGTTATGTCAAAAGCGTGGATATCTTCAAGCAGTTCGAGAAGGCCGTTGACCGCATGGGAAATGAGCCTCTCGCCCTTTTCCGCGGTCGCGGCGGCCGCATTTCCGGCAACGCCATCCGGGTTGAGATCGCTCATCAGCCAGCCGAAGGCGTGGGGACCATAGGCGCGCAGATGCTTGAAACGCTGGGTGAAATCACTCTGCCGCGAGGGGAAATTGGCGGCCTTTTCCATTGCCACACGCTCGGGATGAAGCGCCAGCATGACGGATGTCTCGATATCGCCGCCATGGATATCGATTGCCTTGTCTTCGGGGGTGATGACATTTACGGGCACGCCGAAGCGCGTCCAGCTCGTCGCCACGGCGAGCATGCCGAAACGGACGCGCGCCTCGGTGGCAACGATGGTCATCAGTGGTGAATTGCCGCCATGGGCGTTCAGCATCACAAATTTGCGCACGCCCTTTTTATATTCCGCCTCCGCAATGCCGAGCCAGCGTTCGACGGCTTCAGCATAACCCAGCGTCTTCGTGCCGGGCACATTCATGTGCTCGATGGAATAACCGACGGGCTCTGCCGGCAGGAAAGAAACAGGAAGATGGCGGGGCAGCGCGGCAGCGAGCCGGGTGACGATTCCTTCTGCAATCAGTGTGTCGGTCTCGAAGGGCAGGTGCGGCCCGTGTTGCTCATCGGCACCGAGCGGCAGCACGGAAATTGCCCCTGTTGCGCGAAGATCGGGCTCTGTTACGTTTTCGTCGTGATAATGCGTGTATGAGTTTGGCATCTGGCAGTCCGCGCATGCATTCGATAAGGATTTCCAGCAGCATATATCGGTTCCGCCACAGGGTAAAAGGCACTCGCATATGAGCAAGGACAAAAGCGCCAAGAAGGACAAGGGCAGCAAGAAGGCCAAGGAAGGGAAGAAAAACAGGGAAGAGAATTTCAACCCGGAGGAACTGGCGCAGTCCATTACCCAGGCTGCCCGCTCCATGCGCACGGCGCTCAGCCATAGCCTTGCCGAAAGTGGCCTTTATGCCGGACAGGACGGCGTCATTCTCGCTCTGGCGCAGGAAGGCAGCCTGACACCGGGACAGATCGCCCAGAAACTGGGGGTCAAGGCACCCACCATGACGCGCACCATCGGTCGCATGGAAGCCCAGGGCTTCGTGGAGCGTAGCGGCGATGAAGAGGACGGCCGCGTTACGCTGGTGAAGCTCACGGAAGCGGGTTTGAAGAGCGTCGACCATATCAACAACTCGATCGCCACGTGCAGCGAGCGTGCGATATCGGGTTTTTCTGCCAAAGACATTCGCAACGTCGTTAGGCTTCTCAAAGCTATCGACGCAAATCTTCAATGAACTTATTTGATTTTTAAATCTATCCTGAGTTTTTGTGAGCGTTCCTTAAACGGGTTGCGGATTTCATTTAAATTGTTTAATTGCGGTTTAAATGGATATGCGCCGTTGACATGCGTTTGGGGAGGAATGCCATGGCACAAAAGGTTAAACTGTCGACGATTGCCGAGAGTCTCGGGCTTTCGACTGCCACCATTTCTTTGGCATTGCGCGACAGTCCACTGGTAGCATCCGATACGCGCGACAAGATCAAGGAACAGGCGCGGGCGCTGGGTTATATCTATAACCGTCGCGCCGCCAGCCTTCGCACCTCACGCTCGGGTATTGTCGGTGTCGTGTTCCACGATGTGATGAACCCCTTTTACGGCGAAATCCTGAAAGCCATAGAAAGCGAACTCGATCGCAGTCGCCAAACCTTCATCCTGTCTAACCATTATGATTCGGTGGAAAAGCAGCGCACCTTCATCGAGACGCTGCTGCAGCTCGGGTCTGACGGCATCATCATGTCCCCGGCGATCGGTACGCCGATCGAGGACATGACGCTCGCCGAAGAGAACGGCATGCCCGCCATTCTCGTGGCCCGTTCCATGGACGGCGTCGATATGCCGACCTATCGTGGTGACGACAGCTACGGCATTTCGCTCGCCACCAATCACCTGATCAGCCTCGGCCACCGCACTATCGCCATGGTTGGCGGCACTGACCAGACTTCGACCGGCCGTGATCGTTACCAGGGTTATGTCAACGCGCTGCGCAAGGCGGGCATCGAGGTTGATCCGAACCTGCGCATCCCCGGCCCGCGCTCCAAGCAGGGCGGCTTCGAGGCAGCTGTGCATTTTCTCTCCCTACCGCAGAAGCCGACGGCTGCCGTTTGCTGGAACGATCTCGTCGCCATCGGGCTGATGAACGGCATCTCCCGCGCCGGTCTGGTGCCAGGTGTCGATATATCGGTCACCGGTTACGACGATCTGGAGGAAGCTGCCATCGCCACCCCGGCGCTGACCACCGTTTCCAACGGCCAGGCCGAGGTCGGGCGCCTGGCAGCTCGGGCGCTGCTGGACCGGCTGGCGGGCAGTCATGAACCTGACGGCATCCATCTCATCAAGCCGGAAATGCGAATCCGGCAATCGACCGGCCCGGTGCGGCCGCGGGTGTGAGTTCGGTATCGCTTTCATCAGTAATTCCGACCCTGAGCCGGCTGACTGCGCGTTGCCCATAGTCGCCGGCGACGTTTCCATCCTCCGTCATGCCGGCCTTGAGCCGGTATCCAGCAAGCCCAAGTCATTGGGCTGAAAAGACTCTTCTCGCCGCGCGGACGCGCTGCGGCTCAATTCCGGCTCAAGGCCGGAATGACGGAAGCTATATGTTTAGGTCCTCCCCATCGCCTTTTCGATTTAAACCGGACAGTCGTGGATCCGGTCCGTTTGCCGGTGGCGGACGCCACAAAAAATCGGCATGAAACCTCTGTCTGCCCCCATAACATCCCCTTATTGGCCTTTTCACGGCAGCCGTTGTTTGAAAAGATCGCGCCCGGAAGGAGCGGGGTGGCGAGTAGTTTGCCTGCAACCCGCTCCGGCTATTGGAATGTTATCAGGAGGAATACCCGCTCATGTCTGACAAAAAGGCCGTCGTTCTCGTTCCCGGCAAGATCAATCCGCGCGTTCTCGAACGCCTCGAAGGCAAGGTCGAGATCGTTGCTGCGCCTGCGGGCGCCGAGCCGGTTCTGCCTGAGGGTGCGGCCGAGCGCGTCAACGCCATTGCTGTTTCCGGCGCCGTCAACGCCAATTGGATCGATGCCCTGCCGAAGCTCGAGATTATCGCCAATTTCGGCGTGGGCTACGACGGTGTCGACGCCAAGCATGCGGCGACGCGCGGCATCGTGGTGACAAATACGCCTGATGTGCTGAATGACGAAGTGGCGGATACGACGATTGCTCTGCTTATCAACACGGTGCGCCGTCTTTATCAGGCCGAAACATGGCTGCGGGAGGGCAAATGGGCTGGGGAAGGTCCGTTCGCACTGTCGCCGTTCTCGCTGCGCGGCCGCAAGGTGGGGCTGTTCGGAATGGGCCGCATCGGCCAGGAGATCGCCAAGCGCCTGGAGCCGTTCAAGGTGGAGATCAGTTACCACACGCGCAGCAAGCGAAATGAACTCTCCTACACCTATTATGGGTCCCTGAAACAAATGGCTGAGGCCGTCGATACGCTGATCTGTATCGTGCCGGGCACGCCGCAAACACACAAGGCGATCAATACCGAAATCCTGACGGCGCTCGGACCTGAAGGTATATTCATCAATGTCGGCCGCGGCTCCAGCGTTGATGAGGACGCGCTTCTTGAGGCGTTGCAGAGTGGCGCCTTGGGAGCTGCCGGGCTCGACGTTTTTTACGCCGAACCGAAGGTGCCGGAAACCTTCCTGTCGCTTCCAAATGTGTCCCTGCTGCCGCATGTTGCCTCCGCCTCGGTTCCGACGCGCAATGCCATGGCCGATCTGGTGGCCGATAATATTCTCGGCTGGTTCAGGGACGGCAAGGTGCTGACGCCGGTGCCGGAAACGCCCGTCAAGGAATGATACTTCCTGCGTCGGCTCCTGGCCCATGAAAAGGCGATCCACGCCCTTGAGGGCCATCTCACTGCCGCCGGGCCAAACCTCGTGGCAGCGAGACTTGCTGGATCACCCGGGGAAACGCGCCTATCTCTTCGAAAAGGCCCTGACCAACTCCGCGTCCTGCTGGAGATTATCGAGCCACGTTGGATCGAGCTTGGGCACCGAGGAGAACAGCAGCTTGGAGTAGGGGTGGGTGGGCGATTTGATCGCTTCCGTCTCCAGATGCTCGACCTTCTGCCCGCCATACATCACAACGATCTCGTCGCAGATGGTTTCGACGACCGAGAGATCGTGGCTGATGAAGATGTAGGAAAGGTTCAGTTCCCGCTGCAACTCGCCGAGAAGATCGATGATGGCAGCTGCAACAACGGTATCCAGTGCCGAGGTGATTTCATCGCAGATGATCAGTGAAGGATCGGCAGCAAGGGCGCGGGCGAAGTTGATGCGCTGCTTTTGCCCACCGGAAAGGCCGGATGGGTGGCGATGGCGCACCGATCGCGGCAGCTTCACCATATCAAGAAGCTGGTCGATCCGCGCATCGCGCACCTTCCCTTTCATGCCGTGGTAAAAGGTCAGTGGCCGGCCGAGGATGTCTTCGATCGATTTTGATGGATTGAGTGCCGTATCCGCATATTGAAAGACGATCTGCATGCGACGCAGCTGGTCGCTGGTTCGACGCCGGGCGTCTGGGTGCAACTCGCGACCTTCGAAGATGACATGGCCGCTCGCCGCCGGCAGAATGCCGGCAATGGCGCGAGCAAGCGTGGATTTTCCGCAGCCAGACTCCCCGATGATGCCGAGGTTGCGGCCGGGATAGACCGCGAGACTGACCGTATCCACCGCCCGGACCAGCGGCATCTTGTCGTCACCCCTATTGCCATAACCGGCGATCAGATTTTCAATATCCAGCAGCGGTTTTGCCCGTTCCTGCGTTGACGGCGCAACCGCGCGAACCTTGTCGTGGAATGCCGTCAGCAATTCCCTCGTGTAAGGATGCTGCGCATTTTCAAGAATTTCCGTCGTGGTGCCCGTTTCCTTGATCTCGCCGCCCTTCAGCACGACGATGCGGTCGGCGATCTGGGCGACGACGGCGAGATCGTGCGACACGTAAACGCCGCTAATGCCACCCTTGCGCATGGCCGATTTGAAGGCGCGCAGCACTTCGATCTGGGTCGTCACGTCAAGGGCGGTCGTCGGTTCGTCAAAGATCACCAGTTTCGGGTTGCCGATCAACGCCATGGCGGCGGAGAGGCGTTGCAACTGACCGCCCGAAACCTGATGCGGGTAACGCTCCCCGATGGTTTCAGGGTTTGGCAAGGATAGTGCCTTGAAAAGGTCGACGGCGCGAATGCGCGCCTCCTGCGGCGGCATCAGATGGTGGATACGGGTGACTTCTATCACCTGTTCGATGATCTTCTGCGCCGGGTTGAAGGCGGCGGCGGCGCTTTGCGGTACGTAGGTCACATTCGTGCCACGCACCTTGGCGCGCTCTGCTTCGGAGAGCTGCACCATATCCAGCCCGGCGACGGTGACACTGCCGCCTGAAATGCGGCAGCCGGGTCGGGCATAACCCATCAGGGTCAGGGCGATGGTCGTCTTACCGGAACCGCTTTCGCCGATCAGCGCGACGATCTCGCCATCGGCGATATCAATATCGACGCCCTTGATGATCTCGATCCGGCGACCGGAATCGGTGGTCGCTTCGACCTTCAGTCCGCGAATTTCAACGAGATTGCTCATGCTTCCCTCCTGTCGCGGATTTTCTGCGGCAAGTTGTCGATCAGAAGGTTGACGCTGATCGTCAGGCTGGCAATGGCGATCGAGGGGAATATGACGGCGGGCGCCGCAAAGGGCAGACCACCGATGTTTTCACGCACCAGCGCGCCCCAATCCGCATTTGGCGGCTGCAGGCCGAGGCCGAGGAAGGACAGCCCGGACAAGAGCAGAACGATGAAAACGAACCGCACGCCGAGATCGGCAAGCACGGGACGGATGATGTTCGGCAGTATCTCTGCGCCAATAAGGTAGAGAAGGTTTTCGCCGCGAACGCGAGCAACGGTGACAAAGTCCATGGTGTTGACGTTGACGGCGAGTGCCCGGGCGAAACGATAGGCGCCCGGCGTGTATATGACGGACAGCGTGATGATCAGCACCGGAATGGATGAACCCACCGCGGCGACGACGACGAGGCCGAAAAGCTTGCTCGGAATGGAGTTCACCGCATCCAGAAATCGGCTCAGCGCCGCATCGAACCAGCCGCCGATGACGGCGGCGCACATGCCGAGCATGACGCCGCAGGTGCAGGCGATGGTGACAGCCGCGAGCGAAATGCCGACCGTGAAGCGCGCGCCCATCAAGATGCGGGAGAAGACGTCACGGCCGAGATAATCGGAACCGAGCCAGAGATTTGACGTCATCGGCCCGAAGTAATCGAAATCGACGATTTCACCGACCGGATGCGGAATGAGATAGGGGGCGAAAATCGCAACCATCGCCCAGAGGAAAATGACGAGAAAGCCGAAAACGCCGACTGCGTTGATCTTGTAACCCAAACGCGAAGTTCCCTGATATGTCTTGATATGATCGGTCATCAGCGCAGCCTTGGATTGGACATGATGGCGATGATGTCAGCTGTCGTGATGAGGAGGAGATAACCGACGCAGAAGATCATCGCGCAGGTCTGGATCAGCGGCAGGTCACGGGTTGCCACACCATCGACCATCAGTTTGGCGATGCCGGGATAGTTGAAGATCGTCTCGACGATGATAACGCCGCCGACGAGATACGAGAGCGACAGCGCGACCGCATTGACGATGGGGCCGAGCGCGTTGGGCAGCGCATGACGCAGCACGATGCGCATGCGTGGGGCGCCCTTCAGAAGCGCCATTTCCACATAAGGAGTATCCAAAGTCTCGATCACCGCGGCACGGCTCATGCGGATCATCTGCGCCGAAACAACGAAGGTAAGCGTGATGACCGGCATGGCATAAACGCGCAGCACATCGAATAGCGTATGAACCTCGCTAACCAGTGACAATGCTGGTAACCATTTCAGATAAACGGCAAACAGGAGAACGGCGAGCGTGGCGATCATGAATTCCGGCACGGAGATGACGCCAATTGTAAGAATGGTGACAGCCCGATCATAAAGCGTTCCGCGCAGCATGGCGGAGCTGATGCCGAGCGTGAGCGCCAGCGGCACCGCAATGATGGTGGTGATGCCGGCAAGTTTCATGGAATTGACGAAACGGGGGCCGATGAGATCGGCGATCGCCATGTTGTTGGCGTAGGACGTGCCGAGTTCGCCGTGCAGCAGCCCGACAAGCCAGCGCACGAAACGCAGAAGGGCCGGATCATCAAGATGCATCGCGGTCCGCAGACCGGCCACCGCCTCCGGTGTGGCAGCCTGGCCGAGGAGGATCGTCGCGGTATCGCCGGGCAGCAGGCTGGTGGCGGAAAAGACGATAAACGACACAATCAGCAGCGTCGTCAGCATGACGACCAGCCGCCTGGCGATAAGAGACAATATTCGGCTGTTCATTCAAGATGCTCCTGCGACCGGCCCTTATTGTGGAGGCTTCCCGCATCGGCGGAAAGGTCGCCGGGCACTTGAATGCCCGGCTCCATGGTCTATCAGGCTTCGAGCCAGACGTATTCCGCAAACGCGTACCCCATCATGCCGCCAAGCGGATTTGCTTCCAAACCCTTCAGCTTGGAGGAGATCGCGTCGACATTCGAAATATAGGCCGGAATGATGGTGCCGGCTTCATCGGCAATCATTCTTTCCATTTCGAAGTAGATCTGCTTGCGTTTTTCCAGATCCAGCAGACCGCGTGCTTCAAGCATCATCTTATCGAATTTCGGCGACTTGTACTGGCTTTCGTTCCACGGCGCGTCGGAGGCATAAAGCAGCGAGAAAAGAATGTCCGGCGTCGGGCGCGGGTTGATGTTGCCGAAGTGTATCGGTGCCTTCAGCCAGTAATTGCTCCAGTAGCCATCCGATGGCACCCGTTGTACGTCGAGCTTGACGCCGATTTGTGCGGCGGAAGCCTGCATGATCATTGCCATGTCGATGGATGATCCTGCCGCATCCGATGCGATGACCGGAATGGACTGACCGATGACGCCGGCTTTTTCGAAATGAAACTTTGCCTTGTCCAGATCGAAGGCCTTCGGTTTGAGGTCCGGGTTGTGATAGGGGCTCATGGGCGGAACGGGCTGGTCGTTGCCAACTTCACCGAGGCCGCGCAGCGCCGCCTTGACGATCTGCTCGCGATTGATCAGCGATTTCATGCCCGCAACGAAGTCGGTTTTGTTGCCGGGTGCCTGATCAAGCCGAATGTTGAGGTTGGTATAATTTCCTGATGTCGTCTTGGACATGACGACGCCGTCCTGTTTGTCGAGCAGGCGAAGCGCACGTGGATTGATGGCGGCAGCAAGCTGGATATCGCCGGAAAGAAGGGCGTTGACGCGTGCATTGTCGTCGGAAATCGCCATGAACTCAAAACTGTCGAGGTGCGGACCGCCGGACTTCCAGTAATTCGCATTCTTGGCCATGACGGAGCGAACGCCGGGCTCGAATTTCTCGAGCTTGAACGCACCGGTGCCATTGCCTTTGGAGAAGTCCGTAGCGCCATCGGCAACGATCATGAAGTGATGCAGCGCAAGGATGGATGGCAGGTCGGCGTTCGGGTTTGCCAGCGTAATTTCGACGGTGTTTTTGTCGACCGCCTTGAAACCGGTCATTTGAGCCGCGATCTTGGCGACCTTGGAGCCGACAGCGGGATCGAGGTGACGCTTAAGCGAATAGACCACGTCATCGGCCGTCAAAGACTTGCCGTCATGGAAGGTGACGCCGGAACGCAATTTGACCGTCCACGTTTTGGCATCCTTCGTTTCGATGGATTCGGCCAGCTCCATCTGCGGTGTGCCGGAAACGTCGAGAAAGGTAAGCCGGCTATAAAGGGCGCAGCAACGGACATAATCCGTCGAAAGCGAGGCCTTGGCGGGGTCGAGCGTATCGGCGGTGGAGGAGGACCATCCGGCCGCCTTTAACGAGCCACCGGAAACCGGTGTCGCCGCCACCGCGTTCGAGGCGCGGCCGAGGATGGCCGAACCGGCCGAAAGGGCCACGCCACCCGCCAGCATCATATGAAGCAGCTCACGCCGCGTCGCGCCGCGGCGGATCGCCTGTTCAACGGCGGCATCGTCAGAGCGGGTCCAGTTTGTAATCCTGTCACTCATGGTATTCCCCTTTTGTATTTGTTGAAATCCGATTGAAAAATACTCGACACCGCAGGGCGGTTCGCGCTGCGTCTTCTGGAGTATGGCTTAACCGGCTGCTTGTCTCGTCGCTTCGGCAAGGCCAGCCATCGACGTGAAGTGATAGTCCGGCTCCGTAAAATTCTCCGGCTCTATCGTGCCGCCATAGCCCTTCTGAGCGTGGCGACGCTCGATCCAGCAATTCGTCATGCCCAGTTTCCGGGAAATGCCGATATCGTGGTACTGGCTTTGCGCGACGTGCAGAATGTCGTCCTTCGATGCGCCCTCGCTTTCGACGAAAGCAAATACCTTTTCGAAGAAGGCCGGATCGGGTTTTTCCGTGCCCGTGTCATCCGCCGTGAAGGCGGCATGAAAGGGATTGCCAAGCTCCTTCGAAAAATAGTCGAAGGCCCAGCGCTGGGCATTGGTCATGGCGATGAGGCGATGTGTCTTTGCCAATTCTGCCATTGCGGCGCGGCTGTCGTCAAAGCCTTTCCAGTCTTTTGCCGCATCACGCAGGCGCTCGCCGAACGCCCGCTCTGCCGGCAGGCCAAGTTCGGGGGCAATGATCAGGTAGACACGGACAAGATCGTCGGGGAACAGGTCCGTTGCCTCGGAATACCGGGCAGCGCGATAAAGGGCGAGTGCCTTTTCACCATCGACCTCCACGCCGTTTTCCGTACCGATCGCTGCCAGGGTCGATTTCAGGCCACCTTCGAAATCGATGAGGGTGCCTACCACGTCTAAGCTCATATATTTGAAGTCGCTCAGTTTCTTGGGCAATGTGGGTCTCCACTTTGCTGCCTCGGCCTCTTGGGACGGCTGCGGCAGATTATTCTGTTCCCGGACGAGATCCTTGTCCCGTTCCCATTTGTCGCTACGCCCTTTTTTATGGCGTTTGTTGCCGTCTACATCGCTAGTTTGGCACCTTCGGCGCGCGGGATACGCCGAATTGGATCAGCTGTTCGGCAGAATATTGCGAATAAGTGGGGCGTTGCGACATTTCCAGAGGGCGCCGCAACGCTGCTTGCTTTCGCCTCAGGCCATGGCTGCGCGTACGGCCGGGTCTTCAAGCGTCTGGTCCAGTGTCTTGCGCGTCCGCTCAATGATGGCGTCAATATCGCTATCGGTGCAGCAAAGCGGCGGCGCATAGCCGAGGATGCCATTCGCGAAGGCCCGCACGATGAGGCCGTTTTCCCACGCGCGGTCGAAAACTTTTCGCGCGGGGGCAGCCGCGGCCGGCAAAGGAGTCTTCCTGTCCTTGTCGGTCACGAGTTCGATCGCGGCAAGCATGCCGCGGCCGCGCACGTCGCCCACCAGCGGGTGGCTTCTCAAGCCCTCGAGTCCGGCCATCAATCGCGCACCGGCGCGACGGCCATTCTCCAGCAGTCCGCCTTCGTAAAGTTTCAGCACTTCCAGACCGACAGCCGCGCTGACGGGGTGGGCGGAATAAGTATATCCGTGCCCGATGGCAGCCTCGCCAGCAAAGTCGGCTATTGTATCATAAACGTGGTCGGCCATGAAGACGGCGCCCATAGGCACATAGCCTGACGTGAGGCCTTTGGCGGTCGTGATGAAATCAGGCACGATGTCCTCGTCGGCACACGCAAAAAGCGGTCCTGTACGACCGAAGCCGGTGATGACTTCATCGGCGACGAAAAGAACGCCATAGGAGCGGCAGAGTTCGCGCATAGCCTTGATCCATCCCGGCGGTGGCACCAGAACGCCGCCCGAGCCCTGAATGGGTTCTGCGTAAAAGGCGGCGACACGATCCGGGCCGATGGACTCGATCTTTTCTTTCAGAATTTGCAGGGAGGAGGCGATGATGGCCGCCGGATCGGTGCCAACAGGGTTGCGGTAGGCATAGTGCGACGGAATTTTGTGCTGCCAGTCGTATGGCACGCCGAAGCCGGCGTGGAACGCGGGCAGGGCCGTCAAGCCTGAGCCGGCCGTGGTGGAGCCGTGATACCCCTGTTCGATGGAAATGAACTGGTCGCGCTGCGGCTCCCCTTTCGCGTGCCAGTAATAACGGATGAACCTGATGGTGCTGTCCACCGCGTCGGACCCGCCAAGCGTGAAGTAGACGTGGTTGAGATCACCGGGTGCGCGGTCGGCAAGCTCAGAGGCCAGCCGGATTGCGGGTTCGCTGCCGATATCGAAATAGGCCGTCGCATAGGGCAATTCCCGCATCTGCCTTGCCGCCGCCTCAACGATGCTGTCGTGTCCGTAACCGGCATTGACACACCATAGCCCTGCAAAGCCATCGATCAGCTGATGACCGGTCATGTCGGTGACGGTGGCGCCTTTCGCCGATTGGAGCACCCGCACGCCAAGCTTTTCATGGCCGCGGAAGGACGAGACCGGATGCACCAGATGGGCGCGGTCCAGTTCGATCAGTGAATTGCTTAGCATGTGTCTCTCCCGGTTCAGCCCAGCGCCTGGCTGGTCAATGCGAATGTTTTCAATCTCGTTTCAGCAGGTAGTTCGGTCGTTGACCGGCGCATGGCAATGCCGCCGCCGACATGGGCAAGGCCCTGTTCGGCAAGCCACGAACCGAGCCCAGCCTTTACGGTTGTATCCACACGCAGGAATGCGCCAGGGCGTTCCGACATCGCGAATGCAATCAAATCTTTTGCAATTTCAATGTCTTCGGCCACGACCGGACCGATGACTTCGCCGCGACCGAAGGTACGCATTGCCGCAAATCCCTGAATGACGCCTTCGCTCCTCACCGTCGCGAAACGTGCCCTTTGCGCAAGTGCCGCAAAAAGCGGTGTCCGATCTGCGCCGAAAGCCTCTGCATCAAGTGTCGCAAGTTCGGCCGCGTCGATGTTTGGCGCCCAGGCTACATTTTCCGGTTTGGTGGGGGTCTTCGGAATTCCCTGATGCTGAACCACCTGACCCCAGGCGACGAATCCCAGTTTTTCATAAAGCGGCAGCCCATCGGCAGTGGCGACCAGACGGCATTCACGATCGTCGGCGGCGTCGAGCGCCGCATCCATCAATTTGCGTCCAAGGCCGCGGCCGCGCATGCTTTCATCCACGATCACCATGTTGACGGTGGCGCAGCGTTCTCCGAGCAGCGTTGCCATCGCCGTTCCGACGACGCGCCCGTCGTGAACGGCAACGAAACCTTTGCTGATGGAAAGGACCATCTCCCAGTCCTCTTTCCGGTGCGGCCATCCGGCCTGGCGGGAAAGTTCAACGGCCGCATCAAGATGGTCCGCTTGAAAAGGTTGGATATCGATCAGGCTCGCCTGCATGTCGGAACTCCGTTTTTCTGCTCATTCATTGATAGACTGGTGCCGGAAGAAGATTGTCCCGACAAATGGGAAGGTTCGATATGTTTCGCTGTTGCTTTTATCCGCCGCCGCATCTTATGCCGCGTCCACTTCGCGCCGGCCGGGAAGGTAGAAAGTGGAGAAAGCAGCTGGCCCGCCCCCGCGCAACTCTCTGCCAAACCGGCGGCCGCATACGCAACAATCTGCTTCCATGAGCGTCAATTGCGGTGCGCCGATCAGCCAAAGGCCTCTATGATCTGGTTATTGCAGCCACCACCAATCCCCAAGCAAGGATGACGACGAGATGACCACCTTCCGCCCGAAATACATCACTTTCGATTGCCACGGCACGCTCATTCATTTCCAGATGGCAGAGGCTGCCCGCGATCTCTATGGTGATCGTCTGGGAGAGGCGGAGATGGAAGAGTTCATCAGGAATTTTTCCGCCTATCGACTGGACGAGGTCATGCATGACTGGAAACCCTATGCAGACGTCGTTCACAACGCCCTGTCGCGCACCTGCAAGCGCAATGGTGTAGCCTTCAAGGATGAAGATGCAGCAATGGTGTATGAGCGGGTTCCGACGTGGGGGCCGCATGCGGACGTTCCGGCGGGTCTTTCCATGGTCGCCAAGGAAATCCCACTCGTCATTCTGTCCAACGCCATGAACTCGCAGATCATGTCGAATGTCGCCAAACTCGGAGCACCGTTTCATGCGGTCTATACGGCCGAGCAGGCGCAGGCCTATAAGCCGCATTTCAAGGCTTTCGAATATATGTTCGACATGCTCGGTTGCGGTCCGGAGGAAATCCTGCACGTGTCGTCCTCGTTCCGTTACGATCTGATGTCCGCGCATGATCTCGGCATCAAAAACAAGGTCTGGGTCAACCGTGGCCATGAGCCCGCAAATCCCTATTACGGTTATACGGAAATTTCAGACATTTCCGGTCTTGCGGGCGTTGTCGGACTATAAGAGAGGACATTGATCATGAAGCTCGTCTCCTATTGGCACGACACGGCGCCGCTGTTTGCTGGAGCGGCGCAAGGTCCTGTCGAAGGCCATTATGATGTGGCCGTCATTGGTGGCGGCTTCACGGGTCTCGGTGCTGCGCGCCAGCTTGCAAAAGCCGGTGCGCGCGTCGTCGTTCTGGAAGGGCAGCGCGTCGGCTGGGGTGCTTCGGGTCGCAACGGTGGCCATCTGAACAATGGCCTTGCCCATTCCTACCTCTCTGCCAAGGCAGAACTCGGCAAGGAGCGCGCCATCGCGCTCTATCAGGCGCTCGATGCCTCCATCGATACGCTGGAAAGCCTCATCGCCGAGGAAAATATCGACTGCAATTTCCGCCGGGCCGGCAAGCTCAAGATGGCATCGAAGCCCCAGCATTTCGAAGGCCTTGCCCGGAATTTCGAAGCCGTTCACGCCGAGGTGGATCCTGATACGGCGCTGTTGTCGGAGGCGCAACTGAAGGCGGAAATCGGTTCGCCATTTTATGGTGCCATGCTTTCGAAAAAGAGCGCCATGATGCATATGGGCCGTTATGTCGCTGGCCTTGCGCAAGCCGCCAGCCGTCGTGGCGCGGTGATTTTTGAAAGCGCAGCCGTGACGAAACATGTCCAGAACGGCGGGAAGCATGAACTGGAGACCGCGCGCGGCAAGCTGACGGCAGACAATGTTCTGGTTGCCACCGGCGCCTATACGCCCTCCGGCTTCGGTTATTTCCGCCGGCGCATCATCGCCGTTGGCAGCTTCATCATCGCCACGCGGCCGCTGACGGATGCCGAAATCAAAGCCTCGGTTCCCGGCAACCGCACCTATGTCAACACCATGAATATCGGCAATTATTTCCGTCTTGCGCCGGACAATCGTTTGATTTTCGGCGGCCGCGCCCGTTTTTCCGCGACATCCGATCAGCGTTCCGATGCCAAGAGC
>Ga0102589_1000928_pt1 | contig 46560 bp, 38 predicted proteins | sample AraplaMF_Col_mLB_FD_76858 | JGI IMG/M metagenome (GOLD analysis project Ga0102589, IMG submission 76858) | Arabidopsis root microbial communities from the University of North Carolina, USA - plate scrape MF_Col_mLB | ecosystem: Host-associated > Plants > Roots > Endosphere | place: USA...
TCCAAGCAGAACTGCAGGCTGGAACATATCAACCACAAGCTAATCGTAAAGTAGAAATCCCAAAAGCAAACGGCAAAATGCGGACACTGCAAATCCCGTGTATACGGGACCGTGTGGTCCAAGGAGCACTAAAACTCATATTGGAAGCCATCTTTGAGGCTGATTTCTGCCCAAATTCCTACGGATTCCGACCAAAACGCTCCCCACATCAAGCGCTGGCAGAAGTGCGACGCAGTGTGCTGCGTCGTATGACCACAGTCATCGATGTTGATTTGTCACGTTACTTTGATACAATCCGACATAACATCTTACTGAGGAAAATCTCAAAGCGTGTCCAAGACCATCAAGTTATGCGCCTAGTAAAACAGGTGGTGAAGGCCGCGGGAAAGATTGGAGTCCCGCAAGGGGGACCGTTCTCTCCACTAGCGGCAAACATCTACTTGAATGAGGTAGATTGGACATTTGATGCCATTCGGCGTAAAACGACGGAAGGCAACTATGAGGCGGTGAACTATCACCGATTTGCCGATGACATGGTTATCACCGTAAGTGGGCACTCCAGTAAACGGGGGTGGGCTGAACTGGCACTGCGACGACTGCAGGAACAACTGGAGCCTTTGGGAGTTGAACTGAATCTTGAGAAAACTCGGATGGTCGATGTCTTACAGGGAGAGTCTTTTGCCTTTCTGGGATTTGATTTCAGGCGAATACTGAACCGAAATAAAACCCGACACTTCATATGCATGACCCCAAGGAAGAAAGCCCGTACGGCAGTGAAAGCAAGAATTCGCGAACTCATTCAAAACGCAGGAGCCAAACCAGCACAAGACTTAGTAAAACAAATCAATGCCGTACTAACAGGATGGGTGAACTACTTTCGGGTTGGAAACTCCAGCGGAGCATTTAGTGAAGTGCGTGACTATATGGAGATGAAAATCCGCACATTGCTGACGAGAAGGAAACGGCGACGAAAGCGTAGCATCGGATGGCAGAGATGGAGTAATGAATATCTCTATGGTGTACTGGGGCTCTACTGGGACTGGAAAGTCCATTCCCTCAAAAGTGCAGAGGGATACCGATGAAAGTGTCTGCCATTTGATAGGTCTCATAACCCTTTTGATGAAGTTTATGGGGTGAGCTGCTTGAGGGAAAACCTCACGAGCAGTTCTTATGGGGAGGAGCTGGAAACGGGTCATAACCGATACTGCGCCAGTTCTTTACCCGACAAATTATATTTAAAACGTGGAAATCATTCTTTTGCATTCATCATTGTAAAAAGATAAAACAAGAACGATTGGAATGTCATTTGTATGGGCAACTGATTGCCATTCTACTCTGTTCCTCTATTATGTTTCAAATGCGGAAGTTACTTCTCATGAAAAAGAAACAAGAGCTGAGTGAATATAAAGCCATATATATGATTAAAGACTATTTTTCTCTTCTGTTTCAAAAGGACACCCAAGACTTATCAAAGATTCTTCTTCGTCTGTTTAACCTCCTACAGTGCAACGGACGAAAATCCCATCGATATGAGAAAAAAACGGTCTTTGATATATTAGGTGTCGTTTACAATTGTACCATGTCTGATGATCAAGCAGCTTAATTCAAAAAATTGAGACCCGTTAGGGTTTATTTCGTATGCAAATTTTCAAATAAACTACACTTGTTCTTTAGAAAAAAGAAACAATCTCGTCTATAATTGACTTTGCATAATCTTAGCTTGATAGCGATGTGGTGCTACCCCATAAAGAATATTGATATGTGAGGGTTTTACTGCCCGCGAATAGCGAGATAAAATGAATGCGAGTATTTTTACATATGAATCTATGAAAAAGTTGATGAAATTGTCAGCTTTTTATTTTTGAAAAAAATTGTTTATCTATTTTTATAAAAAAATGTTTTTTTGACCCCTATAAAATTTTTATTTCCTCCGAATATGTATAGTGAAGAAAGCAAATGGAGGAAAAATCATTATGAAAAAAACACTATTAAAAGGCACTATGGTAACTATGATGGCATGCAGCCCGTTTCTGATGGGAACAGCAGCGTATGCTAGCGAAAACACAGATGCGGTAAAAACAACGGAAACTGAAAAAACATCTTTAGTACAAGGTGACGTCTTTTATTTTGTGAAAACTATGGTTGAAGATATGAAAATGGCTCTTGCGACAAACGATTTAGAGAAAGCGAAGCTATTGTCTGAGCAAGCCGCGGAACGAATTACTGAAGCAAGTGTACTAATTGAAAAAGGAAAAGGCGATCTTACACAAGATACATTAGAAAAAGCGGCGGAAGACTTAGAAAAAGCAGATAAGCTTTCTGGCGAAGAGAAAGCAGAAACAGAAAAACCTGCTGGCGAAGAAGAAAAAGAAGCAGCGAAAGTAAAAGTGCACATCGGAAACAACATCGAAGCATTAGCAAAAGTGCTAGATCAAGTGAAAAATCCGAAAGCAAAAGCTGCAATTACCAAAAATATAGAGAAGAGTTTTTCAAAGATTGCAGCTAAAATAGAGAAAGAGAAAGAGAAAGAGAAAGAGAAAGAAAAACAAGCGGACGCTATTGCAAAAGAAAACAAGAAAGCAGATCAAAATACAGAAGTAACTCCAGCACAACCAGAACAAGTAACGCAACCAGAACAAGTAACACAACCAGAACAAGCAACACAAGCAACACAGCCAGCAAAACCGGCACAGCCAGCACAACCAGCAAAACCGGCACAACCAGCACAACCAGCAAAACCGGCAAAACCAGCACAACCAGCACAACCAGCACAACCAGCACAACCGGCACAACCAGTACAACCGGTACAACCAGCGCAACCAGCACATAAACCGGCTGTTTCTCATGAGAAGCATGAGCAATCAAACCACAAGGGTCAAACAGAAAAGAATGATCATCAAGACAACGGTAAAAAAGTCGGTCACGAAAAGCATGAAGAACAGCAAGAAGACAAGCACAAAGAAAAATAGTAAGAAAATGTGATAAAATGGTCACTTCTTTAGTGACCATTTTGCTATTTGAAGCAAAAGGAGGGAGGGGGATTACTAGTGTTGAGTTTAGTGATGAAAATCATAAAAAAACCGAAAATAGAAGATATCGTATGTAACATACAAAACAACAGAGGAGATAAGGAAGCTTTTATCGCACAGTATCGGCCTTTTATTCGAAAATCAATCTCGTCTGTCTGCCGCCGGTATATTACAGAGCAGGATGATGAATACAGCATTGGATTGTTTGCGTTTAATCAAGCAATTGAACAGTATTCATATAAAAAAGGAAAATCTTTTCTAGCGTTTGCTGAGCTTCTTATAAAAAGGGATGTAATTGACTATATACGCAAAGAGTCTAAGCATAATCTCGTCTTTTTAAAAGAAGACCAGCAAGAGGAAATGGTAGAAATGCAGGTATCGCTTACGGAGTATATGAAAGAGATGGAAAACAGAAACCGTAAGGAGGAGATTCTTCATTTTCAAATTGTGCTAGCTGAGTTTAAAATCACATTTTCAGAGCTTGCTAAGGAATCTCCAAAGCATCGTGATACGCGTGAGCACTTAATAGAAATTGTAAAGATTATTATAAAAGAAGAGAAAATGATGGAAGAGCTGTTCCGAAAGAAAAAGTTACCGCTTAAACACATTGAACCGCGTGTTAGGGCAAGTCGTAAAACGTTGGAGCGGCATAGAAAATACATTATTGCAATGTGTATTATCTTTGCAAACAACTATACATATATTCTTGATTATATAAGAGGGGGGAAGCATGATGAATAAAGGGATTGTGATGGATATAAAAAAACATAGCGTAGTTGTTTTAACTCCAGATGGAGAGTTTATTACGTTTAAAAGAAAATCGCACTCTTATATGATTGGAGAGGAAATCTCGTTTAACGAACAAGAACAAAGAGTACCGCGTTTTTCAATCCCTTCTTTCTTAAAGCCTGCATCATTACTTGTTGCTTGTTTTCTATGTGTGTTTCTGTTTTTCTACAACCAACCGGAAGAAAAAGCACTCGCTTATGTCTCAATTGATATTAATCCAAGTTTAGAGGCGAGCGTAACAAAGGATCTTCGTGTTATAGATTTGCGGGCTTGTAATGATGATGGAAAGCGCATTTTAAAAGAAATGAAACGATGGAAAAATGAACCTTTGCAAGACGTAGTACGTACCATTGTAAAGCAAAGTCAAGAGGATGGATACTTAACGAATGACAAGCAAGTTATGCTAACAGCTGTTACAAAAGACAAGTCGCTAGAACCGCAGTTGGAAAAGGCTATGCAAGGATTAAAGAAAGAGTATGAGACAAAACATGTTACAGTCGTATATCAAAGCAGTACGATGCAAGTGCGAGAGAATGCCAAGAAAGCAGGATTCGGCACAGGTGTCTATATAAAGCAAGAGAATGAGAAGAAGAAATCGCTTACTCCTCCTGCACCGCCGTCTAACCAGGAGGAACACCCTCAGGAGATACATTCGCAACCAAAGTCATCACCCGATGCATCATCGAATTTGTCTCCTGTAAAAGAAGAAAGATATGAGAAGCAAGAGCAAATAGAACAAAAGCAATCCCAGGAACAGCAACCCCAGCAATCAAAAGGAAATAATGGGCATCAGCAAGAAAACAACGGTAAAGAGTATAAACAAGAAAATAAAGAGTCTCAGCAAGAAAACAACGGTAAAGAGTATAAACAAGAAAATAAAGAGTCTCAACAAGAAAACAACGGTAAAGGGTATAAACAAGAAAATAAAGAGTCTCAGCAAGAAAACAACGGTAAAGGATATAAACAAGAAAATAAAGAGTCTCAGCAAGAAAACAACGGTAAAGGATATAAACAAGAAAATAAAGAGTCTCAGCAAGAAAATAAAGGCAATATAAACGAAAACAACAGGCATAAAAAAGAGGACAAAGACGTTCCTGCCACGCAACATCAAGGAAAAGAAAAGAAAAATCCATAGAATATTTAAGAAGTATAGGGTACATTGTTTATCAAGACCTAAATGAAAAATTCCCAATAAGTAAAGGACAATACATATTTTATATAACCCAAAATATGATATTTTTATAAAAAAGTTTAATCAAAATTTACTTAGAATTCTTTACGTGAAGGGATAAAGCATCGCATCTTTTTTTAAAACGTCGCGACTTTCTTAAGAACTTCGCGTCTTTATTCAAAGCATCGTGATTTTATTTCAAAGCCAGAGTAAGAGTAGAAAAAATTGTAACGCTAGGGAATAATGAAGCTAAGTATTTTTATTTTTGGGACTTAGATGGAAATATGTTCGAAGCGGCTTGGTCGGTGTGGGATGAAACTGTATAAAGAATATTGATATGTGAGGGTTTTACTGCCCGCGAATAGCGAGATAAAATGAATGCGAGTATTTTTACATATGAATCTATGAAAAAGTTGATGAAATTGTCAGCTTTTTATTTTTGAAAAAATTGTTTATCTATTTTTATAAAAAAATATTTTTTTGACCCCCATAAAATTTTTATTTCCTCCGAATATGTATAGTGAAGAAAGCAATTAGAATTGAAATCATTTCGTACAGCAACCTTGATTTTGAGAGGTATCGAAGCCATGCATATGATGAAAAAAGGGCAACTTCACCAAAGGGTGAAATCTGCCCAAAATGAGGTTGAAGTCATTCATAAGATATTTGGATTAGTCGTTTGATCTCAAAGTTAACAGGAAATTACTGTTCTATATTCCTATTAAGCTATTTTCGCACCAAAACCCTAGAAGGTCTATCTGTTAAAATAGTTTGCGTTTGTACTTAGAATAAAAAGAAAAGGAGTATGTAAAAAAAATAATGGAGAAAAAAATTCAACAAGAGAAAGATAACTCAAAACCCGTTTTTTATGATCCTAAAGGAAGAAGAAAAATAGCTTTCAGTTGGTTTCTATGTATCTCAATAGTTAGCATAAGTATTGTATTTTATTTTTTCTTTCGAAGTATTTTTTCAACACCAGAAATTCCAAATATGAATCCTTCTGTAAAGCAAGATACTAAACTTGTACCTATTAATCAAAAACTCAGCGACCAGCAGTTAAAGAAGGGAGAATTCAAATCTCCTAATACCGAAATAAACAATAATAAAAATTCGGAAAATTCAACAGACAATGGCGAACAACCTAAAGAAGTTTATGGTTTTTATGTAAACTGGGATGAAAATAGTACGGCTTCTTTAAAAGAAAATATCGATTCATTAACCATGTTAGTTCCAGAATGGTATCACTTAAAAGCAAACTTAACAATTAGTAGTGAGATTAAACCTGAGATTGTAAAGTTAGCAAAAAAAAATCATGTGAAAATTATGCCTTTGCTTACTAACTATACCCAAGAAGCTTCTGGTCCTGATAGTAAACTTATTCATAAGTTACTGAATGATCCAGATCATGTACAGACAAAGTTTATTAATGATTTAGTAAAGCGAATTGAAGAGAATCAATTTGCAGGTATTAATATTGACTTTGAGTCGATACCTGAAGGCGATAGAGATAAATTAACAAATTTCATGAAAGAACTTACTACGGTCTTTCACAAACATCATTTGCTCGTAACGCAAGATGTCCCTGCTAATGATAAGGCCTTTGATTATGGTGCATTAGCCAAAGTAATAGATCGTATGATTGTAATGATGTATGATGAGCACTATGGAGCAGGGACACCAGGACCAATTGCTTCAAATAAATGGTTTGAACATACGCTCAATGATCTAAACATTCCCTCTGAGAAACTTATAGTTGCTTTCGGTAACTATGGATATGATTGGGAAGTAAATAGCAAAAAACCTGCGAAGTCTTTAACTTTCTCAGAAGTTATGACAATGGCTCATGATTCAAATATAAAAATTCAATGGGATAAGATCAGTGGAAATCCTTATTTTCGATATAAAAAAGGAGCGAAAGAACATACTGCTTGGTTCTTAGATGGTGTTACTTTTTATAATCAAGCAAAAATCGCAATGAACAACAATGCAAAGGGATTTGCATTATGGAGACTAGGAGCAGAAGATCCTACTGTATGGAAAGCTTTAAAAGATCCTATTGAGGTACAAAATAATCCTGATGCATTACATAAAATCGCTAGTTTAGATGAAGTGAATTATTCTGGGCAAGGCGAAATTTTACAGATTGAGAATGAAAGACAAAATGGATTGAGAGATTTTAAAGTAGGCAAAGAAGGTTATCTTACAGATGAAGTATATCAATCACTACCATCTGCATATCAAGTGAAACGCTATGGAAAACCAAAAGGAAAACAAGTAGTACTAACATTTGATGATGGACCAGATCCTAAATATACACCGGAAATTCTAGATATATTAAAAGAGCATAAAGTAAAAGCAGCCTTTTTTGTACTTGGTGAAAACGCCCAAATAAATCCTAATCTTGTTAAAAGAATATACGATGAAGGCCATGAAATTGGCAATCATACCTTCAAGCATCCGAACGTAGCTGATACGTCTTTACTACGAACAAAAGTAGAGCTGAATACAACTCAGCGCCTCATTCAGGAAATAACTGGACACTCTACGGTTTTATTTAGGCCACCATATGAAGCGGATGCTGAGCTGGATTCACCAAATGAAATAGTACCTATTTTGCGTGCACAAAATATGAACTATACAATGGTGGCAGAAAAAGTTGATCCTGAGGACTGGGCGACGCCATCAACAAATGAATTGGTAAAGCGTGCTCTTAATCCCATTTATAAGGGGGAGGGAAATGTTATTCTTCTCCATGATGCAGGAGGAAATCGTACTCATACGGTAGAGGCGCTGCCAATTATTATTAAAGACCTTAAAAAGCATGGATATAGTTTTGTAACAATTTCAGATTTAATGGATAAAGAACGAGATGAAGTTATGCCACCCGTTTCTTCTGAGGGTGAGCAATATTTACTTTACAATAAAGCTGTTTTTTCAGGAGCGGGATATTCTAAACATATATTAACAACTATTTTTTATATTGCTATTGGATTAGGTATTTTCCGATTCCTATTTTTAATTTGTTTTGCATTCAAGCAAAAAAGGAAAACAAGATCTCGTTTATTTACTAATTCGTCTTATCAACCTTTCGTTAGTGTTGTGATAGCCGCATATAATGAAGAGAAGGTTATAACCAAGACGATTCGCTCAATTTTGGATAGTGATTATGGAGAGTTTGAAGTTATTGTTGTTGATGACGGATCGAAAGATGGTACGTCAAAAGTAATTCAAGAAGCATTCCATAAACATCCTAAAGTTTGTTTAATTCAGAAAGAAAATGGTGGGAAATCATCCGCAATGAATTTAGGATTTCAAAAATCACGAGGAGAAATTATTGTCACTTTAGATGCGGATACTATTATTGCGCAAGACGCTATTTCTCTAATGATTAGACACTTTGAAGATCATAATGTAGCAGCAGTTTCAGGCAATGTCAAAGTGGGAAATAGACGAAATTTGTTAACTACTTGGCAACATGTTGAATACATTACAGGATTTAATTTAGAACGCAGAGCTTTTGATGAGTTGAATTGTATCACGGTAGTTCCTGGAGCTATTGGAGCATGGCGTAAAAAGAATGTAGTTGAATCTGGATATTTAAGTGAAGATACACTTGCAGAAGATACGGATCTTACTATAACATTTTTACGTCAAGGGCATCGAATTGTATATGAAGAAAAAGCATATGCTTATACGGAGTCGCCTGAAGATGTGAAAAGTCTCATTAAACAGCGATATCGTTGGTCGTATGGTACACTCCAATGTCTTTGGAAGCATCGAAAGGCATTGTTTAATCCAAAGCATAAAACATTAGGGTTCGTTGCATTACCTAATATGTGGTTGTTCCAATATGTCCTGCAGTTCATTGCTCCTTTAGCAGATATATTAATGATTATAGGGCTATTTGGTAGCAATCCGCTAAAAGTTTTGGGATTTTATCTTGTATTCTTTCTAATGGATCTTCTCGCTTCTCTTTTTGCATTTAAATTAGAGAAAGAGAATCCTAAACCATTAGCATGGTTAATTTTACAACGCTTTATTTATCGTCAATTTATGACTTATGTTGTAATTAAATCTGTATTTTCATCTATTCGTGGGGTTGCGGTAGGATGGAATAAATTGAAGAGAATGGGAAGTGTTAAGCACTCCTCTGAACATAATGAGGCATCATAAGAGAGAAAGGGAAAGTATGCTTTCTTGAATGATCCTAAGGTAATATGCCATTTTGTACACTTACAAAAAGATATAGATAAGAAGAAAAAATAGAAAAGAGGATACAGATGAATTCTTTAATTTACTCATTTTATTTTCCCTAATCTATTTGATTGTTGAGAATATAAAAACAGAAAGTGTAGCTTACTTACAAAAAGATATAGATAAGAAGAAAAAATAGAAAAGAGGATACAGATGAATTCTTTAATTTACTCATTTTATTTTCCCTAATCTATTTGATTGTTGAGAATATAAAAACAGAAAGTGTAGCTTTTTTAGCTAAACTTTCTGTTTTTTTCTTTCAGAATACACAATCATTCATTTAAATTCCCAAAGAAGAAATTCGTTTTTTTGTTTTTGGTAAGATAATAAATTTGATGAAAAATATGCTGACTATAACAGTTGAAAGAACAGGCAAAAAATCCTGTAGTGAAGCGAATAAAATAATGGAAAATAACGCTAGCTGAACGACTGCTAATGAAAATACAAGAATGAGAAATTGATTTATTCGTGTGTCGTGTGAGATAGGATATAATGCTACAATATTATTTCCCGAAAAATATTTCCATAAGGAACGCAATTGCATAGCAGTCATATATAAGAGACAGCAAGTGATAGCGCCTTTTACAAATACATTTGGTACGAAATATAAAATGAAAGAACCGATAATAGTCAATCTCATATATATACCAAAATAATCATTCGCACGTAAGAATGATAAAGTGTTCAAATATAAAAAAGTAGATTGTTTTTTATGTAATATAGGTTCTAGCCAACTTGTTAGCCATTTTCTTTGTTTTACTTGTTTTTTCAGCTGCGGGACATCGGTGAAAAAGTTTGCAAATTGGTAAAAGCGCATGTCCATTTTTTCTTCTTGCTCAATTATATATTCCCATCCAATTCGTTTTGTTGGTTGTTTTGTTGTATAAACAAGTAGGAAGACAAGAAGTAATAGCATCGCACCTAATAGAACAACTGATACGGACTGAAAGAGCATATAAAGAATAAGTGCATTACAAGTGAAGCGAATAATAAACCAGATTTGGCTGTTATATTGATCACGCCATATCCAATTGATATATAGGTTCCAACCTTTTATTAACATTAAAATGAAAAAGATCGTACATAAGAATGGAACGGTTGTCTGTAATGTTTGCATTGCTAGCGGTGTAATGATTAGAAACGTAAATAGCAATGGAAAAAGTTGAATGACATAATTGTATAGAAGAGACTGTTTGAAATAAGATGTTAATTTCTCTTCGAGTGCCAGTAAATAGACAGCGTCAGGCTTTTGGATAAAAGTACGAATCGGGCACCTCGTTATCATGATGGTAAGCAGAGATATAATGATGATTAATGAAATGCCTTTAGAAGGAGATGTTTTAAGAAACTTGGCGTAATAATACGCACCAACGCATGAGACGAAGATGAAACTGTATAGTAGACCGCTAATCATGCGTGCAAAGTACATGATGACGTTTTGAATATGCTTTTGGAAACGAGTGCTCCATAGTGTTTCGATTGACATGTTTTTTCACCTCTGTCTTCTATTATATAGGTTTCTTTCTTATACAAAAATAAAAACGAGCAAATTGCTTTAAGCAATTTGCTCGTTTTTATTTTCTTCATTTTTTTTCTTATCGCGATTCATTAATGGATAAAATGCAAAGCCAATTACAAATAAGCCGATTCCAAGAAGGAATGTTTTTATATCTGAGGATCCAGTTTTAATGACCCACAGTGCATAGCAAAGTGCAATGACTGCGATAATACCATCCATAATCCTTGAACCGGGTTCGTTTTTATACGTTTCACCAGTTGCAACGAGTTTTAATTGGAAGATTGGTGAAACGAGATAAGGGATTAAGTAAGCTAAGGTTGAGACAGTAATAACGAATGTATAGGCCTCAGCAATTGTCCCTGATAACGTTGAGAAAAGGAAGACTTGCGACATAATATTTGTCAGTCTTAGTGAATAAATTGGACTTCCTTTTTTGTTTGTTTTTGCAAAGAAGGAAGGGAAGAATCCTTCTTTCGCCGCTTGATAAGGTACTTCTGAGCTTAATAAAATCCAGCCTAAGATAGAGCCGAATAGGGAAGTAAGAGCAAGTAGTGCCATCAATTTCCCGCCGCCGTGGCCCATTGCAGCATTTAATGCATCAGCTAATGGACGTTCAGAAGTTTGTAATTTATCGATGTGAAGAACACCCATTGTTAAAATGGTAATTCCTAAATAAATGGCAACTGTTATCAATAAACCAGCTACAGTTGCTCGTTTTACCGTTTTTGGAGACACAGCACGGTTTGATAAAAGAACAGCTGATTCAATACCGATAAATGCCCAAAGTGTTGTAAGAGCAGCTAAATTTATTTGTGAAAGTAGTCCATGTGACACGCCTTCTTTATCAATCATTGGTGTGTACCATTGTCCAAATTTTGAAGCTTGAAATGCAAACAAAGTCACAACAATGAATAGAAGGAATCCAGTCACCTTTGTTGTTGTTGCTAAGAAGTTTAACTTCCCAGCTCCGCTTACACCGTTTGTTAAAATCATATGTGTTCCCCATAGTAAGACAGAACAAATAGAAAATGTAATTAGTTTTCCAACTTCTATATCGAAAGAGCCAATCGAAAATAATAGGCGTGTGTCTTTCATAATCGGGAAGAAGAGTGATAAATATCCCGCAAAAGATGTAATAATAGCGACATTACTTGCCCAGTTTGCAACCCAATAGCCCCAAACCATACTGAAACCAGCCATTTTTTTCTTTTTTGGTGATGAGAATAATGCATATGCATGACTTTGTGGTCCTGTCGTTAAATCAGGACGACGAATTGCTAAATTACCGAAAACAAGAGCTAGCATTAAAACACCAAACCCTGTTGTTAACCAAGCTAAAGTGACACCGAGAGGGCTTGCTGTTTGTGCTAACGTACTTGGCACCATGAAAATACCAGCGCCAACCATGTTACCGACAACGAATGCTGTCAGTACCCAAAAACCCCATTTTTTTTGTTGCATAAAAAATACCTCCAAAGTTAGTATAACCAAGTCAAGCGAGGAGATATGTATGTCTTCCAAAAAGGGAAGAAAGGTAAGCTTCATACAAAACAAAAAAAGCACGTGTAATTGTCGCTACGTGCTTTCTATCTTATAGGAAACCCACGACATACCTCTCGATAGCTCTCCACAAACAAGTTGTTTGTGACAGTTCTGCACTTATTAAATAGCAGACCCAGCAAGAATGCACAGTGGGCATTTCTTACTTCGGCAACCATTCCTTTCCCATTCATTCATCGATGCCACTACATCTCCTGAAATGATACTCTTAATGACTGCAACCTCTACCTCACCGAGATACGAATGAGGATTTATGTATTAAATTAACATAATCAAGGGTAACAAATGAATTTTTATACGTCAATGGATATAGTAATAATCAGACTATAGTGAACAATTTGTCATTAAAAGAAGAAGGCTTTTTTAGAAATAGGCTCTGTTAATCTGTGTGTTAAACTAATGAAGCAAATATTTTTGATATTTTGTCTCACTTGAGTCTAGAAAAACAACATAATTATTCTGTAAGGTTATTTGAGAATGTAATGGATTGGTTAATGAGAGAAGAGAAAGCGGGCTCATTGTAGCTCTTTTTTCTGTGCTGAAATATTACCATATAACAGAGCCTAGGAATAAAAAAAGAAGCTAAGTCTACAGCCGTAGATTAGCTTCTAACACGAAATATTATACTAAGTTTAATACAGTTACTTTTTCACGTGTCATAGACTCAAGGCTCTTACGAATACCTTGTGCTCCCATACCAGAACCCTTCACACCGATGAATGGGAAGTGGTCAGGACCACGCTCTGTACGTCCGTTAATTTGAACGGAACCAGTATCGATTTTGTTTGCAATTGCAAATGCTTTATTAATGTCTTTTGTGAAGACACTTGCTTGTAAGCCGAAATCTGATTTGTTCGCAATTTCAATTGCTTGTTCATCAGAAGAAACACGGATGATTGGAAGGATTGGGCCGAATGGCTCTTCCCAAGCAACTTTCATATCTTCTGTTACATTGTCAATTAATGTTGGGTAAATTAAGTTGCGCTCGCGTTTGTTACCAATTACGATTGTAGCGCCTTTTTCTACTGCATCGTCAACTAATCCTTGAACGAAATCAGCAGATTTATCGTCGATTAATGGCACGATTGTACTGTCTTGTTCTGGAGAACCAACAGTTAATTCAGCCACTTGATCTTTTAATAAGCTAACAAGCTCGTCCGCTACATTTTCATGTACAAGCACGCGCTTGATTGCAGTACAGCGTTGACCTGAGTATGAGAATGCGCCACTAACGATATGTTTTGCTGCTTCCCCTAGGTCAGCATCTTCACGTACGATACCAGGGTCTTTACCGCCAAGTTCTAATACAAGCGGAATCATAGCAGCTTTTTTCGCTAAGTGAGCACCTGTGTTTGTACCACCTGTGAACGATACCATATTTACGCCAGGATGTTCTACTAAGTAGTCGCCGATAACAGAACCGCGTCCTGTTGCTACGTTTACAAGTCCTTTTGGAAGACCTGCTTTATGAAGAGCTTCAACCATTTTAATACCGCTAATTGCGCCTTGTGTTGCTGGTTTAAAGATAACAGCGTTCCCCATAATAAGAGCTGGTGCAAGTTTTGCAGCAGATAAGTTTACAGGGTAGTTAAATGGTGCGATTGCTAAAACAACACCACGTGGTGCACGTTGAATGATTGCAAGCTTGGATTTAGATCCACCAGGGAAGCTATCGCCCATCATGCTTTCGCCATGCATGTGTAATGCTTCATCTACAGTATAACGAATTAAATCAGCTGTACGAACAACTTCTTTTTTCGCATCTTTATAACCTTTACCGACTTCTTTCATTACGATATCGGCAATTTCATCTTGCATATTTACGAGCTCATCAGCCCATTTATATAAATATTTTGCACGATCTTGAAGAGAAGCTTCAGCCCATTCTTTTTGAGCTTGTTGTGCTGATTTAATTGCTTCGTCAACTTCTTCACGAGTAATTGCTTGTACTTTACCAATTACTTCGTGTAAGTATGGTGATGGAATATCAATTGTTTGCCCAGAAGAGCTTTCTCTCCATTCACCGTTTAAATAAAATTTGTACGTATTGCTAGTTGTCATGATTTGTCCTCCTAAAATAGCAACTTGTAAGAGTGAGTATATGGTGATTGTAGGGGGTTTGAGAACATTTTTCAAACAAAATGTTTATGGAAACGATTTCTTATGTGATTTTTATTTTGTATGCCCTTTCTTAAAGGGGTTTACCTTATTTGTAAGTGAAATATAGGATTATCTATAATAATATCGATAGATAATTTTTTCGAGTATCGAAGTGGTATTGTACATCTTTTATTTTTGGTGATAAAAGTTTATTTTGTAAAATAATGAAAAAAACAATTGACAGAAAAGTTGATAAAGTTATAAAATTAAAAATGGAAAATAAATGAAGGGGGTGCGCGTAATGATTGTAATGGTAAATATGACTGGCTTAGTTGGATTACATGGTGGGAAACATTCATATCATTACGCAACCCGTACGGAAAGATAGTGCTTTTTTGTTTTTTCAAAAAGCGTACGTTGCGTATTTCGTAACGTACGCTTTTATGCGTTTTTGCGCATATCGTCAAGCGGCGGTATGCGTTTTTTTGTCTCTATTTTGGTTGTTTCCATACTTTGTATGGTTTCGATAAAGTGAAACTTCCATCCGTAAGGGGGATTTACCTCCCACGGATGGTTAGTTGAACCAATCGGGCATTAACGAGCAGTTATCCCCTTATCTATCGTTCTCATTTCTTGCTGAATCTTGAGGTGGGGATTTTACTGCCCGCAAATAGCGGGGTAGAAAAATATGGAAGGTGAGAAGTTATGGTGAAACAGTACAATTGGTACGGTGTAAAAGCAGGGGCTTTTGATAGTGGATAACAGAAATAGACTGAAACAAAATCGAGAAGGGAGAGATTTCATTGTTTTCAGTATTACAAAAGTTAACATGGTTTTTTAAAGAACATTGGAAGAGGTATAGCATAGCAATTGGAGTGCTTCTAATTGTAAATGTAATAGAGGTAATTCCTCCGAAAGTAATTGGATTAACAATTGATCATATAAAAGTAGGTTCTTTAACAAACGAAGTGATTATACAGTATGTTTGGATTTTATTTGGGGCGGCAGTTGGTGGGTATGTACTCACCTACGTATGGCAGCACCAATTATTTGGCGGTGCATTCGTGCTTGAAAAAACGATGCGTTCAAAATTTATGGGGCACTTGTTGAAAATGACGCCGACCTTTTATCACAAAAATCGTACTGGTGATTTAATGGCGAGAGCGACAAATGATTTAAAGGCGATTGCTATGACTGCTGGTTTTGGGATTTTGACACTTGTTGATTCTAGTTTATATATGCTCACAATTGTTTTTATGATGGGATTTTCAATCAGTTGGCAACTTACAATTGCGGCACTTCTTCCCTTGCCGATTATGGCATATGCGATGAATATATATGGGAAGAAGTTACATGAACGCTTTACGATTGCTCAAGATGCTTTTGGAGATATGAATGATAAAGTACTTGAATCGATTGCAGGCGTGCGTGTTATCCGTGCATATGTACAGGAAAAAGCTGATGAGCAAAGATTTCATCAATTAGGAACAGATGTATATGAAAAAAATATGAAAGTAGCAAGAATTGATGCACTGTTTCAGCCGACGGTTAAGATGCTAGTTGGTCTTAGTTATTTAATTGGTCTTGTATATGGAGCGTTTTTAGTGTTCCAATCGAAGGTTACTCTTGGTGAACTTGTGTCTTTTAACGTTTATCTTGGGATGATGATTTGGCCAATGTTTGCGATTGGTGAATTAATAAATGTCATGCAGCGCGGAAATGCTTCGCTAGATCGTGTCAATGAAACGTTAGCGTATGAGCCTGACGTGAAGAACGTGAAAAAGCCGACGCGTGTACACGAGCCAGAGTATATCGACTTTGATAAAGTTTCCTTTTCGTATCCTGCTTCACCTGAGCTTAATTTGAAAAATGTTTCTTTTTCATTAAAGCAAGGGGAAACGCTTGGTATTGTTGGGAAAACAGGGAGTGGTAAAACGACTCTTGTTCGCCAGCTCCTTCGTCAGTATCCACTTGGAGAAGGGGATATCACAGTTTCAGACGTTACGCTTGATGAAATTTCGACTGAAAACGTACGAGGCTGGATTGGATATGTACCACAAGAGCATATTCTATTTTCAAAAACAGCACGAGAAAATATTTTATTTGGGAACAGAGAAGCAAATGAGGAGGAGCTTCAAAAAGCAATTGAAATTGCAGCATTTAAAAAAGATCTGGAGTTTCTTCCAGAAGGATTAGAGACGCTTGTGGGAGAAAAAGGTGTTTCTCTATCTGGTGGACAAAAACAACGGATTTCGATTGCGCGAGCTGTGATTCAAAATCCGGAAATTTTAATTTTAGATGATTCATTATCGGCTGTGGATGCTCGAACAGAAGCAGCGATTATTGAAAATATACGGAGAGAAAGAAGCGGAAAAACAACAATTATAACAACGCACCGCCTATCAGCTGTGCAGCATGCTGATTGGATTCTCGTTATGGATAATGGTGAAATTATCGAAGAGGGAACACATGATAGGCTCGTTTTGAATGGTGACTGGTATGCGGAGCAGTTTGAAAGACAGCAGGGCGAAAACGTAGAGGGTGAGGTGAAAATATGAGTGTTGGAAAACGGTTATTTCAATACGCTATGAAAGTAAAGGGAACCATTTTTGTGGCACTGGCAATGTTATTTATTTTCGTTATTGCAGAGCTTGCAGGCCCATTTGTAGCAAAGACAATGATTGATGATCATATTGTCGGTATTGAGAAACCATGGCATGAAACAGTGCAAGGGGACGATGCCGTACTTTATAACGGAGCTTGGTATAAGCGAAGCGACCGCTTTGAACAAGGTGAACAAAAAGGAAAAGAAGTTCATATTATACAAGTTGGTTTCACGTATTATTTTGTACCTAATAAGGTTGCAGCAGAGGGAACACGTTCTGTAAAGGGAGATATTATTACAGTTCAAAGTGGAAAAGCAGCGCAAGTGTATAAAGCAAAAATGTTAACAACCAAAGAAGTGTATTCGTTTTATGAACCTGAGATGAAACGATTACTTTTACTTGGCGGAGGATATTTTGCACTATTGTTAGTTGTATCTTTATTTGCATATGGTAAACAGTTTTTCTTACAGAAAGCATCTAATAAAATCATTCAAATTATGCGTGAAGATGTCTTTTCTCATATTCAAACATTACCGATTCGTTATTTCGACCATTTACCAGCAGGGAAAATTGTATCGCGTGTAACGAATGATACGGAGGCCATTCGGGAGTTATATGTAACAGTTTTAGCGACATTTGTTTCTAGTTTTATTTATATTATCGGAATCTTTATTGCTTTATTTTTACTTGATATGAAATTAGCGCTGTTATGTTTAATTATCGTACCAATTTTAATTGTTTGGGCTGTTGTATATAGAAAATATGCCTCTGTGTACAATCATAAGATGCGCTCTCGGTTATCAGATATTAATGGAACAGTGAATGAATCCATCCAAGGAATGCCTATCATCCAGGCATTTCGTCAAGAACGTGCAATAAAGAAAGAATTTGAAGAATTAAATGAAGATTACTTTAAGTACCAAAATAAAATTTTAAATTTAAATGCAGCGACATCGCATAATTTAGTGGGTGTCTTACGCAACATTGCTTTTACGGCGGTTATTTGGTATTTTGGCGGTGCCTCTTTGAGCGCTGCTGGGATTATCTCTTTAGGGATACTGTATGCATTTGTCGATTATTTAACAAGGCTCTTCTCACCAATTACAAATATGGTAAACCAGCTTGCGAATTTAGAGCAAGCGCGCGTTGCATCGGAACGTGTATTTGAACTGCTGGATGAAAAGGGCGAAGTAGTGGAAGAGGAACGTATACCACGTCTTAATGGAAATGTTCGATTTGATGATGTTTCATTTTCTTATAATGGGAAAGATGAAGTGTTAAAAAACATTTCTTTCGAGGCAAAAAAAGGAGAGACGGTGGCCCTTGTTGGTCATACGGGATCTGGGAAAAGTTCTATTATGAATGTACTTTTCCAATTCTATGAGTTTCAAAAAGGAAAACTTACAATCGATGGGCATGACGTGAAAAATATACCAAAGCAAGCACTCCGCGAGCACATGGGAATTGTATTACAAGATCCATTTTTATTTAGTGGTACAGTTGCGTCGAATGTAAGTTTAGAACATCCAAAGATTTCAAAGGCTCGAATTGTAAAAGCACTGCATGATGTAGGGGCAGAACGATTTGCTAACAATATAGAAGAAGAAATTACGGAAAAAGGAAGTACCCTATCGACTGGAGAGCGCCAACTTATATCTTTTGCACGTGCGTTAGCATTCGATCCTGCCATTTTAGTGTTAGATGAAGCGACTTCAAGTATTGATACAGAGACTGAGGCGATGATTCAAGGGGCACTAGAAGTTGTAAAGAAAGGAAGAACAACATTTATTATTGCACATCGCCTTTCCACAATTAAGAGTGCAGATCAAATCATTGTGCTCGATCGGGGGACTATTCTTGAAAAAGGGTCACATGAAGAATTAATGCAGAAAAAGGGTCGTTATTATGAAATGTATAAAACGCAAATAGAAGGAAGTCAAAGTGCGTAACTTTCACGAAATGTTCAGAAAACTTTAAAGCAATGTTTACAAATGCTCCCATCCCTTTCCTTATCCATGTGATATGTTGGAAGCAAGGGGGAGATAGAGATGGAAGAATTATCAGTTACATTTAACATTGCTTTCTTTTTATTATTGTGCGGAATGATCGGGTATTGTGTATTAGATTCTTAAAGGCAAGCTCTTTTAAGAGTGTTGAGAAACAGGGGCAGCTGCCTCTGTTTTTGTCGTTGTTTGTCAAAATGATAATCCCATAGTTAGTAAAACGATTGTTGAGAGCAGTTAACCTCTGATAAACTTGATTTATCAGAATTTTCCGGACTGATGATTGTTTGATGTTTCGTTAAAGCATAGGATTGAGGAATAAGCATAAGAAAATTTAACTAAGTAATAACCGAATTTAGCAGAAGACTAACTATTAAATGGGAGATGGGGGATTATCTAAATGATACGTGTTTATAGGGAAAAAGAAGATAAGGTCAGTATATTAAATCTAATAAAAAGTATGGGGATAGAAGAAGAGGTAGGTTCTTTAGATGATATTGTCCTAAATTCTACGCACTTTCTCCTATATGAACAAAATGGAATTGAAGGGTTCTCATACTCATCTGTCTATACAAATAGTGCTGGAGAGTCTATTGCTCAAATCAGTATTTATGTAGAACCAGATTCCCGTTTAAAAGGTATTGGTTCTACATTATATAAAGCAATGGAAGAGGTAATTTCTAAAACAAAACCAGATTTTGTGTGTACTTATATGAGAGTCGAATCAGAAAATCCTATTGGCTTTGCTAAGAAAATGGGGTTTGAAAAATGGTGGGGTTCACTTGAATCGGTATACAAGGGAGGAACTTTTCCTAAAGCAGACATTGAGTTGATTAAATATGAAGATAGATTTTTTGACCAGTTTGTAAAAATGGTACAGGAATGTTATTACGAGTTGCACGAAAAGAATGATATTAAACCTTACCTTGCTCCAGAAGACGGTGTAAAAAAATACAAATTAAACAATAAAAATAATGTATATTTAGTGTTAGAAAATGAACAAATTGTTGCATCAGTTACTACTGGAGAAGGGATATTAGATAATTTAATGGTTGTTCCAAGTTACCAAGGAAATGGATATGGACGTAAGGCTTTACAATTCGGTATGAACGAGATGTTAGAAGAAGGATACGAAGAAATCCGAATATGTTTTCTAGAGGGAAATGAAAGTGCTGAGAGGTTGTACACCTCTTTAGGTTTTAAGCCGCTTCATAATACACAGGTTTATCGAAAGTTCTTGTAAATTAAACACTCATTATTCCACAATCGGGAGCTTTAAGGGAACAAGGGAACTCAATAATAGGAGTTCCCTTTCTTTATCTCAAAAAAACAACATTGTTTAACATAGCTTTTTGTATAGAAAAATCCATATTGATCTTTCAACAGCCCAGTTATGACTATGAAGGAGAAAAGAAGACTTCTACTCATTTTCTCCTTTTGTTTTCACACCGCATGGGGCAAAAAAAGGCCCTGCCCGCATTTATGCATGGTCGGATCCGCTCTCCCATCTAAAAAAGAATGGTTTTCAATTTATATTCATATAGATAAAGTAAGTATTGTTTTACCTTTTCCATCATAAGTGCTATATTAAAAAATGTTACTTATTTTTTGTATGTGGTGATTTTATATCATGTTGTTTGATTATGAAAAAAAAGGATACACTAATGACGAACATTTTCATTGAAAAATTGTTCAAGATTGCATACAATCAATATAGTTTTTAAATTCCTATCAGAATACTTGGAGGACTAATATCATGAAGAAATTATTTTCAGTGCTTGCAGTAGCTACACTAGCAGTCGGTATTGTGGCGGGCTGTGGCAAAGAAGAGAAAAAAGATACAGCTACTAGTCAAGATGCATTGCAACAAATTAAAAAAAGCGGTGAATTCGTTGTTGGTACAGAAGGTACATACCCACCGTTTACATTCCACGATGGAAGTGGAAAATTAACTGGATTTGACGTTGAGTTAACAGAAGAAGTTGCAAAACGTCTCGGTGTGAAACCAGTATTTAAAGAAACACAATGGGATAGCTTGCTTGCAGGGCTTGATGCAAAACGTTTCGATATGGTTGCGAATGAAGTCGGAATTCGTGAAGATCGTCAAAAGAAGTATGATTTCTCTAAACCGTATATTTCTTCTTCAGCAGCACTTGTCGTTGCAAAGGATAAAGATAAACCTGCTTCATTTACAGATGTAAAAGGATTAACAGCAGCACAGTCTTTAACAAGTAACTATGCGGATCTTGCAAAGAAAAATGGTGCGAAGATTCAAGGTGTAGAAGGCTTTAGTCAAGCAGTAGAACTACTTAATACAGGTCGCGTTGATTTCACAATCAATGATAAATTATCAGTGTTAAACTATTTACAAACGAAAAAAGATGCAAATATTAAAATTGCAGCAACAGAAAAAGAAGCGTCACAAAGTGGGTTCTTATTCCGTAAAGGTAGCGATAAGCTTGTACAAGAAGTAGATAAAGCGTTAGAAGATATGAAAAAAGATGGTACGTATGACAAAATAACGAAAAAATGGTTCGGTGAAAATGTATCTAAGTAATGCATTGATTACAGATCGATTGTCTACATGGATAGATATTATGCAAGCATCCTTCATGCCTATGCTAGAGGGTGCTCTTTTCACGACAATCCCATTAACGATTATCACATTTGTGATCGGTATTATTTTGGCGATATTTACGGCTTTAGCACGTATTTCAAGTAGCCGCCTACTACAATGGATTGCTCGTATCTATGTATCTATTATTCGCGGAACACCACTTCTTGTACAATTGTTTATTATTTTCTATGGACTTCCAACTCTTAACATTGAGATTGATCCATATCCAGCAGCTATTATTGGTTTTTCATTAAATGTTGGTGCATATGCATCTGAAATTATTCGTGCTTCTATTTTGTCTATTCCAAAAGGACAATGGGAAGCAGCATATACAATTGGGATGACATATCCACAGGCGCTAAAACGCATTATTTTACCACAAGCGACACGTGTATCGATTCCACCGCTTTCGAATACGTTTATTAGCTTAGTGAAGGATACTTCATTAGCATCATTAATTTTAGTAACAGAGCTGTTTCGAAAAGCACAGGAAATTGCAGCAATGAACTATGAATTTTTAATTGTTTATTTTGAAGCAGGTCTTATTTATTGGGCGATTTGTTTCTTATTATCTATCGTGCAACAAATATTAGAAAAACGTTCAGAGCGTTATACGCTTAAATAATAATCCTTTTATAAAAGGAGTTTTTGTTTTTATGATTTCAATTCAACATTTACAAAAGAGTTTCGGTGATAACACGGTACTAAAGCATATTGATTTATCAGTGGAGAAAGGTGAAGTTGTTGTCATTATTGGGCCATCTGGATCTGGTAAGACAACATTTTTACGTTGCCTGAATGTATTAGAAACACCAAATGCAGGTATTGTTCGCATTGGTGACAAAGAGCTGGATTTCTCTAAAAAAGTAACGAAGAAAGATATTGTAAATCTTCGTACACAAACAGGTATGGTGTTCCAGCATCATAATTTATTTCCTCATTTAACAGCAATCCAAAATGTAATGGAAGGGCTTGTTACAGTGAAAAAAGTAGGGAAAGAAGAAGCGAAGAAAAAAGCGACATATTTCCTTGAGAAGGTTGGACTTGGTGACAAAATGGAGTTATATCCATTCCAACTATCTGGTGGCCAGCAACAACGCGTTGGAATTGCTCGTGCGCTTGCGATGGAACCAGAAGTTTTATTATTTGATGAACCAACGTCAGCGTTAGACCCAGAACTTGTACAAGAGGTCCTAAAGGTAATGAAGGAACTTGCACAAGAAGGAATGACGATGGTGATTGTAACGCACGAAATGCGCTTTGCTCATCAAATTGCGAATCGTGTTATCTTTATGGATGGCGGCGTTGTTGTGGAACAAGGTACACCAGAAGAAGTATTTACAGATCCAAAAGAAGAACGAACGAAGCGATTTTTACAAATGCTAGGGTAGAAAGAAAGGTCTCAAGCGAATGCTTGAGACCTTTTTTGCCATATATATTTATTTTTGGTATCCGCCAAGGCTTTGCTCAGCCATTGCTACTAAACGTTTTGTAATTTCGCCACCAACAGAACCGTTTGCACGAGCTGTAGAATCTGCTCCTAATTGTACACCAAATTCTTGAGCGATTTCATATTTCATTTGATCGATTGCAGCTGTTGCGCCTGGTACTACTAATGGATTGTTTTGGTTTGCCATAGGAATGTATCCTCCTTAAAGTATAGAAATTTTTTTGGTTGGATTAGCTGGAGTTGAACCAGATTATCGCCTCGTTTGGCGCTAATCCATCGTTTGAAGTGAATGTACTCATAGTATGGATGTTACGTAGAAAGATATGCGAGTTAATAATTTGTAAATTTTGTAAAAATATATACCGATTTTAATTTTTCAGCATATAAGTTACAGCTATGGATAACGAAAGGTGACCTGCACTCTTTTTCTCTCTGTGTTTTCACTTGGCATGGGGCAGGAAAAGGATCTGAATGCTTCTATGCATGGCCGGATGCTCCCTCCCACCTAAAAAGAAGGAGTTTATTTCGTTTTTTTAATTTGTATTTTTCTAAAAGAAGGTCACACTAATTGTAAATATGAAACCTCTATGATTGGAGGAGTTATAAATGGGAATATGTCCACTTTGCAATGCACTGGAAGCTCAAGTATATTCTTGTCAAAGTTGCCTGAATGTACTCCAAGATTATGGGAAAGTTGTAGATTATACAGATGCTTATAGCGCATATATGGATCAAGATTTATTAATAGAGGTAGACGGTTTAACAGGGGAGAATTCTCAGCAATATTGTGTTCATGTTTTCTATTGCGGGACGTGTGGTACACAAACTGAATTAACGGTGAAACTGGTGTAATAAAAAAACTTCCACCTATTATAGGGTGGAAGTTTTATCTTCTGGTAATAGCCTTTTCGGACGAGAAAGATGATGTTCTGTTAAATGCATGGCGTACTCGTAAAATAGCTGTCTCGTCAGTTCACTATATTCTTGTAATGTTTCGGATTGAAATATAGTTCTTCCAGGTTTGGAATTGGCTTCAAATAGCCAAATCTTCTCATCTTTATCTAAACCTAAATCAAAACCAATTTCTCCAATATTTCCTTCCGTTTGCTGATCTAAAATAGAACTTAGTTGCAAGGCTGCACCTGTCAATTTATTCGTGATTCGAACACGCTCCGTTGCATCAGAAAAAATATCTTGGAGTAGTTTTACTTCTCCGCCGCTATTTATATGAGTTGTCATACTGCCTTTCCCGGCGATTTTTGCAACGATGGCACTGACTCTCCAATTCCCAAAACGATTTTTATTTGTATGAATGCGAAAGTCTACTGGCTGCCCACCTATACGTAATAATACAATTCCTTGTTGAACAATAAATGTTTTTAAATCATGGCCTTGCATAACATGATTGATAAGTGTTTCTAAAGAGTGATACTTTCGTAATTTATTCTGCCCTGCCTCGCGGTAACGACAATAATAACTGTTTTCTGAAGTGGAATAAAGAATTTGATAAATATTTCGTCCAAGACTACCATGCACAGGCTTCATATAAATGTGTTTATATGATGATAAGAAATTCTCTACTTGCTCGAAGTGCTGAAATGTTTCTGTTTGAGGTAACAGAGAAGCGACTGTTTTTTCATTTGTAAGCAGCTGGTGTATATTCCATTTGTTAAAAAAACCTGGGTTAAACCATGGAATGGTGTACTTCGTTTGTAATCGTTTTTTTGTTCTGAGAATAGGTTTGTAAAGTTCTGCTTCTCGATTAGGTAGCCGATCATAAATAACGTTTGGAAAAGGAACTTTACATTGTATCCAGTTTTCCTCTTTAAAAAAGTATCCATCAATTGTTTCCTCATCCCAGTTCATATGTTGTGCACCAAATAAGAAAACAAATGGATGTAAAGAGTGGGGTGGGGTCAGTAACTCCTTGAAACTGATGGAACGATTGCCAATTGGATTAGCAGCTGATTCTGTAAAACCTGTTGTGAAAATACCGATCAATGGCCCAAATACAAGTGTTTGATTTTGAATGAAAGCATGCACGGTAGTTGGAAATGGAAGATAAAGTTCTTTCGCAATTTGTTCGCCAATTATAATTTCGTGAGCATAAGTATAATGAATTTCAATATTTTCACATGTCGTATTTCGTGTGCCGAAGGAAAGAAATGTAAGGGGAGAAGTACTAGAAAATATATAGGGCAATGTTAGCGATCTTGGATGATCGATAGAAATTTGTAATGTGTAAATATGATCTTTCAATGTAATAGTCACTCCTTTTTCAGTTACGGTGTAAATCGATTAAACCGTAATGGGCCGCGGGAAGCTTCTTCGGCCAGTGAATAATCATGCTGTTTTCGCATTCGCATATATAATCCTAAGTGCTCTATTTTATCCATTATGTAAAAAGAGAAGAGAGAACTGCTCAATTGTTTTTTATTTCTATTGTGCAATTGCGCGAATGGCTTCAGTACATTGCAAACATGCTCCCATATCATTATACTGTTGTCCGTATAACGATATTCTATTTTTGGATGATCTATGTTTTAGGGCGAGAGAAGCCAAATTGAAAGACATTCTTTTTTAGAGGTAAGAGAGGATCTGATCAAGCATAGAAGCGGTCAGGTCCTTTTTCACCCCGCGCCACGTGAAACCAAAAGGAGAAAATAAGTGGAGGTCACTTTTTGTCTTCATAGCAGTGACTGATGTATGGAAAGATTGAAATGGATTTATGTACATACAAATGGAAAAACCTTTCTTTTTAGAGGCGAGAGAGCATCCGTCCATGGATAGAAGAGGTCGGATTCTTTTTCGGTCCCATGCCAAGTGAAAACGAGTGGAGGTCATCTTTTGTTCGTCATGGCAGTGGTTGTATTTTGGGAAAATATGGTATTTATTTCGCATCTTAAGCCGTGAGAAATCGCAAAAGGTAGCTGATGGATGGAGAAAGTCAGTGTATCTCAAGATAAATGGCTGGTTGTGTATTGTTTTTGTAACAGGTTGTAGTAAGATATATATATTTGGAGAAATGGAAGGCTGGTATTGTGTAATGAATATGTGGTTAAATATGTTAACAACGACAGGGTTAGGAGCAATAATTGGTGGGTATACGAATCATTTAGCGATAAAAATGTTATTTCGCCCGCATCGCCCTATTTATATTGGAAAGTTTCGAGTACCTTTTACGCCCGGATTGATTCCGAAGCGTCGTGATGAACTTGCTGTTCAATTAGGGAAAATGGTTGTGGATCATTTGTTAACACCAGAAGGGATCGGGAAGAAATTAACAGATGAAAACTTTCAGCAAGAGCTGATTCAGTGGGGACAAGTAGAGATAGATAAAATTTTGGTGAATGAGCAATCATTACGAGAGGTTTTAGAAAAATGGGGCTTGGAGCATGTGGAAGGGAAGACCATCCAAAAAATTGAAAGTATGATTGTGGAAAAAATTGATACGTTTTTATCACAATATTATACATATACGTGGGAACAAGCTTTGCCTAGTTCTGTTCATGAAAAAGTGGAGCAAATGATTCCGAATGTAGCATCATTTATTTTAGAAAGAGGTAAAAGCTTTTTTGAAAGTGAAGAGGGAAAAGAGCGGCTTGCCAAAATGATTGATGACTTTTTTGCTTCGCGAGGTACATTATTAAATTTAGTAGGTATGTTTTTAGGGAATGTAAGTTTAGTGGATCGTCTGCAGCCAGAAGTGATTAAGTTTTTAGGACAAGAAGGAACGAAGCAGCTTTTAAGTGATGTACTGCAAAAAGAGTGGGAGAAATTAAAGGGAAGAGAAGTGAAGGAACTAGATTCCTTTATAGAGAAAGAAACGATTGTAAAGTCAATCCTATCAACAGTTAAAATAGAGGAAACTGTGAGAGGATTTTTCAATCAGTCTGTTCAAAAAGTGTGTGAACCAGTTCGGGAAAAAGTTGTACAAACAATGATTCCAAGTTTAGTGAAAAAAGGTTTAGCATGGGGGATAAACAATACCGAACAGATTTTGAAAAACTTACGTCTTGCTGAAATCGTACAACAAGAAGTATCTACATTCTCAACAGAGAGATTAGAAGATCTTGTGTTATCAATTACGAAGAGTGAATTGAAGATGATTACGTATTTAGGAGCGTTGTTAGGGGGGACAATAGGTTTGATTCAAGGTATAGTGTTGCTTTTTCTAATGTAACGCTTTGTCTATATAAATCCATGTTACTTTTTCAACATACAAATCACTGTGATATGAACCATAAGTTTGCCGGAACGGCAAGCTTATGGTTCTTTTTGTTTATGGCAAACTTATGCTTCCGGTAATTTTGATGTTTTTGAATTAAAGCTAAGAAGGAATTCTTCAACCTTGGTACCAAAAATAACCCTTTATGAGCTCATAAAAGATTTTTAAGTACTTTTAATTGTGGATTTAAAACAAAGCTAAACCGTTTATATGTGGATTTTTGATAATGTAGGATTTTTTTCTTATTAAGCAAACGGGCCATTTAATTGAGTAAGTCTTATTAAACGAACGGTGGCAGGATAATGAATTTCATGGAGTAAAATAAGAAATTAGAGTAGAGAATTATTTAGAAAAGAACAAGGGATATGCCTTTGTTAAAATAACAGATTTATTTTTAGTAAAGAAAAATTAAGCTTGAAATAAAGATAGGTTTAAAAAAACGGTATGGACATGGCCAGCCGTTTTTTTGGGGGATTTATAAAACTTTTCAATGGAGTGCGTCGTCTAATAAATTGGAAGGAGGAACTGATGTGGATGAATTAACAGCAGAGGTGTTTGAAATAGAAGATAAGGAGGACCTTATAGATGAGATAATGAACAAGTATGGACAGGAAATCTTACAGCTTGTTTATTCATATGTGAATAATAAAGAGGTTGCTGAGGACTTAACGCAAGATATATTTATTAAATGTTATAAGTCCTTTCATACATACAAAGGGAAATCAAATTTAAAAACATGGTTGTGGAGAATTGCCATTAATCATTGTAAGGACTATATAAAAAGTTGGTATAACAAAAAGGTAATCGTTACAGAGGATGAATCTACGTATATTGAGATTCAAAAAGAAAGTGTTGAACAAACTGTTATTCAAAATGCTGAGGACCGTAGGCTGGCTTCTGCAGTAATGAATTTACCAATAAAATATCGAGAAGTGATTTATCTCTTTTATTTTGAAGAATTGCCAATCAAAGATATTGCTATGGTAATAGAAGTGAAGGAAAACACTATAAAAACAAGACTTAAAAGAGCCAAGGAACTCTTGAAGAAAGGATTGGAGGAATAATCAAATGGAAGATCGATTAAAAGGGCTACGAAAATCAATGGAGAATACAACCTTTAAACATTTGAGTTTTTCTGATCAGCATCGAAAGCAGGTACACGAAAAAATCAATAAATCATACGAAAATGAAGAAGATATCTTTTTAGCAGTTTTACAACTTCTCATTAATGAAAAAACAGGATACGAATTGGCACAGCTATTGCGGGGGAGAGGGATTCGAAAATTCGAAGGCAATGAAGGTTTTTTATACACCTTATTACATCGTCTAGAACAGAATCGTTTTATCCAATCAAGTTGGGATCATTCAGGAGCTAAATATTATCAATTAAATGATAAGGGAAGAAAGATACTAAGAAAGGCAGAAAAAAATTCTGCAAAGGCAAGATTTATATTAAAAGAATTAGTACAGGGGTGAGACAAAATTGAACAAAAAAGGGGATCATTTTTTAAAAGAAGTCACCAATCATATTAAATCAAAAGAAGCAAAGAATCTTGTGGCAACTGAATTGGATTTTCACTTGAAGAAGGCTAAGAACATGTGGATAGAGAAAGGGCTAAGTGAGGAAATTGCTGAAGACAAAGCTGTTGAACAAATGGGAAGTCCAATCAGACTTGGTCAAGAACTTAACAAACTTCATAAGCCAAAGGTTGATTGGTTAATTATTATTTTATTGGTGACTGCTATGGGGCTAGGTTTCTTGCCAATAGTAGCTCTTGGATATACGAATTATTTTCTAATCAATAAGGTGATATTTGTTATTCTCGGTGTTGCGGCAGCTTTTGGGATGATGCTGATTGATTATCGAAAATTAGAGAGACTGGGATGGCTGTTTTACACAATAGGAGTACTCATCCTGTTAATGATAGGCTATTTTCCAAACGCTTCAATTAATGGAGAACTGTTAATAAAAATTGGTCCCATTGCAATTGGATGTTTAATGGCAGTGCCGTTCTTTTTTCTAGCTTGGGCTTCCTTTTTCAATAACAATAGGTTAAAGGTTATACATCTTGTGATATTGTATCTATTTTCTTTGTATCTATTCTTAACTACATTAATTCTTTCAACAATTTTTATCTATATCATGATGGTATTCGTTATGCTTTGGTGGAGTAAGTTAGGAAAGAAACAGGCATTGATCATTACAGTTGTACCAATTTGTTTATTTATTATCGGTGGTTTATTTTTCTGGTCTTCAGTAAAAGAACGCTATTCGGCTAGGATTTTAGGGTATTTAAACCCAGAGCACGACGCAGGTGGTCCAGGGTATATGTATTTACGTTTAAAAGAGTTAATGTCGTCAGCAGGGTGGTTTGGTACATCTAGAAATATAGAGTTCCTCCCTGCTGCACATACTGATTTTGTGTTTGCAAGTTTGACTTACTATTATGGGTATTTGCTTGCACTGATCCTTGTTTTGATTCTTTCTCTTTTTGTAGCGAGGATAATAGTCATATCTTATAAAATAAATGATCGTTATGGGAAATTGCTTCTTGTTGGTGGAATGACTCTTTTTGTAGTCCAGTTCATTTATAACGTTGGAATGATCATAGGCTTATTACCGATCACTTCTATATCCTTGCCTTTTATTAGCTATGGATTGATGCCAATTCTGTTTAATGCGTTTTTAATAGGTATCGTGTTAAGTGTGTATCGACGTAAAAATTTGATATCAAGTAGTTTCATTTAGAATTGAATCTAAAATTTCTTTAAATTAATTTAACAAAGAAACTTTACATTGACATGGGTATTTAACTTATCCCAGAATAGGGCGCTTTAATGGAAGAAGGATCACAGAAATGAACAGACTTTTTTATAAAAGAATGATTCAATTAAATAAATTAAGAGCGTGTTTTGAACAATTTTTTTTCAAAACACGCTCTTTCTTTTTGCTCGTTTATCAAGATTATTAGTATCAATTTGACCAAACATTATTCCAAAGCTGCATTAATAAAACACACAGCAAGCTTATGGGTTAATAATTAACTCACGGCAAAGTTATGCTTCCATTTTCTTTGGACAATTAGTTAAATATCTTCTAAAATAAGCGATTTCCGGCAAGTTTATGCTTCCAACTGTGGCAAACTTATGAGTAAAGTGACAATCACGGCCATGAAAACAACAGGAGACATCCACTTATGTTCTCCTGTTATTTTCACATAGCATGGGGCCGACCGCTTTTATGCATGAACAGACGCCCTCACTTCTAAAAAGAAAGGTTTTCAATCGGTTTTTCAATTTGTACTTATACATACTATTGAACTACCCCCACCTACCTTTACAAGAGCTTGAGGTGGGAGATTCTCTTGTCTCTGTCCTCACAAAAACAGTTCCTCTCGATAAATAAAGTGAAATTTCTTCACATCTCGTTCATAGTTTGTTATTGTAAGAAGGTGCGTATCAAAAGGTACTCAAAGGGCGGGGACAATAGACCAAGCCCGTTAAAGGAGGAAAAATACAATGACAAAAAACATTCATGATGTTGCATATGAATTACAAAAAGCAATTGCAGAAAATACAGATTTCCAAGCTTTAAAAGCAAGTTATGCAGAAGTACAAGGGGATGCGGCATCAAAACAACTGTTTGATCAATTCCGTACAATGCAAATGGGCTTACAACAAAAGATGATGCAAGGACAAGAAATTACAGAAGAAGATAACCAAAAAGCACAAGAAGTTGTAGCGCTTATTCAACAAGATCCAAAAATCGTAAAGTTAATGGAAGCAGAGCAACGCTTAAATGTTGTAATCGGCGATATTAACAAAATTATTATGAAGCCACTTGAAGAATTATATACTGCATATCAAGCTTAATGAGAAAGGCGTTTCCTGAGAGGGAAGCGTCTTTTTTTATGGAGTTCGCAGAAGTTCCTTTTCTCAATCAATTGCATAAAAGGAAAGTTTTACAGGGAATAAAGTAAAGATAGGGCAAGGAATATTTGTTGAGAAGGCCTTTAAAAATATGTGATACAAATGGAAAAACTTATAAAAAATATTATTTTGATATATTAAGATACATGTAAGGGTTTTCATTTTTTATTGTCAAAATAATTTCGAATTCATATTGTTGGAAAAGTAATACATTTATAATATAATAATCAACAAGATATATTACACCACATTAATTAATAAGGTGTAATATATGGGTGATTTACATAATAACTAGCTTTATTGTACACGATTTTGACATAAAGGGATGATTAGTTTGAGTACAGAAGTAAAAGCAAACAACGTGAAAACAACAACAAAAGGAGCCGATCTTGTTGTCGATTGTTTAATCGAACAAGGAGTTACACATGTTTTCGGTATTCCAGGTGCAAAAATTGATTCTGTGTTTGATGTGTTGCAAGAGCGTGGACCTGAGTTAATCGTTTGTCGTCATGAACAAAACGCAGCATTTATGGCAGCGGCTGTTGGGAGATTGACAGGGAAACCAGGTGTATGTCTTGTTACATCGGGACCAGGGACATCAAATTTAGCGACAGGTCTTGTTACTGCTACGGCAGAGAGTGATCCCGTTGTTGCTTTAGCGGGTGCAGTGCCGCGTACAGATCGTTTAAAACGTACGCATCAATCTATGGATAATGCTGCACTATTCGAACCAATCACAAAATATAGCGTAGAAGTAGAGCATCCTGATAATGTGCCAGAAGCACTTACAAATGCATTCCGCAGTGCAACTTCTACTCATCCGGGAGCAACGCTTGTTAGTCTTCCACAAGATGTTATGACTGCTGAAACGTCCGTTTCATCTATTGGCACGCTTTCTCAGCCGCAACTTGGTATCGCTCCCACACATAAAATTGCAGCAGTTGTAGAACAAATTAAATCTGCAAAATTACCAGTTATTTTACTTGGTATGAGAGCGAGCACAAATGAAGTAACGAAAGCAGTTCGTGAGTTAATTGCTGATACACAATTGCCGGTTGTTGAAACGTATCAAGCAGCTGGAGCAATTTCACGTGAATTAGAAGATCATTTCTTTGGACGCGTTGGGTTATTCCGTAATCAACCAGGCGATATTTTATTAGAAGAGGCCGATCTTGTTCTATCTATCGGTTATGACCCAATTGAGTATGATCCGAAGTTTTGGAATAAGTTAGGGGATAGAACGATTATTCATCTTGACGATCATCAAGCTGATATTGACCATGACTATCAACCAAATTGCGAATTAATTGGTGATATTGCATTAACGGTAGATAGCATTGCAGAGCAATTACCAAGACTTATCTTGTCAACAAAATCAGAAGCTATTTTAGATCAATTACGTGCGAAATTATCAGAGCAAGCTGAAGTGCCAGTTCGCGATTCACAAGGGCTTACACATCCACTGCAAGTCATTCGTACACTTCGTTCATTAATTGATGATGAAACAACTGTTGCATGTGACATCGGTTCACATTACATTTGGATGGCAAGATGCTTCCGCTCTTATGAACCACGCCGTTTATTATTTAGTAATGGTATGCAGACATTAGGTGTCGCACTTCCTTGGGCAATTGCAGCGACATTGGTGGAACCAGGTAAAAAAGTGGTTTCTGTTTCTGGAGATGGTGGTTTCTTATTCTCTGCAATGGAACTAGAAACAGCAGTACGTCTCAAAGCTCCGATTGTTCATCTTGTTTGGAGAGATGGTACATATGATATGGTTGCCTTCCAACAAATGATGAAATACGGCAGAACATCAGCGACAGAATTTGGTGATGTTGATATTGTAAAATATGCAGAAAGCTTCGGTGCTATTGGACTTCGTGTGAATTCTCCAGAAGAGTTAGAAGGGGTATTACAAGAAGCACTGAAAGCAGAAGGTCCTGTAGTTGTAGATATTCCAATTGATTATCGCGATAACATTAAATTAAGTGAAAAATTACTACCAAACCAATTGAACTAGTGGTAAAGGAGTAGAATAGACATGGGTATTGCACAATTATTAGATATTGATGCGAAAAAGATGAAAACGAATAATGAAGTATATCAAACATCAACAATGCTAGCTTTATTGGATGGTATATATGATGGCATTATCAACTTTGATAAATTAAAAGAGCACGGCGATTTTGGCATCGGTACGTTTGATCAATTAGATGGTGAAATGATTGCTTTTGATGGGGAATTTTATCATTTGCGTTCCGACGGTTCTGCAGAAATGGTAGCACCGGAAGAAACAACACCGTTTGCCACTGTAACATTTTTTGAAAAAGAAATGAGTTATACAATTAATCGTCCAATGAATCGTGAAGAAGTAGAAGCTTTATTACATGAATTAATGCCAAGTAAAAACTTATTTTATGCGATTCGTATGGATGGAACATTCCGTGAAGTAAGAACAAGAACCGTTCCGCGTCAAGAAAAACCATATACACCACTTGTAGAAGTGACAAAATCACAGCCGATTTTTTCTTTCTCTCATACGAAAGGAACAATGGCAGGATTTTGGACACCAGATTATGCGCAAGGTATTGGAGTAGCCGGTTTCCATCTACATTATATTGATGATGAACGAAGCGGAGGCGGACATGTTTTTGATTTTACTGTAGAAAACTGTACGATCGAAATTTGTCAAAAAGCACATATGCATTTAGCACTTCCAGAAACAGCTGATTTTATGGCAGCGGATTTATCTAGAGAAAATCTTGAAAATGATATTGCGACTGCGGAAGGTGCGGAGTAAAAAAGAAGCCGATGTGGCTTCTTTTTTACTTGACTGTGTTAAATCTTAATATTGATATGTAATATGACGATTTGAGCATTTCCGTTTTTGGAAGTATTCCCATTTTACACCATTATTTTTTTAACGTTCCGACCCAAACATCTCCAACATTTACTTTATAAAGAACGTCATTTTCATAGTTAAGGTTGATCTTTTCGGTTTTGTAAGCTTTATTTATAATCTCATTTACTTCATCTTCGGTGCTAAAACCCAATTCAATATTTTCTTTTAAATCTTCTTTCAAGTACTGATCAGCATTAATATGAGCTTCCCATTCAAACAAAGCTAATTTATTTTTCAATGATTCATATTTATGAAATGGGAATGCCTTTGTAATAGTATGTTTGTCAAAGGTATCATCGTAAAGGTTTATACAGTCTTTATACGAAACAACAATTTGTGAACTAATAAAGTCAGGTTCATATAACCAAATTTTTAGAAAGAAGTCTTCATTTTCCTTCGCCATTTTTTCATGCCAGTTTAGATATACATCAATCATTTCGCTTAGTAATAATTGGTTATACCAATTAGGTAGGGTTGTACGGATTAACGAATAAAAGGGATGAATCCACAGTTTTGCATAATCTCTCTGATTTTCTCTTATGTAATCCATATCCAAGTTGATTACATGTTGCTTCCATCTTTCTATTTTCCTCTTGTGCCGCTTCCATCCTCTGATTTTCTTCTTTTTAGAATGATAAAACTCTTTCATTAACACACATCCTTTGGTGTTTGTGGAAATTCTCAACTTGAGGGCATTTAACAGCCTGTGTCTCCAATAAAAAAGCATAATCCAAGTAACTCCTACGAATTCAGTCGATTTCGCAGAGGTTAACTAACTTTTGAACACACAACCAACGAATGTAATCCATTCATCACCTTTACAATCCTTATCAAATATCTGTTTTGATTTTGGTTATAACAAGTAATCGGGAAAACGCCAAATAATAACATTCTTCTTTAACAGAGCCTTTATTTAGAGACAAATGGATGGTTCTTAAAATAAAAACGCCAAGGATAATGAACAGCTTCTTCAGCATAGTCAATATTGATGCGTGGGCCTGTTACAATTTCATATTGAGAAGATAGCTGCTCTGCTTCTGGCACCAATTCAATATATAATTCATCACCTTGTAAGGATAAGCCACGTTCTTCTAAAGTAATGCCAAGTGCGCGGCATAGCTTTCCAGGTCCGTTCGTTAAATTTTTATATTGTGATTTCGTAAGATCTGTTTTACCGTAACGTGCCATTTTTATGTCTTCTATTCCATCGACTGGCTCTAATGCCCGAATAAGAACGCCTTGCGGGGTACCAACTGGAGCTGTAATGACATTAAAACAATGATACATACCATAGATGAGATATACATAAGCGTGTCCTGGTGCGCCAAACATAACTTCCGTGCGCTCGGTTCGTCTTCCCCCATAGCTATGTGCAGCTTTATCATCTGGTCCTTTATACGCTTCTACTTCTACAATGAATCCACTTCGTTTTATTCCATCTACTATATGTACAAGTTTATGACCAAGTAAATTTTTAGCAATTTCTAATGTATCACCCTCATAAAAAGAAGGAGGTGCTTTCATATTGGTATCCCCTTTACTGATGATATACGTATATATTAAACCAAATTTGCGTACGAAATTCTAACTCGTTCTAATTAACAAATTTAGTTCATAAATTATGGATAGAGTAAAAGCAGCTAAGAGGAGGAATGCGACGTGATTTATCGCTTGTTGGCTCTTAATATAGATGGGACGCTCCTGCAGAAAAATGGGAAGATACCAAAAGGAACACGAGAAGCTATTGAATTTGTAAAGCGAAAAGGTGTATATGTTACGCTGTTTACAAGTCGGCACTTTCAATCGGCTCATAAAATAGCAAAGTCATTAAAACTAGATTCTATATTAATTACGCATAGCGGTGCTTTTATTTCTGCTTCATTAGATAAGCCGCTTGTTCAAAAACGATTATCAGAAGAAAAAACGTTTAATATCGTGCAAGTGCTCGAACATTTTGAATGTAATGTTCGTATTTCACATGAACGTTTTTCTATCGGTAACCGTGAGCGAAATACACCAAACTTAATTGCACGCACTGTATTATCAAGTTCGGATCCGTTATTTTATCCTGTTCAATTTGTAGATTCATTAGGTGACGCACTGCGTGATCAGCCTGTTGCAGCTCCAAAAATTGATGTTGTCTTTGCAAGTAGAGGAGAAAGAGAACGCGCGCTTAAAACGTTGAAAAAAGCATTTGAAAATGTCGAGTATATAGAATCCGGTGGGGGAAGGGTAGAAATTCTTCCGCTTCATGTATCGAAATTAAGAGGATTACAATTATTAGGAGAACACCTTGGGATCGAATTGAATGAAATGGTGGCAATTGGAGATAGTTTGGAAGATTTAGATGTCATCGCGGGTGTTGGATTAGGAGTTGCAATGGGAGATGCACCTATTCCATTGAAGCAAGCAGCAGATTGGATTACACGTTCCAATAGTGAAAACGGAGTGGAATATATGATTAAGGAACATTTTCGAAAGCAATTTCCACTTCCATTTTTAAAAAATCACTCGCAGGTTCATAAATGGTGACAAGATGACGAAAGAACGCAGCCTGAAAGCTGCGTTTCTTAGTGTTTGTCTTTCCGGGAAAATGAGGAAAAGCTTCTATATTGACCTCTAGTCACCCTTCAAGTAAACTAAAGAGAGTTTACAAATGAAAAGGTGATAAGTGTTGTTAATTTCAATAAAAACGTTACAAGATGATCGTTTTTTACGTCCGCTACAAAATATTAGCGGCTTATTTTTTGAAGAAAGCACGATAGGATTTGAGAAAGAAGATGCGAATCTTATTGTTGAAATAAAGATAGAAGGAAACGTGACAGCTTCAGCACGTTTAACAGACGTTGCAACTGGAAATGTATATGAAGAAACGTTTGAAAAAGATTTATCTTCCTTCACAGTAGAAAAAGAACGTATGAAACAAGTAAAACATGTTGTTTCATATGTGTATCTTTCTGTCTTGCAACAGCTAACTGGAATTGAGCAAAGTTGGGGGATTTTAACAGGAGTACGTCCAACGAAACTTCTTCATAAAATGCTTCAAAATGGCATGTCAAAAGAAGAGGCGCATAAAGAACTTCGTGAAAGCTATTTAATTCATGAAGAAAAAATTGAACTTCTGCAGCGCATCGTGGACTGTCAATTAGCAGTTGTTCCAGATTTATATCGTTTGAAAGAAGAAGTAAGTATTTATATCGGTATTCCGTTCTGTCCGACAAAATGTGCATATTGTACATTCCCGGCGTATGCGATTAATGGACGTCAAGGATCGGTTGATTCTTTCTTAGGAGGCTTACACTACGAAGTTCGTGAAATTGGTAAGTTCCTAAAAGAGAAAGGTGTTAAGGTTACAACGATTTATTACGGAGGCGGTACGCCAACAAGTATTACAGCAGAAGAGATGGACATGTTGTATGAAGAAATGTACCAATCGTTCCCGGATGTGAAAGAAGTACGCGAAGTAACAGTTGAGGCAGGTCGTCCTGATACGATTACGCCAGAAAAACTAGAAGTATTAAATAAATGGAACATCGACCGCATTAGTATTAATCCGCAGTCGTACCATCAAGAAACGTTAAAAGCAATCGGGCGCCATCATACGGTGGAAGAAACGATTGAAAAGTATCATTTAGCACGTCAAATGGGAATGAACAATATCAATATGGACTTAATTATTGGTCTTCCAGGTGAAGGGCTAGATATATTTAAACATACGTTAGATGAAACGGAAAAGTTAATGCCGGAATCATTAACAGTTCACACATTATCATTTAAGCGTGCTTCTGAAATGACGCAAAATAAGCGTAAATATAAAGTGGCAGGTCGTGAAGAAATTACAGCGATGATGCATGAGGCTGAAGAGTGGACGAAAAATCATAACTACGTACCATATTATTTATACCGCCAAAAGAACATTTTAGGTAACTTAGAAAATGTTGGCTATGCGATGCCATCGCAAGAAAGTATTTATAATATCGTGATTATGGAAGAAGTACAGTCTATTATCGGTCTTGGCTGCGGTGCATCAAGTAAATTTGTGCATCCAGAGACAGGGGCAATTACACATTTTGCAAACCCGAAAGATCCGAAATCATATAATGATGGTTATATCAAATATACAGAAGATAAGCTTGAAATTTTAAAAGAGCTATTCTCTTAAAGTGAAACTTTAATCCGTGGGGGTTTTTCTCATCCCCCACGGATTATTAGTTGAACCAATCGGGCTTTTACGGGCAGTTTATCTCACACCTAACTTCTTGGCTTCTGCTAAAATTTAAGGTGGGAGTATTACTGCCCGTTAAAGCGGGGTAAGAGGCTGGCCTAAAGGTTCGCATATTGCGAGTTTTTAGGTTTCAGTCTCTTTTTTTAATAAAAACCATTCTTTGGATGGGAGAGAGAATCCGTCCATGCATAGATTGCTTTTTTAGCCCCAGGCCAAGTAAAAACAAAGGGAGAAAATGAGTGGAGAACTCCCTTTGTTTTCATAGCAGATACGTGTATACCTACAAATCAAAATGAATATATATTTGTAAAACGATGTCGAGAATGATCAGAAAAAGAAGGTAAAAATGTAGAGGAAATGTCTACTTATAGACGAAATGATAGAATTATGAAAGTTAAAAGGGGGCATATTTTGACATGTATATGACGATTGGGAGGATTTTTGATTTAACGGTAGGGAAATATGCAAATAAAGAAGCGTTAGTAGAACCAGAAAAGAACATTCGTTGGACATATAAAGAATGGGATGAACAGATCAATAAAACGGCGCAAGCATTATTAGCAGAAGGTGTGAAAAAAGGAGATACTGTATCTGTTTATTTATATAACTGCCGTGAATTTGTAAACGTTTACCTTGCTTGTGCGAAAATCGGTGCGATTTTCAATCCGATTAATTTCCGTCTAAAAGCAAAAGAAGTAGCTTATATCCTCATGGATGCATCCTCAAAAGTCGTTGTATTTGAAAAAGCCGTTGAACAGACGGTTGCTACCATTGAACGAGATTTCCCAAATAGTTCTTTTTGGTACATAGAAGATGACGCGCCTTCATACGCTGCTTCTTATCATGAAAAGGTAAATGCAGCTTCATCTGAGGCAGTGGATATTGTCGTTGAGGAAACAGATTATTGTTCGATGCTCTATACAAGTGGTACAACGGGTCATCCCAAGGGGGTGCTACATCGTCATCGTGATATGGCTGAACATAGTATGATTTGCACGTATTTCTTAAAATATAACCGTGATAGTATTGGCCTTGCAGTAGCACCGTTATACCATTGCGGTGAATTAAATGCTGGTATTATACCAAGAATTCAAGTTGGCGGAAAAAATATCATTTTACATCACTTTGATACAAAGACGGTGTTACATACAATTCAGAAGGAAAAGATTACAACATTCTTTGCGGCGCCAACGATGTGGAATATGCTGTTACAAGAGGATTTATCACAATATGAATTACGGTCGATGAAAATTGGAGTATATGGCGGAGCTGCGATGGCACCAGCGCTCGTAAAAGAATGTAAAGAGCGTCTGCATATCGATCTTGTTCAAATTTATGGAATGACAGAGATGGGTCCCGTTATTGCATTCTTAGTAGAAGAAGATCAAATTACGAAAGCTGGTTCAGCTGGAACGCCTTGTTTTAGTCATGAAATTCGAATTGTAAAACCGAACGAAGAGGGGCCGGCAGAACCAGATGACGTGTTACCACCTTATGAAGTGGGAGAAATTATTTCACGTGGACCAACTATGATGGCAGGATATCATAATCGTGAAGAAGCAACAGCAAAGTCTATGTATAAAGGATGGTATCACTCAGGTGATTTAGGTTATTTAGATAAAGATGGTTATTTATACGTTGCCGATCGTTTGGATGATATGGTCATTAGCGGCGGGGTAAATATTTATCCGCGTGAAATTGAAGATTTCCTGCATAGTCATCCTGGGATACTAGATGTTGCAGTACTTGGTGAACCAGATGAATTATGGGGTGAACGTGTTGTTGCGGTAGTGGTCAAAAAGGATGAACATATTACGGCGGAAGATTTAGAAAAGTATTGTAAAGAAAGTGATGAATTAGCAGACTATAAACGACCACGCCACTACGTATTTGCAGATGAACTTCCTCGTAATGCGAGTGGGAAATTGCAGAAATTTGTACTTAGAGAGTCATTAAAAGGTGCTAAACAATAAAAAAAATGCCTTTCCAATTTGGAAAGGCATTTTCTTTATTTGCGTGAGAAACCTTCTTCATCAAGGTATTCTGCAGCTTCTGGATAAGAATTGAATGTTCCGTCTAAGTTACTACCTGCGTACACATTCCACATATCGTCTTCTTGGATAAGAGTAAGAATATGGCCGTCTTCATTATGCCATTCTTCTTCTTTAGTAGGTGCAGCCTGTGCGACTACTTCTTCCGGTTCTTGGGATAGAAGTTCAATTGATTTTTGAATTAATGAGCGTAGTTCGTCTGCTGAAAATTCACGGATGTTAACCATGCCTTTATCGTCTGTTTTATAACCGTTAATGCCGCTAGCGTATACAAAGCCATTTCCATTTGGATGTAAATGATAAACAACGTTCTTTTTGTCTAAGCGACTTTCTTCAAAGTGAAAGTTTACACGTTTTAATGACACGTTCTTTCTTTCTAATTGCGGGAAAGATTCGATAATCGATAATTTTTCTTCAAAAGTTAGCATATTGCCTCCAAATATATAGTAAAAGATTTAATCCGTTCATTATAGCATAGGGGGATTTTTTTCTAAAGCGTTAGCGAGAAGGGAATGTGAAAAATGAAGACGGTTACTTCACGATACTGTAAAGAGTTTCTTCTAAAAGGCGCTGACGAACGCGCCTTTCTCACGTTACAATGGAACGTGGACATTATCCTGCATGTAACACTTCCACCTCAAAATTTAGCGAAAGCAAGGAAGTTAGTGAGAGAAGAACTGTCAGTAAAAGCCCGATTGGTAAGGGATAATAATCAGTGGGGCTGAAGACCCCCCACTGATTAAAGTTTCATTTTATGTAGAGGTGATTTTTTTATGGTTCAAAAAATAGCAAAAGAATGTTTAGCGGGTTTTACCGTGGCGATTGTTGCACTGCCGCTCGCAATTGCATTTGGGATTGCCGCAACGGGGACATCTGAAGGGGCGTTAGTCGGATTGTATGGTGCGATTTTTGCGGGATTATTTGCAGCGCTGTTTGGTGGCACAGCAGGGCAAGTAACAGGTCCTACAGGTCCAATTACGGTGATTGCGACAGGAGTTATCGCAACTCATGGACTCGAAGCAAGTTTTATCGCATTTATGATGGCCGGGTTGTTTCAAATTTTATTTGGTGTATGTAAGCTTGGAGCTTATATACGTTATATTCCATATTCCGTTGTTTCAGGGTTTATGAATGGAATTGCACTTATCATTATTTTAGGTGAAATGAAGCATGTAAAGAATAGCTTTTTACTTGTTCTGTTAACAATTCTCGTTATGCTTGTTGCAGGGAAGTGGATTAAAGCGATTCCGGCGAGTCTAATTGCGTTAGTTGGAGTTACGGCAACATTGCCATTATTTTCTCATGTATTACAAGGACTTACGATTCAATTACCTTTTGTGGGAACGATTCCTCTGAACAAGATGATTGAAAAAATTGGAGCAATTCCAGAAGCAATACCTTCTCTTCATGTACCATCTTTTAGTGGATCAGTAGTGCTTGAACTTATTTTTCCAGCACTTAGTATCGCATTATTAGGATCAATTGACTCTTTATTAACATCTGTTGTGATGGATAACGTAACAGGTACGCGCCATAAAAGTAATAAAGAATTGATTGGCCAAGGGTTAGGGAATATCATGAGTGGATTGTTTGGCGGATTAGCAGGAGCAGGAGCAACTGTAAGATCGATTGTGAATATAAGAAGTGGCGGGAAAACAGCATTGTCAGCTTGTATGCATAGCATCATTTTATTTATTTTCATTATTGGACTTGGTGCGGTTGTACAATATATTCCACTTGCAGTACTATCGGGTATTTTAATTTTAACAGGTATCGGAATGTTTGATTGGGATAGCATGAAAAAGATGCATGTAGCCCCAAAAGGTGATACTGTCGTTATGCTTTTAACAATGGTGATTACAGTGAAATTTGATTTAATGATTGCGGTTGCGTTTGGCATAGTGTTTTCCTTCATTTTATATATAGTGCAATGTAAAGAACGAAAAGCTTCTATTGTAAAAGAAGAAGGGGAAGATGCATTGTATATGATTCGGGGGCCGCTTTCCTTTCTATCTGTTGACCGTATTTTCTCTTCTTTGCAAGAAGTCAAATCTCATTTGACATTACGTTTGAATGATGTGCATTATATGGATACTTCAGGAGCGATGGCGCTATTAAACTTTGTGGATCATACGGAGAAAATGGGTGCAAGTGTAACGCTTGAGCATTTACAGCCGCATGTTGAACAGACGCTGCTAAGTTTGGCAAATGATGAACAAAGAAAAAAGTTACAAATGGTGAACGAAAAGTAGAATTGAAATGATGAAAAGCAGCATCCACATAATTGGATGCTGCTTGTAGCGTTTTCTTAATCTGCTTTTAAATCAACAATGACATAGGCTAATATTACGACAAAGAAAATACTAACAGCTGGTGCGGTTAATACATGTCCAGCCGTAAAGGCAATACCTAGTGCTAATACTAGCACACTGGCAAGGAGCATATATCTTACAGTTATAATGGATTTGAAATTTGTAATGACGCGAATGAATAATCGAATGCCAAAATAAACAAATGGTAACAGATAAAGCAGAAAACCAATGATTCCAAATGAAAAGAATAAATCATGAAAGTCCATTTCAATTAGTTTAACTGCATCTTTATCCTTATAGTTTCCTGCGTATCCCATACCGAATAACTTTTGTGATGTAGGGGCTTCTTTATAGTATTGTTTATACACTTGTAAGAATTTATCACGGTCACTATAAATTAAACTATTCATTTCTCCACTTGTTAATTTTCCTTCTGCACGTCTTTTGGCTTCTTCAGGATCCTCTGTAATTACTTTCCCTTCTTTTCTTGCTTGTTCTTCGTTTGCTAATTTTTTATCTTCATATATTTGTAAATGAATGCCCATATTTTTTGCAATAGGAGTAAGTGGTGTAACTGCCAATAAACCTCCTAGTACAACAAGAGCAACAAAGGTATTAACAAGATGTGTAATTCCTTTACCTACTTTTTTACGTTGCATCACATATTCAATAATAGAAAAGAGAAGTGCAACGCCTAGTGTAAGGATAATTGCTCCATAGCCCACTTTTGTTCCGACCATAATACTGGCATACATCGCTAAAATTGTTGGAATCCAGTAGTATACTTTAGAAAAAGAAGTTGTTTTCTGTACAGAGTAGAGTACAACCATTGGGAACGTGATTGCTAAAATAGAACTCAATTCATTTCCCGCGAAGAACCATCCTCTAGAGCCGGTTTTTTCGTATGAATAACTTGAGAAATCTGTTCCGGATGCTATAGATACAATCATAACTATACTTACAATTAACGATGCATATAAGAAATATGTAATGAGTTTATCAGAAGCATACTGTTTATCTTTTAGTTCTTTAAATACAAGAATATATCCAAACAATAAAACGATTGGATATGTACTTTTCAAAATGAATTTAATTTCCTCGCCAAAAGAAACGGGGTGCTTGACGATCATATTGTTTACAAGTCCAGCAGCAAGTACGATACCAAGCAAGACTAGATAGAAAATATATTTCTTATTACCAGGTTGTTTCCAATTAAAAAGTAGATATCCTAAAGCGAGAGTCATAAAGGCAAATCTTACTACAATTCCGACTGTCGCACTCATGTGTAATGTGTAGATAGAGAAAGATGTTAATAAATCTAAAACTGGTTGCAACACGATGAATAGTAACAGGAAATGTGGGAAGTAGTTATTCGTTTGTTTCAACTTGTTAACCATGTTTTCCTCCATTTCTTCATTTTCGCATGATTGGATGAACGAATTTCTATGTCCATTTGATACATCAACATAAGAATACACCATTTTATTATAATGGTAAATAGACGAGGATATGTGGCAAATCTCTTGAAAAGAAGTTATTTTCTTTCATTCATAATAGGGAATATGTAAATTTTCGAGTGTATTAGACAGAAAATTACGAAAAAAGAAGGATTTTACACATCTTTTCTTTAATTATATAAGTATAATCTTTAAGGAAGAAAGAGGGATATATAATGGAAGTAAAAAGTAAAGCCGAGTCTGTAGTTGTGAAATATGAAGGACGAGTAGCAACGATTATGATGAATCGCCCAGAAGTATTAAATGCATTAGATGAACCTACGCTCAAAGAATTGTTAGCAAAGCTGAAAGAAGTAGCTGAAAGTTCCGTTCATATTGTCGTATTATGCGGGAATGGACGTGGTTTTTCTGCGGGTGGAGACATTAAATCTATGCTTTCTAGTAATGATGAAAGCAAATTTGAAAGTATCATGAATACCATTTCAGAAATTGTTGTAACGTTATATACAATGCCAAAACTTGTGATCAGTGCAATTCATGGCCCAACTGCGGGGCTTGGTTTAAGTATTGCGTTAACAGCTGATTATGTATTGGCAGACGTTTCATCTATCATTGCGATGAATTTTATTGGAATCGCTTTAATACCAGACGGCGGGGGGCATTTCTTCTTACAAAAACGTCTCGGTGAAAATATGGCAAAACAAATCATTTGGGAAGGTAAAAAGTTACCAGCAACAGAAGCGTTAGAGCTTGGATTAATTGACGAAGTTATCGGAGAAAACTTCCAAGGTGCTGTAAAACAAAAAATAAATGAATGGCTTCAAAAACCAATTAAATCTATGATTCAAACGAAACAAATTTTATGCGAAGTCAATCGCTCAAGCTTAGAACAAACGCTTCAGCTTGAAAAGCGCGGACAATACGAAATGAGAAGAACAGCTGACCATAAAGAAGGAATTACTGCATTTTTAGAAAAACGTCCGCCTGCGTTTAAAGGGGAATAAAAAAAGAAAAAGTGTTAACACATCCTAAGTGTTAGCACTTTTTTAAGTAATGAGGGAAAAGATGAAAAGAAAAGTTATAGTTATTATCGGTTTATTTATGCTAATCTATTTTGCTCTACATAGCACACCAACGCTTGCTGTTCGCACGACGTTATTTTTTGAGGGCCATCCTAAGGTTGCTACAGGGGGAGAAATTACGAAGGAAAGAAATATAGAGAAAGAAGCACTTCCTGCAGCTTATCAAACATTGTATGGAACAGAAAATAACGAACCAGATCATTACTTCTTTCCTCAAGTACAAGCTCATGGAACGGGGATTGATATGATGAGTGCGTGTGTGAAAAAGAAATGGTTTTTCTATAAAGCAGAGCTAGGATGCTACTAAATATGGAAAGAAGATATGCTATAGTATAAGTATGATATTTTGGTGGAGGTAGAACTATGTCAACTTATAATAAACTAGTTAGAGATCTCGTTCCAGAAAAGATTTTAATGTCTGGAAAAACATATACTTCAAAAAAATTAACTGGTCAAGCATACATACAAGCATTAGCGAAAATCGGAACAGAGGAAATTCGTGAATTCGCCTCAATGAAAGAACGTGAACACGCATTAGATTCACTGGCTGATGCACTAGAAGTCATCATCTCACTAGCGCGTGCAGAAGGCGCAACATTTGAAGATATTGAGCGTCTTCGTAAGCAAAAAGAAGAAGAACGCGGTGGGTTCCAAAGAGGGATTTACTTGCTGGATGTTTCGGAGGAGTAGTTAACTGTGAATTATATAGAGATATAAAACCTTTCTGTTTTTGGGTGAGAAAGAGGATTCGTCCATGCGTAGAAGCGGACTCGGATTTTTTCTGCCCCGTGCTGGGTTTGAAACAAAGGGAGAGAATGAGAGTAAAACGTTCTCTTTTGGCGTACAAAACAACAAACAATAAGCTAAATGGGTTACGAAATCGCAAATGATTTCGTAACCCATTTAGCTTGTTGATATATAAGTATTTTTGGCACGCTAGCAAGCCAATTCGTATAAGAAAACGCAAGTAAATTATCATATTAAAATGAGACTTATTTTCCCCATATTTTTTTAAACGACTTAGCATATGTTATTACAAGTACAGATTGTACAATTAGAAATAGTGATGCAGTCAATGTTTTTACATTATGGTCCAATGCACCTAATACTCCCATAATTAAGCCAATTAAGATAAAAAGTACACTTAGGAAAGGCGTAACTTTCATTAATATTTCAAACTTTTTATTCATAGAATGACCTCCTATTTTCTGTGGATTTTAACTATTATATAGGATTTATTATAAAATTAAAATATTTAAATTATATGTAAAT
>Ga0102589_1000929_pt1 | contig 46555 bp, 47 predicted proteins | sample AraplaMF_Col_mLB_FD_76858 | JGI IMG/M metagenome (GOLD analysis project Ga0102589, IMG submission 76858) | Arabidopsis root microbial communities from the University of North Carolina, USA - plate scrape MF_Col_mLB | ecosystem: Host-associated > Plants > Roots > Endosphere | place: USA...
CCTCTACTCTAAATTGAATATTTTTGTTGTTTTTTGCTTGAACAGTATGGTATGTATGTCCCATATTCCCTTCATGCATAGCGCCCCAATCTGTTACAACAACATCGATTCCATGTTTTTCTTTTATCTATTTTTTAACCTGTTCTTCATTATTACTAATACAGCCACTCAAAAATAAGAAACATAACACTAACAATATTACATTTTTCATTCTTTTCATATAACCCCTAATACCCCTTCCTTACGTAAGAAATGATTCCTGGTTGTGTAGTATATTCAAAGCCATCTTTTCCCACAATCAAAATAAGCTTTCCTCTTTCCATATAGGAAGAGGAAAGCTTATTTCCCTTTTACTTTATTGTTGCTCTTGTGTTTCTACCGCTTGATTTTGTTGCTCTCTTTTATTTTTCTCTATTACTTTTTCAACAAACTCATTCCGCCATATTTTAAATTTAGCCGCAAATTGACTTTCAATTTTATTTCGATATCCTTCAAATTTCACTTCAACAATGTCAGAGTGATTAAATAGTTTATATGTTTCTGCTGTCAAGCCTACTGGATATAATACTCCTCCATAATCATAGAAAGTATTATCATCTAACAAAAGACCTCTTGTAGTGATTACATAATCTACATCTTTCTCTTCTTCCAAACTTACTCTCACTACACTACCTAAAGGTAATACTTTATCCATATAATCCTTCATATTAATTAACCGTCCCTTTTAATACTACGATTTTCTCTTCGATTTTTTGTCTCTTTTTTTCAAGTTGACGAATTCGATCAATAAAGGCATCACGTGTTTTCCCTTGCAAATTGCTGTCGATACTACTCTCTAAGCTTCGAATATCACTCGTTAAAGCTGATGCTGCTTTTTCAAGTTGCATGACCACGTTTATAATCTGATCCTTACCACCATTATTTGGAAATGTACTATGAACCTTATTCATTATCATATGTAAATCCATACCAATTCCCCTTTCTTCTTTCTCTTCCAAAGTCCGCGTATTGAAAAGAAATATATTTAGCTAGAAAAAATATTAATAATATGTTACTGCTCCTAACTCCTCATCTTTTGCAATCATAGAAAAGATTGCTTCTGAAACATCTTCATTCAATTGTTTCAAATCTTTTGAGAGCTCTTTTACATCTTTTGAGATTTCACCTAACAATGAACGGTTTATTCCTCTACTACCATCATTCATAAAGAGATGAAGCAATGAGTGTCGATGAGTTAAAATATGCTCTGCTACAATTGCAGTAACATTTGTATCTATGTGAAAATCCCCTTTAAACATATCTAGTAAATCCTGCACATAAGAACCCGCTACTTCCTTGGCAATCTCTAAAATTTCACTTGCCGCTAAGTACACAACGACACTTCCTGCTAAAAAGTCTACAGCTGCATTAAATACAGATTCTAATACTTCTAACACCTTTTCTTTACATTTAGCTAGAGTTGTTTCAATCCAATCTACAGCGGTATCTACTGCGCTCTTAATTTCTATCGTAGCTGCCATACTAAACTTAATAGCTTCTATTGTAACTTGAGACTTTAGCCCTTCATACTTTTTATTTAATCTAGAAATACTTTCTTCCACTTGACCCTTTATTTTTCTAAATTCTCCTACAGCTTGTACACTATCTGAATATGTTAACAAGGTCGCTATGAAAGGTGCAAGTGGTGTCCCTGTTAGTATAAACTTTACTGCTGAACCTCCTGCCGCTTCCTCTACTGGAGAAACCTTTCTGTCAAACACTTTATATATAGTTCCTGTATACAAAGCTCCTGACGATTGGGCCAGCTCTAAGGATCCAGGAATCCCATCAAATCCTGTATCGTTAGAACTTGGTAATTTATCACACCATACTAGCTTATCATTTTTACCATAATCTTTTTTTGTAAAAACGTAAGAATGCCATGCTTGGTTCGGGACTGTATACATTCTTCCAGGAATGGTAAAATCAGCTACTTTTATCCCAATGTGCAGTGGATCATTTTCATTAATAATGTTCCGAATGTTTTTCATATCAAATCCGTTACCGAATGTTTCAACATCTCGCTTTAGAACAGGAGCTGGATTTAATGTTAACGCTTCAATATTATCTTCTCGGTGTCTTAATGCTACCGTATCAGCTATACCACCACCTAATGAATGTCCTGTTACACTAATTTCCGCATCAGGGTTATCATGTCTCATCTTCATATAAAACAAATCACCTTGATCGTACTGCTTTACCGCAAGATCCTCGTTCCAATCTCCCAATGCTATTTTATTTGCACCCGTTATATTGTGAACACCAATTTCACCGTCTGTTTTTGCATCCGTTCCATCTTCTGTTCCTACATATGATATTACAATTTCTCCTGTGGTCTTATCTTTAAAAGCATATGCTGCAAATCCTGTCTTTTCATCTACTTCATGATACATAAGCTCTGCATTAAAATTCGCTTGTAATCTATCTGTATTATCTTGTTCAATTGAATTATTATACGGATATCTCCCCGCTTGATAATCATATATATCCTGACCAGCTAGCTCCAATTTTCCCCAATCAGTAGCTACTTTTAACCTTTTAGTTGGTTCCTGTTTCTCATTATTCTCCATACTAGGTTATCTCCTTTCTTAATTATTTATTATTTTTTATACTGTGCTTTATAATCTACATATTCTTTTTTAGCGTCTTTATTGTTATCTTGTTTTCTATTAAAATATGTTGTTATCTGTAATGCATATCTTACTAAATTTCCCTCATCATTCTTTTTCTTGTAGTTTATATCAACACTTACTTGCAATATCTGCTTTGGATTTTTTGCGGCGTCAAGATGAAGCACAATTGTCGCCCCACTATATTCATCATATTGTATTTTTAATTTGTCATTAATAATACTTTGAAATTTTGATTCAGTTAGTTTATATCCAACTGTATTAGGCTGATCAAACTTTTTGATATCATCGCCTGGCTTCATCTTTAGTTTCCCTATTCCTTTTAAACGGTCCACAATTAAGTTAACGTAAGAAACATCAACATTAGAATCACTTTGTACTTGCCCATTTTTATACATAATATTTGTACTATAAACGGTTTCTTCTTTATAATTTTCATTTGTACTTTCTTTCTTTCTATTATCTATATCAGTAGTAATTTCTTGTGTTGTACCTCCATATAAACTTTTATCTTTCGTATTATATACACCTTCCGTAGTTTGATAGATTCTTTTAATGTGCCTCCCATCTTCTTTTTGCTCGTACGTACTATATATACCTCTTTGTGTCACACTCGCATACCCATCATCACTCGCAGACATAACCTTCGTCATATCCCCTTCATCCAAAGCTTTTACAAATCTCTCATAGTCTATTTTCGTTTCTCCAAAACCACACCCACTAAATAAACTCGCAACTATCGTCATAACAATCATCACCTTAGCTTTCTTTTTCAGTTTCATACGGTCACCTCGTTCGTTACTCTTGGCATTTTGAGTTTCATAATGCTTCCTTTTTGGTAGTAATACACTTCGTCTTTCCCTAAAGATGCTTCGTTACTTACGTATTTCACATTGAAGACACTTTGGTCGTTTAATGGCATTGCGATGATGCCCGCTGTTAGTTTACTTCTCATTTTCATCGGTAAGGCATCTCGGTTTCGATCCATATAGTCATGATGTCCTGCTAGGACGAAGTAAATACCAACTGCACGAGATAGATCCATTAAAGTTGTTGCATCGTCTGTTTCTAAGTAAACGAGTCTGCTAAATTCTTCAACGTTTGTCATAATGATAAGTTGTTTTGTAAATACTGGTATTTCTCTACCTTCTTGTCTTGCCTGTGATAATTCAAGAGATCGTTCACGAATCACTTCCATCCAGTATTTCACGTGAACGTTTACTTCATTTTCTTCTACGATGTAATGAGTCACATTGTCTTTATACTGAACGAAGCTATACTCAGCTGTATCTACTAATGTTATACTCTCAAAATAGTCTTTATTCATTTGGGAGAGTATACTTGATATGACTTGTTTTCTAATACTATCATCTGCACTGTAAACCATTAAATGATCATTAACTGCAATATCATGCGCAACGACTTCTACATTTGTGAAGTCAAGTCCCAGTGGAACTTTTCCTGCTTGTAATGCTTTGGTAACGTCCTTGTTTTTACGATATGTTACAAGATCAATGATTTCTGGCATCATTGGAATTGCCTTCGGACGTTCTCCATCCCATTCTTGATCCATTTCACTTGCTTCTTGTTGCAATAATTGAATTTGTTGTAATTCATCTTCTGCTTTTGTTGGTAACACTGACTGGAATAATGTCGGTGAATCTAGTTTTATAATTGCTCGTCCTGCCATTTCTTCCACTTTTACATCAGATCGACCTACAATGCCTGAGATTTCACTTTGATCAATCATATATAGACATGTTTGCAATTTAATATTGTTATATAGCTGAATACGCAGTGCATTTTGTCGACCTGCACTGATTAGTGTATGAATACCTAAGCTTGCGCCATCGCGAACAATTTGTATCATTAACATTTCAAAGTCTTCGTAAAATCTAGCTTCTTTTACCGCATCGTAATTATCAATCGCAACGATGATATTCGGCATTTGTTTACCGCTAGCTTTTTCATACATTTCTATGCTTGCAACGTCATATTCACTTAACATACGTTTACGTTGTTTCATCTCTTGCGTTAATCTTTCAACTAATTTTAAGCACTTTTCTGCTTCGTCAATCGTAATCGTATCCGCAACATGTGGCAGTCCCTTTAATGGTAAGAGACCATTCGTACCAAGGTCTACTAAATACACATGCAAATGCTCCGGGCTATTTTGACGCGCTACATCCATAATGACTGATTGTAAGAACGTCGATTTACCGTAACCTGGACTTGAGAAGACGGCTACATGTCCATCTTTACTTATGTCTAATGTTAATGGTGTTTGTGATTGTAATTCAGGTTGGTCTAGTAAACCAACTATTGCTTGCAATGGTTTCTTTGCTTCATTCCATGCTTCTTTAAAGTGCACTGGGTGTAAGTCTTGCAGGAATATTTTTTCTGGAAGCGGTGGTAACCACGGTCTTGCGAGCGCTTCAATTTGTCTTTCTTCTGTATAATCATGAATATAATCGATAACTGCATCAAGTTCAGACGGCACCGTCGCAACTTCTTTGTTATCTCCAAGTCCACTTAAGTCTTCACTTAAGATTTCATATTGACCTAAGTCGTTGATTGCATAAATTGTTGTATCGAGACGATCTTGATCATCCTTATCTTCTACATAGTCAGCACCGCTCCATGCAGATTGGAATAATTCATAGATTTCATTATTTCCGACTTGTAAGTACGCACGTCCTGGCAATGTAATTTCTGCTGCGTCAGGTGTTTTTAATATTTCATTACTGTCTGATGTATTTTGTACTTTAAGCGCTAGTTTAAATTTCGAGTTACTCCAAATTTGATCATCGACAACCCCGGTTGGCTTTTGTGTAGCCAGTATTAAATGAATACCAAGAGAACGCCCGATACGCGCTGTTGAAACTAATTCTTTCATAAAGTCTGGCTGCTCTGCCTTCAACTCCGCGAACTCATCACTAATTAAGAATAGATGCGGCATCGGCTCTGTTACAGCGCCTTCTTTGTATAATTTTTGATATTGGTTAATATGATTCACATTATTCTCGCCAAATAAGCGTTGGCGTTTTTGTAATTCTGCCTTAATCGAAGCGAGTGCACGCATACTTTGCGCACCATCTAAGTTCGTAATCGTTCCTAGTAAGTGAGGTAGATTTCTAAATAAGTTCGCCATTCCTCCGCCCTTATAGTCAATTAATAGAAACGCAACTTCATAAGGATGGAAATTGACCGCAAGAGATAGAATATACGACTGAATAATCTCTGACTTACCAGAACCTGTAGTACCAGCAATTAACCCGTGTGGTCCGTGTGCTTTTTCATGTAAGTTTAAGTTCACAAGATCTTCTTTACCGCGAAGGCCAAGCGGAACAGCTAATGATTTATGAGCAGCATTTTTTGCCCAGCGGCTTGTAATATTTAATTCATCAATTTTTTCAACGCCATACATTTCTAAGAATGTAACACTTTCTGGAATACTATTTTTCAAGTTTTGCAGGTGATTCAGTGGCGCAAGTGCTCTAGCTACATCTTCTAAATTAAATCCTTCTGGAAAATGATCCGGTGCGAACTGACGATTTACAAGTTCCCCTTGTTCTAAGATGATATTTCCTTTTTTCGAGTCTCTTATGTCAACAACTGTCTTCACATGCTCCGGTAAGCTTTGCATCACATCTTGAACGAATACGAGTGATACACCTAAATCACTTGGATCTTCATTAAAGAATTCCATTACAACGTGATCTAAGATGAGTTTTTCATCCGTTATAAGGACAACATAATGCGGTGAAAAATGTATTTTTTCACTTGAATTGCTTTTTTCATCTACTTTCAGTTTGCGTTCTTTCAATATTTGATACAAACTATTCAGTACTTGGTCTCGGCTTCTATCATGATATACAAAACCGCGTACATTAATATCACGTACACTTGCATGAGGCAACCAGCGCATCCAGTCCCACTTCTTCTTCTCCTCTTCAGGAAAGACCGTAATAAACTGCAAGTCATAATAACTATGGAATAAAGCTGTTTGCATCACTAATAGTTGTAATTGTTCGAGCACTAACGAACGCTGCCCAATATATCCAACTGGTCCATTCATTAAATCTGTTACAACCGGAACATCGGCTTGAGAAAGATATTGCTGTCTTAGCTCACGTGCCATGGCAATAAGCTCGTCTTTAAACTGGCTAAATTCCTCTTCATTAAATTCAATTTCAAAACTAGTATCTACATTCCCTTTTCCCACTCGGTATGTTAAGAAATCATGATGCATGATTGTTTTTTCATATATACGAGGGTTCACTTCTATCGCCATTTCTCTAATTTCGGTAACATCTGGATAATGATAATGAAGTGCATGACGCTGCTTCTCACTTTCAGCATGTAAATCCTTTGTTTTTTGCATTAAGTATTCTCGATAACTCTTATCTCGCTCGGCAATATCAATTTTGTATTGCTTTAAGTTTTTTATGTACGATGTGATCGAAACAACGACAGTCACGACTGTCATTGCTAGCGATGCGAAAATAAATAAACCGTATGATTGAAATATAGATAACATGACAGTTACAACAATCATTACGAGAGATGGAACAATAATCCTTGCTAGATGCTCTGTTGGTTTTGATGGTTTTGATGATGGTTTTGCAATTATCATTTTTTCAACTGGCTCACGATAAATAATCCGTGGTGAACGATGATAATCTGGATACTCATCATGATAAAAGCTGTCCGCTTCTAGTAAACGAGGTAATGTCGATTCTACCCGTTTTTCTGCTGCGAATATTTGAACATCTTCACTTCCAATTTGAATTGTTACGCCATCAAAATACAAGTGATCTCCAGCTTCTAAATTCGCTGTACCTTCCAATTTAGAATAATTATGAAAGACGTTCCCCTCATACACGTTAATTTTAAACGGCTCATCTAATGTTTCACGAATGAACAGAAAATCTGTAGTAGCATCATGAACTGTTATATCATCGTAGTCATTTTTACTAATTGCTATCGAATATTTCGTTGATGTATCATATACAATTACTTCTTCTACAGTTGCAATCCAAATGCGCATAGCCTTGTTATTCTTTAATTGAATTGTATTCGCCTTATTAAAATAAAGGACCTGCTCTCCTATCTTCCAAGCTTCTAATTCGCTATCCCAATTTAGCAAAAGTGATTCATCTAAATCAAAGTCAGTAATATGATTTGACCATTCTTTCCCAACCGTCACTGTAGGACGTTCGGATGGATGTAAGCGGCATTTATGTAATCGATTGCCGTAACTTAGTGCAAGTAGTTGCTCCATACTTCTCCACTTCTCCTTTTGTTCGCTCTATCTGTAAGGAGTTTCCATACATATATATCCATTTTGATTTTCCAACATATAAGTCGCTGCTATGAAAAATAAAAGGTATCCTACACTCGTTTTCTCTTTTTGTTTTCACTTAGCATGGGCTCCATGGACGGACGCTCTTTCCCACCTAAAAAGAAAGGGTTTATGTCGGTTTTTCATTTTGTATTTATATAGATTGGATATATACGTACTCCCTATCTTTTCTTGTTGTTTATATATCCATTTTCATATAGATTCAGCAAAAGTCTTCATCCTTTTACTTTGCTTTTTTTGTATTAGATATATCTTTTTCATTGGATGAATCACTATATTTTTTCTTATATTCATTCAATTGTTGTTCAAATGTTTTTAGCTTTTCATCGCGCTCTTTTCCTGGTAAATCCGGATTATTTTTCACTGCTTCTATTTGTTTAATTAAGCCATACATGATTAATTGTGGATCATCCACACTTTTCGCTAAATCTAATGATTTATCAAAATTACCTTTTCCGTTGTAAATCCAGTACAATAAATACTTTTCATCACTTTTTAAAGTAACATTTTTCATAATTGCTGCTTTTTGCTCATCAGATAATTTCTCTACTTTCAAGTAGGAATACGCTAACTCATATTTAGATGCTAGCGGTAATGATTCAAACTCTTCCTCATTCAAATTACTAATTACCTTATCGTAATCCGTTGCTAAGAAATTTTTATTAGCTTCTAGAAGTGTATTTTGATACGGCACTTTCATAAATGTGTAGTAAACGACTGGTGCTGCTAAGATAACTGTAGCTGCCGCAAATGAAAATGCTAAGTATTTAAATAATTTAAACTGCTTTTTCGGAACAAGTTGCATTGTTTTTTCTGCTTTTGCTTGCTCCTTTAAAAAATTCACTTCGATAAACTGTTTCAGTTCCTCAAAGCTTTCCATGTTGACCACATTCTGTTCAAATGTAGTTTCTTTTGCGCTTTCCAATAAACCAGCATATAGATCATCATAACTATGTTTTTTGGAAAACAAAGCAATAATAAAACATTTGTAGTGGAGTAAAAATTGATTTTCTGTTAGTGGTTTGGGCGGGGCAATCTCTCGAATTCCGCGATGTATAATAAAAGGCATTAAATTTGCATCAAATACTAAATTATCCGGGTGTAAAAAGAAAGTTATTCTTCTATGCAAATACTCTTGAAAATGAGATAGATTTCGGATTAAACGTAATTTCTCATTTCTTTCTAATTTCTTTACATCTTCCCATTTCAATAATTTCTTTTCTACCGTATATGTAAAAGTAAATGTATCATCATGCTCTTCTATTGTTACTGGTAGAAACATTGATGATTTTTCCGTTAATAACTCCAATTGACGGGTATCTTTTACTTGCGTTTGAGATTTAGCAAGTTCTAATTTCCAAGTATCTTCTTCTATTTCAAATCGATACTCCATTGAATCAATCTGAATTGTTTTCTCCGTCATGTTCTTCCTCTTCTCCTTTTCACCATAAACCTATTCTGATTTTACGAATTCACTTGAGTAGGTTACATGCTGCGTTCATGATTATGTAATTTATATTACTTGTAATATATCTCCATCTGTTACTTGGTGATCTACCAATCTATCATCATCTGTTAATAATAACGATTTATTCACAACTTTAATTACGTAGTTTGATGTATCGTATTTTTCAATTTTTAATGTTTCAATTAAATTTTTAAGCAAATATTTAACAGACTGATGATTGGGGATTCGTAAATCGTATGTATTTCCATTCCATTTATGAAAATCAACAGTGACGTTAATATGTGTCTGTATAGCCATTTGTGATTCTCCTTACATCCAAATTTTCCGAATGATGATTCCAAATCCAATAAAAATGAATATAACGCCAATAATAATTAATCCAATCAATGTCGGACTAATTGACTCTTCTGTTTTGGCTTGGCTATGATCCATTTCACTAGAACTTGCTCTCACGTTATAGTTTTTTGAAAACAAACTCTTCTGTGTGTCTTTCATTTTATCTATTTTTTTCGTATTCAAAAATAAAGAGTCATTCAACTCTTTCATTTCTTTCTTTTCTTTCTTTTGTTTTTCATTAATTTGTTTTTCAACTTCTTCATTAAATAATTGAATTGCTGCTTTATCGAGCTCTGTCTCTTGCTGTCCTTTTTCATTTCTTTCTTGGTTATCTTCATGTAGCCGATCTACTTTAAAATCAAGTTTACCATTATCATTCAGGTAACTGTCTGCTGCGCTACCCATGAGGGGCGCAGCAAACAAGAAAAGAAAAAAGACAAATGATAATCTAGCCAGCTGTATGCATTGTTTCATCATCGTCAATTTTTTCCTCCCACCTTTTATGCCATACAAATAGATTGATAATAAATCCAACAATTGCTATTACAAGAAGGACTGCGAAAGTGACATGACCATCATTTTTACCACTTATAAAATTATTTAAGAAATCTTCTATATATTGAAGTGGTGAAAATTCACGTAACTTACCAAGATATGATGTCTTAGTTACCTTAACTCCAACAGCTTCTGTTAAAAATAGATACAGACTTAATGATGTTAATAAGATAAACATGCCTATCATTTTTGCTTGGCGTAATAGATATGTTGAAACGAAGACAAAAGCCATCATTGTAATTGTTATAAAAGCAATCCAAATTAACCTTTGATTTCCGCTGAATTCTAATAATTTCCCACCGATGATACCAATTATAACTCCTTCAACAATAGCTATTCCGAATGTAATTGCCGTGATTGGTAAGTTCATATCTAAAATTGATGATTTTTCTTCAAAATCATCTTGTTGATGACGCTTTCTTTCCTGATTCGCAATAGCGTATGACGTAAATAAAGAAACAATAAAACATACTAATACAATTAAATATGGTGTAAAGGCATTGCCTGCTGTAATAACACCGTCATTTTGTTTTAAAACTGGATTCGCTAAAAACTTGTATAACTGTTCATTCTGACGTTCGCCAACACGGCTATTCGCTAATACTTTACTGAAGTTTTTCGCGAATGACTTATCATCCGATACTTTATCAGTTAAATCGTTTAATAATGTATCAGCTTTTGACACCATCGTTACACCGCTGTCTTGAATTTCTTTTGCTTGATTATTAATTTGATCAAACGTTTTATATACCTCGTCAGAAGCTAGCAAAGTACCTTTCGAACTTTCAGCTAACGATTGACTCTGTGTCACTAATGATTTCAATCCAGTGTCTAATGCTAATATAGCTGTCTGTTCTCCTTCACGACTACTTACTATTGTTCTTTGTTCCTCCATCAGTTTTAGACTACCTTCACGCCACTTCATTGCACCGTTTAAATACTCAGCCAGATTCGTATTCATTACATTAGCTTGTTCTGATGTTTGTTTTAATGTTTCTGCCAAACGGTCTGAATTTTGGTTAACATTTTTAGCTAAGAGCTGCAAATCATTAATTTTTTGTTTTACTTGATTCATCTCAGATGTTACTTCCGCCTGAATTTCAGATGAAACAAGACCTGTAATGATATCTAACACATTTTGTTTATTTAACATGTAATAAAGAGATTTTGATGTGGCAAGATCTTTTAAAGCTTGTTTTTCTAACTTTCCTGATAAATCTTCTGTTTTCATATCAAGCCCATAATACAGTTCATATAAGCCTGATAATTCTTCATAATTTTTCACTGTGTTCACAGCGTCTTTTATTAACCCCTCAGATGATGCTGGAGATAAAACTTCCATTTTTTGATGAACAATATGATCATTAGTACGTTCTATTGTTTCAACTTTTTTATCTCCCTCACCCGGATTAGTTGTACCACCGCCTGGGTCTGTTGTGCCACCGCCTGGGTTTGTCGTACCACCGCCTGGGTTTGTTGTGCCACCGCCTGGGTTTGTTGTGCCACCACCTGGCTCTGTTGTGCCACCACCTGGGTTTGTTGTACCACCGCCTGGGTTTGTTGTGCCGCCACCTGGCTCTGTTGTGCCACCGCCTGGGTTTGTTGTACCACCACCTGGGTTTGTTGTGCCGCCACCTGGCTCTGTTGTGCCACCGCCTGGGTCTGTTGTGCCACCGCCTGGGTTTGTTGTACCACCACCTGGCTCTGTTGTGCCACCACCTGGGTTTGTCGTGCCACCACCTGGGTTTTTGTTTCCATCTTTATTTGGTTCTTTTGTTTCACTACCAGTCTTACTATCTGTCAATTGTTTAATTGAATGTACTGGCGTTTTTGTGCGATTTGTCAGTTTGACAACTTGATTACTTTGTTTATTATTTTCACCAGTTGTTTCTTGTCCCTCGGTCGGAGGATCAACTGGCTTCGTTTCCGTTGGTGTTTTTTCATGCGTATGAGTTAAATTCCATTTCCATGTTACTGGTGTAAAAACATCAATCTTTGCGTTTTCATCCGACAATTTGACACGCACACCAACAGATAATTCTCCTTCTTCTCGAGAAGGCAGCTTGACACTCCCATTACTTAAATAGTCTGCAGTATAGTCTTGTCCGTTAATCATTAATGCTTCCGTACTTGAATACAGTTCAAATCCCTCTGGAAGTTGCAAATTAAACATTTGCTCTCCATCCATTTTTGCAACTTTTTCTTTATCTTCAAAAATAATTCCATCAGTAGCTAGGCCTTTCTTAATATTCTTGATTGTATTTTCTAATGGAATATCGTTAGAGCCTTCATAATGGAAGCTATTCTCTTCCCCATACTTCTTAGAAACTTGAACTACATTTTTCAGCTGCGTCTTTGTCTCATCAGGTAATGTGAGTCTATCAATTTCTTCAACATCCATACTTGCTAACTTATTGATTAAACTTTTAATCTGTTCGTTAATTTGATTGTCTGGTTGTTGCATTAAGGTATTTAAATATATCTCTTTTGTGTTATTACCCGAAAGTTTTGCTTTTAATTTCTCATTAATTGTTTCTTGAATATTCTTCTTGAGCTTATCTGCTAGTTCTTCATCATAGCTTTTCATTTTATTTATGACATCTGCTAAATACTGTTGAATTGCTGTTGAGTCAGTTAAAGCATTAGATTGTTTATCTGAGTCATTGAAATGGCTTGCGATAACTTTATTCGCCGATTCCAATGCACTTAATTGCTTTAGCACATCATTTGTACTAAGGTCACTGTTAAATTGATTAAGCTGATTTGAAAAATTATTTGCTAACAAATTATTGCCTGTTTGCAAATTTTGAAGATTATCGAAACCACCTAAATAGGTAGCATTCGATTTCGCACCCTCATCGATTGTTTGACCAAATCTTTGTAATACCCCTTCAAACCCTTTAAAGCTATTAACAGAGACACCTGTATAATCTTGTACTGTTTTAAATTGTTGTGTATAGTTTGCCAAAGGATTATGTACATCTGTTTTATATACTTTCATGTGGGCTTGTTCTTTATCTACGATTGTCCCAATATTATCCTGCGCAGCTTGTAATTTCCCAATTATGCTAGCAAAATATACATCTATAATACGTCTATTAAAATCTTCTAAAATCGATGCGGCTGTCTTTTCCGCTTCTGTTTTTAATTCTTTATTTCCAGTTGCATTTACTTTATAACTTAATGTTAGTTTCTCTGGTGCTTCAGCATGAATTGAAACAGCCTTTCTAGAAAAGTCATTCGGAATTACAATCATCATATTATAGTTATTGTTTTTCAAACCATTTTCTGCAACTCCACGACTGACCACATACCATTGTTGATTATTGTCTTTATTAATATTTTTTATAAACTGATCTCCAAATGCTATTTTATTTCCTTCAAATACCGTCCCTTGATCCTCGTTTACTAAAGCAACCGTCATTTTTGGAGTGCTTTTTTCATCTTCTTTTTTTAACTTTTTATTTAAAGCTAAATAGGAAGTCCCTGTTGCAAATACAAGTGCTAAAATGATAAACAACAAGATACTCCACTTAATTTTTTTCAATACTTATCACTCCTGCGAATAAAAAAATCTAAAAATAGCCTATTATACATAAAAATTAAAATTCATTCTTTTCTTAAAAGTAAGTTAGCCATACAACAGAAGTCGCATGGCTAACTTTGAAACCTTCTTTTTATGTAGAGAATATCAACGTTTCTTATTTCAAGCCGAAATTACGTGATAACTCTTCATCATGAGAAGCAACAGCCTCTGCAGTTTTGGTAAGTTGAACATCAATCTCATGTAATAATTGTGAGAAGCTTTCTACTTTTGGTCTTAAATCGTTGAATTGTCGATCAAAACCATCAAAAGCACGGCCTTCCCATTCTCCACGTAATTCATTTTGTAATCCTTGTAATTTTCCAAGAATATCTTTAATTTCATCAGAGCTTCGTCCGTATAGTTTAGCTTTTGATTTTAGCTCCTCAGGACTCATACGAATTTGTCCAGCCATTAAATTTTCCCCCTTAATAATGAATGAATTGGTTAAATTGATAGAATTTACTAAAATTCAATTCTACTTGGATAATTATAGAATAATAATAAAAATTTGAAAAGGGATTTTTTTCACTTTCATGGAAAAATTTTATAAATTTTATTTATTCTATTTATTTATATATACAGATATAATTCAACATTTAAGCTTCAATGTCATAACTACTTGCCTCTCAACAAATCCAAATTCTTTATACATCTCTTTGGCGAAATTCCCAGCGAATACATTTAAACGTATTTCTTTATACTTTTCTTGCAATCTATCGATTCCTGCTTTCATTAGTTTTCGGGATAACCCTTTTCCTCTATACGCTGGAAAAATATATAATTCATAAATGAATCCCAGTCTTTCTCCTGAAAAATAATCTGTATTCTCTCCAATTAAAATCCATCCTGCTAGCACATTCTCTTGTTTTACAACTGAATAATACGCTCCTTTATCTAATAGAGGCTGTGTAATCTCAATCGCCTTTTCTTGGCTTAACTGACACGTTTCTTTTGTTCCTTCAAAAAGTGATTGTGCTGCAAAATTTAATATTTGCTGAACTTCCTCTTCGTTCGCCTTTTGAATCATCCTTTCATCCTCCTATTCCTTCGCCTTCTCTTTCTACAATCGGCATTCGGATATTATTTTCTAGATTCTCTGACTCAATTACAATTGCCATAAGCCCAGTTTCAGTAGTTGTTTTATGGAATTCCCCTTTATCCCATAAAACAGCTTGACCCGGGTGCACTTTCTTTTTCTTTTTATCTGCGCCACAAACAAGTCCTTACCCTTGCACAATTAGAAGAAGCTGAGAAACAACTGCTTCATGATACCCGATTATTCCTTTTGGTTGTAAATGCATACAACCAATATGTACCTCTCCTTGATGTTTTACTATTTTTGACATAATAAAGTTAGAATGAAACACTGATATGTGATTCCCTGCCATTTCACCGAAATCGAATATCTTCATCTCTTCTCCTCCTAAACCATTTACTATACATGTAACACCATTCTTACCGTTTGCATCATGTGTCCCTCAAAGTCTTCTTCAAACTGTTCTAAAGCGGCGAAACCTTTTGCTTTATAAAACTGTTTTCCTTTTTCATTTTCCGCTTCTACACAAATATAAATCTTCTTAGCACCGTCTAAAACCGCGATACCTCTTTGCAATAAAGCTGTCCCAATTCCTTTTCCTTGATGATCCGGTAATAAATAAATGGCTCCTAATTCCGCTTCATTTTGATGTTTTACAGGTGAAAAGTTAGCAAATCCAACAATTTGGTCTTCTACTTCTGCTACGAGTAAGTATGAATGTTCTAAACGTCGTTTCATTATTTCATTTGAATATGCTTGCTTTAAAAATTCATCTTGAATTTCCTGTGGAATGATTCCTTTATATGTATCATGCCAAGCTATTTTTGCCACTTCTTGTACAGCTGTAATGTCCTCTACATTCATTTCTCTAACTACATACGTCATATCGATATCTCCACTCTTTTCAAATTGTATTCTGCTACTATGCTACAAGAAGCTGAATTCCGATTTTCATAGTCCACTTTAATTAACTTTAAACTTTCTACAACTGCCGTTTATGCACGAAAACCTTTATATACAAAATCCATTACACGAACAAATTGCTCCCGCTCTAAACGATTGGCAATTGTACAATGTGGTACCTACTTCTCAGGTACATAATACGACTGTGGCTGATCATGAAAATCCGTAAAATGATTATGAAACGATTGATGCAACTCTAGTAATCTTCTTGTTATTGTTGGTGCCAAAAAGATTGTTCCATTTGTAGGGAAGGTGCCAACAGAAGAGAATTCAACTAGAAAACGCTCTACACTCTCTGTAAACTTTTCAAATTCATTTCTATATGTTTCCAAATCCAAAGTATGATAATCAGCTAATGTAATATGAGGTTCTAAACCCTCGTTATGTACAACGTCTGTTAGCCCTTCCCATATCTCCTTCACACGCTCCGAAAACCTCTCATCAAATGTAGCAATAACGGCATACATCTTACTTTACTCCTCCACTTCTCTTAATGCTTCCCACTCTTCACGAATCATTCCCATTCGAATAGAATCATAATATGCCCCATTATAGTAACGACATTTTCGCATTCTACCTTCTAACTTCATCCCAATTTTTTCTGCGACTTTCATCATTCGTTCATTTCCAGACCAAGTCGTTAATCCAACCCTACCAATCTCCATATTTTCGAATAATAAATCTCTATATAGTTGCAAAGCTTCTGTACCATAACCGCCATTCCAATATGCTGGGTCATAAATGGTGATCCCTATTTCTAACCAGCGTGACGCCTTATATTCCCAATAGAAACCAACTGTCCCTATTATTTCGTTATCGGCTTCAATAATAAGTTGCGACAAAGGTTCCTCTTTTAGCTTAGCTTGCAAACTTCCCTTATACACTGGGTATTCCTGAATAGAAAATGGAAAGTATGGCGCATCCCACTTTTTCCATTCAGGGTTTTCTTCTTTGTATATTTGTGAATATAAAGAATTTATATCTTTCTCTTCTATTTTTCTTACTATCACTTTTTTACCTTGTAAATATATCTGTTCCATATTGCCTCCTATGCTATCAAGTAGAATATTAGAATTTAATGTATCACTAATAATAACAATAATATATATTCTTCTGAAAAATCAAACAATAATTCTCACTTTGTTGTATAATATTGTAAAAAGATGACGGAGGGATTTGATGTTACACAAAACATCTCAATTTATGATAAAACTTTCATCGATTATTTTATCACTCTTACTATTATTAAATTTACCTTATTTATTTATCACTCAAGGGGGATTCACCTTTCAACCGATTCAATTTTTCAAACAGATTTTTACTATGTTAAAAGAGGTTTTCTCTCCCGAGTCTCTTATAGTTCTATCATCAGAAGCGAAGTTCGGTAATTTCAAAAAAACACCATTATTTCCAACCGTATTAGAACCTTACATATATTCATTTACTGTTTTGTTTGTAGCTTTCGTTCTTGCACTCTTTATTTCATCTAGCATGGCGTTTTTCTATTTTTCAGCAAAGGATTCTATCAAAAAATGGATTAACAGATTTATTTTTGTATTAGAAGCTATCCCTGATATGATGATGATGATTTGCTTACAAATGTTTTTCATTTGGTTACTTCAGAAATTCGGGGAATCTCCTGTCACAATTATTTCTTTTAATGAAAATCGCGCTTATTTACTTCCTATTTTATCTTTAGCGGTTTTACCTACATTACAAATGTTTCGGATGATGATTTTATATATAAAAGAAGAACATGGAAAACAATATGTAGAAGTTGCTTACGGAAAGGGCCTTTCATCAAGATATATACTGTGCATTCATTTATTCAAAAATATATCTATTCATTTCTTCCACCACTTAAAAACAATTTTCGTTTTCTTACTTTCTAATTTGTTCATTTTAGAATTTATTTTTAATATGCAAGGTATCATTCAATTTTTATTTAGGAAGGCGTTTATTTCACCTCCCGCTACATTTATCATACTTATCATGATTATCTTACCGTTTTATATTATTTTTCAAATCACTTCTTTTATGATGAATAGGTGGCAAAAACAAATGAGAGGAGAAGTTATATGAGGTCTATTTGGAAATCAAAACGCTTTTTAATCGGATTCATTTATCTTTTTGTACTACTTACAGCTAGCTTTATTTATAGTTGGTTCTTTAAAGATAGCATACCAGAAGCACCTCTATTGCTTTACAATGACAATAATGAATTACTTGGCAAGGCACCCTTTTCACCATCTTTAATGCCACCTTTTGGCTCTGACCGTTTTGGAGAATCTATTTTCTTACAAATTTTAGAAGGAGCGAAATTTACAATTTTATTTGCTGTCGGAATTAGTTTATTACGTATTTTATTTGGGACATGTTTAGGTATCCTATTAAGTTTATACGCTGCAAAATGTAAAAGATTTTTCCAGGCATGTTCAGAAGTATTTTATTATATCCCAACTGTATTTATCGCATTTATACTCATCACACCGGTTAATATTGTAATTACATCAAATGCGGATCGGCTAAGTCCAAATATTCCATTTACACTTTATCAAGCTATCATACTCATTTTTATTGCTCTACCTACAATTTCTTTATATATTTCATCAGAAGTTGATGAGTTTATGAAGCAAGATTATATAATGAGCTCACAATTAATGGGGGCAAGCCGTTTTCATATTATAAAGAAACACTTGCGTGTCTTATTATTAGACCGAGCATTTGTTTTATTTATGGAGCATATTGTCCAAACACTCATACTTATGATCCATCTAGCATTACTTAACATTATAATCGGTGGGATACAACTGAAAGAAATGGACCAAGGTGAGTTCAAACCTGTTTCACTCTCGAATGATTGGGCAGGCCTTATTGGATTAAATCGTTATGAAATGAGTCTTTCATTATGGATTATCTTTTATACACTCATCACATTCTTTATTACTATACTTTTCATTAAACTTATGACTATTGGAATTCAAGATGCCCTAAAAACAAGGAGTTCGCAAGTAATAATAGTACAACCTGTTCAAGATCAAAAAATATATGTGAAAAATAAAGATTCTTTTTCATTTGCTTCTTTAGAGAAAAGAAAACGGTCTTCATTACATTTGTAAAAAATGATTGAACTTATACAAAAGAAAAACTATTTGTTAATCTATACTTTTTATATTAATGCAAATTCGCTCCCAAAGCCAACAACATAGAAAATAGGGGGATAAGTTCCCCCTATTTTCTCTCATTAGCTAACTGTCTTAATCTTTTTCTCACTTAACCTAAGTAAAATCCCTTTCTCTATCCAGCCTTCCACACCATCTTTTTTTATTAAATCATATCCCGTACAGCTATCATCAATAAGTGAAACAATATCACCTTTCCTTACACTTATTTGCGCACAAGAAATATCGGTTTTAACAGTATAATTACCTGCTTCATCTTGCTTTATATATTCATTTTTAACATATAATCGTTTATTTGTTTCTATTTGTTTGCATACTGTAAAATCATCATTTCCTTCAACTGGTACGATATGATAATACGGATACATGACTCCACCTTGCATCATTGGTTCCGCATTAAAATCCGCTAAAATTTCATATTGTGAAAAATGATCTACATATGTAGATGAAAACACATCTCTAGAAATTGATCTATGAATGATAAATGCATTTAATTGTCCCGCTTCTTTAATAGTATTCCCGCCATCAATCGCAATTATTTTTTTATTTTCATCGATAACTGGATTATTAGATGGTGCCTCTTCAGAATAATTAACAACAGGCCAATGTCCAACTATTGCATACTTATTTGCGCGATGTGACTTAGTAAAAAACTCCGGCATTGCAAACGCATTTTTCCGTTCGGTCTTCTTCCAATCTTCTATATCCTCAAGCCCTGCATGCACAAAAATATAGTCCTCTGTTTCAATAGCAGTTGGTAATTCCGTGAGCCAATTAATCTCTTTTGAAAAACAGCTCATTAATATATCTTTTACCTCACCAATATCCGTCTCTTCATTAATATGAAAATCTAATTGGGAAAGCCATTCATTAAAGATAGAATACTTTCTCGTACATAAATAGTTTATTAACCCGGGATTTTTATTTAAAAGAGCCTCAACTAAAGCTTCACAATTCCCCTCAACAACATGTACCTTTTGATTCTGTGCTGAAAGTTCCATGACATAGTTTACAACACCATTACTATTTCTTCCTTTTTCACAAAGATCACCATTAATTATTAAATAATCTTCTGCACTAAAATTAACTTTGCTTAATAGTTTTTTAAAAAGCTCTAGCTCTCCATGAATATCAGAAATAACAATAACTCTTCCGTCGTTTGGAATTGATATTTTTTTATTTTATCCAATATAGACGCCCCTTTTTTCATTTACAGCTTTCTACATATTTAAATGTTTTTTCATCATTTCATAAAAACAATTCGACAAAATACCCTATTACACCTTTTTTTCACTTATTTCTGTTATAACAAAAAAATAGCAGATTCTATATCCTATCACATTTAGAATCTACTATTTTTCTTCACTATTGTAGCTCTTTACAAAAAGCATAACTTACCTTATCATATCCTTCTCTTTCATAAAATCTATGTGCATTAATTCTTGGAAACGCTGACGTCAAAACAACCGAACTACATTCCTTTTCTGCTCCCCACTCCTCTATATATGATAATAATGCTTTACCATATCCTTTGGAGCGATGAGCCTCTGCCGTTACAAGATCATATACAAAAACATGTTTCTTATTATAAAAATTCGTACATATCGCTACCCCAGCAAGGCTCACCACCTCATTTTCTTCATTATACAAAGAAAATAATTGATAACGTTCCTCTTTCATCTGATGAAATAAAGATTGCACTTCCTCTTTTGTAAGTGCAGTTCGTAATTGTTGTAAAACGGGTAATACTCCTTCTAATTGCTCCTTTGTTTTTATTTCCTTAACATTCATCAGTAATCTCCCCCTAACTATTTATAAAATTTTCTAAATGTTATATCATTACTATAAATAGAAACTGCCCTTTCCTTAAGTGGCAGTTTAATTCTTTTTTATAAGGACAGTTTTAAGGGAGGGCGTATACAATGGATTTAATTATTCCTCTACAATTAGAAAGTCAAACACCTATCTATATACAAATTTACAACTACATAAAACAAGAAATCTTAAAGGGAACACTACCTGCTGGAACACGTCTCCCTTCTCATCGAAATTTAGCATTACAACTTGGTGTCAGCCGTATTACAGTCGAATCAGCTTATCAGCAGTTATCCGCGGAAGGTTATGTGGAAAGCAAACCAAAGCGTGGTATATTTGTAACGGAAGTAGATGTGGATGTTATACCGAATAAACACCAAGCTCCATCTACCCCTTACGAATCTCAAAAAACAAAAACAGAACCGCTCTATTTTGATTGTAGCCAAGGAAATATCGATCAAACAGCCTTTCCACTCTCAAATTGGAAAAGAGCACTACATGAAAGCTTACTCCAATATGAAAATGACTTATTTACAAAAGAAGACCCACAAGGAGAACTTATACTTCGCACTCACATTGCAAAGTATTTGTATCATGCTCGCGGGGTTCATTGCACACCTAATCAAATTATTATTGGTGCCGGTACACAGCCCCTTCTTTGGTTACTCTTACAATTGCTTGGAATGCAAAAATCATACGCCATAGAAAACCCTGGGTTTCATCGCATAAAAACCATTATCCAAAGCTGCGGACTTCCTATTCATCCTGTTCCATTAGATGAAAAAGGAATGAACATTTCATCTCTCAGTAATTGCGATGCAAATGTTGCTTATGTTACGCCTTCTCATCAATTTCCATATGGCATGATTATGCCATTATCAAGGCGACTTGAATTATTAAAATGGGCCAATGATCGATCTGGTTATATTATTGAAGACGATTATGATGGGGAATTTCGCTACGTTGGAAAACCGATTCCCTCCTTGCAAGGACTTGATACAAATGAACGTGTTATTTACATGGGGACTTTTTCAAAATCATTTTTACCTTCCTTAAGAATGGGCTATATCGTTCTTCCTAATCACCTTTTGGAAGTCTATACAAACTTAGGTGGCATTTTCAAACAAACTGTATCTAAAATACAACAGCTTGCTTTTGCTAACTTCATTCAAAAAGGAGATTGGGATCGACACTTAAATCGCGTTCGTACATTATATAAGAAAAAACATCATACATTAGTCAAATCAATTTCGATCCAAATGGGTACTAATGTTGATATCCTTGGAGATCAATCTGGACTTCACATTGTACTACATGTTCATAACGGCATGAATGAACAAGAACTTATTCAATCAGCTGCTGAAAAACATGTAAAACTTTACCCTCTATCCATCTACGATTCAGTAAATAATTTACTAAAAGAAGCTTATGTATTACTAGGTTTTGGTGGGATACCGATTAATACAATCGAAACCGTTGTAACATTACTAAAAGAAGCTTGGTTTGCTAAAAAAAGCGGTCCCTTGCAAAAATAATTGCAAGGAGCCGTTTTTCTCACATCTGATCATTTGATGCTCGCACTGAACACGATGACATTCCTGGACGTTTCACACCAGTTGTTTCTTTTGAATAAGAAGCTTCAATGATGCACTTGAATCTACAGAGAGGACGAGATCTTCCATCTTTGGATAAATAAAACGTTGTGTAATACAGTAGATGCTTCTCTGGTGTTCTCCTAAAAAAACACCTTCTCCATGTAGATACGTAACAAAAAGTTCTAACTCCTTCGTAACAATATAGAGAATTGCGGGTAAAAACATCGCTTGCTCAATTGAAAATAAAAAAGGACTGAAGCTTAGCGATTCAGCCCTTTTCTCAATTATTTTTTTCTTAATATATTCACAACAGCAGTCATTTCATCATTTTCTTTATATACGCGCGGGATTCTTCGGTCTAGCATACAAGTCACTTCATAGTTAATTGTCCCAAGCATATCTGCGATTTCTTCTACTGGAATTTCTTCCTCACCTTGTTTACCATAGAAAACTACTTCATCCCCTACTTGTACAGGCATTGCTTTTGTAACATCTAACATTAACTGGTCCATACAAACTCGCCCAAGAACTGGTACACGAATTCCGTTAATTAACGCATGCCCTTTATTTGATAGCTGACGATTATATCCATCTGCATAACCAATCGGAACAGTCGCAATCCATTCTTCACCAGTTGCTACATACGTATTCCCATAACTTACACCACGATTTTTTTGTGCGTGCTTAATATGTGCTACTTTCGATTTTAATGACAATACCGGCTGCAATGAAACAACGGTATGATCCACTTCTTGTGAAGGATACATGCCGTAAATCCCAATCCCAACACGAACCAAGTTTTGAAATGTGTTGCTTAGCTCCATTGATCCAGCACTGTTTGAACTGTGAATATACGGAAGGTGAATCCCTATTTCCTTCGCTGTATTGACAGCTTTCTCAAATAAATTCGTTTGCATATTTGTATATGTTTTATCAATTTCATCAGCTGTAGAGTAATGTGTAAACATACCTTCTACTTCTACATGCTTCATTTTTTTTAGTTCTTCCAAAAATGGCGAAACTTCTTCTTCTTGCAAACCAATACGGCTCATTCCTGTATCAATTTTCACTTGAACACGTGCTTTCTTTTCTAACTGCTGCGCTACTTTATCAATACCTTTTAAGTCTTCTATTCTATATACTGTCATCATGATATCATATTCAATAGCATCTATTGCCGCTTCTACTGGTGTATAACCCAAAATTAATATCGGCTCAGAAATTCCCGCCTCGCGCAGTTCAATTCCTTCATCTACAAATGCAACAGCAAGTTGATTCACTCCTGCCTCAATTGCTGCTTTTGCGACTTCAACCGCCCCGTGTCCATATGCATTCGCTTTTACAGCTGCCATCATTGCAATATTTTTATCGTTTACACGTTTTTTAAATTCTCTCACATTATGTTTTACAGCATCTAAGTTCACTTCAACAATTGTATCTCTTCCATATCTCAAACTCATCGGTCTAAACTCCTAACTCAATAATTGCTTTCCATTCTATTTCTCGTTTAATATGACCTTTTACAATATAATACTTTTCAATTTTCTAGTCAAACTACTAGAATTTTCGGAATTTTAAGTATTGTATAATGCTCCTAAGACACTATTATATACGGATATGGGGAGAATTACAATATTTGTTCAAGCAGCGTTGCATCATCTATTCACCTTCTCTGTATCCCAATAATATTTACTAAATGCTTCCGTTAAGACATTGATTGTAGTATATAACTCTTCCAAAGTATTAATTACAAATGTATATGAGAAAATAAAAAATAACACTTTCTTTCCGTGTATATGAGCAGCATATTTTTTAATGTATCACCATCTTTATATACGAATATACACAAGCCTTATGTAATATAACTCTTACTTCGTTTAGCGTAGGAAGTCTTCTCAGTTAGAATGATAAAAAAAGAGAAATGGTAGCCCATTTCTCCTTTTCGTTTCTATTGTTCTTTCGGTGTATCAGAAGAAGGCAATTTCTTCTCTTGTTTTTCTTTGAAAATTTCACCAATTGCACCGAGTGTACCAAGTGTTTCAATCGCATTAGACGGAATGAAGACTTTGTTAGCTGGTCCTTTTGCAACCTCAGCCAATGACTCAAATGATTTATAAGCAAGAACGCGTTCATCTAAGTCCGCTGCACGTAGTAGTTCAATTCTGTTTTGTTCCGCTTTTGCAATCGTTTCAATCGCTCTCGCTTCCCCTTGCGCTTCTAATTCTTTTGCTTCCCTTATACCTTCTGCTTCACGAATACGCGCTTCTTTATCCCCTTCAGCCATCAAGATTTTACTTTGTTTTTCCCCTTCTGCACGAAGGACTTTATCCTGTTTCGCCGCTTCTGCTTCTAGAATAATAGCACGCTTATTACGCTCTGCTTTCATTTGTTTTTCCATTGCCGCTTGCACATCTTTTGGCGGATTAATGTCTACTACTTCTACACGTTCAATCCGAACGCCCCATTTTTCGGTTGCTTCATCAAGCGCTAGACGGATTTCTGTCGAAATTTTTTCACGCCCTGATAATGTTTCATCCAGTTCCATTTTACCAATAATTTGACGCATTGTTGCGGATGTAATATTACGAACACCATATTCATAGTTAGAAATACCATATGTCGCCAGTTCAGGCTCAACAATTTGATAGAAAATAATCGTATCAATTTCTACTTGTACATTATCTTTCGTAATAACTTTTTGTGGTGGTACATTTGTTTGTTGAATACGTAAATCATGATATACACGTATACGATCTACAATTGGGATTATTAGATTTAACCCCGGCTGCATGATGCGTTGGAATTTACCAAACCTTTCAACCACACCTACCTTTTGTTGGGGCATGATTTTAATTGTTAACGCGATGAATACAATGACAATTAATGCAAAAATAATCGTTAATGTTAATACTACCATTTTTATTCACTCTCCCTTTTCACATGTAAAACAGTGCTGCTCCTCTTTATAACAATGACTCTTTCCCCAGTAGAAATGGGAACATCTGAAATCGCAGTCCAAGTATCGCCATCCACCTTCACAATCCCATTTTCTTCACTTGTAATCGCTTGCAGGATAATTCCTTTTTTACCAGCCAGTTTATCGACAGTATCCGTAAATCCTTTTGCCTCTCGAAAATTTTTAGAGATTCGTTTCGTAAAGTAAGTCAATGTTAAACTCACTATTGCTCCTACAACAACTTGTAGAAATAATGCATCTGGAGCAAATAATGCAATAAGACCTCCGACAACTGCTCCAATGCCAAGCCATAGCATGTAAAAGGTAATTGATAACATTTCTGCAATAAATAAAATACCGGCTATAATAAACCAAACCACCCATCCAGCCATATGCAACCCTCACTTTCTTTTTTATTTTCTATATGTATATGAAAAAAAGAATTGTTTATCACGTCCTCCTAATTAATAGGAGACGTTTCAACGGAAGCATTATACATATTCACTGTTACGATGAATATCACTAAAATAGTATATTAATATATTCTTTATTATACATGAAAATTCCTGTCTAAAAGTTACAAAAAATAAAATTCTTTCAAAAAACTTTTCCGCAGATTAATATGAATATAAAGAAAAAATAATTACTTATAAAAAGGTGGTATTCCTATTGCCTCAACGACCATTATCCTTTTATTGGATTTCTAAAATATGCATCACTCTTGTTGAAGTTGTGTACATAATGATTCTTACTACTCATATTTATATAACAACTAAATCAGCTACTATCACAGCTTTTTTTCCATTATTACGAGTTATTACAAGTTTTATTGCGAGTACATCCGCACCACTTCTAATGAATCGTTTTCCATCTTATTCATTACTCATTACATTACAGGGGATTAAGACTTCCCTTTTGATTCTATTAACCGTACTATTTCCCTTACTATCTTCTAACATCGTTGCCCTTCTTGCTTTTATTATTCTCATTTCATTATGCGAAGGTTGGAGTTCCCCTTTATTATATGCTGTTATTCCACGCCTAACACCACAAGAAAAATTAGTAAAAGTAAATAGTGTCTTTTCCTTTTCAACACAAATTGTTCAAGCAACTGCTTATTCATTTACAAGTGTAGTGGTCTTATTAATTGGTGCTACTCCTACACTTATGATAAACAACGTATTAATGATTTTTGGATGTACTACATTATATGTTTCATTGCACACTATACAATCTGAACAAACAATAGAGAAATCATCTTCCAAATCAGCTACATTAATAGAAGGATGGAAACTTTTATTTCAGCACCCCTCCCTCCGTATCGTTACATATATGGACTTAATTGAAACTTTTGCTGGCACGATATGGATTGGCGGTATTACAATGGCTTACGTAACGACCGCTCTTCATAAAGGAGAAGAGTGGTGGGGGTATATTAACACAAGCTATTATATCGGAACATTAATTGGTGGACTATTAGCATGGCGAATAAGTACATATATTCAAAATAACTTAATACGCTCAATGGCTTTAGGATCTCTTCTATTCAGCGTGCTCACTTTCCTATATGGCATAACAAGCAACGGATTTCTTGCACTGTTTCTTTGTGTTCTAATGGGGCCTTCCTATCAAATTCGAGATATTTCCCAAACAACCGCTTTACAATCAAGCGTACCACCGCCTCTATTATCAAAAGTGTATACCGCTCATGGCACACTTACTTCGGCTGTTTCAGGAATTTCTATGCTAAGCGTTGGTATTATTACCGATATGTTCGGTGTCCGTACTATCTATATCATTGCTGCTTTTCTAATTTTATGTTCTGCTTGTTTATCTTTTATTTTACTAAAACATACGAAGCGGCAAGAAAAGGACCTTTCTCTTTAAGTTCACAGAATGCAAAAAGGATAGGTCACCCTATCCTTTTTGCGCTGTATTTATGATAGATTTGGAATTCGTCTATATTTTGTAGCTTGTTCAAATGCATATGCAAGCCTAATTAACGTACCTTCGCTAAATGCAGTACTTGCTAAAGTGATTCCAAAAGGCCTGCCGCTGTTCCTATATCCGGCCGGTATCGCTATGGAAGGATAGCCAGCTTTAGCGCATATTGTTGATCCTATATATGAAGGAAAGAGAATTGCATCAAGACCATATTTCTTCAAGGCAAAATCAATTCCTTGCTCCTGGGAAAAATATAAATCTTCTAACTTTGCATTTAAGTATTGAGGATTTCTTAAGGTATTAGGAAAATCTTTTCCCATTTCTAACCTTTTTTGTCCATATTTTAATGCTTTTTCTTCTATGCCTTTATTAAATGCAATTAATTCAGAGATAGAATGAACTGGAATATTTGAAGGTAACTTAGAAAGATAATTATCTAGACTATGTTTTAATTCATACGACGAGACTCCCCAACTCCACTCCCTATGAAAAGATGGGATTTCGATATCTTCTAATACTGTCGCTCCTTCATTACGCAGTACTTGTACAGCATTCTGAAATAGTTCCTCATCATACTCTCCAGATTCGTAATAGCCTTCAGATGCTTTGTTAAATACTCCAATTTTAGCGCTCCTTAAACCATTAGAATCTAAATAAACCGTATAATCTTGTTGAGCTCTCCCTTTGCTTTTATAGGTTGCAGGATCAAGTTGGTCTATTCCTGTTAAACTCCCTAATAAAATTGCCGCGTCAGTTACTGTTCTAGCAAAAGGTCCCGCTGTATCTTGCGAATATGTGAAAGGGATAATCCCTCTGCGACTAATCAAACCAACAGTCGGTTTAATACCAACTACAGAATTTTGAACTGCCGGACTTAAAATAGAGGCATCCGTTTCTGTTCCAACAGATAAAACAGTAAAGTTTGCAGTAACTGCTATAGCTGATCCTGTACTCGAACCACCAACAAAAAAATCATCATCACCTGAACGATATGGATTAATGACTTGTCCTCCTCTTGAACTATATCCAGCCCACATTTCAAAAGACATCCCATTCGCTAATTCCGTCATATTCGTCTTACCTAATATAACAACACCTGCTTCACGAAGCTTTTTCACAAGAAATGCATCACTACTACTTATATAGTTTTCAAGAGCGATTGTCCCTGCACTTGTATGCATTGAATCATTTGTTTCAATATTATCTTTTAAGAGAACAGGAATACCGTGTAAAGGACCTCTGACACCCTTTATTTTTCTTTCATGATCTAATCCTTCTGCGATAAAAATCGCATCTGGATTTATTTCTAAAATAGAATTTATATTCGGACCGTCCTGGTCATACTTCGCTATCCTATGAAGATAATACATAACTAACTCTTTCGAAGTAAATTCCCCATTCTCCATCGCTGTTTGTATATCTTGAATTGTTAATTCTTTTCTTAGTAGTTTATTGAATTGAATCTCCACCTAAAATCTCTCCTTATTCGTTCTTTCCTCATTTCAAATCTTATTACTTATCAATTTTAATCATTGTGATTTCTCCCCATTTCAACAAATAAATCCTCTACCAAGAATTTCAACTTCCACTTTCAAAAACCTTCCATTTCAAAGAGAATAAAAAAACGTTTTAGACGAACAAAAGCTGTCTAAAACGTTTTTTAGTATATGAACAAACTTTCTACTTCACATACATCTCTTCTAATAAATGAATAAATTCGCCTTGATTTCCTGCTAATACAGGACACTTTGCGATATCGATCCATTCGTAACAAAATACTAAACCTCGATCTTCATCCCCGGCACTTACTGTATGTTCCCACGTATCCTTTACATCTGTTAACAACGAAATATGGAAAAAATGGCATTTTTGATATTCCTGTTTTTCTTTTACATGGATGATATAATCATCAATGTAACGTTCTATACATAAATGACGTAAACCCGACTCTTCTAACACTTCACGTATTGCTGCTTCTTCTAATTTTTCTCCTTCTTCAACCGTGCCGCCTGGGACCTGTACACCTGCATCTGGTATATCACGATGAGTAAAAACCAGTAACTGTATAACTCCTGCTTTCTCCCTTGTAATGTATGCATATACTTTTTTCTTATATAACATTGTCACCTGGACCCTCTCCCCTTAAATTGATTACTGCATTGCTTCCTCTAAGGTGAATTGATTTTCATATAAATATGTCGCTTGCGGATTCCCTACATAACGTACGTGCCACGGCTCGTATCGATAACCTGTAATAGCCTCTTTCTCTTCTGTGTACCGAATGACAAAACCAAATTTATGTGCATTTTGAGCAAGCCATCTTCCTTCCTTGGTATCTCCAAAAACAGACTCTAATTGGAATTTAGCTGATTGTGACGTAATATCCATTGCAAGTCCCGTTTGATGTTCACTCGTTCCTGGTACTGCACTCGACATCGCTGTTTTCGCTTCCCCATCTTGAATCTTATACATTGTATTTAACGCTTTTTGCCGATCAAAAGATCTGAAACCTGAGACTGCAAAGAGAAAAATTCTCTCTTGATCACCTTGCTCAAACATTTTTTCAAGTGCTTGCGCCGCTTCTTTCCTCATCTTTTTTTTCTCTTGATCACCTTCACTGGAATAACGTACTTTGGGAATAACTAAATCTTGCGGCTTATAACGATCTGGTAGCCGTCTACTTTTATTTACAAGTACGAGTACAGAATCTGGATTATTCACAACCGCGAGATCCCCTTCCATTTTAGCAATCGTGTCTTGCGCTTTTGGAAATACAGCGCTACCATTCACTTCTTGTGCCCGTTTATCTTTATACATTTTATAATTAATGCCTGCCACTCCAATAATAATCGCAACTACTACGAGAACCAGTAGTCTCCATCTTTTTTTCATAAAACGACCTCTTATTTTAATAATTTGGCCATATAATACTCATCAATATTTCTCCCATCAACGATAAGAGAAGATTTTTTTATACCTTCTTGTTCAAATCCTGCTTTTTTATATAGTGTTTGTGCTCGTGTATTATGGGCCATTACTGTTAACTCTAAACGCCATACATCATGTAATCTTGCCCATCTTTCTACCTCTTTAAACAAAGCCGCCCCAATTCCTTTTCCGCTATATTCTTGTAAAATTCCAATTACAATTGCTACTGCATGCTTGTTTCTTTGTGCATTACCACCATTAGCTAAAATAAATCCGACTAATTGTTCCTTTTCTACTGCTACAAATATTGTAGAATTATAAGTTTCTATAAAGCGTTTGATCATATTTTTTTGTTGCTCCACTGTTGTATTCCGCTCACCTGGTTCCAATAACATATAGGAAGTTTCTTCATCCAATTGTTTTCCTAATTGCAAAAATGCTGCTGCGTCCTCTATTTGAATTTCTCGTATCATCTCTATCACCCTGTCAACTTTATAATGTGAAAAACTTTATCCGTAAAGAGGATTTCGCCATTTTTTTATGAAATACCTCTCTATTTTTCATAGAATAAATAGACAAATTTCGATATTAGTATAATGAAGATGAAACTTTATTTAGAAAAGCATTAGTTCTTATCTTTTTCTTCTTATTGAATACAAAAAAACGTAAGCAATTCGCTTACGTTCACCCATTCACCTTTTCTGCTTGCCAAAAATATTCACTAAATGCTTTTGTCAATACATCAATGGAGCGATTTAGTTCTTCAGATGTATTATCTACACCTCCTACTTCAATTAAAATCGCTTGTCCTGACAAATCCTGATTATAAACACCATTCCCTGTTTGAAACCCCTTTTGTATAACTCCTCGACTTACCCCTGGATATTTCTTATTAATCGCTTCATGCAGGGCAGTTGCTAATTGTAAGTTTTTTGTGTAATTTTTATTTCCTTTTCCAATGACAAAGGCAAGCTTCGCATACGATTTATCTCCAATTGCTTTTGTCGTGACATTTTTGCGGGCACTATCTCGGTGTAAGTCAAAAAAATATTGTAGCTCTTTATTTCCTCCCATTGCCTCCTGTACAATTTCTCGAGACATTTTATAAGAACTATTACTATTTAACCCCTTACTTATCAACTTTTTCCCAACATCTGTTTTGTCATTAACTGCTCCTATTCCTTCATTTGCTAATTGGTCACGGAACCGTTCTCCAAGTATAGAAATATTCGTCACAGAACTTGTTGCCTTATTCGGATCTGGATCATTTGTTAAATTTAATAAAGGTAAATATGATTCCCAACTGTGAGAATGATAAATAAATGCAATTTGTCTTTTCCCTGTTGTTTGCGCAGGCTCTTTTTTCTCTTTGTTCGGATCCGTTTTCGGAACTTGTCCTGTTTCTCCTGTACGCTCTTTCACCACTTCTTCAAGTGGAACGCTCGACTCAATAGGTAAGTTAGAATAATTTGTTCCTTCACCAGCAATGACAATTTCTGTATCATATCTTCCGAATCCAGGAAGTTCTTTCCCAACGAAACTGCGTACATCATCAAATCGAATATTTGTTGCTGTTGAAAAAAGAAAAGATGAAATCGAAAAATCTTGATTTAAATTCCGATATTCTTGTGTAAAATAATGATTTTCCTTTCCAATCACATACATATAACCATTCATTGATAACTCATTCAACCAATTATATAAATATGCTGACTTTGTTTCTTTCAATGAAGTCACCATCATACTAATAAGGAAAAAGGTTACTAACACCATAATGACGACAAATAAGATAAGCTTTCGTACACTTGTTAATTTCACATAAAAAAAGCCTTGATTCATAACATCACCCTCTCTGTTCCAACTTATGTACAAGCTATCGAGAATAGACCGCCTAAATTTGGGCAATATTGTCTTAGAGGTGAAATGAATTGAAGCTAATTATAGGTATCATGCCTATTGTTTTATCATGTGTTTTTTTATTATTTGCAGTACACCCTAAAATCCATGCTTTCTTAGATATTTGCGCGTACCTTTCATTATATATACTGGGTATACTAATTGCTTTTAACATATATGATGTTGTACTGCACGGCTTAGTATTTATGACAACGATTCACGGTATTTTATTGAACCCATTATTTCTCATTACCGGAGCTTATGTAGGAGTATATTCTTTATATCTCCTTATTTATAAACTAATAACAAATTTAAGAAAGTCATAATCTTATTTTTAAATGGAGTGTATGAATGAAAATAACTTTTATATGTCATAAATGTCAGAAAAAAATTGTCAGAAAGCAAGATCTTATTACTACAATGCTTTACGTACGCATCTACTTATTTCACAATGCTTGTTTTAATCAACAATTTTTCTTTTCTAACTTTATTCCTATTAATACGCTATTTGGAATATATTTCATTTGGTATACTCTCGCTATAGGCACTATTTTAACAATAACAGAACCATCAGTCATTTGGATTATTTTTTTAGTGCCCGTTCTATATCGTTTTATTTCTTATTATTATATTGAACGTCACTTTTGAAGATAACGATTAGACTGCCCTTTGGGAATACTTAAACATTCCCACTCTTTTCCCTTCAGCAATTTTCCAACATAAATAATTTGTCCGATATGTGATGCATAATGAGTGATTTGCCTTTCAATTGCTTGCATAACACTTTGTGCTTCTCCCCTTATATGAACGCTTTTTAAAAGATCTTGCGGAGTTAATGATTGCAGCGCTTGAAAAACATAACCCCAACCATCCCTCCACGCTACTAACATCTCTTCTTTTGAAGCATAACCGCCTTCAAATTCACCATCACGGTTCCGATCTAATTTTTCACCATCTGTCGTTAAAAAATCTGTCCATCTCGATCGCATATTCCCCTGCAAATGTTTGACTATAATAGCAATACTGTTTGCTTCTTCATGAGGTATCCAACTGATTTGTTCGTATGATAACTGTGAAAATGTCCGTTCCCCTTGTTTTTGAATCGCCTTAAAGTTTGAAACAGCACATTCTAAATAAGCTTTTCCAACTTCCATCCCTGTCCCCTCCTATTTAACTAATAGATGTTCCATTTGGGACTTCTATATCAGGCTGCAATAAGATTACATCCCCTTGTTCCGGAACTCCACCTAGCACAAGTACTTCTGATTTATAGCCTGCAACACGCTTGGGCGGGAAGTTCACGACAGCTACAACCTGTTTCCCAATTAGCTCTTCTGGTATATACCTCTTTGTTATTTGAGCACTGGATTGTTTCATACCAAGTTCACCAAAGTCGATTTCAAGCTTAATTGCAGGTACGCGCGCTTCTTTAAACTCTTCTGCCTTTTGTATCGTGCCAATACGTAAATCTAACTGTAAAAAGTCTTCAAAATTAGCCATTGTATTCTCCCTCCAAAATTACCATTTAGACAAAACATACAAATTCCCTCTAAAAAAAGAAAGATACCTAAGCACCTTTCTTTTGCAACTCACCTGATTCTTTTGGTCTATATAGAAAATAACCGATAACTCCGCCAACACATGATGGCAGTAACCAACCAATTCCTTCCTTATATAAAGGAAGCATTTGCAGGACATTTGTTATTACATCAAACTTAATATTTGCACTTTCTAAACCGTTAAATAAACTAATAACTAGTGCACCTAAAATCGCACCGATATATATTGTATTTCGCTGTCCGATCCATTTATGGAAATAAGACAATACAATTAATACGATTGCAACAGGATAAATAATCATCAATACTGGTAATGTTACAGCAATAAGCTGTGTTAACCCTAGGTTGGATACAACTAAACTAAACACACATACCAATGTTACAACCATTTTATGTGATACTTTTGGGAATAAGTTTGTAAAAAATCCCGCACATGCTGATGCGAGCCCAACTGACGTTGTTAAACAAGCAAGTGTAATAACAAGGCCTAATAATATTTTGCCACTCGTGCCATATAGCTCGTTTACAACTTTCGTTAAAATAAGACCTCCATTATCAGAAACGCCAAGTGATGTACTTGTTGAGCCGAGATACGCGAGTGATAAATAAATTAACGTTAAACCTAGTACAGCAATAATTCCTGATACAATTGTCGTTTTTGCAATTTGTCTGCTCTCTTTTATTCCTTTTGAACGAATAACTTGTACCACAACGATTCCAAATACAAGTGCACTAATAGCATCCATTGTTAAATATCCTTGAATAAATCCACCGAAAAACGCATTATCTTTATATGCATCTAACGGTGCAGCAGGTGCCCCAATTGGATCGATAATCGCTTTCCCAACAATTATAGCAACAATTAATACTAATAACGGAGTAAGAAACTTTCCAAACCAGTCAATTAATTTTGATGGGTTTAGTGATAAATACCAAGTTACCCCAAAGAAAACTACCGTGTAAAGAAACAGCATATACCACTCTGACACAAACGCTTCTGGTAGAAATGGCTTCATTCCCATTTCAAAAGAAACCGCTCCTGTTCGCGGGATTGCAAAGAATGGTCCAATCGCTAAATAACTAACCAGTGGGAAAATAAACGCAAATATAGGGTGTACTCTAGAGGATAACGCTTTCAAGTCCCCTTCTACAAAAGCGACAGCAGTTACAGCTAATAGGGGGAGTCCGACTCCTGTTACAAGGAATCCAATGGTGGCAATCCAAACATTTTCTCCAGCTTGTTGTCCTAATACTGGTGGGAAAATTAAATTTCCAGCTCCTAAAAATAATGCAAACAACATTAAACCAATCGCTATCGTGTCTCCTGGCCTTAATCGTCCCTTCATCTCTCTTTTGCATAGCATGTCTCTATTGTTTTTGTCTCTTTCACAATATGCTATGCATCCTCCTTTCTATTCCTGTTGATTATGTATGCCCCTAAAAAAGCAATGTCTTTCTCCATAATTTCTCCACTTCCCCTTCTTCTTTACTCTGATTTATATTTTTGATTTTTTCGAATATTTAAATCATCAGAGTATTACACCGTGAAGTGAAACTTGTCAGACCTCTTTACTTTTATCACAAATATAGTAACACATTTAGTTGAAAAATAAAAACATATTTTTTATATAGAATTTTCCGAAAGTTAAATAGTATGCACACCTTTTTCATCTATTATTCTTTTAGAAAAATATTTTAAAAATAAATACGTACGCATTCATTTTTTTATTTTAAAATAACATTAACATTTCTTTTTTTATGTATAACGAAAAGCCATCCAAATTATACAGATGGCTTTTCATTTCTATTCTATTGTCTCCACTTCACGTGGATTATTCATTTCTTCTACATATACAACACGAAATCCGTGATCCTCTAAATCCTTTAATAAAGTCTCTAACTCTTCTACTTTAAACTCTTCACCCAATGTAAACATAATTCTGCGTATTAACAATGCATCATTATCAAATGTCATTAGACTTTGGATACCACTATACTTTTTCAAAACCGTAGATAGTTTTTGAATCGCTCCATTATAATCTTGGGTTCCCACCATAACAGAATACTTACTAGAATGAACACCCCATGCATCCTCTAATAGCTCAAATACCTTTTTATGAGTTAAGATTCCAAGAAATGTTCCTTTCTCATCGACAACCGACAAATATGGTAGTTTCTTAATTGTAAAGAACACTTTAAAGAAAGAAGAGTCTTCTCTCACATAGCCCTCTTTATCATTTAATAATTCTGATAGATTATCCTCTAATGAACCTTTATATTCTAAAATATCTACTTTATATACATTTCCTAAAAATTTCTCTTTCTTTTCATCTAAAACAGGCACACAGCGATAACCCGTTTTATTTAAATGATCCAATGCTTCACCTATTGTTAATGATATGGAGCAATATAAAACTTCTCTTTTTGGTACATAATTCCCTTTAATCCTCATAAAAAGCCTCCTTATGTTAAAATACTCTCTGTGCCCTAACTATATTATATTTTTAGAAAAAAATAAATATTTTATTTTACTTTTCTGAAAACTATTCATACTACTGTCATTATTTGTTCATGAATGATTCATTTTTTGAGAAATTTAGTAGATTATTATTCTGTACAAAAGCAATATTCACAAATTATTACACCGAACCTATATGGAAAGAAAAAGATATTGTAACTTATTCAAAAAAACGCTAGAATAAGAATAAGAATTTTCTGAATTTTCAAAGAGTAGGTGAGCAATTATGTCTTCATTATTTCGTTCTTATACGTATCGTTTTTTAGCTGGACTTCTAATCATTCTTATCATAAGCCCGATTCCTGCTATATTATTAGCGCATGAGCCTTCTTATTTAAAAGGTTTACTTGGGATTTTTTATAATTTCACTCATTTTCCGCACATTTCAATCCCCATGATTGATTGGATGCATGAATCTATTCTTTTCTCATCTCAACCTATTATAAACTCAACTAGAGTGTTACATGTTTCTGGACAATCTACACTTCTATTCCCTTATATATGGGAAGTATACTTTTTATCGATCGTTCGCTTTACATTCACACTCGTAATTGGTTTTTCCATTAGCCTAGCAATTGGACATTTATTCTTAAAAGTACCAAGACAATTAAAAAAGTATACTGTTATATTGCGCTGGATTCCATACTCATTCAGTACCGTTTTATTACAATGTTCTATTGTATTAATTTCTTTACACATCGCAAAGTACATAACAATTCCATTCCTTTCTTCCCTCATCATCATATGTAGTACATCAATGATTATCATTATACAGGCAATTAAAAAATGGATCCCGTTTTTAAATAAAACGGAAGAACATGTTATACGCGATTCATCTTTTCTCATTAATACATTATTTATAGCAATCGTTTCAAATCATAAATCTATTTTAAGTTCCATTATTTTGTCATTCTGTTATATGGAATGTATTTTTCATACGAAAGGATTACTACAATTTATTATTCAATTTGGAGGAAGTTCACCAACTGTTGTTACAATTGGACTGTTACTCCTTTATATTCCGTATATCATTCTTTCCTTCCTTCAATCCGTATGGACAACAAACCAGTCTAAACATCAAACTTACGCTATTGCAAAAACAATGATTAAATAATTAAGATATAAGCCATCCCCCTCCTTAAAATGGAGGGTTATTCCTCTTTCATTCAGGGTAAAATACCAACAAATTCATGAATGATTAGAAAAACATCCCAATATTTACTCATTTCCTTTGACTATTATTTTCGTTTCGATTTATTATAAAAGTATAACATACTTGCAGGAGGTGACATCTTTATTCCAACTTCGGAGTAGAGAACACACTTGGACATATTAAATATTTTTCTCATTTTTGTACTTATCCTCATTTCTGGCTTTTTCGTTGCATCTGAATTTGCAGTTGTAAAAGTACGAAAAAGCCGAATTGATCAGCTTGCAAATGAAGGAAATAAGCAAGCACTAGCTGCCAGAAGCGTTGTTTCTAACTTAGATGTATACTTATCAGCTTGTCAGCTTGGTATTACCATCACGTCTTTAGGGCTTGGTTGGCTTGGTGAACCAACTGTTGAACACTTACTACGACCACTATTTGAAAAAATAAATATTACTGGAGCGATGGCTAATACGCTATCTTTCATCATCGCTTTTAGTGTTATTACTTTTTTTCATGTTGTATTAGGTGAACTTGTTCCAAAATCTTTTGCGATTCAAAAAGCTGAAGCAATTACATTAAAATTTGCCAAACCACTCATCTGGTTTGATAAAATCATGTATCCTTTCATTTGGTTACTAAATAGTACAGCCGTATCCTTTACAAAACTATTCGGCCTCGAACCAGCAAAAGAAAATGAACTTGCGCACTCAGAAGAAGAATTACGACTTATTTTAGGTGAAAGCTTTAAGAGTGGTGAAATTAACCAAACCGAATATAAATATGTAAACAATATTTTTGAGTTTGATGACCGTGTTGCCAAAGAAATTATGGTACCTCGTACAGAAATGATTTGTTTATCTACAGAAAATACACTATCCGAAAATATGGAAATTATCGCATCTGAAAAATATACACGCTATCCGATAATAGAAAAAGATAAAGATGATATTATTGGTATGCTAAATACAAAAGAAATTTTTCACGATCAAACGAAGGGAATTCACAAACCTTTAGAAGCATACATACATCCCGTCTTAACTGTCTTTGAAACAGTTCCAATTCGTCAAACATTAATCCACCTCCAAAAAAACCGTGTTCAAATGGCGATTGTAGTGGATGAATATGGTGGGACAGCTGGACTATTAACAATGGAAGATATTATTGAAGAAATTATTGGCGAAATTCAAGATGAGTTTGATGCAGATGAACCACCAATGATTGAAAAACGCACACCAAAACTTACTGTATTTGATGGAAAAGTGCTCATTTCAGAAGTAAATGATATGTTTGGTTTACATATTGATGAAAGTGATTTAGATACAATTGGCGGCTGGCTTCTATCCCAAGCTATTGATTTAAATATTGAAGCTGGATATTCAATTGAATATGCTGGTTTCCAATTCAAAGCATTAGAGATTGATGGGCATCAAATTAAGAAAGTTGCTGTACATAAACTAGATAGTAAAAAGGAGATATAAAGTGACTATTTTTCTTACACTTTGTATAATTGCATGTTTCATCGTATCATTTATTGCTTTTATTTATCCAATTATCCCTGGCATACTCGCACTATGGGCTGGATATCTCATTTATCATTTTGGTATAAATAGCGGGGAGCTATCAACAAGCTTTTGGATCCTTCAAATCATTTTTACCATCTTTATTTTTGTTGCTGATTTTATCGCAAATGGATATTTCTTAAAGAAATATGGAAGTACCAAATGGGGCGAACGTGTGGGAATGCTCTCTATTATTGTCGGTTCCTTTTTCTTCCCGCCATTTGGTCTCATTATCATTCCATTTCTGTCTGTTTTCATGACAGAAATATTGCATAAAAAGACACCGAAAGAAGCTTTTATGGTGGGAATTGCTACAGTCGTCGGCTTTTTAAGCAGTACAGTGGCAAAAGCGATTTTACAAATTATTATGATTATCATTTTTGTATGTTACATTCTTTTTTAACCATCCCTTTTCAGGGATGGTTTTTTAATACGCAATACCTACACGAGTGTTTTCATATACTTTTTTATTTATTAAAGACCAAGTAAAACGAGCCGTATCTCCTACCGTAATTTTTGATCCGTCCAGTGGTAACATTTCCCCCTCCGTGCGGTACATACCCGTTTCTTCTCCATCAATTAAATGTGTAGGACAAACAATTGTCCAGCATAACTCGCTATTTTTTAAAGCTACATAAGCAGATAGATGATCTTCTGCAGCTGTTGTAGTTTTTCTCTTTGATTCTTCCGATTGAAATCGATATATCTTCTGATTTGTTCGAGCTTGTAAAATACCTGCTGTTCCTATCGTGATAATCCTGTTTATTCCCTCTTTATCCATATGTTTTATAATAGTAGGTATGCTATGCGATAATGTTCTATTTCCATCAGTCCCAAGAGCACTTAACACGATATCCGCCCCCTTTAACGCCTTTTTCACATCATTTTCCTGTAATACATTTCCTTCTACTATATATAGATTGTTATGTTTTTCCACAACCTTATTTTGGTCACGAACTAATACTGTGACATCATGTAAATCTTGTAATGCTAGTTTCATTAACTGTGAACCAACTCTTCCAGTTGCCCCAAATATACATATTTTCATCCTCGTACTCCTTACTTATTATTTCTCTCTATTTTTTCTCAAAAGTGGAAAATATACAACTAAAAAAGCTTCCTCAACACATGAGGAAGCCCTATCATTCAAAATATTATTTTTTTTCCTTTGAATCTGAAGAAGTACTGTCCTTGCTCGTTTCTTGATCCTTCTTTTTATCTTGCTGTGTTGTTGTATCTTCTTCTTTTTTCTTATCCTCACTATTATTACAGCCTACCAGAAATAAAGAGCTCGCAAGTGCCATTACAGTTAAAGATTTAACCCATTTATTCATTTGCTTTTCCCCCTTTTGATAGAATATGTACAATCTCATATTACTTCTCTTTTTTGAAGGAAATATGAGAAGAAAGTAAAGATACGGTAAATTTCTGTAAATTTTCTGACAAGGGAGGCGTTTATTTTTTATTTTGAATCATTTTCGCTTATAATAAAAATAATATAACAGAGAAAGGTTGATATATATGGAACTTGGATTAGCTGGAAAAACTGCTCTAGTTGTCGCATCTAGTCAAGGTTTAGGAAAAGCGATTGCTACAGAACTTATAAAAGAAGGTACAAATGTTATGCTACTGAGTCGTAATGAAGAAAAGCTAGCATCTTTACAAAAAGAATTGATCGCTCTTAATAAAGGTACTGCCATGTATACAGTTTGTGATGTTACAAATAAAGAAAGCATTAAACAAGCGGTAGAATATACTGTACAAAACTTTGGCACAATTGATATTTTAGTAAACAATGCCGGCGGTCCTAAGCCTGGTACATTTGAACAATTAACAGATGAAGATTGGTACAATTCATTTGAACTCAATTTATTAAGTTACGTACGTATGATTCGTGAAGTACTCCCATATATGAAGGAACAAGGCGGAAAAATTATTAACATCGCTTCGTCTTCTATTAAAGAGCCAATTCCCGGATTACTATTATCGAATACATTCCGCGTCGGCATTACAGGCTTAGCAAAAACGTTAGCATCTGAGCTTGCCCCATATAACATTCTAATTAATACCATTGCCCCAGGACGTATCGCTACAGACCGCATCGCTTCTCTCGATGAAACAGCTGCCGAAAAGCACGGAATTACAGTAGAAGACGTTCAAAAACAATATGAATCAATTATCCCTCTCGGAAGATACGGTCGCCCTAGCGAGTTCGCAGCGTTCGCTGCATTCCTTGCATCCGATGCAAATACATATATGACCGGGCAATCTTTCCTTGTTGATGGTGGAATGGTAAAAAGCTTATAATTCTTTTCAAAAAAACAAGACAGTTCATACACTGTCTTGTTTTTCATTCCATGCAAACCTTTCGGCTGCATATATATTTTCTATTGTATATTCTTTTTTCACAACATATTGCCATATGCTATAAGCATAACGATTCATTTTAACAAAACAGTTTTCCAAAAATGATCGAAATTCCGGATTTGCAACTTCTACAGCAACTTGAGCAAATCTGAGTGCTAATCTTTTTAAATTCGAGATATAGGAAATAGCAATTTCGGTATCACCCTTACTTGTATTAGTCATCGGTATACCATTTTGTATAAGGGGAGACCTCAGTTGTTCGCAAATCATATGCTGTACATTTTCACCTTCTTGAAAGTTCACTTGTTCATTGTAAGCTTGCAAAATATAGGGCAAATGCTGTTTTAATATATCTCCTAGCTCTTCATCTTCCACTTTGTTCATATACTCACCCATCATATGAATCATTTCATAACTACACTGTAGTAATTCTTCCATACATCTCATAATATAGCTCCCCCTTCCTTCTAATATATGCCTATAAATAGAAAGCCAGAACATTTGCTATCTTTGCTAAAAACCAGTCCCAGCTACTAATTTTGTCAAAATCTTTATCCGTCAAACGCTTAGAGTCATGAAAATCCTCTTGTAATCGTCCCCACACTTCAGCTACAACTGCTTTATCATATATAAAACAATCCGACTCCATGTTAATATAAAAGCTACGATTATCAAAATTAGCTGTTCCTACATCAGCGCTTGTACCATCAATTATTGTCACCTTTCCATGAAAAAAGCCATTGTGGTATTGATAGATTTCTGCACCAGCATCTAACATCTTTTTTAAATGGGGGTAAGCAGCTTGTTTTAGTAATAGGGCATCGCTTTTAAAGGGAACTAGAATCTTTACAGCCACTCCGCGCTGCAATGCTTCTTGTAAACCATCCATCATTTCCTTACTTGGTACAAAATACGGCGTTGCAATAATTAATGATTTTTTAGCCTCTTTTATGAATGCACCGTATTCCTGCCATAACCCTTTCCCATTCGAAAATACATATTGATACTTTGCTTTCCCTTGCTGAGGTGGTCCTTCGTACAAAGAAAGCTTTTCGTCAGTATCCTCGTACCAATCTTCTACAAATTTTCGTTCCATATCAACTGCTCCCTCTCCTTGAATACGCAGTTGATAATCACGCCATCTTCCGAATTTAGGATCCTTTCCAAGATACTCCTCTCCAATATTAAAACCGCCGACATAAGAAACTTTCCCATCAATCACTGCAATACGGCGATGATTACGTTGATGTAGTGAATAAAACAGATTTTTAAATTTAGGCTTTTTACTAAAAGTAAATTTAACACCCTTTTCTTTTAACTGCTGAATCACTTTTTTCTTAATTTTATAGCCACCAATGCGGTCTACTGATAATTTCACATCTACACCACTCGATGCTTTCTTCTCTAATAGCTGTAAGAAATCACGACTTACTTTATCTTTACCTACAATATAAAAATGAAGATAAACAAATTTTTCAGCACGATTTATATCTTCAAACAAGTTTCGATTCAAATCTTCCCCGTTCGTATACAATTGAAAATTCCCATATCGAAATTTTGATATTTCAAGTCCACTATTCATTTTCTTCCCCATTTCTAGATCGATAGTCATCCATATAGATATCCCTATGATGCATAACAAAATAGCTATACATTTTTTCATGGATAAAACCCTTTCTTCAAAAGCTGTTATTCCTATATGTTTCCTTTTTTTTACGTTAACATACAAGAAAAATCCACAGTTTCGTGATATATGTCCCTGTCAAACAAAAGTGAATTTGCATATTGTATGTTGTATCTTACAATAAAAGGAGGAAATAACAATGGGCTTCGCACATGGGAATGGATTCGCGTTACTTGTCGTCTTATTTATCCTCTTAATTATCGTCGGTGCTGCTTGCTTTTGCTAGTTAGCTACCCTTAAGAGCGATATGTAGATGAAAAAACTATAAAAGCGGACACCTAAATTTAGGTGTCCGCTTTTCATTCTAGTTTACTTATAAAGCTAATACCGTTGCAATTTTCTTACTTTCTTTTTTTGAATATGACGTTGCTCTGCACGTAAAACAGCAATCCTGTCCAAACACAAACGATTCATAGCTAACATAAACGAACTGGATGTAAAAAAGAACCGATTATAATCAATCGGCTCCTCTAAATACATATTGTTCCTTCGGCTGTTCAACTTTATTCCACTTTTCCACTTCTAAAACAGGAATATTTGCGTGGAATGGTTGATAAAACTCAGTTGAAATTTCCCCTTCTACTTGAATCCAATCATCATTATTCCACTCTACCCCATCTGGCTTTTTCACTAACATTCCATATACACCTGAATCGGCTACACAATGAATAATACCAAAGCGGAATAAGAAATATTGCTCTTTTTTTGCAGAATCATCGCGGAAGACAAATCCTTTAAAAGAAAGTTTCTTCCCTGTAAACTCACCAGGATAATTATAGATTGTCTCCATTCCTTTTAAGAAATCTTCATCCTTTAAAGCGATACTATCTTTTGTTACATATTCTTTTTTCCCTTTTTCCATTACACCGCGATATCCTTCTTTTCCATAATAAATACTCGTATCGGGTCTTAAAAACTGCCTTGTCATAAATGGATCTGTGCTTTCTGCCTGCGCAACAGGAAAATGAAAACCTTTTGTTTTAACTATATCCGAATCTAATGTCGCAATTGGAAAGAATAGTCCTGAAATAATAGGAAAACAAAATAATGTATACGCAAAAGTCCGTTTCCACCATGTATTTTCATCTTTTGAATGATCATGTCCACAATGACTATGATTACAACCACAATTGTGCTGATCTTTCTCCTTTTGGTGTTCCTTTTGGAAAACAACAATGATTTGAATAAGTGTTAAAAACCCTAAAATAATTGCTGCTGTTTTTGATAAATAGGCGTACTTCATATTTATATACTTTGTTATATTACCTGAAATATGAAGCTGCGTAATTAAGATTGTAAACCCGAGTAAAATATACGCTCGAAACATAACCTACCACCCCATCGCATAAATGAGTAGTGAGCTTGCATAAACCACGAGTGTAACTGTAGCTATCACAACAATTACAAATTTCGTTTTAAATGTCGCAAGCATCATAAACATATTTTTAATATCCACCATCGGTCCATATACGAGGAACGCGACAAGTGATGCTGTTGAAAATGTACTTTGGAACGACGATGCAATAAAAGCATCCGCCTCTGAACATAGTGATAAAATATACGCAAGTCCCATCATAACAGCTGATGAAGAGAACGGTCCTTGTCCTATAGAAAGTAGCGTTGAAGTTTGTACAAACGTTTGAACAGCAGCGGCAATTAATGCCCCCATTACTAAGTATTTTCCCATTGAGAAAAACTCTTCAACCGCATGTGTACAAACATCCCACATTTTTTTACGCAGTGGACGCTTATGATCCACCTCTGGGAAATGCTCATCACGTAATTGATGATCTTTAAACATAAATGATAATATAATTCCAACAATAATCGCTACAACAATAGCTACAATCGAACGGTACCATACCATATGCATGCTACTTCCGAATGCAACATACGTTGCAAATAATACGACCGGATTAATAATCGGACCCGTTAACATAAATGCGATTCCAGCGTATGGCGGAACACCTTTACCAATTAGACGTCTTACAATTGGAACGATCCCACACTCACACCCTGGAAACATCATGCCAAGAAAAGTGGCTAATAACACAGACAGAAATCGATTTTTTGGCATCCATTTTGCCACCATATCTTCTGTCACAAACATTTGAATGAATCCTGAAATAAATACACCAATTAGCACAAATGGTAGTGCTTCAATTAAAATTGAGATAAAGATTGTATTCATTTGCAGGAATGCTTTCGGTAACTGAAACAATTCCATGATGTATTTCCTCCATTTTTTCATTAACAATATGTAATTTTAACCTCAATTTATTATTTGAACAAGCCCTTTTCAAATCTGCAAATCATGGCAAAAAAAGTTTTCCATCAATATATGTATCGTATATAAGAAACGTTATATTACGACAAAAAAGCTGCTATAGCGCAGTTTAATAACTATGCTATAGCAGCTTTCTTTATCTTTAAAAATAACGTTTCTTCCAAAAAATAAACGCTAAAGTGCAAGATAATGTTGCACATATAATCATTACAATTATAAAACCATGTGGGCTATGACCAAGTGGAATTTCTACATTCATTCCAAAAAAGCTCGAAACCATTGTTGGTAATGATAAAATAATTGTAATTGACGTCAACAGTTTCATTACACTGTTTAAGTTATTTGAAATAACTGAGCTAAACGTATTCATCATACCACTTAAAATATGACTATATATTTCGGCCATTTCAATGGCCTGTTTATTTTCAATTAATACATCTTCTAATAAATCTTGATCATCTTCATACATTTTAAGAAAGTTATTATTACGCATTAACTTCTGAATAACAATTTTGTTTGCTTTTAAAGATGTCGTAAAATACACTAAACTTTTTTCAAGACCTAATAATGTGAAGATTTCTTTATTTTTCATTGACTTATTTAATTCATGTTCTAAGTCAATTGTTTTTCTGTTAATTTGCTTTAAGTATCGTAAATAATAAGTAGAAATCGTATATAAGAGCTGCAGTGCAAAACGCGTCTTTTTAAATGTATAAAATTCTTTAATACGTTGATTAATAAATCGCTCGAAAATCGGATTTTCTTCCAAACAGATTGTAACGAAACATTCCGGCATTACAATCATACCAATCGGAATCGTGTCATATATTGAATTTCCTTCTTCATCATGCCTCACTGTAGGAATGTCAACGATAATTAATGCATTATCATCTTCTTTTTCAATACGAGATCGTTCTTCATCATCCAATGGGTCTTTAATAAAATCCAATTCTACATTCAATGTTTGCACTAAAAATTGAATTTCTTCTTCTGTTGGATGAAGTACATTAATCCAGCAACCTTTTTCAATTTCCTCTATTTCTTGTAGTTTTCCGTTTCGGTCTGTTAAATAAATATTTAACATACTATCACCCCGATTCTTTTTACATGTGGGAATCTACCTCACTTAAACAA